>Ga0302234_10000833_pt1 | contig 23030 bp, 17 predicted proteins | sample II_Palsa_N3_2_FD_193576 | JGI IMG/M metagenome (GOLD analysis project Ga0302234, IMG submission 193576) | Peat permafrost microbial communities from Stordalen Mire near Abisko, Sweden - II_Palsa_N3_2 | ecosystem: Environmental > Terrestrial > Soil > Palsa > Peat permafrost | place: Sweden... | reverse complement strand
CGTCCTTGTCTGTCACCATGGCATTGGGGCCGAGATACGATCCGGCGGGTGGGTTGGGATATCCTCCGGATTTGTCGAGGAGAAGCTGCACGGCGCCATCGGCCGACACCGCATAGGTCTTGTCGCCCACTACGTCGGAGATCCATAGACGATCTTCGCGCCACATGGGGCCTTCGGTGAACTGGAAGGTGTCGGCCACTTTTTCGATCTTCGTTGCTGGGGCGATGATTGCGTCGAGTGCGGGATCGAGGCGAAGGATCTCAGGTTGCGGTGATCGAGTTACCTGCGCGAATACTTGAGAAGCTGACGCGACCACCTGCGGCATGAGCGGGAGAGCTTGAGGCGGTGCGGCGATGGCCGCGATCGAAGCGCATAGGCAAAGCGCTCCACGGGTGATCGGTAGAGTGTGCATCCTTGCGAGCCTCCTTTGCTGGAAGAGTGTTCTCACGCGATGGGTGTACCTGCAGCTCTGTAAATGGCTTCGATCGCGAGCATGTCCTTGAGGCCTTCTTCGCCAGGCGATTCAGGGTGCTTGTTGTGGCGAATGCAGTCTGCGAAATGCTCTGCTTCCAACGTGAACTGGAACGGAGCCTTACCAGTACCGAGCACATCGATCTCCTGGTCATTGGCGCGCCCGACCAAGTGCACACCATCATAGAGAAACGCAGGTTGAAACTGGAGATAGCCCTTGTCTCCATTGATCGTCAAGAAGCCAGGAGCGCGTTGGCCGTAAGAACAGCCGCAGGAGGCGATGATGCCGGAGGGAAGCTTCATGGTCCACTCCACGGACTGCTCCACCTCAGCGAAGCGGCCACTGAAGTCGCGGGTCGAGACGACGGCGGTGAAACTGGTAGGGTCCTCGCGAGTGAGATGACGGATGGCGTTGAGCGGGTAGATGCCGAGATCGAGCACGGAACCTCCGCCGCCCAGTTTGCGGCTGAGCCTCCATGTGCCTGCGCGTTGCTGGTTGAAGAATCCTCCTTGAAACGACTGGATGTCGCCGATGCCGCCGGAGTCGATGATCTGCGTCGCCTGTTGCCAGGTGGGGTCGTAGTGCACGCGATAGGCGATCATGAGCTTGACGTTGGCGGTGCGGCACTCCTGGATCATGGTGTGGCATTCGGCGCTGGAGATGGCCATCGGCTTCTCGCAGAGCACATGCTTGTCGATTCGCGCGGCGCGCACGGTGTACTCACAATGCATGCTGTTGGGCAGGCCGATGTATACCGCGTCGACATCCTTGTTGTCGGCGAGGCGTTCGAATTGATCGTAGGTATAAATGGAACTCGTCGGGATGCCGTACATCGCCGCATACTTGCTTCCCTTCTCCGTCGGATGGCCGGTGACGAGGGCGGTGATCTTCGCTGTTTGTGAGTTGGCGCAAGCACGCATGAAGGTGTCCGAGATTGATCCGAGGCCAACCGCGGCGTAGCCTACAGGTTTTGCCGGCGCGGGGGTCTGGGCGAACGATGGAAGACGCGCGGCAGCGAGTGCTAGCGCGGAAGTCTTCGTGAACTGACGGCGGTCCATGGATTACCTCTCGGGGCAGGCAGCATGGCTTTGTACGCAAGCCGGGTGCTGATCTAGTTTTGAGATGTTGCTGCGTCGTAGCCGATGGCCTTGTCGACCCATTGGATGAAATATTTCATGTTGGGTGCGTCGGTATGGCCGCCATCGTCCTGGCGCCAGGCGAGGTGTCCGTCCAAGAGGCCATCATTCACGGGCGGCATCTTTGCGGTGTGATAGTCCTCGTCAACTCCCAGCCCCTTGACGCCGAGCAGCGTAAAGACGGGACTCGCCGCAACGGTAGCCATGTAGCTTCCACGTTGATCGAGCCATTGGGCATCGCCCTTGGCGGGAATTCCATAGCTTATGAAGGTCAGGCGTGGCGCGCATAAGGCGATCAGCTCATTGGAGTCGACGGGAAGATCGCCCGGGGTCTTGCTTCCGAAGCTGGCTTCAGCGGCTCCATACTTGAGGAAGTTTCCCGCCATCCAGTGGTATTCCCCGTCCGACGTGAGGCTTTCGACGGCTTCTCCGAAGTTACGGCGCAGTGGCGTTGCGCCACCCTTTCCTGACGATCCAACCAGGACCATGGCGAACCGCTGGTCGAAGGCCATGGTGACGAGGGCAGCCTTTCCGTAGCGGGAGACGCCCTCAATGCCGACGTGTTTTGCGTCGACCGCGGGATCGGTCGCCAGGTAGTCTAGGCCGCGTCCGGCGCCCCACGCCCAGGCCCGCAGCGAACCCCATTGATCGGGCGTGCGCGGCTGTCCCTTGTTGACGAAGCCGATGATGCCTCGGGTGAGGCCCGCCCCGTTGTCGGCCTGAATGCTCTGTGGGTCAATAGTTACGAAACCCCAACCCGCGGCGATGAGTTCCCAGGTGTTGGGCGGATCGCCGTCGGCATTGAACTGAGGAAATTCGAAGGGGACAGGGAGGTTAGGCTCCCACGCGGGATGATCGGCGAAGATTTGTTTGAGAGACGGATCCTGCTGCACGAGGAGCGCCTTCTGTGCTGCGTTGATCTTCGCAAGGTCGTCTATCGAAGGCTGGTTGGGCGCGGGAAAACCTGCTCGGCCAAACATCATGAGGACTGGTACAGGGCCGGTCGCGTTCGCTGGGAGAACGAGAGTCATGTGGATGGTGACTGAGATGAGCGGGTAGGTAGAATTGTCCACCTGTCCAACTAAAGCCTTTGCGATGACGGGATGGCCGCCGATCATCTCGTGATCGATTGCGGCGACGGACCAATGAACGGCGGGCACATCTGCTGGAACTCTGCCGTAGACGTTCTGCTCAAACGCGTGCACGATTTCAGGCCGCCGCACGTCCCACCATTCTTTCGCGGTTGTTACGGGTTGCCCATTATTTAGGCGCAGCGCATCGGGAAGGTGTGGATACGGATTCGCGACTGCCTCGTCGTAGTTTGCGTGGTCGGGCGTTTTTTCATTGCCGCTGGGCCCTGGTCGTAGGCGCTTGATGCCAAGTTGATCCATTATGTTCTGATGGTCCTGCGCGGCCGTAAAGGTTACCGGCGGAGGCGCTGAGGGCGCGGAGGCATTGCTTTGCGCGTGCGCGCTACAACGGATGCACGCGACGAGTACAAGGCCGACATGGATGGCGTAGCTTCGAGAGGCGATGGATCGGCGCATGGTTCTCTCCAGAGGAGCTGCTGCATGGTCGCTGCGTAAAGCGCTTTAGTTCGGGATCCATAGTAATGCCTGAAGGCTACGGCGGGATAGGGCCGCCTGTCGATTCAACCTCTGATGCTGTATTAACAATGCGTTAGCGAACTGGCTGAGGACTACGATCGCCTATATTTCTACTTCAGTTGGACCAGGTGCAGGGTTGCGCGGTCATTGCCTTCGCGATCGAAGACAATTTTGCCGGACACGCCATCGTAGTGGGTCGCGGCGGCCAGCTCATCCCGAATGCGCGCACGATTGGGGCCCGCTGCCTGCAACGCATGTACCGTCAGTATCACTGCATCGTAAGTCTCGCTTGCGACAAGGCTTGGGGCGACGCCTGTAGATTGCCGGAAGCGCGCTGTGAAACTTCGGCGGTTGGCGGGTTCATCGTCTTTGGCGGTCGTCCACGCTTCACCGGCGATGAACTCACTCGTCGGCACATCGTGCAGCTCGGAGCTTGCATCTTGGGAGAGGTAGCAGAGGGTTTTAAGTCCTGCGATTCGCAGGGCGTGCAAGAAGAGCGCCGCGGTCGACGAATTCGTCCAGATGACGATCGCTTGTGGGGGATCGTTCTCGATCTTCTTCATGATGGGTTCGAGATCGGGTGGCGATTCATCGAGCGCGATGACGTTCGGGGTTCGAGCGCCGAGGGCTGTTGCGGCTTGCTTCAAACTCTGGACGGCAAGATTGCCTTCGTGGTCTTGCTGCGTGATCAACAACACGTTTCGCAGCTTGCGAACGCTGTAAATATCCTTCGCGATCCATTGTGCTTGCTGGGCACCGCTTGGCCCCACACGGAATATCCAGGGAATATCAATCTGCGTTGTGGTTGGGTCCGAGGAGAGTGTCAGCACCGGGACGCCGATGCGGTTGCCCACCTGCTCGCATAGGTGCGTGTCGGCCCCGCTGGTGGAGGTTATCACTGCGACTGCCTCGTCGTCGAGCATGAGGCGAATGACTGCATCGGAGAGCATGCCCCAGGGCGGTACACTCGAGTCCTCCAAAGCCAAGGCTATGCGATGTCCATGAATAAGTCCGTGTGACGAAGCATCACGCAGTGCCATGTGAGCTGCTGCTACCATCGCATCGCCTTCGGCCTTCCGTGCACCCTGGAGTGGGGCGAGCAGCCCAATCCGAACGACCTGGCCCGTCAAATCGTTTTCGGGTGATCGTCCTGGCCCTGCGTAGCCTTCAACCTCTGCGGAGATGGAAGCGTACGGCGTCGGCGTGACGGCTTGGGTGCGCGTCGGCGCGGCACATCCGAACTGCAGGAATCCAACGACAACAGCGTAGAGACCCAGTTCCCTACCGCGCATTGGCCACATCGTCTGGCTTCCAGTCGGTGCGCCACTCTGGCCAATAGGCAAACTTTCCATCGCGAATCTGCGCAAAAGTTACGGGGGCGATGTTGTTCAGCGTGTAATCGAAGAAGGCGCTTCCGCTCACGCCCGTATAGTGTTTCATCTCATAGCCGCGCAAGGCATCCATGATGCGACCGCGATTGAGGCCTGCCTGGTTGATCGCCTCCATGAGCATATTCGCGCCGTCGTACGCGTAGGCGGCATAGGCATCGGGTTCGACACCGAAGCGTTTTGCAAAGCGCTGCTGAAAGGCGATCCACGTTGGATCGTTGCGCGTCGGATTGATGGCGCTGACGACAGTCAAGCCTTCGGATGCCGCGCCTGCAATCTTGATTACTTCCAGACTGCAAATACGACTACTGCCAAACACCGGCTGCTGCATTCCAAGTGCACGCATCTGTTTCAGGATGAGGCCTGCCTCAGCCGCGTTACCCCAGATAACGAGGCCGTCTACGCCACTCGCGTTGATTGTCTGCAGCTGAGAGGAAAAATCCGTGGCGTCCGGCGCAAACCAGACTTCGACGACTGGCTGATGCCCAATGCGGCGCGCGGTCTGGAAGAAGATCTCTTTCCCCTTGCGCCCGTATCGATTGTTGACCTGCAGGATGCCGATGCGTTTGAGGTGGCGTTGCAGGAAGATGTAATCGGCCAGCGCATATCCTTGCTGCCGGTCATCGGGAAAGTTATGCAGCAGCCATGGGACGAGGGTTTGAGTGACGGTGGGATCATTGGTGGCGGTATCCATGATGGGTAGTTCGAGCTTCAAGGTAGCGCGCACGGCGATGTGGGTTGAGGCGGAGTCAACGGAGCCGAGCATCGCCCAGGCCTGATCCTCGAAGCGCATGTCAACGATGGCCATCGATGAAGCTCCCCACAACGCCAGATCGTTATGAATGGTTAGCGCAAATGGCTTGCCGCGATATCCGCCTCTTGCGTTGACCTCGTCCACGGCGAGTTGTGCACCGTGCAGCATTGCGATTCCGTAGGGTGAGTCTGCATTATCAGCGTCGAGGGGACCGAGAAAACCGATGTTGATTGTCTTGAGCGCGGTTACATCTCCATCCGGCTCGTTTCGCGCAGCGCCGTCATACTCGAGCGTGTTCGGCTGCACATACCACTCCTGGTATGGCTTACGGTAGCTCGAAAAAGGCCTCGCTGCGGGCGGCATATTTGCATACGGCGCATCCGCCTCCTTTGCGGGAGGGCCTTGCGATGCCATCTGCCCGTGGACGCGTGCTGCCTGCAAACCGCTTGCGGCTAAAAGCAGGACCGCAACGCATTGTTTCGCCCTCATTGTCCGACCCTCTTCATCGACCGCTGGCCTTTTGTGTTCCGGCCGAGCACATTGTTGGATCGTTCTTGAACTGCGCGGCCGTTTCACGCTCGCGGACGAAGGCAACGATTCTTCCCAGCGTCGCAGGAGTGATTGCCTGGTCGGCGTCGCATAATGGCCGTCGAGCTTCGGGATCTCTGTCCCATGTAGATACCTCGATCAACAAGCCATCGCTTCCGAACTCAATCGCAGCGCGGCTTGCCTGCTCCACCCTGGATGCCACACCGGTTGCATGACTGGGGTCCACGATCACTGGAAGAAAGGTCTCCGCATGGACAGCGGGAACTACGTTGAGATCGAGAGTGTAGCGCGAGTACTCTCCTGCAGTGTGGGTTTTGATCCCGCGCTCACAGAGAACGATGTTGAGGTTTCCTTCGTTGGCGATATACTCGGCTGCGCCCAGCCATTCGCACAAGCTTGCAGCCATGCCACGCTTCAAGAGAACTGGCTTGCCGCTGCGCCCCGCCTCGACGAGCAACGGATAATTCTGCATGCTGCGCGAGCCTATCTGAAGCATGTCCGCATATTGACTGACCAGTTCAATTAGCCGGACATCCAATACTTCCGTGACGACAGGTAGACCGGTGAGGTCGCTTGCGGCCCGCAGAATCTTAAGGCCTTCGAGGCCAAGGCCCTGAAAGTCATGTGGCGAGGTACGCGGTTTGAAGGCCCCGCCGCGCAACATGTCTGCACCGGCAGCCTTCACATTGAGCGCGACCTCGATCATCTGCCGCTCGTTTTCAACGGCGCAAGGTCCCGCAATCACGACGGGGATACCAGTGCCGAAGCGCACTGCGCCGACGTTCACCTCGAAGCCGCAGCCCTCGGAAAACTCGGGGTGGGTGCGGCGACTGATCGTCGGACAGATCCGCGAAAGGTCCTCGAGGCTCACTTGTCCTGCAATCTTCTGGTTCATGCTTGAACTCCTTGCCTTCCTACTTGGCGTCCTGAGTATGGATGACTGCAGGTGTCTCAAAGATCGCCATGGCTTCCATCTCAAACAGGAGACTCGGCCAACAGAGGATGGCCTGAATACCGGTGGAGGCGGGCAGGATTTCGAGACCCTGTTCTTTGAAGAACTCCGTGCGGATCCGATTGAATTGCTCGTAATCGCGTTCAATGTCGCGCAGGTAGCAGGTGGTGCGGACGACATCCTTCCAAGTGCCTCCTTCTGACTTCAGCAACTCTGTCACGTTCTGATAAGCGCGCCTGGTTTGTGCCCCGAAGTCACCGGGATGAACGGTCTCGCCGCTTTCTCCAACGCTGGCCGTTCCCGAGATCATCAGGATGGTGATGCCCTTGATGTCCAATCGCATACCGCGCGAGAAGGACGAGGGGCGCTGGTATCTGTATGCCTCGTTGAGCGCACAGGGAGCGGACATTGCCTTTTTGCGAATCGGCTTGGGCATTACTTTGGCTTCATCATTGATTGCTAAGATCGCGCTGCTCATATTCCTTACTCCTTCGATTGTGCGTGGATACCATGGCTCAGACCCTGTGCGGTCGCTACCCAGATGTCGTTGCCTTGAAACGCTGTGTTGAGAATGTAGTTGTGCGCCAAGCTGGTCTCCGTGGCAACCCGTTGCTTGCTGCCATCCGCGCTCGTAATGAGGATCCCGCCACGCCCGGTTTTTTGATCTCGGCTGTAGGTGATCCAGGTGTTGGTCCTTGTGTCGAGCTGGCTGAGGCCACTCTGCGTGGAGGCCCACACGTCATCGCCGCGCGACTGTACCGCGTTGATGAAGTTTGAGGCCAGCCCGCTGTCCTTGGTTAGGTAGTTGTGCCAGTTTCGGCCATCATAGCCGCTGAGACCAAAGTAGGTGGAGGCCCAGAATGTCTTCGTATCCGGGTTGTAGGTGACACTGCTGACGATGTTGTGGATTAGCCCCTGGTTTCTGTAGAGAACGATCTCCATCTCTCCATCGGGATCGGTGTACGGTCTCCAGGTTTGTTTCGCGAGGTCGTACGCGAGGATGCCTCCGCCCCAAACTGCGAAATACACTTTCTCCTTTGTGACCGAGATCCCGTAAGCCCACGGCTCCTCGAATGGTGCGTTGGATTCGTTGAAGATGGACCACGTGCCGGTGTAGGTGTCGAGGCGATTGACGCCTGCCGCTGTTGCGACCCATAGGAACTGCCCTTGAAACGCGACTCCATAGACGAGGTCGTTAGCAAGGCCACTGGTCAGATTAGTGTAATTCTTGAATTTCCCACCCGAGTAAAGGCTGAGACCGCCAAAGGTTCCTACCCACACGTCACCATTTTGTTGATCCACTGCGATCGACATCACCGCGCGGCCGACTAGACCGTCCTCTGGCGAGAACACTTTCTTCACGCGGCCGTCTTCGAGCAGGACGAGTCCATGCGATGTTCCGGCCCATACGCGCGTGCCGTCGACCGTTACGCAATACACCTCGCCCGCGGGAAATCCATTCGCTGCGGTGTAATTGATCCACTTCATGTAGAGGACTGGTTGGGTTGCACGGTCCGGTGCAGGCGCTTGAGCATGGATGCACGGCAATACGGCGAGCGGCAGTGCCACGCTTAACAAAGCCGTTCGGAATACGCTCGTAATTTTGTTCGCGTTCATTGTTAGTTTCATAGTGTCTTCAGGTACTCGATCAAATCGTTGAGCTGGGCCTTGTTCATGTCCGAGGTGAGGCCGTGTTTATCTTCAGGATTGAATCGCGTCCAGATCTCTTCCATCTCGAGCGCCTCTCCGTTGTGCAGGTAAGGAGGCTTCATGACAGCGCCTTCCAACTGGGGGACGTCGAATGCGGTGATCGTGTCATATTTCGTTGCTGTGCCTACATCGATCTGAATCTTTGAGGTGAAATGTGTCAGCGGCGAGTGGCACGTTGGGCACTGCTGTAGTGGGGAGATTGGCGCACCGCTGTTGGTCTTATCGCGAAAGAAGATCGCATGGCCGCGGGTCTGCGCGTCGGTTAGGTGTCCATCTGCGGCGAGGTGAGGATTCCGCCCGAGACGTAGCGAAAAGACGTAACCGACGAGGTCGTCTACTTCACTAGAGCTGAAGCCCTGGGAGCGGAAGATGTACATGGCGGTGCGCGGGCCATCCTGTGTCTCGAGGTCAGGATTCTTTCCATTCCACTTGAAGGGCTCGCTTCCCTCAATGCTGTAGAGCGTGCGATTCTCCACGACATCACGGCCGAGTTGCGGCGTCTCGAGACTCCACGCAAGACCATCCGAAAGCCCCTCATGCGGGTGACAGGTGGCGCACGCCATCTGCCCCTGGTAGCAATGGCTCGCGTCAAAGAAGAGCTGCTGCCCTCGGCGGATGCGCGAAAGCTGCCTCGGGCCACCAAGGTCAATTGTCGCGGCAGGCTGCCGCTGCATCATGTCCAACACAGTGATCGAGTCGTCCATTCGATTGGCGATGTAGGCGAAGCGACCGTCGGCCGAGGTGACAACGTCGGTTGGGTTACGCCCTGTGGGCAGCCGAGTGGTGACGAATCTGTTGGCCGAATCCAGCCGATTTGCGAGCTCCAGCCGGCGCGTCGGCGTGCTGTTCAACAGAAGCGTCCGAAGCCTGGATGTGTCGACGATAGACACGATGTTCGATCCGGAAGCCGTGACGAGTGCCCAGTGTCCGTCTGGCGTGGTCGCGGCACCAAATCCATCTGCGTAGGAATGGTCGATATCATCCAGCAGCAGCTCAGATATTTGGTAGTCGCGCGCTTCTCCTGCGCTTGTAGTGGATGGCCGAATCACCGCCATGCCATGGGTCAGATAGCCGCCCTGCTGGATTTGCACCAACGGGTTGAGGTTTTTGGGGCGCATGAATGGGATGAGCAGAAAGCTTCCCGCGGCGGGAGGCAGCTCTGTAATGTGGCGCAGTTGGAGCACTCCAGGAACATCGAGGCGCGCGGTAACTTGTTGCTTCGCGCAGTCGATCACAGTCAACTCGGACACGGGTGGTTGATCCGGCGGCCCAAGGCGCGCCAGAAGATTTGCGACGTAAACGCGACTCCCATCGCGCGAGAGAACGACATACTCTGGAAACCGTCCGGCATGAAGCCGTTTCTTCTCCGTGCCGGTTGGCAGATCTACCACCGAGACGTCACCTCCAAGGGTATTGGCCACGTACAACGTGGTTCCGGCACGGTCGGTAACCAGTCCCACGGGTCCCCAGCCCACGCTGATCGTGCGTCGGATTGCTAGTGTCTGCGGATCGATTTCAGTAACCGCATCGCTGGCTTCATCGGAGACGTAGAGCGAGTTTCCGTCCGGCGAGATGGTAATGCCCTTTGGCCGCTTGCCTACCTCTGCGCGGCCGATGACCTGTTGAGAGCTCGTATCCACCACGAGGACTACATCGCTGTCCTCGCAGACAACGTACAGACGTTGACCATTCGGCGAGAGCTGCAGAGCGACCGGACTTAGATAACGGGTGACGGCGTCCGGCGCGGGCGTGTGTTCCGCAGCTGCGGCAGGCTTTGGCTGCTGAACTACGAACACGATCAGTGCGATGACCAGCGCTAGCAGGGCGCTGCCTAATAAGGCCTCTTCACGGCACTTGAGCCGCGACGCCGAATGCTGCGTGGTGTTGGTCATGGAGTCTTCGCCTTTGTTGGGGCGACATCGCTGGATGCAGGCTCGGTGATCTTCAGAACCTGGTCCGCCTTGATATCGTGCAGGATCTGGACGGTCCCGCTGGACCAATGGATCGTCAGGGTATCCACGAGCGCATGCTGACCTAAGCCGAAGTGCGGGCGCGGATCATTCTGCGACAGGTATCCGCTTGCCGAGGTGGACTGCACCCATTGATGCAGATCTCCGGCAGTTGCCTCGAGGCTCGCGCCAAAACCATCGCGATTACTGCGGGTTCCCACCAGCTTGATCGTCAGCCAGTGATTGCGCTTTCCTGCCGGCGGCGTATTGTGCAGCAGGATTCCCTTCCCACCCAGGGCTACGACGAACGCGTCGACATATCCATCGTTGTCGTAGTCGGCGAAACAGGCGCCGCGGCTAACAATCGGAGATTGGAAGAAGCTTCCCGCCTGCATGGAGACGTCAGTGAATGTTCCGTTGCCATTGTTGCGCAGCAGCGAGCTCTGTTGAGGGATGAGCCACGCCAGGCCGCCATTCACGATGAATAGGTCCTTCCACCCATCGTTATCGAAGTCGAAGAGCCCAGCACCCCAGCCAACAAACTGCGCCGAGACTGATCCAACTCCGGATTCGTTGGTCACATCTTCGAACGGATCGCTTGACTTTCCATTGTTGCGCAGCAGGCGGTGAAAGTGGGCATCGGAGACGAACAAATCCTGATGACCCTTGTTTTCGTAGTCGCCGAAGACCGGTCCCATCGCGGTGGAAGCCTCGCCGTTCTGACCGTACGCTGCGCCCATTTCGGCAGCAACATCCGTGAATGTTCCGTCGCGATTGTTGTGATATAGGAAGCTCGCCATCGTGTCGTTCGCAACATAGATGTCGGGCCATCCATCGCCGTCGTAATCTCCGACCGTGACGCCCATGGCGCGTCCGGGTTGGGCGCTGATGCCCGATGCAGCGGAGACATCACTGAACGTCCCGTCGCCGTTGTTATGGAAGAGGCGATTGGTTTCTGGCGCGTATTCGAGCGGCCCCGGATATTGTTGCGCTGAATAAAACTGGCGGCTGGCGGGATCGTACTTTAGGTAGTTGCCGACGAAGAGATCGAGGCGGCCATCGTGGTCGTAATCGAGGAAGGCAGCGCCCGTTCCGAAGGTCGGGTTGGTTACACCGGCTTTCGCGGTAATGTCCGTGAAGGTTCCATTGCCGTTGTTGTGATACAGGATCGCTGAATCGTAGTTGGTGACGTAGAGATCTTCGTTGCCATCGTTGTCGAAGTCTCCCGCGGTGATACCGACACCGAAGCCATTGCCGGGAACGCCCGCCTGCGTGGTTACGTCGGTGAACGTGCCGTCGCCATTGTTGCGATAGAGATGGTTGGTTGCGTCGATACCGTCAGGTGTTGAGTGGTCGGTGAGCCCATCGACATGCCGGCCGTTCACAACATAGAGGTCCATGAAGCCGTCGTTGTTGTAGTCGATCCAGGCGCAACCCGATCCTGTACCCTCCTGGATCGAACTCAAGGCCTTTTCGCCGAAGGAGTGTTGGAAGTTGATCCCGGACTTCCTCGTCACATCCTCGAACTTCGGAAAGGGCGTGGCGCGGATTGCCTTGTCGGACACACCGGCGGCTGTCTGAGCAGTGACAACAGGCGCTATGAATGCTGGCAAGCTGATTGCAATGCCTACGGCGCAGATTCCCAGTGAGGTTTTCACGGTCGCGATCCCTTCTGCGTGCCCGGGGTGAGGAACAGTTCACCGGTGAGCGGCGTCGGTGTATCCAAACGCTGCAAGGTCATCGGCGAACGATTCTCTGGCGCCAGCGCCTGGCTCTCGTGACATCCAACGCATCCGCGATCCTCCCCGGTTCGAACCCACATCCAGCTACGCTGTTGTTTCAGAACCTTACCGTGCGCGCCAATCAACTGCAGGCGTATCGGCAGGTCCGCGGGCACGGTCGCGTAGAACGATCCGTCCCGTTCGACGGGGGCTTCTCCCAGAATCTGCTCGCCGTGATCCAGCTTGAGCAGCGCCCGGACGCGGACGATCTGATCAGGCAGGCGGCCGCTCACAAAATCTTTAGAAGCGTAGGCGTCGAGGCAAATGATGCGTCCGGATTTGCTGTCCGTATGCAGAATGGTGCGGTAGGCAAGCGCCACAGGATGGGTAGTGATTGGAACGGCCTGAACGCTCGACGCGTGCGCATCGTGGTAGAGCAACTGCTCGCGGCCGCTACTGTTTAGAGAGAGTTGATACAGATCGAACCGATGCCCCGAGGCGCGCCGTGATACCAGCAACGTCTGGTCACCGGATGCGTTCACGGACGCATATCCGAAATGGGCGGGCTCGATGGCTTTAGCGTGCAAGGCTCCGAGACGAATGGATGCGAGCCCTTCTTCCGAAGCGTTCGCTGCATTCGTCTGCATGAAGAGGATTGTCCCGTCGGCCAGCTCGACGGCGCCGCTGCGAATAGTTCTCGCAGTATCGTTTTGCCGCAACAGCATCAAACCTGATCCGTCTGGATCGACCAGATATAACGTTCGCAGTGGCCCTGGTTCACGGCTGTACTCCAGCGGCCACTCGGCAGACAGCAACAGTCGGCCGCTGCGCAAAACGGCCTCGACTTCGTACCGGCCTGGTCCGAAGGTAATTGGGTGCGCGTCAGACCCATCGTCGCGACAAACTTGCACTTCCGATGTACGAGCAGGGTTTGAGCCTCGGAGCGTTGTGTAGGCGATCTCGCCGGCCGGCAGGTACATGGGCTGGACACAATCTCCGCTGCAACGAGTGACCTGCCGTGGGCTTCCATCTTCGACAGGCATCTCCCATATCTGCCATGTGGCGTTGCGCTGGGTTTGGCCGGCGAAGAGGAGCTTGCGGCCATTGGAGGAGACCTGGGGGTCGGCGGCGGCGAAGAATTGTGGCGTCAGCGGGATGACCAGGGAGGGTGCCGTGCCTTCGGCTCCAAGACGCAAGCGTACGAGGCGGCTGCCGAACGGAAATCGTCGCGCGGGATCGCCGGCCGTGAATTCGGGTGCCTGGATGAACGCGATGTCTGTATAAGCCTGGGATGTGCTCCTGGCGACGGCTGCGGCGGGGTGCGCGACACTCTGCGTGAAGGCAGGCGCCTTATACAACGAGCACAGGACAATACCCAGACCTGCACATACGACTTTCCCGACGACGTCCATAACGGCCTTCGCGCGAGTGGAACGGTCCACCTGCACGCTCTTTCAAGCTTCTGATCGTTGGGAGATGTATCTGTTATACCGATTCGAAGGCAGCGCGTAATGGACTTATTGAAGGGTGTCCGCATCCACCGGTCGATGGAGGCCCGGTGGCTGCGTCCAGAAACCGGCGATTTGTGACCGATGCGGAGAAATTCTCTAGACTGTAGACACATGAATTCTGCAGCTTCAATGGATCTTCGCAGGGCCGGAACCTCCGATCACCCTTCCCCCTCCTGGGACCAGCTGATCGCATCGAGTTCTCCGGCGAGTTGGCGACTTCTCGGGTCGGGCTCCTTGGCCGGTAGACGCATCTTGATCACGGGGGCGGGAGGGTCCATCGGATCGGCGCTGGCGCATGCGGTGGCTTCGTCTGCGCCTGCAAGCCTGGTGCTCTTCGACAGCTCGGAGAATGGGCTCTACCAGGTCGATCGCAGCTTGCATGAGGCTGGTTCGCGGGAACACGTTTCGCTTCTAGGCAACGTCTGCAATTCCGATACGCTCGATCATGCGATGAACGAGCATCGACCCGAGATCATCTTCCACGCAGCAGCGCTGAAGCACGTTCCGCTAACGGAACAGAATCCCTTTGCCGCCATCGAAAATAACGTGTTTGGCACATATGCCCTGACGCATGCCGCCATCGCGCACGGGGTAGAGCAGATCGTTCTCGTCTCCACGGACAAAGCAGTTGAGCCGCGCAGCATCATGGGCGCGTCCAAACGCATCGCAGAGCTCATTCTTCTCAGTGTGGAGGGCTCCACACGCATGAAGGTGGCACGCTTATGCAATGTGATGGGCTCGCAGGGGAGCGTGCTTCCGTTGTTTCTTGAGCAGATTGCGCTGGGCGGCCCCGTCACCGTGACGCACCCCGATGCGCAACGTTACTTCATCACGCTGGACGAAGCTGTTCGGGCTCTATTCGGCGCGCTGGATGTGGCATCCACAAAGGTGTTGCTCTTTCCCCGCATCGGACCCGCTGTCCGCATCCTCGACTTGGCGCGATATCTAATTGGTGTCCACCAAAGCCCGGCGTCTATCGAATTCACGGGGTTGCGTCCGGGCGACAAGCTTTCCGAACAGCTTGTTTCGAGCCGTGAATCGCTGAGCTCTCACGTCGAGCTTGGTGGCCTGGGTCTGCGGGCTATCGACACACCTATACCTGTTGCGGTGGAGTTGGGCGCGGCACTCGATACGCTCCGCGAAGCTGCCCAGGGGCGCGACTTGCAGAAGCTGCTGCGCGGGATTAGCGCCCTTGTGCCCGAGTACGAGCCCAGCAGCCTCATCCTGGCCGGGCGTGAGAAAGAGTCCGCGCTGGAGCTCGCAACGGAGATGCCAGCATGAAACGCACCATCGCGGTTGTCACCACTTCGCGCGCCGATTACAGCCATCTCTATTGGGTGCTGAAGGATCTTGAAGCACATCCTGAAGTGGACCTCAAATTGATCGTGCTCGCAGCGCATCTTTCGCCTGAGTTCGGCGCCACGGTCGGCGAGATCGAGCGCGACGGGTTTCCAATCGCTTCTCGTATTGAATGCCTGCTCAGCTCCGACAGCGACGTTGGTATGGCGAAGACGCTTGGGCTTGCGGTTCTCGGCCTGACAGACCCGCTGGCGCAGATGCGTCCGGACCTGCTGCTGCTGATCGCGGATCGCTACGAAATGCTTGCGCCGGCCAGCGTCGCACTTACCTTGCGGATCCCGGTGGCGCATATCGAAGGCGGCGAGATCAGCGAGGGCGCTATTGACGATGCAGTTCGCAATGCGCTCACGAAGATGGCGCATATCCATTTCACTTCGACCGATGCCGCGCGGGCTCGGGTGATTTCCATGGGGGAAGAGCCTTGGCGTGTGAATCGCGCCGGCGCGCCCTCGCTGGACCACATTCGCCGAAGCACACTACTTACGCGCGATGAACTGCAGAATGCTCTTGAGCTTTCGCTGGCAGATGATGTGACCGTCGTTGCGTATCACCCGGTCACAATCTTCAAGGACACAACTGTCGAAGCGAATGCGGTCTTCGCGGCGATTGAAAGTCTTTCGGGGCAGATCATCTTTTGCTATCCCAATGCCGACGCAGGGAGCCACGAACTGATGGCTCGCATTCGAAGCTTCTGCGATACGCACCCCGACGCATATCTCTTCATTAATCTCCCCGCGATCACGTATTGGAGTCTTCTGCGCGAGGCGAAGGTGCTGCTGGGAAACTCCAGCAGCGGCATCATGGAGGCTGCGTCCTTTGCGCTGCCCGTGGTGAACGTGGGAATGCGGCAGCAAGGTCGAGAGCGTGGTCCTAACATTCTGGATGCGGAGGCTTCGGTCGAGTCCATCCTGGCGCAGGTTGCCCGGTCCCGGCAGCCTGCATTCCGAGAGAGCCTTCGATCCATGAAGAATGTCTATGGCGATGGTCATGCTGCTGAACGAATCGTAGGCGTGCTCACCTCGACACCGCTCGAGGAATTGCTGCATAAGCAAGCTCAGCCACTTCCGACGGAGCTTCGACCATCGACATGAACTCGCCGACGATTCCCCTCTCATCGCCCGACGTTACGGAAGCCGAAATTGAAGCAGTCGCTGAAACGCTGCGCTCGCCACAACTTAGTCTGGGACCGCGTCTAACAGAGTTCGAAGCGACCTTTACACATCTGACGGGCGTCGCGCACGCCGTTGCAGTAAGCTCGGGCACCGCAGGCTTGCACCTCGCTATGCTGGCGCTCGGAATTGGGGTGGGCGACGAAGTCATCGTTCCCTCGTTTACTTTCATCGCCGCGGCCAATGCTATTCGTTATGTTGGCGCGACTCCTGTGTTCGTCGATATTGACGGGCTCACACTGAACCTGTCGCCGGTTGCAGTGGGGCGGGCTATCAATCCACGCACGCGAGCAATCGTCGCGGTGCACACGTTCGGTGTTCCAGCCAATATGCCAGCGCTGGTGACGCTCGCGCGACGACACAATCTTGCGTTGATTGAAGATGCCTGTGAGGCTCTCGGCGCGACCATCGACTCGCAGCCGATTGGCTCCTTCGGTGACATCGCTGTCTTCGCCTTCTATCCCAACAAGCAGATTACAACCGGCGAAGGGGGCATGGTCGTGACCCGCAATTCCGATATTGCCACGCAGATGCGGAGCTTGCGCAACCAGGGGCGCGCGTCGACCGACAGCTGGTTGCAACATACGGAGATTGGATACAACTATCGGCTGTCCGAGATCGCGTGCACTCTGGGCATCGGCCAGATGCACCGCCTGGCCGCTATTCTCGATCGGCGCGAGGAGATCGCGAGCGCCTATCGCCAGCACCTAAGCGCGGAGGATCGTCTCACGCTTCCGATCCACGAACTATCTGGTCGCCGCATCAGTTGGTTCGTCTATGTGGTCCGTCTTGCAGATGGATTTACTGCACGGCATCGTGATCAGGTGATTCGAGAGCTTGAGCAGGCGGGCATTGACTGCGCGCGATATTTCGCGCCCATTCATTTGCAGCCGGCGTATGCCGATTTTCCGGTCGCCGCGAACCTTCCCCTGACCGAGTCGGTTGCCTCGCGCACCATTGCCCTTCCCTTCTTCAATCGCATCAACGATTCACAGATAATAGCTGTGTGCGAAACCCTCAAACTAGCTATCAGGCGTATATCTTAATCACCTGATCTTTGTAGCAATCAACAGCCTCGAACGCGAGCGAACATGCCTTTCTTTTTCGATGAACGCAACATGGCGGCACGAACCGCACGCCGCGTGGGCCTCGGCCTGGTAGTACTTTCAGTGGCTCTTTCCCCGATGCTTCGCGCTCAGCAGCAGTCCGCGGCGATCGAGGCGGCGCGTCTCAACAATCTGGGGACTGCGCTGGTGGGTCAACAGTTCCTCGACCGCGCCGTCAGCACCTTCGCCGCCGCAGCCAAGGCAGATCCGAACCTCACCCTGGCCAAGGTGAATGAAGGTATCGCCCTCATGTATCTGCAGAAGCTAGCGGAAGCGGAGAAGCTGTTTGAGGCGGCCGCTGTCGAAGATCCTAAGGATCCTCACGTCTGGTATGCCCTTGGTTTGCTCTATCGCAACGAGAATCAACCCGAGAAGTCCTTGGATGCTTTTCAGAAGGTTGCCACGCTTAGGCCGGGCGATCCTGACACGCATTACATGATCGCGTCTGTCAGCTTCGAGTTAAATAATCTTCCAGCGGCGAAGGCGGAGTATCAGAAGGCGCTTGAGCTGGATCCGCATCATGCTTCCGCGTTATTTGGGCTTGCGCGCGTGCTTCGCCGCGAGGGGGACACGGCCGGCGCCCAGCAGGCTCTTGCGCGCTTTCAACATATCAGCTCCGCGAAGCTTGGAACTCCGCTCTCGCACAACTATGGAGAGGAAGGAATCTACGCGCGGGTGGAAGATGCTGCGCTTGCGCCGACCCATGTTGAGCCAATGATTCCGGTCACGTTCAGCGAATCGTGGCGCTCGCATCGCATGAACCCGGTGACAATCGGCATGAGCGGTGCGGCGTGTCTCATCGATCTGTCTTCCAACACCGAACCAGCGCTCATCCTTATGGGCAAGGGGGACGGTGCCATCCGCGTGTATGACCGCGTGGGTTCGAATCGATTTGCAGAAATTCCCTCCGCGCTCACGGGCATTCACCTTGCTGGCACGGGTCTCGCCTGCGCCGTCGGCGACTTCGACAACGACGGGCTTCCAGACCTGGCGCTGGCGGTAACAAGCCCTGATGGGCAGGATCGTATCGCGCTGTTTCGCAATCTCGGCAACGGAAAATTTGAAGATGCCACTGCCGCCTCCGGCATCGTGACTACCAGCCATCCAACCAGCCTGATGTTCGTCGACTATGACCATGATGGGGACTTGGATCTTTTTGTTACCGGGACACCGACAGTTTCGCATGCTTCGCCCAACACGCTTTGGCGCAACAACGGCAATAAAACCTTTAGCGATTGGACCACGCCGGCCGGGCTCGAAGGAACTGCTCCCACAACTGCGGCGACCCTCTCGGATCTGAACAATGATCGTGCTGTGGATCTACTGGTGGCGGGCAAAGCTTCTGCTCCGACGTTCTTCGCCAATCATCGCGAAGGGCCGTTCGGGTCTTCGCCACTGTATTCGGCGAGCCTGCCGTCGACCGTTTCTGTGGCCACGCTGGACTTCAATAAAGATGGATGGATGGATGTACTGCTCTCGCATTCCGGCGAACCGGGTGTAACGCTCTGGCGGAACGTCGACGGCAAAAACTTTGAACGTGTCCCACTGCCCATGACGGGTATTCTCAGTGCTACAGCGGCGATTCCGATTGACTTCGACAATGATGGTTGGATTGATATTGCGACCTTGGTGGAGACGCGGCGTGGACCTGAACTTCGGGTGCTGCGCAATCTTGGCCCCGCTGGCTTTGTCGACGTCAGCGTACAACTCAAGGTGAATGAGCTCCACCTTCACGCCCCGCGCTCGCTGATTGCGGACGACGTGAATCACACAGGCGCGGCAGACCTGATTGTTACCGACGCCGACGGCTCAAGCGTGCTGCTTGCGAATGTTGGTGGCAATCACAACCACTCGCTGCATATCGTGTTACATGGCGCTGCGGACAACAAGAGCGGCATCGGCACGAAGGTGCAGGTTTTCGCGAACGGGCTCTGGCAGAAGTGGGAGGACAGCGGCCAGCGGGAGATTCTTGCCGGCCTAGGCAGCGCATACAAGGCGGACTTAGTGCGCCTGCTGTGGCCCACCGGCGTTCCGCAGGATGAGATCGACGTTGCGGCAAGCGACCTACATCCGATTACGGAGATCGATCGCCGCGGAAGTTCATGCCCAACGCTATTTGCGTGGAACGGAAGCCAATACAATTTTGTCGCTGACGTAATCGGCGCGGCGGTGATTGGTCATTGGGTGTCGCCGACGCGCACAAATATTCCAGACCCGGACGAATGGATCAAGGTAGACGGGGATCAACTGCATGCGCGCAATGGACTTTTCAGTCTTCGCTTCGGAGAACCTATGGAGGAGGTCAACTTTGTGGACCAGGTTCGGCTCGTCGCCATCGATCACCCTTCCGGTACGGCGGTGTTTCCTAACGAAGGGTTTCTTTCCAAGCCGCCGTTCGCAAAGGCGAACACGATCGTTGCTGCAGCTGCGCAACCGCTAGCTGGTGCGTGGGACGATCACGGCAACAACGTGCTGGACGTGCTGAGTCAGCGCGACATCAACGACCGCGACACACGGAAGTATGTCCGCGACTTCACCAATCTTCCGTTTGCCGGCTTCGCCAATCTTCATTCGTTGACGATCGACATTGGGGCGTGGTCGCCACAGCGACCGTTGCGCCTGTTGTTACACGGGTTCATCGAATACTTCTCGGCGAGTTCCATGTACTCCGCATGGCAGGCGGGTCTCACGCCCGTTCCGCCATATATTGAGGCGCAAATGTCCGATGGCTCCTGGCGGAAGGTGGTTGCCGATATGGGTTTTCCTGCTGGCTTGCCGCGCACTGTCACGATCGATCTCACGGGTAAACTCCCCGCAGGGGTGACGCGTCTGCGCATCACAACCAACCTGCAGATTTACTGGGATCAGGCGCTGGTAGACAATGAAGCCTCGCCACAACAGCAGCCTGCAAACGAGGCCCTCGCAACGCATACCACGGAGCTTCCGCTGGCCCATGCCACGCTGGCCTTCCGCGGATATCCGCAACAGCTTGATGGGCGTACACCCGGCGACCTCACCTACAACTATCAGCGCATGAGCGCCACGGGGCCCTTCGTTCCTCATCGCGGAGCGTACACGCGATACGGCGATGTGACGTCGCTGCTGCATGCGATTGATGACGAGTTCGTGATCTTCGGCACCGGCGAGGATATGGATCTGGAGTTCAGCGCAGCCGCTCTCCCCGCGCTGCCGAAGGGTTGGTCGCGCGATTACTTTTTTTACGCGAACGGCTTTGTGAAAGACATGGATTTCTACGAAGCGAGGCCTTTCAGCGTCGGCAGCCTTCCCTTTCATGGCATGAGCAGCTATCCCTATCCGACGACTGAGCACTACCCCACGGACGCTGTACACACGGCGTATCAGCTCGAGTACAACACTCGATTTGAGTCTGGTACGGTGGATCGCTCATTCAAGTTCGACTACGTTCCGCACGTGTCGAAACCCGAAACACAGCCATAGGAAGACACCCTTGAGCGATCTTCTCACTCAACCCGCTGTCGATCTGCTCGCACTGTTGGAGGCGAAAAAAATCTCCGCACTCGAACTCGCCAACCTGCACATTCAACGCATTGAAGAGCTGAATCCGCGCCTCAACGCGGTGGTCGACTTTGATCCGGAAGAAATTCGCCGTCAAGCGATGGCACTCGATCGCTCGACAGCGCCGCGTGGCCCGCTGCATGGGCTCCCACTCACCGTAAAGAGCTCTATCTCGGTTGCTGGACACCTATGCGAGACTGGCAGTCTCATCAATCAAGGGCGTCGTCCAACGAGTGATGCTGAGACCGTCACGCGTCTGCGCAAAGCCGGTGCGCTGATTCTCGGAACAACAAACTGTCCTGAATTTCTGATGGCCTACGAGACCGACAATCGCCTGTATGGCCGTACGTCCAACCCATGGGATCTTGCGCGCACCGCGGGCGGTTCAAGCGGCGGGGAGTCTGCAGCGATTGCTGCGGGGCTTTCCGCCGGGGGCCTTGGCTCGGATGGCGGCGGCTCCGTTCGGGAGCCTGCTCACTTCACCGGCATCTGCGCGATGAAACCGACGCCCGGCCGCATTCCTACGACTGGTCATCTACCTGACAACGTCGGCCCGTTTGCCCTGCTCGGTACCATTGGACCGATGGCGCGAACCATGGCCGATGTCACGTTGCTGTTTCGCGTAGTCTCCGGTGCATTCGACATCGACCCCATCGCCGCGCCCGTTCCCTACCGGCCATCTACTGTGGAGATTTGCAAGCAAATCCGTATCGGCTACTTCGAAGACGACGGCCTGGTCCCAGTGACGGCGGAGACGCGGCAGGCTGTGCAGGACGCTGTCCACTCGCTGCGTCGGCACGGCTTTCACGTCGAGGCGTTTCGGCCACCTTCTCTCGAGCGCGCACGCGAACTCTGGTACACGTTCTTTGTCCACTGCGGCGCGATGTTGCTGGAACCGTTAGGCCGCGGCCATGAGCCTGACTTCAGCCCCACGTTCCTTGACTTCCTCTCGATGGCCCGCACTCACGCACCGCTCGCGGCCGACAAACTGCTCGGCGCCTGGTGCGAGACCGACATCGTCCGATCGCGACTGCTCACGGAGATGCGTGACTTCCCTATCCTGCTAAGCCCCGTCTGCTCGATCCCCGCGTTTCGCCACGGCGAACGGAACTGGACGTTGCATGATGCCAACGGTGCATCACGGCCGCTCGCTTACCTTGATGCCATGCGCTTTACGCAGTGGTTTAATCTGCTCGGGTCTCCTGCTGCGGTCGTCCCGATCAGCCGATCAGCCGATGGCCTTCCGATCGGCCTGCAGCTTGCCGGGCGCCCTTATAGCGATGAGCAGGTGCTCGCGATCGCTACCATTCTTGAAGAGAATTTCGGGTACACAGCACCGCCCATGCTGCGCCCTTAGACGTGGAGTTGCGCGTAAGGCTTCCGCGTGGCCTTCTCAAAACAGATCGTTGGTGTGTCGCTTGTAAAGCAGCGGAGCCGTCCGTGATAGGAATTCGCGCCTCGATGAGTGTTCTTGATGATGGGTTTGAGGTCACTGTCAGTGCGCCGTTAGCCAGCCGCATCCGTACTCTCGTGCTGATCATTCCCAAACCACTTATGCCCTGATTTTCTTCGGAATCGAATCCGGAGCCGTCGTCCTTGATGCGCAGCATGCCGCAAGGTGATTCTAAGCGATTGCATAATCGACAAATTCAGTTGATCTCGACGTCGAGACGGTTTGCGACGGGGCAGGTTGCCCAGGCCGGTGGCGGCCTGGGCTGTAGATTTCGCTTTGGATTGTTTTGCCGCTTGGGCCTTCGTCTGGTTTGCGACTGCAGGCACGCTCTGGATAGTGCTGCCGCGTTGGGTGCTTGTCACGTCGAGGGTGGTGGGAGTCATCCATACTCCGAAGAGCAGATTGAAGGACGTGGACGTTATCTGGCCGCCGCTGGAGCATATCCAAGACATATCTACTTCAGCGAAGACTTCTGCCCTCGTCCTCATCTGGGTCCACTGTCGTCGTGGCATGTTCAGCAGCGATGGCCTGCATCTCCTTTCCAGTCTTGCTCTGATTAACCACCAACTGGATTAGCAAATTTATGAAGTTGCCAGTTATCCAATAAAGCGACAGCCCCGATGCATAGTGCCATAGAGAAAATCCCATGACAGCGGG
>Ga0302234_10000827_pt1 | contig 23162 bp, 9 predicted proteins | sample II_Palsa_N3_2_FD_193576 | JGI IMG/M metagenome (GOLD analysis project Ga0302234, IMG submission 193576) | Peat permafrost microbial communities from Stordalen Mire near Abisko, Sweden - II_Palsa_N3_2 | ecosystem: Environmental > Terrestrial > Soil > Palsa > Peat permafrost | place: Sweden... | reverse complement strand
GCCTGAATCCGTCCGGCGTGCCAGTAGCTAATGCACTAGGTGCACTGGTGCAACTGCATCATGTGTTGCGCCATGCGCGCTCCTAGACTTCCATCAAGCCGGTCCGCCTGCGGTCCGCAGCTTTTGTTCAACCATCGAAACATCGGAAATACTGGAGCGACATGAATACCCCTTATCCAAGCAATCGAAGCAGCGACATCGATCGCGCCGAGCACGTGGAACGCGTGAGCTTTCGTCTTCCCTGGAGCATCTCGTGGGGCGCCGTGATAGCCGGCTTTTTCCTCGCGCTCGTCGTTTATCTTTTTCTAACCGTGCTTGGCACGGCGATCGGCGCCTCGGCTGTCGATCCCATCGGTGACAAGAATCCGTTGTCCGGCGCGGGAACCGGCGTTGGCATATGGCTCGCGGTGACGACGTTGATCTCCATTTTCGTGGGTGCATTTGTCAGCGGTCGCACGGCTCCCCGCCAAGGCGTTTTGCACGGCTTGCTGACGTGGTCGGTCGTGACGGTCGCAACCACCTGGTTGCTCGCTTCGTTCGCGTCCAGCGTGACGGGCGCTGCCGCTAACGTGGTGGGCGGCGGTTTGTCGATGGTCGGCCGCGGGGTAGCTGCCGCCGCGCCTGATCTTGCGTCGGGGGTGAAGGGCCAGCTTCAGCAAAGCGGCATCGACTTCAACTGGACCAGCTTGCAGGATCAATTGAACGGCCTGCTGCGTGATTCGGGCAAGACCGCTTTGCAGCCCTCGCAACTGAAAGCGACGGCGCAAAGCGCTGCCAGCGACGCGACTCAAACGGCACAACAAGCGGGCACGACGCCGCAAAACGGCAGCGACGATCTCTCGCAATGGTTTGCGCGCGTCAAGGCAAAGGCTCAGCCCGCGCTCGATTCAGCGGACAAGGATGCGCTGGTGAACATCGTGGCGGCGCGTACCGGAAAGTCGCACGAACAAGCGCAGTCGATCGTCGATAACTACGCGCAAACCTATGACGCAGCGCTCGCGAAGTATCAGCAACTGAAAACGCAGGCGGAGCAGCAGGCGCGTGAGGCGGCGGCATCCGCGGCGCGAGGGGTATCGAAAGCGGCGTGGGGATCGGTCTTGATTCTCTTGGTCGGCGCGGTGGTTGCGAGTGTGGCGGGATGGTTGGGCTTGCGCTCACGGCCGGCGGTGCTTTAAGCGGGCTTGAAATGCGTGGTCGTCGACCCCATTGATTAGCGTGGCGCACAGATGAAGCATTTGCATCCCATGTGTCATGCGCGTTAAGCCCTATTGCCGAAGCGCCGATGCATGGCGCTAACGGTGAGCTTACAAAGTTGCCTGGCCAAGAGAACCCGGGCGTCCCTTAATGACCTTAAGAACATTAAGGATCGCCCTGATAAACAATGAGGTATTCAATGAAAATGCAATTTGCAATGCTGGCCGTCGCGCTTTCAGCAGCGAGCTTCGCCGCTCAGGTTCAGGCTGCGGGATGCATGAAGGGCGCTGTCGTGGGCGGCGTGGCTGGGCACTATGTCGGCAAAGGCCATGCAGTGCTTGGCGCAGCCGGGGGGTGCATCGCGGGTCACCATATGGCGAGCGAGAAAGCCAAGGAAGACGCGTTGGCACGCCAGCACGCTCAGCAAGCGGCTGCCCGTCCATCGGGCACTTAAGCACCGCCAAGGCACGCAAGGGCATGCATCAAAGGCTAAGCGTCGTTACGCTTGCTCCACCCGAAAGCGAGAATGGTACTTAGCGGCGTTGAACTGCACACCGAAGCGCAGAGTTGTCCAGGCATAGGCAAGTCAAAGACATACCAGGACTCGCCCCTGGACGCGCTAGCCAAAGCTGGGGCGGGCTCGCTTGGCGCAAGGGCCGAATGATCGATAGCCGAGCGATGTCCGGCGGCACTAAGCAAACTGTTGTCGCGCGCTCGTTGCTTGCTAAAGAGCAAACTATCCGATGGCGGTGAGATCTGGCTCGATACGCGGCTTGGCGGCGATGGTTCGTCATCGGATGCCATCTTGTACGAAGGCAGCGACGTTCCCAAACCCAGATGACTGGCGCTGATGCCAAGCATGATCCAGACACCGGCATACGCTATATCGGCGCATAAAATGGCGTCCCCTGTGGCGTCTTGCGCGAACATCCGACCCTTGGCGTCGTCACGCAGATCAACCGCATCGGGCTCGCATCCGAGCATCCGGGCCACAGCCAGGCGCAACACCGCGCGGCTCGATATATACCGGTACCGTAGCGCAGGGCTCGGCAACAAGGCCGCGCGCCGAGTTTCATCCTGAGTCAGCCACTGCGCCGAATCGTGTGCACTCACGCGTTGCCATTGACTGCGGAACCGGAACACAAGGATCTCGCCCGGTGCCGGCGTGCACGGCTTGAGCGAAAGCGTTTCGTTCATGCGAAGCGGCAGGAATTGCGGCTGCGTTTCGTAGACAGGAGGCTGGATCGTCGCATCGAGGGTATCGATAAAATCCCGCCGAGATCTTTGCGTCGATGTCTGCTCGAACGGAAATGGCGTTGATGTCGCCGTTCCTTTCGCACTAATTCTGTCGGCCACCGCTCAGGCGCAGGCTTCGAGCCATTCGGTCACGTAGCGTCCGCTTGCGGGGCGCTCCACCGCGCGCACGCCGTCGGGCGGCGTGCCGACAAACAAGAATCCAAGCAAACGATCACGCTCGGTCAACCCAAGCGCGCGATGCATGTGCGGCTCGTAACTATCCGGTCCGGTCGCCCAGAAACCACCAAAACCGAGCGCATGAATCGCGTTCAGCATGTTCATGGCCGCCGCCCCAACGCACAGCACCTGCTCGAGCTCCGGGACCTTCGTCTCGCGTGTCAGCGACACCACAAGCGCTATCACAACGGGCGCCGCGAGCGCGCGGCGCCCACGATGCTCATGCGCCGAACGCGGCTCTCCGGGAGCCCGGGCGCAGGAGAGATCGACCAGCAATTCGCCGAGTTTCAGCCGCGCGTCGCCGCGAATCAGTACAAAGCGCCACGGCCGCAACGCGCCGTGGTCGGGGGCGCGCAAGGCGGCATCGAAAATCTGTTGAAGCTGGGAATCGTCGGGCGCGGGTTCGGCTAGCGGCCAGTGCGACTGGCGTGTCATCAGCACGTTCAGGGCGTCGGCATTGACGCCGGGATTCATCGTTTCCATGGAGTGGTCCAGGCTTTCTCAAGGCATCCATGATCGCGAAAAACTCGCCGTATTGCAAATGATTCTCAATAACTTGATTTTGTCAGGGTAGATGCCTATGCTTCGGTCCTGTTCATAATTTTTGAGATTTTCCGTCGATGACCCCCGCGCCGATCCCGATTCCGACAGCCGGGCGCTGGCCCGCTGACGTCGAGTTATGGCGTGTGGAGTTGAGCGTGGACGCCGATACGGCGGGCGCATGCCGCTACCTTGCCGCAAGCGAGATCGAGCGGATGACACGCTACGCGCAGCATGCGGACCGGGTGCGTTTCGCCGTTGCCCGCTCGGTCCTGCGGGGGATTCTCGGCGCGCATCTCGGCTGCGATCCGGCGCAACTGCAGTTCGAGGTGGGCAAATACGGGCGGCCGTCGCTGGTTGCGCATCCCGGGTTGTCGTTCAACGTATCGCACTCGGGCGAGCGCGTTTTGATCGCTTTGTCAGCGCTCAGAACGGTGGGTGTGGATATCGAGTCGATTGATCCGGCTCTCGACTGGCGCGCGTTGCTCGACCTGGTCTGCGCGCCCGAAGAGGCGCGGCGGATCGGGACCGTGCGAGCGTTTTATCGCTGCTGGACTGCGAAAGAGGCGCTGTTGAAAGCGACTGGCGCGGGCATTGGCGAGGGGCTGAAATCAATCGATGTGACCTGCGCGCAAGCCCCGACGGCGTTGCGTTTCGCCTTCCTGAATGAGTTGGACGGCTACCTAGGCGCGCTGGCATTCGGCATCTGAGCCTGTTGCCCCAGCGCTGACAAGCGACCTTTGCATCAGCTGAATTAAGCTGTAATAATAGTCATTCTCATTCGCATTAAGGAGCTTTCGATGAGCTGGGGCGACGAAAACACGACCTACAACGTTGTGATGAACCACGAGGAACAGTATTCAATTTGGCCGGACTACAAGGCGCTCCCCGCAGGATGGACTGCTGTGGGCAAGACCGGCAAGAAGGACGAATGCCTCGCGTATATCGACGCAGTGTGGACCGATATGCGCCCGCTCAGCCTGCGTCAGGCGATGGCAGCCGATGCAGCAGCGAATGCGGCGGCCGATGCCAGCGCCAAAGCGGGCTGAGACAGGTCGCGGATGAACGTCACGCTGATCTGTCTGCCGTTCGCCGGCGCAAGCGCGGCGGTTTATCGGGAGTGGGGCGCGTTGCTGCCATCGTGGATACGCGTTCACGCCCTCGACCTTCCCGGCCACGGTGCGAAACGCGCGCAGCCTGCGCTGTATCGCTGGCCGGACATGGCGGACGCACTGGGACGCGCAGCCTTGCGGGCGATCGACGGACCTTTCGCTATCTTCGGCTACAGCATGGGCGCGCTGACCGGTCTCGAACTGGCGCACTGGTTGCATCGCACCCATGGCCTCATGCCCGTGTGGTTTGGTGCGGCAGCGTGCGCGGCGCCGGCCTGCCGGACGCTCGACGCAACCTGGCTCGATTGCACCGACGAAGCGATGATCGATGAACTGAGGCGTCTTCGCGCAACGCCCGAAGAACTGCTCGGCGATCGTGGATTCCTCGATCTTGCGCTGCCCGTGCTACGCGCCGACTTCCATCTGTGCGCGACATACGTTCGTACCGGCAACGCAGTGCGTGTTTCGCTCGCCTGTCCTTTGCTGGCGCTCGGCGGTCGAGACGATACGTTATCCGAACAACCGGAGAACCTGTCGGCGTGGATGCACGAGACGTCGGGGCGTTTCACTCAGCGAGTGTTCGACGGCGGCCATTTTTTCATCGATACGGCGCGCGCCGAACTGATCGATGCGGTCGTGGCTTCGCTGGCGGCAGCTTTAACGCCCGTCCCGGAACACACCGCCGTCGCGCATCCGCTTCCTCATGCCGGCATCGCACACTTGCGCGCCGTTGCCACTGGTGCCCCAAGCGCAGTTTCCCGCACTGCGTCCACTGATTCCGCCGGCGCGGCCGGTCCAAGGAGTTTCCATTCATGACGTTTTCTTATCCTGCGCTGTTCGACTTCGAGCCCTTTGCCGGACGAAGCGAAGCGTTCGTGGCGCTGATCAGGCAGTTCGCGGCCGCGCATCCGTTTCGCAGTGCCACCGTCGATGAATTACTGCTCGACGACGACTATCATCGCCGGCCGTTGCGTCCGGAAGATTTCGAATTCCTCAAGTTCATGAAGCCAGTGCGCGCCGACAATGTCAGCCGGCTTCCGTCGCTGGCGTCGAACCGCACGCTGCTGTCGATCTACGAGCTGGAGGCTGCACGCATGCCGCGCAGCGGCGAAGCGGCGGACTGGCAGCGTTTCACCGAGTTTTATCGTGACGACGTCAGGACGCTGGGTGCACAACTCACGCCGTTCCTCGAAGCGTATGCGTTCACGTACCTGAGTAATGCGTCGCCGGCAGGGGAAAGCGTGGCGGCTGCGAGCGCGCGGCTTGCACGCATCATCGACGATGAAAGCACGTTCTGGGATACAACGTTTGCGCGCCTGATGCGCAACGACTATCTGGAAGAGGGCTTGCGCTTCATCATGGTCCAGCGTTGGGCGCTCGCGCCGTCGAAGCGGCGCGCGGTGGCGCGGGCGGCGGCGAATGGTTACTTCGACGCGTTGCCGCAGGACGCGTGGCCGACGCTCGAAGGCGACCTCCCCGACGACGCCTTGCTGCAACGCGTGGCCGCTACTTGCGGCGTGACACGCCAGCAGCATGCGTACTGGCAGTTCTATCTGCCGACGAGCATGGCGAAAACCAATCTGCTGTATGCGCTCGCCCGGCGTCCGGATCGCGCATTTGCGCTGACTGGCGCGGTGTTCGCGGCCGAGGCCGAGTGGCTGGCTTTCGGTCTTGCACTCGAGCGCGCGTGCGCCTGGCTGCAGCCCGCGGGCCGGCGCCCCGGCGAAGCCGGGGCGCGCAAGGCTGCATTGGTCGCGCGTTTCGCCACCGCGCTGCAAACCGTGGCGGATCGCTATGGCGATGCCGCGTTCGAGCAATGCGTGTCGGGTGCGGCAGCGGGTGAGCGTCTGGCGGAACGCGGCCGTTGGGATCTGGGCGAGCAATTGCAATGGCTTGGTGCGATCCCTCAATACTGTGAGTTCGCGCGCCGCATCAGCAAGCGGATAGATGTCGAGTGCCCTGACATTGACCGCGAGACGTTTATCGAGCCGCATGAAATGTGTTCGACGACGCATGTGCATAACGACCATCGGCTTGTCACGATTCAGGAAGGCGACATGCTGTTCTGGGGCAACGTCGGCATGCAGCTCAAGATGCATCAAGGCGACATGGTCCTGATTCCTGACGGTCGCCTGCATGGCTCGACGGTGGTATCGGGTGAGTGCACGTACCACCAGCCGATCATCCCGGACGACTGGGTGCGGGCACTGGTCGCCGAGCTGGACGCGAAGGCGCCAGCGGCACACTAGCCGCGCTGGCCAGCATCAAGCGGAGTGCGTTGCGCTTCGCTGTCCAGGCGCCTCTCTCGAAGGCGCCGGTTCTCCCCACGAAAAACACGGATATGGCAAGTGCCCATGACAGGGCCGGTACCGGCTCGCCCGCCGTTTGTGTCGCGCAGTGCGCGGCATATGCGCGTCAGGGCGAGGTTGGGTGCGACGTTGGGTGCGAGGTTGGGTGCGAGGTTGGGTGATGAACGAGAGGAATGAAGATGCTGACAAACGAAGAGACGACGCAGCAAAATCCCGCCAAGCCGGCGAAGTCGCTTGATGATCCGGACTCCGTGGGCTCATCGGGTTCATCGGGGAGGAGCCCCGAGTTCGATCCGGGCGACTGGAAAAGCCGCATCATCGTGGGCCGTTCGACCGGCGCCGAGGTCGATCTGCCCGGGTGGTTGGACAGCGCGTATGAGACCTTGCGCGAGCAGGTAATGCATCCGGCCTATCCGTGCTTCTTCGGTACGACGGCGGAACGGCGCGGCGAGATGTTCTACTCGTTCGTCAGTGGCCACGACAAGAACATCCGCGATTTGCCCGCAACCATGCAGACTTTCGCGAAACTCGCAACGCTGCCGCAGTATCGCAAGAACAACATCGCGGTGTTTTTCGAGCCCGACACTAAACCGCTTTCACACGATGAGTATCACGAACTATTCTGGAAGACGCTCCAGCATCTTCACGACGTCGACCCCGATCCTGCCGCGGACCAGCAGCCCGAGCCGTCGCATGAAGAGTGGGAATTTTCGTTCGCGGGCGTGCAGATGTTCGTGGTCTGCGCGTGTCCTTCGTTCAAGCTGCGTCACAGCCGCAACCTCGGCCCGGGCATGGTGCTGCTGTTCCAGCCGCGCAGTGTGTTTGTCGATACGATCACCAACAAGGTCATCGGCCGAGAGGCTCGCAACCAGGTTCGCAAACGCCTGGAGACCTGGGACGAAACCCCTGCGCATCCTGACCTGGGCTTCTACGGCGATGCAGGCAATCTCGAATGGAAGCAGTATTTCCTCGACGACAAGAACGTCGCCGCCCAAGACGTCTGTCCATTCCTGAAACGGCAGGCGCGCAAGAACCTGCCTGGGGCGATTGCCGCGAAGCCTGAAGTCGCGGTACCTGATGCGCAAGACGCCAAACCGGCAGGAGGCGGCCTGCAAGCCGTCGCTCAAACCTATGCGACCTTGCCGCCGGAAAAACGCGCGGCGTTTCGCCTGCGTTTGCGTGAGCGCGGCATGTCGGGCGACCAGTTGCCCATCGTTGCGCTTGGGGACCGTTCAGGACGTTTTCCGCTGTCACCGGCACAAGAGCGGTTGTGGTTCCTGTGGCAACTCGATCCGGACGACGCGAGCTACAACCTGTCGGGCGCGCTGAGGCTTGAAGGGTCGCTGCACATCGACAAGCTGCGTGCGGCGCTCGCTCACGTCGTGCAACGGCACGAAGTATTGCGCACGCGTTTTATGGAATCTGATGGGCAGGCGTGGCAGGTCGTGGGCGAAGCTGGCTACGGCTGGACCGATATCGATTCGGCAGAAGCAAGTCCGCTCGAAGGACGCTTGCAAGCGTTGTCGCTGCAACCGTTCGATCTCACGCGCGGGCCGCTCCTGCGCGTCGCGCTGCTGAGTGAAGCGACCGGCGCTCACGTGCTGCATGTGTCGATGCATCACATCATCTCCGACCACGCGTCGGTCAAGCTGCTGCTCGATGAGTTCATCGCGGCATACGAGCAACTATGCAATGCAACGGCGCCGACGGCCGAACCGTTGCCTGTGCAGTACGGCGATTACGCCGCCTGGCAGAAAGAGTGGGCTGTCGATGGCGAGAACAACCCGCATCATGCTTATTGGGTGAGGCAACTGGGCGGGACACAGCCCGTACTCGAACTGCCGGTCGTGCGCAGCCGCGGAGGTGTTCAGACAATGCGCAACGCCCGAGGCGCGCGCGTGAGTGTCTCGCTCGACGCGGTGCTCGCCCGGTCGCTCAAGCAAGCGGCGGCCAGTCACCAAACGACGCTGTTCACCTTGTTGCTCTCGGCCTACGCGGTCTTGCTCTCGCGTTACAGTGGTCAGAAGGATATGCGTATCGGCGTGCCGGTTGCAGGACGCAACCGGCTGGAGACGGAACGGGTGATCGGCTTTTTCGTCAACACGCTGGTGATCCGGGCAGAGCTTGCCGGCGTCGCGTCGTTCGGGACCTTGCTGAGCCAGCTTCATGAGCGTGTGCTTGAAGCGCATCGTCACGATGCGCTGCCGTTTGCCCAACTTGTCGAGGCATTGCAGCCTGAACGCAGCATCGGGCAGACGCCGCTGTTCCAGGTGATGTTCAATCACACCCGCGCGCAGCGGACGGACATCAACGTTGCTGGACTGCGCGTGTCGGAGGTGGCGAACGACGTGCCGACAGCCCGCTTCGATCTGGTGCTGAATGCTGTCGAGCGCGACGATGAGTTGCGGCTCTCCTTCAACTATGCGGCGGACCTGTTCGACGAAACCATCGTCAAGCAGATGCTTGAGCACTACGTCGAGATCCTGGGGCAAGTGACTGCGGTGGCGGACCAGTCGCTGGCTCAGGTCGTACTGAGCCGCGATGGCACGCGTGGCGCGACGCAGCGGCCAGTGGCAAGCACTGCATTCGAACCGGTCGGGCCGCGTTTCAGCCGGCAGGCTTCGAAACATCCCCTAGCGCCCGCGCTGCATTGTGAGGGCGAGCGCCTTTCATACGGCGAGCTTGAGCGCTGGACGAACCGTATTGCACGCCGCCTGAACCGGCTGGACGTTCGTCCCGATGAATGCATTGGGCTGTGCGTGGAACGCTCGGCCGCGCTGGCCGCGGGGTTGCTCGGCGTGCTGAAATCGGGCGCTGCATTTGTGCCGCTCGATCCGGCTTATCCGCTCGAACGACTCGCCGCGATGCTCGACGACGCCGGCATCGTGCGAGTGCTCGTCGATCACACGGGTTTTGAGCGGCTGGGCGAATTGCTGCACGGCCGCGAGCCGATCCATGTGGTTGATGACAGGCCGCTGCAAGCGGATTCGACCGCCAATGACGAGGCCGATGTCGCGTTTTGCGCGCCGCTTCATCCAGAACAACTTGCCTATGTGATCTATACCTCGGGCTCGACGGGGCGTCCGAAGGGCGTGGCGATCAACCATGGCACCCTGAGCCGGCATCTGGACGACTTCATTGGCACGTATCGCATTGGTGCGGCCGACAAGGTGCTGCAATCATCGACGATCAACTTCGACGTCGCCCTGCATGAACTCCTGCCCGCGCTGTTGAGCGGCGGTCAGGTCGAGATGCGCGGCCCGCAGCTTTGGGACCCTGAGACCACGAGCCGTCATCTGATCGAGGAGAAGGTGACGTTCGCACGCATCCCGACGGCTTACTGGCAGCAGTGGTTACGGGAGCCGCCGCCGGCTGCTTCGTTGGGAGCGCTTCGGCAAATCACAGTGGGTGGTGAAGGACTGCCCGGCGACGCGCTGCGCCAATGGCGCAACGGTCCACTAGGCTCCATCCGGCTCGACAACTTGTACGGTCCGACTGAAACGACCATCGCCTGCATGTACCGCGAGACACGTGCTCAGGACGAGGAGCAGGCGATCGTATCGATTGGCGGTCCTTATCCGTCGCGCTCGGTGCAGGTCTGCGATGCGGACGGCAATGAGGCGCCGGCTGGCGCGCTGGGGGAGTTGTGCATCGGTGGGCATACGCTGGCGCGCGGTTATCTCGGGCGTGCCGCGCTGAGCGCCGAACGTTTTATACCGGATCCCGACGGTCCGTCCGGCAGCCGGCTCTATCGGACGGGCGATCTGTGCCGCCGCCGTGCAGATGGCAGCATCGACTTCCTCGGGCGACTGGACCAGCAAGTGAAACTGCGTGGTCATCGTATCGAACTGGGCGAGATCGAGGCGGTGCTGCGGGAAGCGCCCGGCGTGCTGGCGGCGGCAGCCGCGTTGCGCGGCGAAGGCGATGCGAAACGGCTTGTGGGCTATGTGGTCGGCGACGCTGACGACGGGGTGGTCAGACGAATCTTGCAGAGTCGTCTGCCGGGTTACATGGTGCCGTCGGCGCTCGTATGGATGGAGCACTTGCCGCTGATGCAGAACGGCAAGGTGGATCGCGCGGCGTTGCCCGAACCAGGCGTGGAAGCGGCGCGCCAGCGCATTGCGCCACGTACCGGACTGGAAGCGGCGTTGCTGGCGATCTGGCAATCGGTGCTCGGTCGTGACGGTCTGAGCATGACCGACAACTTCTTCGAGATCGGCGGTCACTCGTTGCTGCTGATGCGGGTGGCATCGCGCATTCGTCAGGAATTGGGCCGTGACGTCTCGCTGCAGACGCTGTTCCTGCACCCCGTGCTTGAAAGTCTGGCGGCGGAACTGGCGTTACGCGAAGCGCGTGCGGCAGACAGTATTTCACCGCGTGGGCACGAGGCCCGGATTCCGTTGACGCACGAGCAGGAGCGTTTGTGGTTCCTATGGAAGCTCGAACCGGACAGTGCGGCTTACACCATTACCGGCGCCGTCAACCTGAGCGGCGCGCTCGATCGGCAAGCGATGCGCAGAGCACTAGATCGCTTGCTCGAGCGGCATGAAAGCCTGCGCACGCGTTTTGTCGAAGAGGATGGGCAGCCGTGGCAAGTCGTCGATAACGCGGCGCATGATGGGTCTCATGGCCGCTATGGCTGGCGCGAACAAAACGTTCGCGCTCAGGATGAACTCGACGCGCGCTTGCTTGAATTGGGCCGCGAGCCCTTCGATCTCGAACATGGGCCAATGCTGCGCGTCACTTTGCTGGCACGCTCGAAGACCGAGACCGTGCTGCATTTCGCGATGCCACACGTGGTGTCGGATGCGTGGTCGCAAGCTATCTTGCTACGAGAGTTCTCGCAACTGTACCGAGCGGCGAGTCGCAATGAAGTGGCCGATCTGGCGCCGCTGCCGATCCAATGTGGGGACTACGCATTGTGGCAGCGCAGCCCCCGGAACGAAGCCGCACTCGATACCCACTACGCCTACTGGCAGCGCGAACTCGGCGGCGAACAGCCGCTGCTGGCGTTGCCTGTCGACCGGGTTTGTCATGGGGCGCGCAGCAGTGCGGGTGCAGTCATTGAAAGATCGCTCGGTGCTGAGCTGGCCGATGCCCTTGAGAAATGCTCCCTCGACCATGGCGCCACGCGTTTCATGACCCTGCTTGCTGCCTATGGCACGCTGCTGCAAGGCTATAGCGCACAGGACGACGTCCGTGTGGGCGTGCCGGTAGCGGGCCGCGACCGCCTCGAGACCGAGCCGCTAATAGGCTTTTTCGTCAACACGCTGGTGATCCGCATGGTGACGCGCCGGACCGAGCCGTTCAGCGCGTTGCTGGCCGAGGTGCGTGACCGGATGGTCGGCGCGCAGGCGCATGCCGGCGTGCCGTTTGCGAAGCTGGTTGAACTGCTGCAGCCACAACGCAGCATCAGTCACACACCGCTTTTCCAGGTGATGTTCAACTACAGCGCAGAGCCGCGCTCGCAAGTTGAACTACCCGGCATCGAAGTGAGCACGCTGACTGGCGGAACGGGAACGGCGCAGTTCGACCTGTCGCTGGATGTATCGGTTAGTGGCGAGGGCCTCCGGGTCGCTTTGAACTACGCAACCGATCTCTTCGACCCGACGACGGCCACACGTCTGCTCGACAGTTACGTCGCTGTGTTGGAGACAATCGCGAGCCGGCCGGACACGCGTGCGGTGCCGCTGCTGGGAGATCGCGAGCAGCAGCAACTCACCGCGTGGGGCCGCAACGACCAGGTATTTGTGCGGGCAGAGCCGGTGCACCACTTGTTCGAACGTCAGGCGATGAAGACGCCGGATGCGCTCGCGCTGGTGTTCGGTGATCAAACGCTCACCTACCGCGAACTCGACCAATGGGCCAACCGGCTCGCGCACAAACTGGTGCGGCTGGGAGTACGACCCGAAGTGAAGGTTGGCGTCGGCATGGAGCGTTCCGTAGAGATGCTGGTCGGCTTGCTGGCCGTATTGAAGGCGGGCGGTGCCTATGTGCCACTCGACCCGCAGTATCCGGCGCAACGTCTGGCTTACATGGTGGCCCATAGCGACGTGCGTTTGTTGCTCACGCAAAGAGCCGTTATACAGCGCTTCAGCGCGGACGGGCAGACCCCGCCGCTGCTGGCACTCGACGCGCTGAATCTTGACGATGAACCGGCGTACAAGCCGCATGTCGACGTGCGTGGACACAACCTGGCCTACGTCATCTATACGTCGGGCTCCACCGGTCAGCCCAAGGGGGTGATGGTTCACCACCACGCGCTCAGCCACTTCATTCACAGCATGCAGGCGAAGCCCGGCCTGGCAGCAGACGACGTACTGGTTGCGGTGACCTCGTTGTCATTCGATATTGCCGCGCTTGAGTTGTACTTGCCGCTAGTCGTCGGCGCGCGGATCGTCCTGGCGACGCGAGAAGTGGCCCGGGACGGCGCGGCGCTGGCACGGCTGGTACAGGAGTCGAAGGCAACGGTGTTGCAGTCGACCCCTGCCGGCTGGCGGCTGCTGCGGGCCGGTGGCTGGCCGCACGCGCCGCTCGTGCGCTTCAAGGGACTGTGCGGAGGTGAGGCCTTGCAGCCGGATCTGGCACGCGACCTCAACGAGCAGGGCGTCGAGCTATGGAACATGTACGGCCCGACCGAGACCACAATCTGGTCGGCGGCCTCGCGCGTGCTGGATGCAGCGCCGGGTCTGGGCAGTCCTATCGCGGGAACGCAACTCTACGTCCTCGATTCAAGCATGGCGCTCGTTCCGCCCAACGTGCCGGGCGAGTTGTATGTCGGTGGTGTCGGGTTGGCGCGCGGCTATATCGGGCAGGGTGGGCTGACGTCGGAGCGATTCGTGGCGGACCCGTTCAACGGCAACGGCGCGCGTCTGTATCGGACAGGAGATCTAGTGAGGTGGCGGGGCGACGGTCGCCTTGAGTATCTGGGGCGTATCGACCATCAGGTGAAGATCCGGGGCTTTCGTATCGAACTGGGGGAAGTCGAGGCGCGGTTGCTCGCGCAGCCGGAGGTTGGCGAAGCCGTTGTCGTGGCGCACGAAGGAACCGGCGGTGCGCGGCTGGTGGCCTATGTGTCGCGTCGGGCCGGGCAGCATGCCGACGCTGCCGCGCTCGCCAGTCAGTTAAGAGAAACGCTGATCGCGGTTCTCCCTGACTATATGGTGCCCGGTCTTATCGTGGTCATGGACCGTCTGCCGCTGAACACGAACGGCAAGGTCGATCGCCACGCGTTGCCGTTGCCCGAGCAAACCAAACGAATCTGGGAAGCGCCGACAGGCGAGATAGAACCGGCGCTCGCACGCGTCTGGCAGGACGTGTTGGGTGTCGAACGTATTGGCCGTCACGATAATTTCTTCGAGATGGGTGGGCAATCGCTGTTGGCATTGCGCGCAATGGCGGCGCTGCGTGAGGCGTTGAACGTTGAGTTGCCGGTGCAGAAGTTGTTCGCTTTTCCAGTGCTGGCGGATCTGGCGCGTGCGATCGAGAGGGACATACCGGGCGCGATACCAGTTACACCCGCCGCGCCACGCGGCGTAATCTCCGCAAGACCAGAAGGAATGCTCAGCATAAAGCTTTCGCCTGCACAGGAACGGCTGTGGTTTTTCTCGCGCCTGAGTCCGCAGAGTGCTGCGTACAACCTGACGGGAGCGGTGAAGCTGGAAGGCGCGCTCGACCGCGACATCCTGCGTGAAGCAGTCGCGGCGCTCGCCGCACGTCATGAAAGCTTGCGCACACGCTTCATTGAGGTCGATGGCGTGGCGATGCAGCAAGTCGATGTCGTCGAGCCGGGTTGGTCGGTGCTCGATCTCGAGGACGTCCCGCAGGAGAGCAGAGCCCAGCGCGTAGCCGACACCGTGAACGCGATCTCCCGTGCACCTTTCTCGCTGGAGCAAGGGCCATTGTTTCGCGTCACGTTGATCCGGGTTGGCGACTGCGAACATGTGCTTCATTTCGTGACGCATCACATCATCTCGGATGCATGGTCGAACCGGATCATCCTCGACGAGTTCTCGCGTCTTTATACAGCGATCCGTCAAGGCCGCGCGCATCAACTTGCGGCGTTGCCGGTCCAGTACGCCGACTACGCGCTCTGGCAAAACGATGCGGAACAGCAGGCACGCGCCGACGCGGAGCTCGCGTTCTGGCGTGAGCGGCTTGGCGGTGAACTGACGGTGCTTGATCTGCCGTTCGACCGCTCGCCGCCGGCTTCGCGCAATCAGGCAGGCGCACGGGTCGACGTCAGGCTCGCAGCACCGGTCGTCGATGCCGTGCGAGCGCTGTCCCGACGACATCAGGCGACGCCGTTCATGGTGCTGCTGGCGGCCTTCGATGTCCTGCTCGCGCGCTACAGCGGGCAAGCCGATATCCGCGTTGGCGTGCCTGTCGCGGGGCGAGACCGGCTTGAGACGCAATCGCTGATCGGCTTTTTCGTGAACACGCTGGTGATCCGCACGGAGATGACGGGACTCGATACCGTCGAAATGCTGCTGCGCCATGTTCGCGAACGCGTGCTCGAAGCGCAGGCGCATCAGGACGTGCCGTTCGCGCGGGTTGTCGATGCGCTGAATCCTGGCCGAAGCCTCACGCAGACGCCTCTCTTCAGCGTCATGTTCAACTACGACCACGGCACGAAGGGCGAAAAGCTCAGCTTGCCTGGCCTGCGGGTCTCGCCGATCCAAACGTCGACTGGTACGGCGCGTTTTGATCTTGTGCTGTCGGCCCGCGAACGGCACGACGGGATCACGGTCTCGTTGAACTATGCACGCGATGTGTTCGACGCTCGGACGGTGGAACGGATGCTTGGCCACTACGTCTCGTTGCTTGAGCAGATTGCGACGAAAGATCAAGCGTATCTGGCTGAGCTCGTGCTAGATGTCCAAGTGGACCGACCTGCGCTCAGCGCTCACGCGTTCGTGCCGGCCGGCGAACGCATCGCGGCGCAGGCTCGTCGCCAGCCTCAGGCGCCGGCCGTGCATTGCGAGGGTATGCGCCTTTCTTATGGAGAACTCGATGTCTGGTCGAACCGCATTGCGCGAACGTTGAATGCACGAGGAATAGGTGCCGAGACTCGCGTAGGACTGTGTCTGACGCGCTCGGTCGGCTTGGTCGCCGCACTTGTCGGTGTGCTCCGGTCCGGCGCGGCGTTCGTGCCGCTCGATCCAGCCTATCCGGCCGAGCGTCTGCGGACCATGATGGATGACGTGCAACTGTCGTGTGTACTCGGCGATGCAGCCACCTTTGCGTCATGCGGGCCGCTCTTCGCGGGCCGCGAGATCATCGACATAAACGCGCTTGAATCATCGCCTGACAATCCGCTCGATGTCCCCATTCATCCCGAACAACTGGCGTACGTGATCTACACATCAGGCTCGACGGGACGGCCCAAAGGCGTGGCGATCAGTCATGTTGCGCTGAGCCGCCATCTGGACGATTTCATCAACACATATGGAATCGCTGCAGCGGACATCCAGTTGCAATCGTCGACGATCAACTTCGACGTGGCGCTGCATGAAATGCTACCGGCGCTGATGCAGGGCGGTCAGGTCGAAATGCGGGGTCCGCAGCTATGGGACATCCAGACGACGAGCCGCCACCTGAAGGACGGCCGCGTCACCTTCGCGCGGATTCCGACCGCGTACTGGCAACAATGGTTGCGCACGCCGCCGCCGTTGGACGACCTCGCTTCGTTGCGGCAAATCACCGTGGGCGGCGAGGGACTTCCCGGCGATGCGCTCGCGCAGTGGCGCGATGGGCCGCTCGCCCGTATCCGCCTGGACAATCTGTACGGCCCGACGGAGACGACGGTGGCGTGCATGTATCGCGAGACCTGCGCTGCGGATACGGCACAGGCGATCGTATCGATCGGCGAGCCGTATGGGTCGCGCAGAGTCTATGTGATGGACCGGCACGGTAACGAAGCACCGGTCGGTGCGCTGGGTGAGTTGTGCATTGGTGGCCTTACGCTCGCACGCGGTTATCTGGATCGACCCGGGTTGACGGCGCAACGGTTCGCTCCGGACCCGCATACGACAGGGGCGCGTGTGTATCGCAGTGGCGATCTGTGCCTGCGGCGCGCGGACGGCAGCATCGACTTTCTCGGGCGGCTGGACAGCCAGGTGAAGCTGCGCGGTTTGCGCATTGAACTGGGGGAGATCGAAGCGGTGTTGCGGGAGTCGTCCGGTGTTCAGGCAGCGGTCGCTACCCTGCACGGTGAAGGTGATGCGAAGCGGATTGTCGGCTACGTGGTCGGGGATCGTGACCGGTTCGAAGAAGCAGCCGTACGCGCCGTGCTGGAGAGCCGTTTGCCGGGCTACATGGTGCCGTCGGTGCTGGTCTGGCTCGAGCGTTTGCCTCTCATGCAGAACGGCAAGCTCGATCGTGCCGCGCTGCCCGAGCCGGGCGACCGGAAGACCGCTGAGAGAACCGCACCAAGTACGCCCCTTGAGACGCAGTTGCTTGGCATCTGGCAGGAAGTGCTGGCGCGCGATGACCTCGGCGTCACCGATAACTTCTTCGAAGCAGGCGGACATTCGCTGCTCGCGCTAAAGGTCCTCGCCAAGGGTGCGCAGGCAGGCTTGGCCAGCCTGACGCTCGAAGCGTTGTTCCAGCACGCCACGGTTCGCACGCTCGCCGCGTATCTGGCCGCACAGCGCGAGGCCGGGGCAGAGGACGCGGGACATGCCGCGAATGTTGTATCGATGAGCGAGCGTACCGACGCGCCGATTGTCTTCGCAATCCATCCGGCATCGGGTCTGGTCGCCGACTACCGGCCGCTTGCCGCAGCCCTCGATGGCGTCGCGAACGTGTACGGCGTTCAGGCGCCGTTTTATACGGAGGACTGGTGGCCCGGTGATTTGTCAGAACTGGCTGCCGACTACGCAGCGCGTATTCGCACTGTACAACCGGTCGGGCCATACCGGTTGATCGGATGGTCGGTGGGTGGCCTGATCGCGACCGAAGTAGCACGTGTGCTGGCACGCGACGGCGGTGATGTGCCGTTCGTCGGCTTGATCGACGCACACGTGTTGAGGGTCGAGGACAATCGCGAGATTCGCGATGAAGCTGAGGTGACTCACGAGCAAATGCGCACCTATCGCGCCACGGATCATGAACTGCAGAAGGTGCTCGACGATGCCGGCAAGAAGTGGCCGTCAATACAAGGTGAATTGTCCGATGCCGGCACTCGCGCGCTGCTCAGCAAGGTGATGTTGTTCCAGCGGCACCTGGGTCATATCGTCCGCCACACGGAGCGCGCGCCATTGCCGGTCGACCTGAAGCTTTGGTGGGCACGGCACCGGCCCTACCGCCCAGCACGCGAAGCGACGGCTATGTGGTCGGCGCACTCGACGGGCCGCGTGTCGGTGGCCAACGAGATCGACGCGGACCATACGCATATCGTGCGGCACAACGACCTTTTCGATGACCTCGCGCGGGCACTCGCATCCAGTGCTTCGAGTGATCATGACCATCGGCCGGAGCACTTGTCATGAGCGCGCACGACCTGACGAGCACATGGCAACCCGGTGAGGCCGGGATGGCCACGCACCTCTGTACGCTGGCGTTCGAACGTCCCGGCGCGGTCGCCTTGACCACGATCGACGCGACGGGGGAAGTGCAGTATGACTATGCCGAGCTCGATCGCCGAGCGGCGTCCGTGGCAGCGCACTTCGGTAAGCGACGGGCGGCCGGTGAACGCGCGCTGCTTTTGATGGACAGCGGTGTCGACTACGTGAGTGCCTTCTTTGGCTGTCTTTATGCCGGAGTCGTCGCCGTCCCGGTCTATCCGCCGGAATCGAAACGCGAGCAGCATTTGGCGCGGCTACGCGGGATCGCGCAGGACGCGGGCGTGCGTTACGTGCTGAGCACGTCGGCGTTGCAGGAGCGCTTCGCGGACCAGTACGGTGAACTGGCGCCGGACGCCGAGATCATCGCGGTGGATACGCTGTGCGCGACGAGTGCGTCCGCCGATACCCGTGCTTTCGCGCTGCATGACGTGCAACCTGCCGATATCGCGTTCCTTCAATACACGTCGGGTTCGACCGGAACGCCGAAAGGCGTGATGGTCAGCCACGGTAATCTGATCGCCAACGAGATAGCGATCAAGGCGGGCCTCGGCGTGCGGAGCGACGACGTGTTCGTGAGCTGGCTGCCGCTCTATCACGACATGGGGTTGATCGGCAGCATGTTGCAGCCGGTGTTCAGCGGCATTCCTCTCGTGCTGATGTCGCCGCAGTATTTTCTTGAACGTCCGATGCGCTGGCTGCAGGCGATCGCCCGGCATCGCGGCACGATTTCCGGTGCACCTGATTTTGCGTATCGATTGTGTGCCGAACGCACGCGCGACAACGCGGTCGCGCAACTCGACCTCTCGAGTTGGCGGCTTGCTTTCTCCGGATCGGAACCCGTGCGGCGCGACACGCTCCATGCGTTTGTTGCGCGCTTCGCGTCTGCCGGCTTCGATGCCGCCGCGCTATATCCGTGTTATGGCCTCGCCGAAGCAACGCTCTTCGTGACGGGTGGCCGGCGCGGCGCTGGGTTGGTATCGGCCAGGTTTGAGAGCGACGCTTTGTCTGCCGCTCGCGTGGACGTCACGTCGGAGAGTGAGCCGGGCACGGTGCTGGTCGCATGCGGCGCGCCGCAACCGGGCCACGAGATTGAGATCGTCGATCCGGAGAATGGGGAAAGGCTCACCAGCGGCCATATCGGGGAAATTCATGTAGGCGGGCCGAGCGTGGCGCACGGTTATTGGCAACGCGCCGATGCTAGCGCATCGACGTTTCGTACCGATGGCGCGATGCGATGGCTACGTACCGGCGACCTGGGTTTCATGCACGACGGTCAGCTCTATATTGCCGGCCGCTGCAAGGACCTGATCATCGTGCGCGGCAAGAACCTGTATCCGCAGGATATCGAGCAGGCTGTTGAGGCGCGCTGCGAGTTCGTGCGCAAAGGTCGAGTCATCGCATTTGCCGCCGATATCGATGGCGTCGAAGGTCCTGCGCTCGCACTCGAAATCGCGCCGATGATGAAGAAGCGCTTCACGGCGACTGCTATCTTGGCGCAGTTGAATCGCTGCGTGTTCGACGCGTGCGGTGAGGTTCCCGTCGCTGTCGTGCTGCTCAATCCTGCGGCGTTGCCCAAGACATCGAGCGGGAAGTTGCAGCGCGCGGCTACGCGGCAAGGCTGGCAGGACCAAGCGCTCGATGCGTATGCGCTTTGGGAGCATGGTCGCTTTGTCGTGGGTGAAGGCGGGGTCCAAACGCCGCAGCACGCTTCGCTCGACGGCCTCGAAAAGGAACTCGCAGCGCTCTGGAGCGATGTGCTCGAAAACGAGATCGCTACACGCGACGCGCATTTTTTCGTGTCCGGCGGCAGTTCGCTGACGGCGGCACGGTTAGTGGCACGCATCTGCGAACGTTGGCAACGACCGTTCGAGATCCGGCAGGTCTTCCAATTCCCGACACTCGCGGCCATGACTCAAGTGCTATCTCAGGCGCTTGAAAAGCCGCCGTTCGAGCCAGCCAATACCACCCCGTTCGAACGCGGCGACGAGCTTGTCGTATCGCACGCGCAGCAGCGGCAACTTTTCGCATGGCAACTCGATCCGCAGAGTCGCGCTTATCACATTGCTACCGGCATACGGCTGCGTGGCCAACTCGATATTGACGCGCTGCGCCGCAGCTTCGACAGTCTCGTCGAACGTCATGCTGTGTTGCGCACGAGCTTTGTCGAGACACCGGGCACGGCGCATGTCTACGTGCCGCAAATCCATCCGGCAGGACCACTCGACTGGATGCGCGCTGATCTGCTTGATGAAGACTTCTGCGAAGAAGCGCTCGCCAAGCTCGCGCAGCGCTTCACCGCCGAGCCCTTCGATCTTGCGCATGGACCCGTGTTGCGCGCGGGCCTTGTCCGCTACGGCGACAATGAACACGTGTTGCTGCTGGCACTGCATCACATCGCCACCGACGGATGGTCGATGCAGATCATCGTCGATGAATTCGTCGCGCACTATCGCGCCGCTGTTACGAACACGCCCACCACGATTGCCGCGCCGCAGTTCGGTTATACCGACTACGCCGCGTGGCAACACCGTTGGCTTGACGGCAGCGAAGCGCAGCGCCAGCTCGATTACTGGCGCGGCCAACTCGGCGACGAAGCGCCTGCGTTGGCTTTGCCATTCGATCGTTCGCCCGCTGCCGGTACCGGCAGCCTGGCTGCCGCGCGCATGCCGTTCGCGCTTCCGGCAAGCCTCGCACGCGGGGTCCGCGATGCAGCGAACCGGCATGGCGCCACGCCGTTCATCCTGCTGCTCGCGGCCTATCACGCGTGGTTGTATCGCGTGACTGGGCAGGCCGATATCCGCACCGGCGTGCCGGTAGCGAATCGACACCGGCCTGAGATGCACGGCGTGGTTGGTTTTTTCACCAACACCATCGTGCTGCGCAGCGTCTGCGGGGCGTCGCTGAGCGTATCCGCTTTATTGGCCGCGCTTCGCAGGGCCGCGATCGACGGGCAGACGCATCAGGCACTGCCGTTCGATGTGCTGGTCGAGCGGCTGAACCCGGCGCGCGGCGCGCAAAGTCTGCCGCTCTTCGAGACGACGTTCAACTATCTCACCGATGACTATCCGGCACTCGCGCGTCTGCCGGGGCTCACCGCATTGCGTTATGAGCTTGAAGAAGCACACGCGAAGGTTCCGCTCGCACTGGACCTGCGCGAATCGGGGGACGGTGGAATGCGTGCTTACTTGACCTATGCCAGCGATCTATTCGATGCGAAGAGCGTTGAGCGGATGGCCACGCAATATCAGCGGGTAGTTGAAGCGTTTGCCACGGCGTTGCTCTCTGATGACCCTGCTGCTGACCTGACCCTCGCAGAGCTGGAGCTGCTCGATCCTGAAGAGCAGGAGCGCGTGGCGGCCACAAGCCGCGGCATGGAAACAAACCTCTCCGGCGAGCAGCCGGTGCATGCGCGCGTCACGAGCCATGCACGAGCCCAGCCGGAAGCGCTGGCGGTGATCGATGGAGAGGAGCGTCTGAACTATCGCGAACTCGACCAACGCGCGCAACGGATCGCATGCTGGTTGCTCGATCACGGTCTTGAGGCTGGACAGCTCGTTGCCATAGTCGCGGACCGCTCGGCGCAGTTCGTCGTTGCGATGCTCGGTGTGTTGAAGGCAGGCGGTGCTTATGTTCCCCTCGATGCGGGCAATCCGCCGCAAAGACTTGAACAGACCTTGCGCGGTTGCGCAGCGCAGTTTGTGCTGTCGGAAAAGGTTGGACTTGCGTTTGATGTTCTGCAGCAAACGACCATCGATAACGCGCAACAACATGCGCATGCATTAACCCGCGTGCTGCCGAGCGTCGACTCACGGGAAGCGGCCTATGTGATCTACACGTCGGGCTCAAGCGGCACGCCGAAGGGTGTAGTAATACCGCATGCTGCATTGAGCAATTACGTGGAAGCTGTGCTTGACCGTCTCATGTTACCGCCGCGCGCGACGTTCGCGATGGTGTCGACCGTGGCTGCGGATCTTGGCCACACGGTGTTGTTCGGCGCACTCGCATCCGGTGGCACGCTGCATCTGATCGACCGCGACAAGACGCTGGACGCGGATTGCTTCGCGCAGTATATGGTTGATAACAGCATAGATATACTGAAGATTGTTCCAGGACATCTGAATGCGTTGCTGCAGACACGGAACGCTGCGGACGTGCTTCCAGCCCACACGCTGGTGCTGGGCGGTGAGGCGACAGCCTGGCCGTTGCTCGAGAAGATTCGCGCGCTCAAGCCATCATGCCGCGTGATCAATCACTATGGCCCGACCGAGACAACCGTTGGTATCCTGACGCAACACGCGGCGGATGCGGACGTTCGCGCGGCTACGTTGCCTCTTGGCTCGCCGCTCGCCAACACTGCGACATGGGTGCTCGATGCACACATGAACCCCGTCGGTGCAGGCGAAATCGGCGAACTGTATCTGGGCGGCGCGGGTGTCGCGCGGGGTTATCTGGGCCAGCCTGGAATGACCGCGGAGCGCTTCGTTCCCGATCCCTACACAAGAGGCGCGCGGTTGTATCGCAGCGGCGACCGGGCACGCCGGCTGGCGGATGGCGCTATCGAATATCTTGGCCGCATTGACGATCAGGTCAAGATTCGCGGTTATCGCGTGGAGCCGGGCGAGATTGCTGCGCGGTTGCGTGCGCTGGATGGCGTGCTCGATGCAGCGGTGATTGTCTCGGCAGCGGGGCGTCTGGCTGGGTTTGCAACAGCAAAGGCTGGATGTACGCTCGATACCGCCCTGCTGAAGAAGCAACTCGCAGCTGCCCTGCCGGACTACATGGTGCCGTCAAGTTTGCGCGTGCTCGACGCGTTGCCGCTCAACCGCAACGGCAAGCTCGATCGGCAGGCGTTGGGCGAACTGGCGCGCACAGCGACAAAAAGCGGCGCTAGCGTTCACCGCGTGCCGCAGGGCGCAACCGAAATCGCACTTGCGCGTATCTGGGCCGAGGTGCTGGGACTGGCCGAG
>Ga0302234_10000826_pt1 | contig 23169 bp, 19 predicted proteins | sample II_Palsa_N3_2_FD_193576 | JGI IMG/M metagenome (GOLD analysis project Ga0302234, IMG submission 193576) | Peat permafrost microbial communities from Stordalen Mire near Abisko, Sweden - II_Palsa_N3_2 | ecosystem: Environmental > Terrestrial > Soil > Palsa > Peat permafrost | place: Sweden... | reverse complement strand
GACAAAGGAAATGGTGTATTCCGTTGCCGGCGCGACATCTTCACCAATGCTGATCTGTTCGAGCTCGAGATGAAACACATCTTCGAGAGCAATTGGGTGTACCTGGCGCACGAAAGCCAGATTCCCAACCACAACGACTACTACACCACCTGGATTGGCCGTCAGCCCGTGGTTGTTACCCGCGACAAGAGCGGCGAACTGCACGCAGTGATCAATGCCTGCGCACACAAAGGCGCGATGCTATGCAGACGAAAGCATGGCAATAAAGGCAGCTTCACCTGTCCGTTCCACGGCTGGAGTTTCTCCAATACGGGCAAGCTGCTGAAGGTGAAGGATGCGAAGACCACCGAATATCCGGTGCAATTCAACACCAACGGCTCGCACGACCTGAAAAAAGTCGCACGTTTTCAGAACTATCGCGGCTTCCTTTTCGGCAGCCTCAGCGCGGACGCTTTGCCGCTGGAGGACTACCTCGGCGAGACCCGGGTCATCATCGACCAGATCGTCGACCAGGCGCCGGACGGACTGGAAGTGTTGCGCGGCAACTCCTCGTACATCTACGACGGTAACTGGAAGATGCAGATGGAGAACGGCTGTGACGGCTACCACGTCAGCACCGTGCACTGGAACTACGCCGCGACGATGGACCGGCGCAAGGTCGACGGCACCAAGGCGGTGGATGCAAACGGCTGGAGCAAATCGGTAGCGGGCGTGTACGGGTTCGAACACGGGCACATCCTGCTGTGGACCAACACGATGAACCCCGAAGTGCGCCCCGTCTACCAGCATCGCGAAGAAATCGCGGCACGCACCGGTGAAGCAAAAGCGAAATTCATCGTCGGCCAGACCCGAAACCTGTGTCTGTATCCAAACGTGTTCCTGATGGACCAGTTCAGTACGCAGATCCGCGTGGTGCGCCCGCTCGCCGTAGACAAGACCGAAGTCACCATCTTCTGTTTTGCTCCAAAGGGTGAAAGTGCCGCCGAACGCGCTACGCGGATCCGCCAGTACGAGGATTTCTTCAACGTCACGGGAATGGGCACCGCAGATGATCTTGAAGAGTTCCGCGCGTGCCAGGCCGGTTATGCTGGAACCACTGCGTTGTGGAACGACCTTTCGCGCGGGGCGCCGTTGTGGGTCGACGGCCCGGATGAGAATGCCCGCAGCATGGGTCTCAAGCCGCTTGTTTCAGGCGAGCGTAGTGAAGACGAGGGCCTCTTTGTGTGCCAGCACGAGTACTGGGTGCAAGCGATGAACAAGGCACTGAAGAAGGAGCAAGAGGAGGCGCTGACATGAGCTTTGACTACCAGACAATCTGCTCCGCCCTGTACCGCGAAGCACGTCTGCTCGATGACCGTCAGTGGGACGAGTGGCTGGCCTGCTACGCGGAGGACGTCTCCTACTGGATGCCGGCATGGGACGACGACGACCAGCTTACCGACGACCATGAGAGCCAGATCTCGTTGATGTATTACCCGGATCGTGGCGGTCTGGAAGACCGTGTGTTCCGCATCAAGACCGAGCGCAGCGGTGCATCGATGCCCGAACCGCGCACCAGCCATAGCGTGACGAATGTGGAAGTGATGGCCGAACGCGGCAATGAAGTCGATGTGCGCTACAACTTCAACACACTCAATCACCGCTACAAAACTACCGATCATTTTTTCGGCACGATGTTCGTCACCCTGCGAAAGGCCAATGACAACCTGCTGATCTCCAGCAAGAGAATCGTGCTGAAAAACGACTACATCCGCCAGGTGCTGGACATCTATCACGTTTGATATCGAGTGTCAGGACGGGACGGGAAAGGAAATGAAGGAGACAACATGTCCAGCTACAACATTGCACTGAATTTCGAGGACGGCGTGACCCGTTTCGTGGAATGCAATGCCGGTGAAAAGGTGCTCGATGCGGCCTTTCGCGCGAGGATCAACCTGCCGATGGATTGCTCCGATGGCGTGTGCGGCACCTGTAAGTGTCGCGCAGAAAGCGGCCAATATGATCTGGGCGACGATTATATCGAGGACGCCCTGAGCGACGACGAGAAGAACAGCGGTCTCGTCCTCACCTGCCAGATGGTGCCGCAAGGCGACTGCGTGATTGCAGTACCGGCATCGTCCCGTGCCTGCAAGACTGAGCAGAGCCGGTTCGCCGCGACGGTATCGAAGGTCGAGCAGCACAACGATGCAGCCGTCGTTCTCGAACTCGAAGTGGAGGCAATGGCACCGGTATTTCTGCCGGGTCAGTACGTCAATATCGATGTTCCCGGCAGTGGCCTGCATCGTTCGTATTCCTTTTCGTCCGCGCCGGGTGAATCACGAATCAGTTTTCTGATCAAGAAGATCCCCAATGGCGTGATGAGCACCTGGCTCGAATCGGCACAGCCCGGCAACAAGGTGGAGTTGACCGGGCCGCTTGGCAGTTTCTATCTGCGTGCCGTGGAGCGGCCGTTGTTGTTCCTCGCCGGCGGTACGGGTCTCGCACCGTTTCTGTCGATGCTGGAAGTGCTGGCGCGCGCTGACACGCAACAGAACGTGCACCTAATCTATGGCGCGACGCGGGATCTCGATCTGGTGCAGGTCGATGCAATTGAATCGTACCTGGAAAAGTTGCCGAACTTCACCTACAGCACCGTCGTGGCCAGCACGGACTCGGCCCATCCCCGTAAGGGCTGGGTGACGCAGCACATCCCGGCAGAGGCGTTGAACGATGGCGATGTCGACGTTTACCTGTGCGGGCCGCCACCGATGGTCGATGCAGTCCGCAAGTATTTCGACGACAACGGCATGAAGCCCAACAGCTTCCACTACGAGAAGTTCACGCCCAACGCAGCGCCGAGGACCCCATGAGCACGCAACGATTTGCTGGCAAGGTCATGGTGGTCACTGGCGCCGCACAGGGCATTGGTCGCGCTGTGGCGCTTCGTGCGGCCGCCGAGGGCGGCAACGTGCTGTTCGTCGACCGTGCCGACTTCGTCTGCGAAGTGGCCGCCGAAGCGAACGGAGCTGACACGGCGGGATTCGTTGCCGACCTCGAAACGTATGAGGGCGCCGCATCTGCGATGGCTTTTGCAGCGCGGCAGTTTGGCGGCATCGATATTCTGGTCAACGGTGTCGGTGGTGCGATTCGCATGCGTCCGTTCGCCGAGTTCGAACCCGCACAGATTGACGCGGAAATTCGCCGGTCACTCATGCCGACGCTCTACGCCTGCCATGCTGTGCTGCCGCACCTGCTTAAGCGCGGTAGCGGAACCATTGTCAATATTTCATCGAACGCCACGCGTGGTATCCGCCGCGTACCCTATTCGGCGGCCAAGGGCGGTGTCAACGCGATGACACAGTCGCTGGCAATGGAATACGCCGCGCACAATATTCGTGTCGTTGCCACCGCGCCGGGCGGGACCGACGCGCCTCCCCGGCGCGTCCCCCGCAATATGACCGGCGACAGCGAGCAGGAAAAAGTCTGGATGGGCGATGCGGTGAAGCAGGTTACCGAATCGACCTTTTTCAAACGCTACGGCAGCATCGACGAACAGGTCGCTCCCATTCTGTTTCTCGCTTCGGACGAGGCGAGCTATATCACCGGCACGGTGTTGCCGGTCGCGGGCGGCGACACAGGCTGACCGAGGCGTGCACTTCCGTCTTCGGTAACAGTACCGGGAATTCTCGGGCGGCTCGCTGATCGGGCGGCCTGATTTCGTCGTGCCGTAGCGCCGAATGCAAAAAAATAAATTTTCCCTGTAACCGGACATCTCCAGCTCACGAATTAGATGACGTATCCAGCACGGGTACTCCTCTATTTCAACTTCTGGAGAATTTCCATGTCCGCAAAGCTCACTGTCAGCTCAACCCTGCTCGCCGGCGTAGTCGCAAGCCTGCTCGCTTCGGCTGCCCATGCAGCACCGCTCACCAGTGCAGAAGCTAGCGCCGCTGTCGCTGCTCACAAGGAAAAGTGCTATGGCGTCGCCCTGAAAGGTCAGAACGACTGCGCCGCCGGTCCCGGCACCACCTGTCAGGGCACGTCCGCGATGGATTTCCAGGGCAACTCATGGAAGTTCGTTCAGGGCGGCACCTGCACGAATATCGAGGTGCCCGGTGGCGGCCATGGCTCGCTGACCCCGATGAAGTCCTGATCCGCCAAACCACAAAAGCCATAACAGGACAGGAGGCGGCCATGACCGATTGCACCCGAACCACGCACCTCGGACCCGACGGGCGCGGCCGCCCTCCCCGCACGCAAGCTACTGCGCAGGAGCTCTGCCATGGAGCCTGAAAACCGTTCGCTCCGGTACGCCGCAGCGTTTGCGCAGGGATTGATGGACCCCGCGATCGCGGCACCTGAAGACCTGGTCGCCGCAGCAGGGAAGCGGGTGGTCAAGCGCTATAACGTCTATCGCAACAACGTTACGGTCAGCCTTATCGATGCACTGGCCGCCGTCTACCCTGCTGTGCAGAGAATTACCGGCGTCGACTTCTTCAGGGCCATGGCCCGTTTCCATATCCGCGCGACGCCTCCCGCTTCGCCGCTACTGTTCGAGTATGGGCGCGACTTTCCGGCGTTCATCGAATCGTACGAATACGCCCGCGACATGCCGTGGCTTGCCGATACGGCACGCATCGAGCGCGCGTGGCTCGATGCTTATCACGCGGCCGACCTGCCTGCACTCGCTACCGAGGCGTTCGGAAATATCGAACCCGCGGCGCTGGCCGGGTTGCGTTTCAGGCCGCATCCCGCGGCGCGGATCGTGCGTTCAGCCTATCCGGCCGTCGCCATCTTCGCGATGAATCGCACAGAAGGTCCCGTTTCTGCGGTGCATTCGAACGAACCTGAAGATGCGCTCGTGACGCGACCGGAACAGGACGTCATCGTCTCTCGCCTGCCCGCGGGAGGTGCCACGTTCCTGAGCGCCCTTCTCGCGGGCGAGTCACTCGGCGAAGCGGTCACGGCTGCATTTGAAGAAACCCCTTCCTTCGATCTCCACGCCAACCTGGCAGGGATGATCTCGGCGGGCGTATTTTCCGCCGTTCAACATGGAGATTGACCAAATGACGTCCGACACCCAACAGGCAAAACCGCCATTTCCAGGTGCGCTGATATCCGCGATTGCCATGGCGAAGAGGTTCATACAACGTCTCGCGCAACCGTGGCTCGTGCAGTTCGTGCTTCGGATTGCGCTAGCCGTTCCTTTCTGGAAATCAGGCATCCTTAAGTGGCACGGCTTCCTTCAACTGAACGACACGGCAATCGACCTGTTCACGCAGGAGTTCCAGTTGCATCTCCCTGGCGGCCCCTATCCGTTTCCCGCGCCCGCGGTTTTTGCGTTCCTGTCGGGCTGCGGCGAGGTAACGTTCCCCGTGTTGCTCGTGCTGGGCTTCGGAACCCGGTTTGCCGCCGCCGGCCTGATACTGATGACGTGCATCATCGAACTGACGATCCCAGACGGCTGGCCGATCCATCTCACGTGGGTGGCCATGGCACTGGGCATTGCAGCCTGGGGACCGGGCCGCATATCCATCGACTATCTGTTGGGTGACCGGTCGTTCAGGCCCTGACCCGAAGTTTTCATCGAATCGTTGGGCCGTTCCCCATTGAACACCATGAGAACTTCAGATCTGATACTCAGGCTGACCGAGCGTCTAACGACGATTGATCCGGACTCCGTCTCGAAGCGACTCAACCGGTCGCTGAGCGCGGGTCTCGCCGGCAGCACAGCGCTGCTGGTGGTCATTTACGGCATCCGCAGCGACATGCCGCAATTGCTGTTGACGTCGATGTTCTGGCTACGGCTCGCGTTTCCGGTCGCGATACTCATCACCGCATTGAAACTCGCCGGGCGTCTTGGACACCCCGGCGTACCCGTCAAGCTGGCGTGGATCGCCGTTGCACTGCCCTTCATTGCCATGCTGCTCGTTGCTTCGTTCATGCTGATCGCGACTCCGCGCGGCTATCGGCTGGAACTGATGCTGGGCACAACATGGCGAGTCACAACCGCCAATATCGTTCTGCTTTCCTTGCCTCCGCTTGCAGCGGTGATGCGCGCCATGAAGGGGCTTGCCCCGACCCGCCTGGCACTGGCGGGCGCAGGCGCCGGGCTGCTCGCCGGCGCGCAGGGTTCGCTGGTGTATTGCCTTTACTCCTCGGAGATGTCAGTGCCGTTCTGGGGCATCTGGTACGTACTGGGTGTTGTCTTAACCGCAGGCATCGGTGCTGCATTTGCTCCGTTCTACTTACGGTGGTAGCGAGGCAAGCCCGAGGCGAAGTCACGCCACAGGAAAGCAGTTCTCGAGATCAATACGGATTGCGCGCTGACCGGACCCGGAGTCAACGCTTGTTGCAGCCCATACGCAAAGGATAAATCGTGAAGGCTATTGGTCACCTCAGAATCGGCGTTCGCCTTGGAATCGGATTTGGCGCGACGCTCGCCCTGCTATGCCTGGTAGGCGCGTTTGGCCTCGCGCAGGCTTCCCGCATTTACGACGGCACGCAGGAGCTGGCAACCGATCTCCTACCTAGTGTCCAGCGACTGGGCGATATCCGGGCGCTAGCCGACGAGGTCCGCCAGGCCTCCCTGAGTTATCTGATCGCCACCAGTTCCGCGGAGCGTCAGTCGCAGCGGTCAAAACACGACACCGCGCTGAACGAACTTTCGCGGGTGTGGCCACAGTACGAGGCGGTGGTCGGCTCTGCCGAGGAACTGCAACTGTCGAACCAGATCAAGGCAGCATGGACCTCCTACCTTGCGCTGGACAAACAGCTAAACGAGCTTTCCGACAGCGGAGATGAACATTTCAGCGACGCACGCTCCTTCGCGGGAGGCGAGTCTTCGAGCGCATTCAGCAAGGTCACCGCACTCATTGCGCAGGATATCGCCCTGAACAGTCAGGGCGCAAACGATTCCAGTGAGCAGGCTGCGGCCGCCTTCCACAGTGCCTCGCTTTTTACCGGCGCGCTGACCGGAACAGCCATCCTGTTGAGCCTCCTGGTTGCGTTCGTCATTACCCGCTCCATTACCGTTCCCATTGGCGCGTCCGTGAAGATTGCCCAGACGGTCGCGCAAGGCGACCTCACCTCGCAAATCGAAGTGAGCGGCAAGGACGAAACGAGCCAGCTACTGCGAGCGCTTAAACACATGAACGAGAGACTCGCCGAACTGGTGGGTCAGGTGCGATCGGGCAGTGACAGCATCGCGACGGGCGCTGCGCAAATCGCAGCGGGCAATGCCGATCTGAGCCAGCGTACCGAAGAACAGGCTGCGTCGCTCGAGGAAACCGCGGCAAGCATGGAGGAACTGGCTTCCACCGTCCGGCAAAATACCGAAAGTGCCCGGCAAGGCAACGCGCTCGCAGCAAACGCTTCCGATATTGCGCAGCGTGGCGGCGACGTCATGGGCCGCGTAATCGGCACCATGCAGACAATATCGGAAAGCTCGGCCAAGGTGACCGATATCATCGCGGTGATCGAGGGTATCGCATTTCAGACCAACATCCTCGCGCTCAACGCATCGGTCGAGGCGGCGCGGGCGGGCGACCAGGGGCGCGGTTTTGCCGTCGTCGCCGCTGAAGTGCGGACTCTCGCACAACGAAGTGCCCATGCCGCTAAAGAGATCAAGGCGCTCATCACACACTCGGTCGAGCGTGTGAAGGCCGGTTCGAATCTGGTGAACGAAGCCGGCGCAACCATGGACGAGGTCGTCCAGGCGGTGAAGCGTGTCTCCGATCTGATGGGAGAGATTACTGCGGCATCGCTAGAGCAGGATGCCGGTATCGAACAGGTCAATATCGCCGTTGCGCAGATGGACCAGGTGACGCAGCAAAACGCCGCGCTGGTTGAAGAGGCCTCGGCCGCCGCGCAATCGGTGTCGGCGCAATCCAGCACCCTGCGCGAGGTCGTGTCGATCTTCAGGCTGGGAGCGGAGCCTGCGGTGAACAGCGCGTCGCTCGAATTGCATCGCGGCCCAGCGAACGTCGTCATCTCGACGACGCTGGAAAGGTCAGCGCCTTCGGCTTGAATGCCCGAATGAGGGCGTAGTTTTTCTCAAGGAGCCAATCGCTTTTTTCCGTATTGTTTTCACCGACTTCAGTGGATTATCGAGCCGACCTCAAACAGAGTTTGGGGGCAAGCGCATTGAACATAATCGACTAGAAGGTGGAAAGGAGATCGGCGTGGGAATTGGCAAAGACGTAAGACGGTTGGGCCCGGCAGGCTTTGTTCTGCTCGCATGTTCGTCAGGCGCTTTCGCGCAAAGCAGCGTGACGCTAACGGGGCTGCTTGGCGCTGGGATCGGCTATACGAGCAACGTAGGGGGGCACTCGAATATCTATGAGGACTCTGGAATATTGCGTCCCAACACGCTCTCATTCCAGGGCAAAGAGGATCTGGGAGGCGGCCTAAAAGCGCTCTTCTATCTGGGCACCCTGTTCTCGATGAATACAGGAGGAATCCTTGGTGCGCCCGGGAGCCTTTTCTCCCGTGAGTCATACGTAGGGCTATCTAATCCATACGGAACACTGACTTTTGGTCAGCAGCGCGACTTTGCATTCGATACCTTGACCGTCCAGCAGTATGCGGGCATTTTCTACGAAGGACTTTACGGTGCTCACCAGGGGCCGTTTCCGAAGTTCGGCGTGCCGTATGTGATTGGTGGATCGTACGACTTCGACCGGCTTAACGGCGAGGCGATCAATAATTCAGTCAAATTCAAGAGCGCGAACTTCAGCGGGCTGACCTTCGGCGCGATGTACGGCTTTGGCGGCGTAGCCGGTCATTTCGGCAACTCCGACTCGTCGAGCTTCAGCGTCGACTACGAGTTCGGCTCAGGCGGCTTGGCGGCGGTGTACACGATGGCGAAGTCGCCCACGAACGACAACGGCAATGCGGGTATCCGGAACATCGGTGTGGGTGGAAAGTACCGGGTCGAGGCATTTCAGCTTGCTGTGCTGGGAACAGTTTCTCACAACACGGGGAACGGGGCCCAGATTGATGCTGTCGATGCAACCGCAAGTTACGACTTCTCGCCGTTCTGGAATTTCGCCACGACTTACACGTATATGGATGGCAACGCGGTTCTCAACAGCGCACACGCGAGCCAGGTGGATGCGACGCTGACTTACCGCCTCTCCAAGCGCACCTCGGTATACGGGACCTATGTCTGGCAGCGGGCGTCCGGCCAGGGCGCACTCGCCCGCATCAACTCGACGCAAACGAGCCCGTCGAGCTCCGACGCGCAGACCATGGTGGGCATCAGCATCATGCACCTGTTCTGATCGTTGCGCGGAGACGCGTAACCACGGGGGACGCAATGTCCCCTGCGCAGCCGGCTCTTGTACCTGGAAGCTCTCGAGTTCAGGCGCGTTGTTTCTTCCCTGCCAGCCTCTGCGAAACCAGCAGCACGATCGCGACGATAGCCAACGGAATGCAGCTCAACAAAACAATGTGCTGGGAGCTGATACCGAGCGAGATCAGCAAGCCGCCGGCAGACGGTCCGAGGATTGCGCCCATTCGCCCGACCGCCGCAGCATTGCCGACACTCGTCGTCCTGAGAGCCGCTGGATACAGCGTGGTTGCGAGCGCAGATTGCCCGACACAAGCGCTCGTTGTTCCAACACCTACACCGAAGATCAACAGCAGCGTGGCCCACCGTTCGAGTCCGCCAATCTGGAATCCGACGATGCACAGCATCGCGATCGATATCGTCACGATGAGCGACCGATGCACCCCAAGGCCGGTCGCCAGTGCGAACAGCAGCAGATTCCCCACGATTCCTCCGAGTCCGCACGCTGCCACGCCCAATGGCGCGTTCGAGGCAGAGAATCCTAAAGACAGCAGCAACATGGGCGTCCAGAATACGAACAGATAGTTCACAAGAAAGCCAAAGAACGCCACCAGCCAGACCGTGACCGTCTCCGGCAGATGGTGAGGCGCAAGCAGGCTTTTTATCTCGCGGAACCACGATGAAGTGTCCGCCGTGCTATGCGTGGCGTCAGGCGCTCCCGTCTCTTGCAGATTTCGCGGGAGCACATGCCAGACGAGCGGAAGTAGCAAAACGGGAAGAAGTCCCCCGGCAAAAAACACCGCCTCCCAGCCAAATCCGGCTATCAGCTTTGAGGACCCCAAGCCACCGAGGGCAGCTCCGACGGACAAGCCCGTTGTTGCGGCAATCGTGGCGGGTGCGCGTGCATGATCGGGCGCACTGTCTGCTGCAATCGAAATGGCGGCCGGGACGACCATGCCGAGGCAGACCGTCGTGAGAAACCGGATCACGGAAAGGACTGCGATCCCCGACGACATAACCGTGAGCAGAGAGAACCCACCGAACGCCAGCATGGCCAGCGCAATCACCGTGCGCCGCGGCACCGCTCGTACCAACGCGCCGCTGGCGAGATACCCCAGCACGGCACCTGCGCTCGTTGCCACGAAGGCGGGCGTCATTGCCGCATGACCTAGATGCCATAGTCGCGTCAGCGACGGTGCCACGTAAGCGATGGCTGCGGTATCGAACCCATCGACGGCAATGACACAGAAGCATACAGCGCAGATGAGCCACATGTTGAGTGAGATTTGAGCGCCGACAGGGTTATCCAGTTCGCTGATCGTTTTCATATTGGACCCAGGCTCGCCGTACCGCCAGCCACGGTCTCGATCACCTCGCCGAAGCGCATGATCCCCTGCGCCTGTGAGCGCCGATAGACGGGCCAATGCGGCAGGTGGCCGCCATTCGGATCGCCCGACTCGACAAAGTTCAGCACGTACTCCTGAATGCAGGCCGACAGCGAGCGGGCTGCGGTCAGGTCGATGCCGTCCAGCATCGGTGCGTCGAACCAGTCTTCGAAGTTGCCGAATACGAATGGCAGTTCGAAGCAATGACCTGCCCCGACGTCTGCCTGAGGCGACGGGAAGTCGAACTGATAGGCGAAGACCTTGCTGCCTGCTGCTTCCATCTCCGTGGCGAACTGGAGTGCAGGAAGCTTGAACAGCGTGTCCGAACCGAGATCGACTAGGGTTGTATACGGTCGGCCATTGAGCCGGCGCCTGAGTGCCCGCCTGTAGAGCGACTCGCCTTGCTCTCCGAATTCTTCGCTATATTTCTTCAAGGCCTGCTCTTCTGTCGCGCGGACTATTGCAGGGTTACTCGCGAAGAAGCTACCCATTTCTTCCCGGGCCCAACCGATCATCAGCGGTTTGCCTTCAAAATTATCGAGGACTTGCGCACCCGGGTTCGCCGGCACCTCGTTGTCGCAGACGCTTCGAAACAGCACGGGCACTTCTGCAAACCCGTTTTGCGAGCGCAACATCGAGGTCTGCAATTCCAGAATGCGTCCCACGGGCATCGTTCGCAGCGCGTCGCCGGATGAGTCGATTCCCGCCATCGAACAAAACTGTTCGCCCATCTTCTGAGCAGCTTCAGGCGTCGTCGGCGGCAGACCCGGATAACTGAACATGATGCCGCCTTTGATCAGCGCACTCGTCGGCTTCATCGCAGCGAGCAGTTGCGTGAACCAGGCGCCTGCCGACTGTCCAGCCGATACGATCGACTCCGGATCGCCACCCAGGCTGCCGATGTTCGCTTCGACCCACTGCAAGGCCATCTGGAGATCGCTAACGGCAAGGTTGCCGTCGGAAATCCCCTCCATGAAGAGATTGCCAAGCAGTCCGAGCCGATAGTTCATGGTCACCACAACGGCGCGTCCGGTTCTTGCAAGCCGGTCGCCGAAGTAGCACGGCAGCGAGCCTCCCCCCGTCAGGAAGCCACCCCCGTGAATCCAGAAGATGACCGGCAGCTTGCCGGAAAGTGAGGGCGTAAAAACGTTAAGACGAAAGGCGTCCTCCGACATGTCCGCGCCGCTGGCCGTTGGGCCCATCACGAAGTCGAGGCGGCTTGGCAGTTGCGGAAAGACCGGTCCAGGCCGTGTGCAGTCGCGCTCGCCGGACCATGCGGATGGCGCCAGCGCAGGGAGAAACCGGCCCGCGTCGGCAGCATAGGGAATATCGAAAAAGGTGTGGACGCCGTCGTCCAGCACGCCCTTAAGAACACCTTGTGCGCAATGTGTAATGGTTGTCTTCGTCATCGATCAGTCTCGCTTGTCTTCATGTGACTGCAAGGCACGTTGCGAACGGGTTTGCAGCCGGGGTATGCTGTCGTGCATCGACTGCGATGTTGGCGCGCTTGCCGCGAAAACAAAACGGAAAATTTCGCTACTGCCCTTGAAGAAAATTCATGAGCCACCCACTATGACTTCCTTGCAACAGCGTCTGAAGCTGCGTCATATTTCGGTGGTGCTCGAAATAGCGCGATGCGGGAGTCTGCAGAAGGCAGCAGAGGCGCTCATCGTGAGCCACTCGGCAATATCGAAGGCATTGGCGGAGGTTGAGACAATCGCGGGCGCGCAGTTGTTCGAGCGCACGTCGTCGGGCATGCGTCCGACGATTCTTGGAGAAGCCCTTGTGCGCCACGGCTACCTGATCGCCAGCGACGTGCAACGGGCCGAAGCGGAACTCGACGCGCTCCGCGGCGGCGACATGGGAACATTGTCGATTGGCGTGTTCTTCCCGCTCAACTGGTGGGAAGTCCTCGCCGATTGCGTCGCGGAATTCCGCACGAGATCGCCCAGGATACGCCTGAACGTTCGTGAGGATTCGATGGAATCCCTTCTCGAGCGTCTGGATCAGGATCTGGTGGACATCGTCATCGGGCGTCTCGCGAGCGGCTACGGCGGCAATCAGCACTCGCAAGTGCCGCTTCGCGAAGACCATCCACTATTTGTCGCCCGTCAGGGGCACCCGCTCACACAGAAACCGGTCACGCTCGAAGACCTGTTGGGCTTCCCCTGGGTCTTACCCGAACAACCCAATGTCATCAGGCAGCAACTGGAGTTCGCCGTGCGCGACATGGGTCTGCGCTTCGGAATGGATATTGTCTCTTCACAGTCTTCGCCGTTGACGTTTCGTCTGGCAAGCAAGAGCGATGCGCTCGTGCTCGCGTCGCAATGCATCGCCGAAGAGTTGCACGCCCTGTATCGACTCCAACCCGTGCTCTGTGAGTTACCGCTTCATCTCGGCCCGCTCGTCGCCGTCACGCGCAGCGACAAGCCGCTCAGCAAGGCCGCGTCCGCGTTCCTCGAGCAACTGAAAAGCATGATTGACGCGCGCTGAACGCACGCTATCACAGGAGCGAGCGCAGCGAGACAGATGCGTCGGCGAGCCGCGCCTCGTCGATTGCCGCGTTGCTCGCGATCAGGCGCCTGCATGCGCCGATATCCCGCCCGGAATTGACGGAAATCGCGGCACGCATACGTCCGCTTTCGTCCAGCGCCATGACGCAGAACGAGCCGGTAGCGAGATCTCCGCGCGTCACGAGACGATGTTGCGCCTCGATGACGCCCAGCGTCTGGACATTGCAGTCGAACTGATCCGACCATAGCCACGGCAATTCCGCGTAGATCGCGTCGCCTCCCAGCATGTTTTCCGCAGCAACGACGGGCTGGTTCTCGGCCACCTGCCACGATTCGATCCGGATGCTGCGCCCAAGCAACGGACTGGCGTGCATCGTGACTTCGCCTGCGGCGAAGATCGCCGGGTCTTTGGTGCGGCACTGTTCATCGACCACGATGCCGTTGCGCACCTCAAGCCCGCAGGCTTCAGCGAGCTCGACGTTAGGCACGACGCCAATGCCAATGACGATGACATCCACCACCACGGCCCCGGCATCGGTCTCGATCGATGCATGTCCGTTCCCGTAGGTAATCGCATGCGGCATCGTGCCGAGACGCAGCTCTACGCCATTTCGCTCATGCAGCGCGGCGATCTGTTGCGCTACACGAGCCGGCAGCGCACGCTGCAGCAACGCGGGTGCAGGCTCGATCACAATCGCCTTGCAGCCGGCCTGAGTCGCGGCGGCAGCGACTTCGAGCCCGATGAAGCCGCCACCGAGGATCGCGACGCGCCTGCCCGGTGCGAGGACGGCACGCAATGCTCGCGTATCGGCAAGCGTGCGCACATAGTGCAGTGGTACACGCGGGTCCACCGGGCCGTCGAAGCGGCGCACGCGCGAACCCGTAGCCAGAAGCAGTCTGTCGTAGCCGATCTCGCTCCCGTCGTGCAGCCGCACGCAGGCACGTCGGCGATCGACTTCGGTCACCGTCGCGGACAAACGCAAATCGATACGCTGCGCCGCATACCAGTCATGCTGCCGGATAAAAGCCTTCCGTTCGCCGTCCTCGGACATCAGCGCGTCTTTCGATAGCACGGGGCGGTCGTACGGCGCATGCGGCTCTTCGCCGATCATCACGATTTCCACGTCGGCATCCAGCGCGCGCAGCGTCTCCGCCGCGCGCCGCGCCGCGTGACCGCCGCCCACAATCACATGTCGTTCATTGGACATTGACTTCCACCCGCGCGTCGACGATCCGGATTGGAAACGCACGCACTGCTTCCGTAATGGGCGCACAACGCGGCGCACCCGTGCGGATATCGATAAGACCCTGATGCAGCGGACATTCCACGCAACCGTCTTCCACGAAGCCCTCGGACAAACGTGCATGGCCGTGGGTGCATAGATCGTTCAATGCAAACACTTCGTCGCCGACGCGAAACACGGCGATCTGACGATCGCCTGCTATGACAGCCGCGGGTTCCCCTTCAGTAAAGTCATCAAGTGTGCCGATGCTCTGCCAGTTATCGATCGTCTGTTCCATGTTCTCTCCTCAGATTGGCGTCGCCAGCAGCGTCTGCACGCGCGACGTGTCGTATATCACCCGTTTGCTGCGATAACGCAGCCCATCTGGCGTGCGCACGATACGGTCGTAATACTTGCCCGCCTGATACACGTTCGACTCGCCGTTCGAGCGCGTCTGCACCACGACATAGCTGCTCTCGGTTTCAATCACCCCGTCCTGCTCGCTCGTGATGGTCAGACCCGAGGTCATATGGCGGTAGGTGTGCTCCTCGAAGATGTTGGCGTGGCGCAACGAGACAACGCGATCGCGCAGCATCTTCTGGTTCGTGCAGTAAATCACGCCGATCGGCAGCCCCATGTCCGCGTTTTCTTTCGGCACGATCTCGTACAGGCAATCTTCGGTAAAAAGCATCGGCCATGCTTCAAGCCGGTCGTTGTCGAGATTGCTGATGTACTGGTTCTGCAGCATGTTCACTTCGAACCAAAGCTTCATCTGATCCATTTCGGTGTCCTTTTATTCAATAGCCCATCAGCTTCTGATAACCGACCCAGAAGCGCCGAATCAGGCTTTCCGTGATCACCGTATCCTGCTGGTTCGGGTTGCTGCGCGACATCTCGATCACCGACGCCGCGTCCGCATCGCGCACCGTGCCGCGTTGCACGAGTTCGGTGGCTTCGGTGTCTTCCATCGAGATATAGCCCGCCGGCCCGACCAGGTTGGCCTGCTTGATGCGCAACTCGCGCAGTTCAGGCGTATCGTCGGCATAGCCAAAGAAGTGGAAGATCAGTTCGAAGTTGTCCGGGCCTTTGGCCAGCAACTGACGCGCGACAAGCGTGTTGTGAATCTGCTGAATTACCAGTTGCGGAAAGATTGGCTGAATATGATTGGTGGTGTCCTCGTCGTATTCGGACACGAGACCCAGGATCGAATCGTCTTCGAGTGCGAAGCCTTCATCGAACGAACGGATCTGTTGCTGTTTGTAGGCGGCCGACGTGTCTTCGCCGGTCTTCGTCACGGTGATAATGCTGTGCAGGCCGTGCGTCGCATCGGGGATCGAGCGTGCCTTCATGCCGACGCGGAAAATGTTGAAGGTCGTATGGAACAGATGCAGCATGCTGGCGTGATACGGATCCTTAACGTTCTCCATATACAGCTTCCAGTTGGAGTTCGAGTATTGCCGTGTGCAGCCGAGATACTCGATCGGCTTGTGAAAGATGCGGTCGATCCACGGCCGCATCTCCGCGCCGAGGTATTCGGGCAGCGGCGCAACCGCGTCGCTGAAACTGGCGAACACGAGGCCGCGATAGCTCTCGACGCGCAGCTTGCGCAGGCTGTGCTGCTTCGGGTCAAAGTCGGGCGGCATACCGGTCATGCCCTTCTGGCCGCGCCGGAACGGCACGCCTAGCAGATTGCCGCTGTTATCGAAACTCCACTGGTGATACACGCACGTATGCGAAGTGGCGTTGCCGCGCGCCTTGCGGCACACCGATGCGCCGCGATGCGCGCAACGGTTGACCCAGGCGGAGAGCGAACCGTCTTCAGTGCGTGTGACGACAACGGGCGTATCGCCGACAAACGTGCTCTTGAAGTCGCCGGCATGCGGAATTTCCGCTTCGAGCGCGATGAAGTTCCATGTAGGACCCCGAAAGATGCGTTCCTGCTCACGCTCGAATACGGCCTGCGAGCTGAATACCTTATAGGGCACGCGTGAACCGTCATCGCGAGGGAACTGCACCATGTCGCTGTCCAGCGTATTCCTGAAGGTCACAGGCGATTCGACCGTTTCCATGCTATTTTCTCCGCATTGTGGGGGTGCGTTGCGGCAACGGAATCGTTGCTGCATTGCGGAGTTATTTTTGGAGGCGGAAAATCCTGGGTCTATCCGTTTCTGGCCGGACGCGCCCGCGATATCCAGTTCCGGCAGCTTTATAAACGATGGGCAGGTGCTTTGCGTCCGCTCGGGCGCGCTGAAACAATCATGAGATCCGATCCCCGACTTCCCGCATTGCGGCGCCACCGGCTGTTCGAATCAGCCGACCTCGACGAGACCCGTGAACTGATTTCACAGGTCATGCAGCCGCATTCGCTGCTTCCGCAAGGCAATGTGCACGGGCGTTCTCACATGGATTTCGTGCGGGTAGGCAAACTCGGCATTGGCACGATTCACTTCGGCGGCGCCATACAGGTGGATGTCGAAGCGGTCGACGGATACTTTCTGATGATGTTTTGCGTGGCCGGCCATGCGGAAGTCCGCGCGGCGGGCAGGAAGATCGTCGTGGACGACCAGCGCGCCGTCATTCGCGCCCCCGGGGAATCGTTTAGCGCCCTGCTCTCGCCCGATTGCGAGCAGTTGATCATGCGGATCGACCCTGCCTCGCTCACCGACGACACGGCTTCCCTGATCGGCGCGGAAACGTCCGTATCGCTGGCAAGCGGTCCGATGCGCGCGTGGAAAGAACAATTGAAACTGGTCGCCAGTTCGGGCGATCTGCTGAATATTGCCGCCCACAACCCGACCGTAGGGGCAAACGTCGAATCCTTGCTGATCGGTCTCCTGTGCGGTCATGAGTCGGGGCACGGCGGATCGCCCCAACCGGCCATCGCTCCTCGGTTCGTTCGGCGGGCCGAAGAGTTCATGGCCGCCAACCTGGCCGCGCCCATCCAGTTACCTGAAATTGCAGGCGCCGCGGGCGTGCCGGTGAGAACGCTTTCCGAGGGGTTTCTACGCTTTCGTCATACCAGCCCGATCAACCTGTTGCGACAGATGCGTCTTGAACGCGCCCGTCAAATCATTCGTGAAAGCGCGGCCGAACTGCGCGTCGCGACAATCGCGCTGGATTGCGGCTTTACCCACCTCGGCCGGTTTGCGCAAGGCTATCGTGAACGCTTTGGCGAACTGCCGTCGGAAACGCCGCGGCGCGGTCAGCTTCGCTGACGACGCGGGCATCGACGCCCCTGTTGGTATCGTGGCCGCATTCACCGGCGTTTGTCTTCTTTTCGAATCCCTTGAATTCCGGCGGAAAGTGGGCGATCGGGTCTCGGCTGTTTGCGCGGTTGCTTCCGAACTGTATTTACGCCTTCCAGCCTCCACCCAGAGCCTTATATAACGTGATCAGATTGCCCAGTTCTGCAAACCGGTCGTTGACCAGTTGCTGCCTTGCCGTATACAGCGTGCGTTCGGCATCCAGCAGGACCAGAAAACTATCGGTCCCCGTGCGATAACGAGCCTGCGCCAGATCGTCGTAATGCGTCGAAGCCGACACGTACTCGCGATCCGCCGCCACCTGATCGACATAGGTGGCGCGCCCGGCCAGCGCGTTCGCCACTTCCTTGAACGCGGTCTGAATCGCCTTTTCGTAATTGGCGACTTCTATCTGAGTCTCTATCTTCGCGGCGTCGAGCGTAGCCCGATTGTTCCCGTAGTCGAAGATGGGCAGCGTCACGGTAGGCGCGAAGGTCCATGCGCCGGTCGCTGCCTTGAACAGGCCCGACAGTGCGGTGCTGGACGTGCCCGCCGCCGTCGTCAGCTGGATGGATGGAAAGAAGGCCGCGCGGGCCGCCCCTACGTTCGCGTTGGCGGCCTTCAGCGTATGTTCCGCCTCGACGATGTCGGGGCGCCGGGTCAGAAGATCGGACGGCACACCGGCGTTCACCGGCGGCAATTGAGAGGCCTCCAGGGCATCGCCGCGAAGCAGTCCGTCGGGAATCGGGCAGCCGATCACCGCCACCAGATTGTTGAAGTCCTGCGCCACCGCACGCTGGTCGGCGATCAGGCTCGAGCGCACGCTCGCATATTCGGATTCGGCCTGCCGCACATCCTGCATTGAGGCCGTGCCGATCCGCTCGCTTTGCAGATTCACCTGATAGGTTTGCCGGTCGGCTTCGGCCGTCGCTGTCGCCACTTCAAGCAGAGATTGATCGGTCAGCCACTGGAAATAATCGGTCGCGACGGTCGCGATCAGGCTGATGCGCGTGCTGGTCTGCGAGGCGTCGGTCGCCAGATATTGCTCGAGCGCCTGATGCTTGAGGCTGCGCAGACGCCCGAAGAAATCGACCTCCCACGAGGTCTCGCCAAGCGTCACGCTGCTTTCCTTCGTGGTTACGCCGATCTCGCGATAGTTGTCCACCGCTCCTGTAGCGTCGATTGTCGGCAGGAGTGCAGAACGCGCAATGCGGTATTGCGCCTCGTATTGGGCCACCTTCAGCGCAGCCACGCGCATGTCCCGATTGTTTTCAAGTGCCAGCGCGATCAGCTTCTGCAGCGCGGGATCCTGGAAAAAGGTGCGCCAATCCACGTCCGCTGCGAGCGGCGCGGGGGATTCCGCAGCCGCAGCGGACCCAGAGACGGATGCACCGGTCTCTACGCCCGCCGCGTCTGTCCAGGCCGCCGCCACGGGTGAAGGCGGGCGGCTGTAGTCAGGCTCCAGGGTACAGGCGCACAGGCTGATGACACATAACAGGCTGCCAAGAATATGCCGCTTCATTGCTCGGTCTCCGCCGTGTTCGTCGTATCGGGATGCAACTTGCGCTCCTTGAATACCTTGCGCACCAGAATAAAGAAGAGCGGCACGTAAAAGACCGCCAGCAGCGTTGCGCCGAGCATGCCGCCCGTCACCGCCGTGCCGATTGCACGCCGACTCTCGGCGCCGGCGCCGCCGCTGAAAACGAGCGGCAATACGCCGAACACGAACGCGATCGAGGTCATCAGGATGGGCTTGACCCGCAAGCGCGCCGCCTCGATTGCCGCATCCATCAGATCGCGGCCCTGTTCATGCAACTCCTTGGCGAATTCGATGATCAGAATCGCATTCTTGGTGGCAAGGCCGATCGTCGTGAGCAGTCCTACCTTGAAGTAAATATCGTTGGGCATGCCTCGCAGCGTCACGGCAAGCACCGCGCCCAATGCGCCGAGCGGCACCACCAGCAGCACCGCGAATGGCATGCCCCAGCTTTCATAGAGGCCAGCCAGACACAGGAACACGATCACGATGGAGATGCCGTAGAGATACAGCGACTGCGAGTTGGACAGAACCTCCTGATAGGATTGGCCGGTCCATTCCACGGAAAACCCTTTGGGCAGTTGCGTGGCGATTTTCCCGATCGCCTTCATCGCGTCGCCGGTACTTGCGCCCGGCCCCGTCTGCGCGGTCATTTCCATGGCCAGCATATGGTTGTAACGCTCGATCTGCGGCGATCCGAAAGTCCAGCGGGTGGTCGAGAAGGCAGAAAACGGCACCATCTGGCCATCGAAATTGCTCGGTCCGGAACCGGACACCAAAACGGCTCCGTCTGCCGCGGCGGTGCGCACATACCATTGTCCGATATCGTCCGGCATCATCCGGTACGGTGCATCGGCCTGCACGAATACGCGCTGGATTCGCCCCGTGTCGACGTAGTTGTTGACGTAGGCCGAACCGAAGGCGATTTCCAGCGTGTTGTTAATGTCGGCGATCGACAGGCCAAGCGCGCTGGCCTTCTCACGATCGATATCGACATGAAACTGCGGCGTGTCGTCCAGTCCGGCCGGATGCGTCATCGCCAGCGCGGAATTTTTCGCGGCAAGACCCATCAGCATGTTGCGGGCCTGAAGCAGCCGCTCGTGTCCCAGCCCCGCCCGATCCTCGACCTCGAAATCGAGGCCGCTCTGGTTGCCGAGGCTAGGAATCGCCGGCAGGTTCACAGCGAATACCTGTGCGTCGCGTAGAGAGGCGAAGTGGGCGTTCGCGCGGTTAAGGATCGCATGCGCCTGCTGATCGGCACCGCTACGCTGACTCCAGTCCTTCAGGCTGACAAACAGGATCGCATTGTTCTGGCCTTGTCCATTGAAGCTGAATCCATCGATCGCCAGCACCTTGTCGGTGCCTGGTTCATGATGCAGAAAGTAGTCCTCAGCCAGCCTGACCGTGCGGTCCGTCACGGACAGCGGTGTGCCGACCGGCGTCGACACCAGCACCACCACGACACCTTGATCCTCGTCGGGCAGATAGGACGTGGGCAGCCCGCTCATCAACCAGACGAGCGCCGCGACGATCACGACGAAAAGAAGCAGGAAGCGCAGCGGGCGCGCGAGAAAGGCAGCCAGCCAGCCCCGGTAACGCTCGATGCTGCGCTCGATAAAGCGGGCAATCCACCCGCTGTGGGCAGCATCGTCGGCGCTGACCGGTTTGAGCAACGTGGCGCATAAGGCCGGCGTCAGGGTGAGCGCCAGCAGCAACGAGAGCACCATCGCCGCTACGATCGTGACGGAGAACTGACGATAAATACCTCCAGTCGCCCCGGAGAAAAAGGCCATCGGAATAAACACCGCGGTCAGTACGGTCGTGATCCCCACCAGCGCGCCGGTGATCTGCTTCATGGCCTTGCGTGTCGCTTCGCGCGGCCCCAGCCCTTCCTCACGCATCATCCGGTCGACGTTCTCGACCACCACGATGGCGTCGTCGACCAGCAGGCCGATCGCAAGCACCACGGCGAACATCGACAGCACGTTGAGCGACATGCCGGCGATCCAAAGCACGATGCAAGTGCCAAGCAGCGCAATCGGAATCACCACGGCCGGAATCAGCGTGGTGCGCACGCTGCGCAGGAAAACCAGCATGACGAGAAACACGAGGACCACCGATTCGATCAGGGTCTTCATGACATCCACAATCGAGATCTTCACGAACGGTGTCGTGTCGAACGGGTAGTCGACGTCGACGTCCGCGGGTAGTTGTGGTTTCAGCTCGTCCACGCGTGCGCGCACGGCCGTCGCCACCGCCATCGCGTTGGCGCCCGTGGCCAGCTCGATGGCAAGCGCTGCGGCCGGCCTGCCGCCCATGCGGGACACGATGTCGTAGGTGTCGCCGCCAACCTCGACGCGGGCGACGTCCTTCAACCGCACCTTTGCCCCGCTGGTATTCACGCGCAGCAGGATGTCGCCGAACTGATCAGCAGTCCGCATCAGGCTCGAAGCGGTGATCGTCGCATTGATCGCCTGGGACGCGGTTGCCGGCGTCCCGCCCAGTTCGCCGACCGACGTCTCGACGTTCTGGTTGGCAATTGCGGTCGTCACGTCGCTCGCAGTCAGACCGAAGCTATGCAGCTTGATCGGGTTCAGCCAGATGCGCATCGCGTGCTGCGGCGAGAACAGGTTCACGCCGCCAACGCCGTTGATTTCGGTGATGGGGTCCTGCAACTGGCTTGCCAGCAGATTGCCGAGTTCGATCGAGTTCAGCCGTCCGCTTCGCGAAGACAGCGACACCACCATCAGGAAACTGCTGCTCGCCTTGGAAATGTTGATGCCCTGCTGCTCGACCACCAGCGGCAGCAACGCGGACACCTGGCTCACCTTGTTTTGCACCTGCATCTGCGCGATGTCGGGGTTGGCCCCTGGATCGAGCGTCAGCGAAATCGTGGCCTGGCCAGCATTGCTGCTGGTGGACGACATATAGAGCAGATGGTCGATGCCGCTAAGACTCTGCTCGATCACCTGCGTGACGTTGGCGGCCACGGTGTCGGCCGAAGCGCCCGGATAGGTCGCCACGATCTGGATCACGGGAGGCGCGACCGACGGATATTGCTCGATCGGCATCGTGCGCAGCGCCAGCACGCCAGCGATCATGATGACGAACGCGATGACCCAGGCCAGTACCGGCCTATCGATGAAAAAACGTGCCATTTCGTCCCCGCTTAACTGTGTACGGCCGCACTGCTAGCCGCGGGAGCGTTGGACGCCTGAGTGTCGGTCACCTTGACCGGCGCGCCATCCTGAAGCTGGCTGGCGCCGCTGATTACCACGCGATCGCCGGCCTTCAGGCCCTGCGAAACAACCCACCGGTCCCCGTAGGCTGTATCGGCCTTGACGGGCGCCTCATAGGCCTTCCCATCAGGGCCGGCCACCCAGACCGTCGCCCGGCCGTCCGCAGTCCGCGTGACGGCCAGTTGCGGAACCAGCATCGCCTGTTCGTCGACACCCTCTTCCAGCTCGGCCCGCACGAACATGCCGGGCAGCAGTTCATGCTCCGGATTGGGCACGACCACACGCAGAGTGACCGATCCGGTGGTCTGGTCGACGGTGATGTCCGAGAAGGCCAAGGTCCCGGGCTGCGGATAATCCGAGCCGTCCTCCATGACGATGTGCACGGTTGCGCCCTGGTTACCCGCCTGCTTAAGACGGCCCGCATTGAATTCCTTTCGGAGTCTTAACCAGTCGACGCTGGGACGGGTCACGTCGAGATACATGCGGTCAATGGTCTGGACCGTGGCGAGCGCCGTGGTCTGTTCTGCCGTGACGAGTGCGCCGGCTGTCACGCTGGACACGCCGATCTGCCCCGAGATCGGACTTGTGATGCGCGTATAGCCGAGATTGATGCGCGCGGATTCGAGCGAGGCCCGATCAGCCAGCACGTCAGCCTGATCTTCGTTGACGACGGCGATGGCGTCGTCGTAATCCTGCTTGCTGACGCCGTTAATCTTGACCAGCTCCGCAAAGCGGCTCGACTTCGCCTTCGCGTCCGAC
>Ga0302234_10000825_pt1 | contig 23172 bp, 9 predicted proteins | sample II_Palsa_N3_2_FD_193576 | JGI IMG/M metagenome (GOLD analysis project Ga0302234, IMG submission 193576) | Peat permafrost microbial communities from Stordalen Mire near Abisko, Sweden - II_Palsa_N3_2 | ecosystem: Environmental > Terrestrial > Soil > Palsa > Peat permafrost | place: Sweden... | reverse complement strand
CATCGACGACGGAATATCTCATGGCGAAAACGAAACCCCACTCCTCTTCCCCGAAACCCAAAGCCGCCAAATCAGCCGGTATGTCGCTCGAACATCGCGGGGAGGGTGACGAACTTCACCAGCTTGCCGGTGGCAAGCATGCGCTGCTGACTACCAATCAAGGTTTGGCACTATCTGACAACCAGAATTCGTTGAAGTCTTCACCGCGCGGCCCGACATTGCTGGAAGACTTCATCCTGCGCGAGAAGATCACCCATTTTGATCACGAGCGCATCCCCGAGCGCATCGTTCACGCGCGTGGTTCCGCCGCGCACGGTTATTTCGAGCTGACCAAGTCGCTCAAGAAATACACCACCGCAAAAATTCTCACCGAGGTTGGTGAGCGCACGCCCCTATTCACCCGATTTTCCACCGTGGCAGGCGGTGCAGGATCGATCGACACACCGCGCGATGTGCGTGGCTTCGCGGTGAAGTTCTACACCAAAGAGGGCAACTGGGATCTGGTCGGCAACAATATTCCGGTGTTCTTTATCCAGGATGCGATCAAGTTCCCGGATCTGATCCACGCAGTAAAGATGGAGCCAGACCGCGGCTTTCCGCAGGCCGGCTCAGCGCACGATACGTTCTGGGATTTCATTTCGCTGACGCCCGAAGCGATGCACATGATCATGTGGGCGATGTCCGACCGCGCGATCCCGCGCTCGCTGCGCATGATGGAAGGCTTCGGCATTCACAGCTTTCGACTGCTCGATGCCGAAGGCAAGTCGACCTTCGTGAAATTCCACTGGCGGCCCAAACTCGGCCTGCAGTCCACCGTGTGGGATGAAGCGGTGAAGCTGGCCGGCGCCGATCCGGACTTCCATCGCCGCGATCTCTTCGAGTCGATCCAGGCCGGCGAGTATCCCGAGTGGGAGCTGGCAGTGCAGCTGTTCACCGAGAAAGAGGCCGACGCTTTCCCATTCGACCACCTCGACCCGACCAAGCTGATTCCGGAGGAGCTGGTGCCGCTTACGGTGATCGGCCGTATGGTGCTCGACCGCTACCCCGACAACTTCTTCGCCGAAACCGAGCAGGTCGCGTTTTGCCCCTCCCACGTGGTGCCCGGCATCGACTTTTCCAACGACCCGCTGCTGCAGGGTCGCCTCCACTCGTATCTCGACACGCAACTGTCGCGACTCGGTTCGCCGAACTTCCATCAGTTGCCTATCAACGCGCCAAAGTGCCCATTTGCCAACCAGCAGCGCGATGGCCATATGCAGATGCAGGTGCCCAAGGGTCGAGTGAGCTACGAGCCGAGTTCGCTCGACCCCAGCTCGCCGCGTGAAACGCAGGCCGGTTTTCGCAGCGCCACGGTCGTTGATGCTGACGGCACCAAGGGCCGCGTTCGTCCGGAAAGCTTTGCCGACCATTACAGCCAGGCGCGCCAGTTTTTCCGCAGCCAGACCAAGTACGAGCAGGCACACATCGCTTCCGCGCTAGTTTTCGAACTGTCCAAGGTGGAAACCCAGCACGTGCGTGAGGCCGTGGTTGGCCATCTGCGGCATATTGGCGAAGACCTCGCACGCCGCGTGGCGGATGGATTGGGGCTGGACGCGCTCCCCGCACTTCCGGCTGCCGCGGTGGAAACGAAAGACGCCAAGATCTCGCCTGCCCTGCAGATCATCGGCAAAATGAAGGACACGCTGAAGGGCCGCACGGTCGGTATCCTCATGCACGATGGCTCGGATGCCGCCATGATCAAGTCGCTGACGAAAGCCGTCGAAGCCGCCGGTGGCGCGGTAAAGCTCGTTGCCACCCGCGTCGGCGGCATCAAGCTCAGTGACGGCAAGACCACGGCAGCTCACGGCCAGCTCGATGGCACGCCGTCGCTGGTATTCGATGCCGTGGCGCTGGTGCTTTCCACGTCGGCCGGCAAGCAGCTGGCTGGTGTGGCGGCCGCGGTGGACTTCGCGCGTGAAGCGTTTGGACATCTCAAGGCCATTGCTTTCGACGAAGGCGCGCAGGCCGTGCTGGCGGCCGGCGGAATCGGAAAGGACGCAGGTGTAGTCGATACAAGCGACACCAAGGCCTTCATCAAGGCGGCGAAAACCCGCCAGTGGGAGCGTGAGGCCAAGCTGCGGACGCTCGCCTGAGCGTGCCACACGCGAGACAGACGAAGGACCGCCCGTTGCTGGGCGGCCCTTCTTTTTTATATGCGACGGCTATTGATTGGCGAAGGGATCGGCGGCAACGTGTAACTAAGGCGTCTCGAAGGAGTGCACGATCAGCTGATGCAGCGCATCGGAACCGTACGGCTTCTGCAGAATGCGCGTACGTGCATCCAGATCGATGCCGCTCACCGTGTCATTGCCGGTGGCGAAAATAACCGGAAGATGCGGTTGCGTCATGCGCAGCGCCTTCACCAAATCGACGCCTGACATATCGGGCAGGCCGACGTCGGTCAGCAGCAAATCGATCGGGTGCTCGTTGAACGCACTGATCGCTTGCGCCGCATCACCTGATTCGATGACCTCGTAGCCCTTCGCTTCGAGAATGTCGACGATGCTCACGCGAATCATCCAGTCGTCTTCGCACACAAGAATACGCTTCTTGTCGGTCGACATGACCGATGCCTCGGGGCTGGACGAAGCTGGCGAAGGTTCGATCACCGCGGCCGCCTTTTCGTTGCGCAGCGCCTGGGCGGTAAGCACTTGACGCAGCTTTTTGGCCAGCGCCTCGCGCGTGTAGGGCTTGGTCAGCAGATCGACGCCTTCATCAAGACGGCCACCGTGAACGATCGAATTCTCGGTGTAGCCGGAGGTGAAAAGCACGGCCAGATGCGGCAGCCGCTCGCGCGCCTTGCGCGCTACTTGCGGGCTTTTCAGCGAACCAGGCATAACAACGTCGGTAAACAGCAGGTCGATCGGAATACCGCTTTCGATGATGGTCAGCGCGCCCTGCGCATCACGCGCCTTGAGTACCCGATAGCCGAGGTCGGACAGCAGCGCAACGACGGTGTCGCGTACCGCATCGTCATCTTCGGCGACCAGAACAGTTTCCGTACCGCCCGTAATGACACCCGAATCGTGATCGATGATCACGTCCTCGGTCTGCGCCGAGCGAGGCAGATAAAGCTTTATCGTGGTTCCCTGTCCGAGCTCGCTGTATACCTTGATATGGCCACCGGATTGCTTCACGAAACCATAGACCATCGACAGCCCAAGCCCGGTGCCATGCCCTTCCGGCTTGGTTGTGAAGAACGGCTCGAACACCTGGCCGATGATGTCTTCGGGGATACCGCAGCCCGTGTCGCTCACCGCCAGCATCACGTACTGACCTGGCACGGCATCGGGATTGGTCTGCACGTAATGATCGTCGAGCGAGGCGTTGCCCGCTTCGATCGTCAAACGACCGCGGCCGTTCATGGCGTCGCGCGCGTTGATCGCCAGGTTGAGCAAGGCATTTTCCACGTTGGCCGGATCGATCAAGGTGTTCCACAGGCCGCCGGCGGCAACGGTTTCGATCTCGACTGCCTCACCCAGTGCGCGGCGCAGCAGATCGTCGAGATCGCGGATCAACCGACCCAGGTTTACGACTTTGGGCGCCAGCGGCTGACGACGTCCGAAGGCCAGCAACTGCGAGGCCAGTTTCGACCCTCGCGACACGCCGGCCATGGCGTTGACTACGCGACGCTCGGCGCGTTCGTTGCCGGCCACGTCGTTGCTGAGCAGCTGCAGGTTGCCGCTGATGACCTGCAGCAGATTGTTGAAGTCGTGTGCGATGCCGCCGGTCAACTTGCCGATCGCTTCCATTTTCTGCGCCTGTCGCAGCTGTTCCTGCGCCAGCGCCAGCGCATGAGCATGCTCTTTCTCACTACCCACATCGCGGCCCACCGCGTGAATCAGGCCGTCGTTCGGAAACGCGTTCCAGGATATCCAGCAGTAGCTCCCGTCGCGACGCCGGTAGCGGTTCTCGAACTGGATGGTCACGTGACCTTCCGACATTCGGCCGACTTCGTTACGGGTCGATTCCACATCGTCGGGATGAATCAGATCGAACAAGTTGCTGCCGATCAGTTCATCGTCATGCCAACCGAGAATGCGGGTCCACGCCGGATTGGTCGCCACGATGCGCGAATCCATCTGCACGATGAGAATCAGATCGATCGACAAGCGCCAGATGCGGTCGCGCTCGATCGTTCGCGCAGCCACCTGCTGCTCCAGCGACGCCGCAACGTCGCGCAGGTCCTGTTCGGCACGACGTCGCTCGATGGCCACCCGTGTGCGGTTGGCGATGTCGCGCATGAAGATCAGCTCGGCGCTGGTCCATTCCCGCGCGCTTTCATGGTTGGTATAAATGATGGCCACAAGGCCGCCCTGCTCGGTGATCGGCATGTTGACCGCCGACTGGGCACTGATGGCTTTCAGATTGTCCGCGTTGTCGGCCGTGCGCGGATCCTTGTACGCGTCGGCGAAGACCACCGTGCTGCCGCGCTTGAGGTCCTCGATGTACGATCCGTAGTCGCGAAAGTGCAGCGTACCGGCGATGGTGTGGATGCCCGGGGCATTCCAGTCGCGTTCGATGGTAATCGTTTCAGCGATCGGATCGATGGTGCCGTAGCCGGCCCGGCTGATGTTGAGCGTGCGCCCGAGAATTTCCGCCGAGGCGTAGGCCAGATCCGAGGTATCGTCCAGATCGAACAGCTTGGTGCTCAGCTCGCTGAGTGCCTGATGGCGCAATTCGGCCTGCTGGCGCTCATCCTCGCTGGCGTTCAATGCGATCTTGCTCTGCCGATGTTCGGAGATGTCGCGGGAAATGCCGACGATCCGGGTAGGCACCCCGTCGGTACGGAACGGGGCCAGGCTCACTTCCCAGCAAATCAGATCGTGCTTCGCGTTATTGCAGCAGGCCTCAAAGCGAACTGTCTGCCCAGATGCCGCCTGCCTCACCGCGTGTTCAATCCGTTCGCGGTCCTGTTCCATCCAGAGATCGAGATAATTGAGACCGACGATATCGCTGACGGAGTCCAGCCGCATGAGCTCGGCACCCCGCCCGTTCACGTACAGGATCTCGCCCTCGACGGAAAGTATTTTCACGCAGTCCGGACTGGCCGCCAACATGGCAGACATCACCTCACCGGTGAGCTCAGGGTTTGCTTCGTGCATCGATCCGGTCTCGTCCACAGGGTGTGATCTGGCGCATAGTCTAGCGGGGTATTCGTCAATACCCCTTCACACACCATAGCTCGCAGACGTCAAGGCATGGCGATGAAGCTGATGAAAAATCACGCATCGTTGAAATCAGGCAAAACTAGCCTTGCCTTGTGTCCTGATTGAGCAGAGCTGCCAGATCGTCGACCCTGAAAGGTTTGCTCAGGTGCGGAATATTCGGCGCGAATGCTTCTGCATCGGCATAACCGGAAACCACCAGCACCCTGATCTGCGGATGCGAGGCAATGACTTTTCGAGCGAGGTCGGTACCATTCATGCCCGGCATCAGGTGATCGGTGATCAGCACATCAATCGGCAGGCCTTGCTCCAGTATTTTCAGCGCAGCCTCCGCGGACGAGGCCTCGACGACCTGGTAACCCATCTCGTCAAGCATGTCGGCGGTGACGGCTCGCACCAGTTCATCGTCGTCGACAAGCAGCGCGAGCCCGGTTGCCTTCGCACGACAAGCAGCAGCATCCGCCGGCGGGTCGACAACCACGGGCATGTCGCTCACCGGCAGCCACAACTCGATATCCGTTCCGATATCCAGCCGGGTGACGATGGTCAAAGCACCGCCAAGCTGGGAGGCCAGACCGTGAACCATCGATAGTCCAAGGCCGGTACCTTTGCCAATGGCTTTGGTCGAAAAGAACGGCTCGACGGCGCGCCGCAACGTCTCGTCGTCCATGCCCATACCCGTATCGGACACGCACAACCGGACAAACAAACCCGCTCTCAGCGACGATCGATGCCCGACATCGACCCATTCGCTCGATGCAGACAGCGTCAACTTACCGCCGTTGGGCATGGCGTCGCGGGCATTGACGCCCAGATTGAGGATCGCCATTTCCAGCTGGTTGGCGTCAACGTGCGCGGCAGGAAGATCGTCGGGCATGTCGATCTCGACTGCAATCGACGGCCCGAGGGTGCTGGCAAGAAGACTCAGCATGCCATCCACCAACCGCCGCAGATCGACAGCCGCCGGCATCAGCGGCTGACGACGGGCGAACGCGAGCAGGCGCTGCACCAGCGTACGCGCGCGATTGGTAGCCTCGAGCGCTTGCGCAATCCGACGCTGATCGCGATCGCTTCCCACGCCGCGATCGCGCAGCATGTCGAGGCTGAGCATGATCGGCGTCAGCAGATTATTGAAATCGTGCGCGACACCGCCGGTAAGCTGTCCCATTGCCTCCAGCTTGCGCGATTGCCGCAGACCCTCCTCGGCCATGCGACGCTCGGTGATGTCCATCGCTTCGGGCACGACCCCAATGACCGCACCCTGCGCATCACGAATCGGCCGAATGGAAAGGTCGTATGTCCTCTGGCCCGATGGCACGTTCAGTGACACTTCCTGGCGCGAGGAGTGGCCTGCGGCGCCCGCTTCAATACCGGCGCGCACGAGCGCTGACATGCCCGGCGTGGCAGCAAACCAGGGGGTTTTCCAATACGGCACGCCGACGACCTGATCTATCGTCGCGCCGATGGCGGCTAGCGAAGTCGTATTGGCGCTAAGTAAGGTGCCATCCACAGCGCACAGACCCTGCATCTGAAAACTGGTCTCGAACATGGTCTGCGTGCGCGCCTGCATTGTCGCAAGCGCAGCGGCGATTTCTTTTTCGGCAGTGATGTGCCGACCGCTGGCGTAGATGACGCCCTCGTCCGGCGCCGCCACCCAGGAAATCCAGCGATAGCTACCGTCCTTGTGCAGACAGCGGTTTTCGTATGTAGGTATTTCATCCTGCGAGGCCATTGCCATGACCTTTCGGCTGGATGCGAGGTCGTCGGGATGCGACAGATCGAGGTGATCCCGACCGATCAAATCTTCCGGCTGCCAGCCCAGAATGGTCGTCCAAGCGGTATTGACGGCGCGAAAGCAACCGTCGGCGCCGACAACCACCTGCAGATCCTGCGAGTTTTTCCAGGCGCGATCACGCTCCATCGTGCGCGTCTCGACCCGATGTTCGAGAGTATCGTTGAGTTCGCGCAGCGCTTCCTCATTCTGCCGTTGCTCGGTCACATCACGAAAGTTGCAGATCGCGCCGCGCAGCTGGCCATCCTGGATGATCGGATGCGCCCAGTAATCCACCGGCAGCGCCGAGCCGTCGGCGTGATAGAAAGATTCATCCCTGACGTGCGCGGCTTTGCCGGTGCTGGCGCACAAGTAAAGCGGACAGACGGACGAGTGATAGGTCGAACCATCGGGATGCGTGTGGTGGATCACATCGTGCAGCTTGCGACCGATCACCTCCGATTCATGCCGGAAACCCAGCATGTTGAGGAACGCCGCATTGCAAAGCGTGGTACGCCCTTCGCAATCCACCGCGTAAAAACCTTCCGAGGTCGAGGCCAGCAACAGCCGGATATACGCTTCGCTGTCGCGCAGCGAGTGGGATGTTCGGTGAACATCGGTGACATCGTGACCACCGACGAAGACGCCGCTGACGCTGCCATCGTCGGCCTTGATCGGTTCGTAAAGCAGATCGAGAAAACGGTCTTCGCACTCGCCCGCCAGGCGAATCGCCGCTGCGGGTGACTTAAAAGCGACGCCGGTGGCATAGACCTTGTCCAGCAATTCATAAAACCCCTGGCCGTCCAGCTCGGGAAACACTTCCCTTACAGAACGTCCAATGAAATCGCGCGCGCCGGCAAGCCTGACATAAGCGTCATTGACGTATTCGTAGATGTGTTCTGGCCCGTCAAGGAGTGCCACAAACCCTGGCATTTGCTGCAATAGCTGACGCTGTCGTTCGCGCTGCTCCGACAATTTGCGTTGCGACAGCACTTGCGAGGTCGTTTCCGTCGCCGCGCAAAACAATGCAACGACGTGTCCCGGTTCATCGCGGACCGGCGTATACGAAAAATTGAAATGCGTTTCTTCCGGCACACCGGCGCGATCGAGCATCAACGTAAGGTCATCCATATGAATGGACTGGCCAGTAAATACTTTCTGAAAAAGAGGCTCCAGGTCTCCCCAAGCCTCCGCAAAGACCTTGGCAACCGGCTGACCTAGCGCGGCTGGATGCTTGCTGCCAATCAGCTTCGTGTACGCATCGTTGTAAAGCAGCGTGCGCTCGGCACCCCACGCGACAAACATGGGCTGGCCCGCAGCCAGCATCATGCCGACCAGGGTTTTCAACTCGAGCGGCCAGCCAATCGGAGACCCCAGTGGACTGGCTCGCCAGGCGAAAACTCTCAACAGCGACGCGACCTCCCCGCCTGCCGCCAGAAAATGAGGCGCGACTGCACACGAAGCCAAGACGTTCGGTGGATCCTCAGCAAATGTCTCCACGCTACTTCCCTGCGTCACTGCCGCAGCATGCGCCTAGGTCAGTACGCAACCGCTATTCTGACGGAGGCAACGTGACGAGTGTTCATGCACTTCAAAACCAAAGCGCCGTTTCCTGCAATTCCACGCGTATTAACGGTGAAATAGTGGAGAGCAGCTGTGCCGCCAGACAATGGGTATCGAATGGCAGCCTTGAATGCTCAGAACATATGGCGAAATACCCAGAACAGCCCCGCTGCCAGCGCGATCGATACCGGCAGAGTCAGTACCCATGCCAAAAGCAGGCTGCGTACGGTGCTCCACTGAAGGCCCGATCCGTTGGCGACCATGGTGCCGGCAACGCCCGACGACAACACGTGCGTCGTGCTCACCGGCAGGCCGAAGCGGTCGGCCGCGCCGATGGTGATGGCTGCGACCAGCTCGGCCGCGGCGCCCTGCGCGTAGGTCAAATGCTCCTTGCCGATGCGCTCACCGACAGTGCGCACGATGCGCCGCCAGCCGACCATGGTGCCCAGGCCCAGCGCAATGGCCACGGCAACCTTGACCCAGGTCGGGATGAACTTGGTCGAGCGATCCAGCAGGCTGTGATAGTTGTCCAGCACGGCCTGGTCCGCCGGCGCAAAGCTTGGCTGCTTGGCCTTGGCCATCAGCCGCAGCCCCTCGGAAGTCAGATACATATTGTTGCGTACGTTGTTGACTTGGGTCTGCGGTACGTCCGACAGCGACGGGCTCTGGCCGGCCTGGCTGCCGATCGTGTCGGTCAGCTGGCGCAAGGCCACCAGCGTCGCCGGCGTGGCCTGATGACTGTCGATGTAATGCTCTATCTCGTCGCGTGGTGAGGCGATAGGCGCGACGCCGGCTGTGTAGCGGCCCAGCACTTCGCTGGCGTGATGCGCCACCGAAATGAACGTCTGCGTTTCGCTCGGCGTCACCGTGCGATTGAGCGCGTAGGCGGCCGGCACCGTACCGATCAGTATCAGCATGATCAGGCCCATACCCTTCTGCCCGTCGTTGGACCCGTGCGCGAACGACACGCCGGTACAGGTCAAAATCAGGATGCTGCGAATCCAGAACGGCGGCGGCTGATCGCCTTTCGGCTCCGCGTAAAGCGCAGGTACGCGCACCAGCAGCTTCAATGCATACAGCAGCAGCGCGGCAAAAAAGAAGCCGACCAGCGGTGATACCAGCAGCGACTTACCTACGTTCCAGGCCTGGCTCCAGTCCACGCTGCTGCTGGCTGCGCCGCCGTGCATCAGCTGGTTCATCAGACCTACGCCGATGATCGAGCCGATCAACGTATGCGAACTCGACGAGGGCAGACCGAGCGACCAGGTACCCAGATTCCAGATGATCGCCGCGATCAGCAGCGCAAACACCATCGCGAAACCTACGCCCGAGCCCACGTTGAGCACAAGGTCGATCGGCAACAACTGCAGTACCGCGAAGGCCACCGCGCCGCTGGAAACCATCACGCCGACGAAATTCCAGCCTCCCGACCAGACCACCGCAAAACTGGCCGGCAGTGAGCGGGTGTAGATCACCGTGGCGACCGCGTTGGCGGTGTCGTGGAAGCCGTTGACGAACTCAAAGCCCAGCGCGATCAGCAGCGCGGTAGCGAGCAGAAAATAGCTCACCGCCGTACCCGACGGCGCGATGGTCAGATCGTGGCTGAGCTGAACGCCGACGTAGATCGCTGCCAGCAGAAGGCATACGCCGAAAAGGCCGAAGCCGAAAAGTCGCTGATTCGCCGAACCCTTCACGCTATCGATCAAGTCTTCGCTGGTCGAGCTGTTCATGTTGGGCGCCGTCAGGACAGGTCACACGACTTAACCAGCCGATTGTGACCTGCGTATGTCACCGCGGGTTCTGGCGTGCACTAATCCATGCAACAGGCCGTCAAACTGTCACGGTCGCACGGGTTGCGCCTACACTGCCTGCCTGGCCAGCCAAGGATCGTCTGATTCATGAATGCCGACACGTTACCCGCCTTGGGCAGCTCGCTCGCCGCACTAGCCCGCAAGGAATGCAAGGCTGTCGCCAAGGCCCTGGCCAACCGTAAAGATCGGCATCGCGGTATTCACGAAGCGCGCAAGGCTCTGCGCAGGCTGCGCAGCCTGCTCGCGCTGGTCAGCGACGCGATGGGCCACGAGAGCGCCAAGATCGATATCGCGCTGCGCAACCAGGCCAAGCGGCTATCGGCATTGCGCGACTCGCAGGTGGCGGTGGCCATGGCAGAAAAGCTGTCTGTCGGTGATGAACCCGGCGAATGGGCAATCGCCGTACAGGTTCTGGCCGTGCAGCGAGATCTGCTGCTGGAAACCGAGCTGGCCAAAGACCCCAACTTCGCCCGGCGCATCGCTGCGATGGCCGATATCGTCGTCGTGCTCGACAAGCTGCGCTGGAGGCGCGTCACGCAAAAATCCCTGCAGCAGTCGATCAAGCAAAGTCATAGGCGGGTCAGCAAGTCCGAACGCGATGCGGCCGAACAGGGCACGCCGGCCAGCCTGCACCGCTGGCGACGGCGCGTGCGGCGCCTACGCCTTCAACTTGAAGCCGTGCATGCGCTCAATCGTCTGTCAGGCGTGGCCATTCAGGCCAGCGAAGTGCACAAAAGCAAATCCACCAAGGCACTCGCGCGGTTGGCCGATCAGCTCGGCTGGCGACAGGACATACAGGTACTGCGCGCGGCGCTGAAAACCTTTCCCAATGCCGATATGCTCGCCAACCTGCGCAGACGGTTGCGGCTGGAAACGAAGCTCGCGCGTCACTGAGCCTTGGGTCGAAACATTCGTGGCCTAGCGATCACACCGCGTTCCGGCGACAGGGGAAAAAGCCGTTCCAGGCGCTGAAATCGACCGGTCGAAGGGCCGCGCGCCGTGCGACCGCTCCAGCATCGAAGCGTTCGGGCTCCAGCAACGCGTCGTAGTGACGTGACAGACGTGGCCGTTGGCCAAGTCAAACCGCTCGATCGCGGGTCTCGGATTGAACGCGATGATGGGTTGCCATCCGCTCACGCGCGCGACACCACGCAGCGCTGGGTCCACCACTGAGCGGCGCGACTCAGACAGAAGCCGGCGCGGTATCTGACTTGATCCTCCAATCAACACACGCGTCATTCGGCATGCCGCGCCGGCGCGCGCGCGCGCGTGGCGATCTCTCGATGACAGCCAGATAACCGACATGTTTCCTCAGCTCGCGACCACTGCCAGATCATGCATCCGCCACGCAATCACCGATACCCACGGGGGCGACATATCGCGTCGCACGTGGCGTTGCGCCAGCACGATGCGACACAACCCAGGCGATGCCGATCGATTGCTGCAATGCCGCGAGACTGAACAGCAGCCGCCAATGTAAAGAAGTGTGTCAACGCACTCCCGCTACTCCCCGTTGTCTGCCCTGGTTGCTCGCGATCGACTTACGTAACGACCGCAGGCAGCGCGCTCGACAACGGCACGGGAGATGTCGCTCGCGAGGTACGTATCCCAGGCCTGCCACCGTGGAATGGCGTCGCGCAGGTAATGCCTGCCAACGGTCATATCCATCCATGCTTACCTACTCACAAGGATGCAGTCATGAAAACCCACGCAAACTTTCGCCTCAGCATGCTTGGCCTGCTTGCTTTCTCGGCGCTCGTCTCCGGTACGGTGATGGCGCAGGACACCAGCGTCCCCGGCCATCCGCGCGTCAACGAAGTCAATCAGCGCCTGAGCAATCAGCAGAACCGTATTCAGAACGGTGAAGCCAATGGCACCATGAACGGCAAGCAGGCCGCTCGCGATGAAAAGCAGGATGCCAATATTGCCCAGCGCGAAAGCGCCGACGAGGCCAAGCACAACGGCCATCTCACCAAGGGCGAGGACCGCCGCTTGAACAAGTCGGAGAATCACGACAGCCGCCGCATACGGCGTCAGAAGCACTGATAGACAAAAGCTGTCTGCGATTCCTTTTTCAACATTGCCGTTGCGGCCAACCGTTCGCGCTCGGCAGACCTGAAACGCATCGTCGATGCCATCGGCGGTGCGTTTTATCGCCAGAGCCGCAAGCACCGGGTCACCGTATCTTGCAGTCACTCATCTGCGCGTAACGACGCAATACAAGATGTGCTGGCCATCACGTTTCATGCCGCGTCCGATAATCCCGCGTCGAGAATCCTCACGTGGACAATGCATCGGTTTTCCCGATAATGCCGCCGAACGCACGCGCAGCGTTTCAGGACGGCCAGTCAATGATTTTCTACGAGATTCCCTACGAACAGGGGAACACACACACCTGGTATCTGGACGGCCTCGCTGAAGGCCGAAAGAGCTTTGACTCGCGGGTTAAGGCAGTCTCCTATGCCATGCAATCCGCCAAAAAGGCTGCGAAGAACTTCGGCGACGGGGCGTGTATTGCGATCCAGGGTGCGGACGGCACATGGCGCACGTTCGATCCGGACATGCTGCCGCTGAAATAGAGTTTGTACGTCAGTTTATTTGGATGACCGGTTCGCTCGACGCTTCGGTCGACGCCTCCAACGGTATGCTCAGAATGAAATGGGTTCCCTTTTCAGGCACCGAGCGCACCTGAATCGAAATCCCCAGGGCCTCCGCCGTGCGCTTGACGATCCACAAGCCCAAGCCCAGCCCCTCCGATCGCACATCCCCCTGCCGAAAAGCGTCGAACAAAGCATCGACCGACTCGCTGGCCATGCCGATACCCGTGTCGATGACATGCAGGGCCACGTGATTGGCGTGACGACGGCAGCCCACCACAACGCGACCACCCGCCTCGGTGTATTTCACCGCATTCGCGACGAGGTTTCCGATCAGCGCTTCCAGTTGAATAGCGTCACTGTAGACACGCAGACGCGTGCGCAAGACGCGCAGGCCAACGTCCCTGCGTTCAGCCAACGGCAAAAAATTGGCGTAGATGAATTCGAGCGCATCGCCCAGATCGGTACTGCCCATTTCCGCCAGGGTAAATGACGCTTGACCACTGGCAGCCACGAGCATGCGGTTGAAGCCCTTCTTGATGGTTTCCAAACCACCGTCGGCCAGCGTGAGCCGTTTGAGCTGATGCGGTGCAGCCTCCTGCAGCAGGCTCTGCACCGACAGTGACGCCACAAACAGCGGCTGGCGCAAATCGTGCGCCGCGCTCGCCAACATGCGCGCACGGTAATCGCTGGTCTGTTCGCTGGCCCTGAGCAACTTGCGCAATTCCAGCTGCATCATTACCTGGCGCGCAAGCGCTCGCAGTACGTCGATCTGCTCCCGCGTCAGGCTTCGGCTCACCGTGTCGAGCACGCACATGGTGCCCAGGGTCACGCCGTCGGCAGTGGTAATCGGTGCACCGGCATAAAACTTCAGATCGGGGTTGCCGGTATAAAGCGGGTTACCGCCGAAGCGCGGATCGACACTGATGTCCGGAATGACCAGCACATCGTTCTCCAGCACCACGTGCGCACAAATCGACGCGCTGATCGGCGTCTGCGATTTACCCAGTCCGATCTCGGATTTGAACCACTGGCGTTCGGCATCGATCAGCGTGATGGACGCGATCGGCGTTCCGCAGATGATCGAGGCCATGCGCGTGATGTCGTCGAACGCGGATTCGCGCGGCGTATCGAGAATCTCGTAGGAACGCAGAGCCGCCAGACGATGCGTATGGCCGAGCGCTAGCAGATCGGGGGATAGGTTCTGTTTCAACAAGATCGCCCAAATCCTTGTGAAAATCCTGATGGCCGGCGCAGACCTGGCCAAAGCCGTCTGGCCACCTCTCCGTAACCGAGCCGAGCTCCTTATTTTTCGATGATAACCAAAGCGCGCCCCGTGTAATACGGTTTTTTTCAAAGCGGCCCGCTTCGCAAAACCAGCGCGCCCTGCGGCAATAAGGCATGCCATGCGAACTCTGTGGAGCGGGACGCAGTTTTGCTAATCTTCTGCGTTCAATCGCCATACCGGGCAGCGGATGAATCAGGCGGTCGCCAACGAAACCATTCCCGATTTTCTCGCCGGCGGCGGCGAGATGGGCGAGCGCATACGTGCGTTCGACTGGACCACGACGCCACTCGGCCATCCGCAAGGCTGGCCGCAGGGCCTGCGCACAGCCACGCGTCTGCTGCTGACAACGCAACACCCGATGCTGATCTGGTGGGGCGGTGAACTGATCCAGCTGTACAACGATGCCTATCGGCGCTCGCTCGGCACGGAGCGGCATCCGAGTGCGCTGGGCGAACGCGGGCGCGAATGCTGGGCCGAAGTGTGGCACATCATAGGCCCGCAGATCGAGCAGGTGATGGCCAACCAGGGTGCCACCTGGAACGAAAACCAGCTTGTCCCAACCACCCGCAACGGCCGCCAGCAGGACATCTACTGGACCTACAGCTACGGTCCGATCAACGAAGTCACCGCAGACAACAGCGTTGGCGGCGTTCTGGTGATCTGTGCAGAAACCACCAAGACCGTGATGGCCGAACGTCGCAACGTCGCAGAGCGCCAGCGGCTCGAACAGATGTTCGCGCAGTCGCCGAATTTCATGGCAATGCTGGAAGGGCCAGACCATCATATCCAGCTGGCCAACGCGGGCTATGTGCGGCTCGTCGGTGGGCGCGACGTGCTTGGAAAAACGGTAGCCGAGGCGCTGCCGGATGCGGTCGAGCAAGGCTATCTGGATCTTCTCGATGACGTGTACCGCAGTGGTCATGCCTTCAGCTCGCACGGCGCTCGTTACGCCGTACATGCCAACAGCGAAGACGCCGTGGACGAGCGTTATCTCGATTTCGTCTACCAGCCGATTACCGACAGTACCGGGCGCGTGACCGGTATCTTTGTCGAAGGTGCCGACGTCACCGAACGTGTGCGCGGCGAACAGGCACTGCACAGCTGGAACGAAACACTGGAGCTGCGCGTGGCCGAAGCGCTGGCCGAGCGCAAGATATTCGCCGACGTTTTCGAATCGACGGACTCGCTCATCGTCGTGATGGACATGGGCTACCGCATCCTGGCATTGAACGACGTCGCCTCGCGCGAATTCGTGCGCTTGTATGGCTCGCATCCCAAGACCGGCGACCTTCTGCTGGACCTTTTGTCGCGATATCCCCATCACCAGCGCCGGCTGGGCGAGCACTGGACCCGCGCACTCGGCGGCGAGGAGTTCACGGTCACCAGCGAATTTCCGGAAGGCACGGAGGGCACCCGTACTTACGAGACGCGGTTCACGACACTGCGCGACCGTGGCGGTAAACAAATGGGAGCTTTTTCGGTCAGCGCAAACATCACTGAACGCCTGCGCGATCAACGGCGGCTGCTCGAGGCAGAAGAAAAAATCCTGCAGACACAGAAAATCGAAGCGATCGGTCAGCTCACCGGCGGCGTGGCGCACGACTTCAATAACCTGCTGATGGTGATCTCCAGCGGGCTGGACATGGTGGAGCGCCAAAGCGATCCGGCGCGACGCGAGCGCATCCTCGCCGCGATGCGCCAGGCGGTCGACCGCGGTGCAGCACTCACCCGCCAGCTGCTGACGTTCTCACGGCGGCAGAAGCTGCAGCCCGAGCCGATCGATCTGGGTCGGCGTACTGCCGACATGCGCGAGATGCTCGATCGCAGCCTGCGCGGCGACATCCATGTACAGATGGACTTCCAAACCGATATCTGGCCAGCCGAAGTCGACCCGGGCGAACTGGAGCTGGCTGTGCTCAACCTTGCCGTCAACGCGCGTGATGCCATGGACAGCGGCGGCATCATCCGCATCGCTGGCCGCAACCAGCCGAACTTCGTCGAAGGCGATCTTCGCGGCGACTTCGTTTCTCTGTCGGTGACCGATGAAGGCAGTGGCATGTCGCCCGAGGTGATCGCCCGCGTGTTCGAACCGTTCTTCACCACCAAGGACATCGGCAAAGGTTCCGGGCTCGGACTGGCACAAGTACACGGCTTTGCACACGCATCCGGCGGCACGGTAAAAATCTGCAGCAGGATTGGCGAAGGCACGACGGTATCCATGCTGCTTCCACGCACGCACAAGCCGCCGCCGCCCCTCGCCGCCGAGCTGCATACCGTCATGCCGGCGCAGGCCAAACGCTCCGCCGGCCTCGCCCTGCTGGTGGATGACGACGACAGCGTGGCTGCTCTCGTCGGCGAGATGTTGGGACAGCTTGGCTATGAGACGCTGCGCGTGGCAAGCGCCGAGGCCGCGCTGGGTGCGCTGGCCGACTATCGGACCGTGGACGTGGTGTTCTCCGACGTCATGATGCCCGGCGCCATGAATGGCCTGCAGCTGGCGCTGGAAATTCGCCACCGCCATCCCGGGTTGCCGCTGCTGCTGACCAGCGGTTTTTCCGACGCGATAAAGCAGGAAGCCGCACAGCAGAAAATTCCGCTGCTGCCCAAACCTTACCGCCTGGAAGAACTGGAATCGGCGCTGCGACTGGCTCGGGAAGAAGCCGCTGCTCGCACGGCAATAGCCAGATGACAAAAGCCCGGCGCGGCCGGGCTTTTCTGTTTCGGGTTTCACCGTCCGCGCCGATGCCCGTCAGGAAATCAGCGGCCGACGCTGGCCCCACGGCTGCGCCTGCTCCAGCTGCGCGGCGAGCCGCAGTAGCATCGCTTCGTCGCCGAAGCGCCCGACAAATTGCACACCGTACGGCAGCTCGGCACCGCCCGGCTCCGCCGGCGCCCAATGCAACGGCACCGACATGCTCGGTGTGCCGGTGAGGTTGGACAGTTGGGTAAACGGCACGCGCTGCAGGCTCGTCGCCACCAGCTGATCGACCATGCCGCTTTTGAAAAGCAGCCTGCCTGCGCCAAGCGCCAGCACGACCTTCGCCGCCACTTGCTGCAGCGGCGGTGTGGCTAGTTCGCCGATGCGGTTCGGCGGTTGCGCCGCGGTCGGCGTGAGGTAGAGATCGTAGGTCTGATGGAAGCGGCCGAGCGCTCGCGCGTAGTCGTTCCAGCGGCTGCGCTGATCGACATACTCGCCCGCGCCGAGCGTGCGCCCGAGCAGCGCCAGCACGCGCGTCTCCAGCTCGAATGCCTCGTCGCCCGCGCCGGTGAGCCGCTTCGCCTGCGCGATGTTCGCCGCCGCCTGGCCGAAATACAGGGTGATGAAACTGCGCGCCAGCGCATGGCCGTCGACCTCGGGCTGGGCCGACTCCACCTCGTGGCCAAGCTCGGCCAACAGCGTCGCCGTGCGCATCACCGCCTGCACGTATTCGGGATGCACCGGCGTGCCCAGCGGCGATGTCACGCTACAGCCGATGCGCAGTTTGCCGGTCGGTCGCTGGATCTCTTCGGCATACGCGCGCTCGGGTGGCGCGATCGCGAACGGTGCGCCCGCTTCAACGCCAGCAATCGCATCGAGAATGCGCGCCGAGTCGCGTACGCTTCGCGTCAGCACGTGCTGGCTCGATGCGCCGTCCCAGAACTCGCCGTGGATCGGCCCGCTCGGCACGCGACCGCGCGAGGGGCGCAGTCCGAACAAGCCGCAATACGACGCGGGAATCCGAATCGAGCCGCCGCCGTCCGACGCGCCCGCTGCCGGCACGATGCCCGCCGCAACCGCCGCCGCGCTGCCGCCGGACGAACCACCCGGCGTCCGCTGAAGATCCCACGGGTTGCGCGTGGGTTGATCCCAGATCAGCGGCGCCGTCTCGCCCTTGAAGGCAAACTCCGGCGTCGCCGTCTTGCCGAAGATCACCAGTCCGGCATCGAGAAAACGATGCACGATCTCGGCGTGCTGCGTCGGCGTCGAGTGCTTGAGCGCCCTGCTCCCGGCCGTCGTCGGCACGCCGGCATAATCCTGCGCAATATCTTTCAGCAGAAACGGTACGCCGGCGAACGGGCCTTGCAACGACAGCTTCACCCGCTCGCGCGCCAGCGCGTCCATCGGAATGCAGATCGCCGCCAGCTTCGGATTGACCTCGGCCGCGCGTGCCAGCGCTGCATCCAGCACCTCGCTCGACGACACTTCGCCGCGAGCCATCAGCTCGGCCAGGCCAGTCGCGTCGTAGCGCATGTATTCCTTGAACATCGTTGATTGCCCCCAGGGCGTCATGCGATCACGGTCATTATCGGCGGACGGATCAGATAGCCACCGGGCAGGACGCTACATTTTCTCGGAGGCCACTCGATGTGTCCAAGGGTTCCCCACCTGTCAGCCAACAGCAACAAAACTTCACTCTCTACGCGACTTCTGACTTCTTGCGGTAAACATTCTGTCATGCGTTGCCGGCGACATTAGGCGGTCTTTTTGATCTCCTCAGGCGCTACGCATGAAAAAGCTTATTGCGGTTCTCGGTCTCCTCGCTGCCGCGCAGGAGGGCCAGGCCTGGGCCGCCACGTTTGATGTGGCCAACGGCCAGACGCTGACCACCGCCCAAACGTTGGCAACCGGGCAGACCGGCACAATCGAAACCGGCGGCAAGCTGTCGGTCGCCGGCACAGCGGTTGCGATCAGCGTGACCGGCAATGCCAGCATTCAGAACTACGGCATGCTGCTCGAGACAGGCACCGGTCGCGCGATCCGCGATAACACCGGCGGCCTCACGCTGACGCTGACCAACTATGCGGGCGCGCTGATCCAGACCGCCGATGCCGACGTCATCCAGATGAACAAGGCCAACAGCAACGTCACCGTTTACAACTACGGCACCATGACCTCGATCAACGCCTCGGCCGGCGGTTCGCAGGCGGTCGATTTCAACGCCATCACCACCGGCAGCAACAGCGTCTACAACTATTCCACCGGCGTGCTTCAGGCGAACGAGGCCGACGCGGTAAGGCCCGGCGTCAACGGCTTCGTCTACAACGACGGACTGATCAAGGCGACCAACAATCTCGGCAGCACCGATGGCAGCGACGGTATCGATGCGCAAACCAATAGCGGCATTACCGTGGTCAACGCCACGACTGGCACCGCCAGCGTAGCCGGCACGGGCATGATCGAAGGCGCGCGCCACGGCATCACCGGCGGCAATACCGATGTCACCACCAGCGGCGCGTATGTGCTGAACGTCACCAACAATCTGGGTGGCACCATCCAGGGGGACAACGGCTCGGGCATCAACATCGACGGCTTCAACGCCAACGAGGTGGTAACCGTCGTCAACCACGGCACGATTACCGGCAACGGCGTCAGCAGCGATGGGGACGGCGTCGACGTGGACGGGCTGGTCAACATCACAAATACCGGCACGATCCAGTCCCTGCACGCTTACGATGACGCCAGCGAAGGCGTTACCGTGGGCGGCGGCGCCATCGTCAACTCCGGCACGATCGTGGGCTTGAACTCGGCCACCAATGCCGACGGCACGGCAAACACCGGCGTGGGCCGCGGCATCACGCTGGCCGGCATCGACAAAGATCCGACCACCGGCCTGCCGATTCCGATCGAAGGCATTTACGCCAACACCAGCGTCACCAACAGCGGCCTGATTCGCGGCCAAACGACTTCGGGTATTGCCGTCACCGGCGCCGCCAACGCCTTCACCGTCGGTATCACCAACCTTGCCGGCGGCACGATCGAAGGCGGCGGCGCCACCGCGGCGGCGCTTGCCACGGGCGGCAACAATGCGACCGTGATCAACTACGGCACGATTACTGCCGACAGCAGCAACCTCGCGGTCGACCTCGGCAGCGGCAACAGCAGCCTGCAGATACTCGGCGGTGCCGCGACCATCAACGGCAATATCTCCGGCGGCAGCGGCAGCAGCGCACTGACCATCGCGCCGGGCGCCGGCAACGGCTTCAGCTACGCCGGCGACATATCAAACTTTTCCAGCGTCGCCATCGGTGCAGGCACCGTCACGCTTTCCGGAAGCAATACATATACAGGCGCGACCACGGTCGCCGGCGGCACGCTGTCCGTTGCGGCGGATACGAATCTCGGCGCGACCACCAGTACGCTCACTCTCGATGGCGGCACGCTGCAGGTCACCGGCACGGCCTTCAACAGCACCGCGCGCAGCATCGTGCTCGGCAGCGCCGGCGGCAGTTTCGACATCGCCAACGCCGGCAATGCCTTTACGCTATCGCAGGCGCTCAGTGGTACCGGCTCGCTGACCAAGCTTGGCGCCGGCACCCTGCTGTTGAGCGGTGCCAACACCTATAGCGGCGGTACCACCATCAGTGACGGTACGTTGCAGGGCAACACCAGCAGCTTGCAAGGCGCGATCGCCGACAACGCAACGCTGGCGTTCGATCAATCGACCGACGGCGTTTTCGCCGGCGCGATCTCCGGCTCCGGCGCATTGAACAAGTCGGGTGCGAGCACACTCACCCTCACTGGCGCGAACAGCTACAGCGGTGGCACCACCATCAGCGCCGGCACGCTGCGGGGCGACACCAGCAGCCTCCAGGGCGATATCGCCGACAGCGCCGCGCTGATCTTCGACCAGGCGAACAACGGTACGTTTGCCGGTGCCATCTCCGGTACCGGCAGCCTCACCAAAACAGGTGCGGGCGCGCTGACCTTGAACGGTGCCAGCAGCTTGACTGGTGCCAGCGAAATCCTGGCCGGGGAAGTCCTTATTGGCGGCGACGGTGCGCATGCCAGCGCATCGATCGGTGGCGATGTGACCGTCGACGGCAACAGCACGCTGGGTGGCTTCGGCAGTATCGGCAGCATCGGCGGCAACGTGCTGGTGCAAACAGGCGGCCATTTGTCGCCCGGCAACGGTACGGCGGTCGGCACGCTTTCGATCAACGGCAACCTTTCCCTGGCGCAAAACAGCCAGCTGGATTTCGCCTTCGGTACGCCAGGCGCCAGCTTCAACACGTTTGGTGCCGGCGACAGCGTCAAGGTTGGCGGCAATCTCGCGCTCAACGGCAGCGTGCTCAATATCAGCGACGCCGGTGGCTTCGGCCCGGGCCTGTACAACCTGTTTAGCTACGCTGGCACGCTGACCGAAACCAACGGCGGCATCGCGCTGGGCAACACACCGTCCGGCAACTTTGCGATCCAGAATCTCACGGGCGACAAGCAGATCAATCTGCTGGACACCACCGGCGCCACGCTCAATTTCTGGAATGCCAACGGTCTGGCCAGCGCTACACAGGCCGGCGGCGGCAGCGGCACCTGGACGACCACGTCGCTTAACTGGACCAATGCCACCGGCAGCGTCACCTCCGCCATGCAGCCGCAGCCGGGCTTTGCCATCTTCGGCGGCGCGCCGGGCACCGTCACGGTGAGCAACAGCAGCAGCGCAGTCAGCGCCACCGGCATGCAGTTCGTCAGCAACGGCTACACCCTGACGGGCGATACGCTGACGCTGGTGGGCAGTAACGGTGCCGCGCCAATTATTCGCGTCGGTGACGGCAGCAGCGCCGGGAGCGGTGACACCGCAACCATCGGCAACGTGATCGCCGGCAGCGCGGGCGTCAACAAGGCCGACCTCGGCACGTTGGTACTCACCGGCAACAATACCTATAGCGGTGGCACCACCATCAGTGGCGGTACGTTGTCGGTCGGCAGCGATGCCAACCTCGGCAGTGCCGGCAGCTCGCTCACGCTCGACGGCGGCACGCTGCAGGTTACCGGTACCGGCTTCGCCAGCACGGCACGTGACATCACCCTGGGCAGTGCCGGCGGCGGTTTCGATATTGCCGATGCCGGCAACAGCTTTACGGTGACGCCGGCGCTCGGCGGCACTGGCGCGCTGGCCAAACTCGGCGCAGGCACCCTCGTACTCAGCGGTGCCAACACCTATACCGGCGGCACCACGATCAGCGCCGGCACCTTGCAGGGCAGCAGCATCAGCCTGCAGGGCAATATCGCCGACAACGCGGCGCTGGCATTCGATCAGACGACCGACGGCACCTACGCGGGCGTCATTTCCGGCAGCGGCACGCTGACCAAAATCGGCAGCGGCACGCTGTCGCTCGGCGGCGCCAACACCTATACCGGCGGCACAACGATCGGCGCCGGCACCCTGCAGGGCAACAGCACCAGCCTGCAGGGAAATATCGTCGACAACGCAGCGCTGGCATTCGATCAGGATACCGATGGCACCTATACCGGCGCGGTTTCCGGCAGCGGCTCACTCAGCAAAACGGGTAGCGGCACGCTGACGCTGGGTGGCGCCAACAGCTATACCGGCGGCACCATGATCAGCGCCGGTACCCTGCAAGGTGATACCTCCAGCCTGCAGGGCCATATCGCCGACAATGCCGCGCTGGTTTTCAATCAAAGCAGCGACGGCACGTTTGCCGGCGCCATCTCGGGCGCCGGCGCATTGACCAAGTCCGGCAGCGGCACGCTGACCGTCGATGGCATCAACGCCTTTACCGGCGCTACCAATGTGGCCAGCGGCACACTCGTTGTCGGTGACGCCAGCCACGCTACGGCATCGCTGGGTGGCAGCGTCACCGTTGCAAGCGGCGCCACGCTTGGCGGTATCGGCTCGGTCGGCGGCCTGAATCTGCTCGGCACGATGGCACCGGGCAATGCGGAAGGCATCGGCCAGTTGTCGGTAACCGGCAATGCTGTTTTCCACTCGGGCTCCGCGTATCGCATCGATGCTGCGCCCGACGGCAGCAGCGATCGCATCGCGATCGGCGGTAGCGCCTCGCTACTCGGCGGCAGCGCCCTGGCGCTGGCGCAAGGCGGCACGTGGGCACCCAGCACCACATACACGGTGCTCACGGCCAATGGCGGCGTCAACGGCACATTTGGCTCGGTCAGCAGCAACTTCGCGTTTTTGACGCCCAGCCTGAGCTACAC
>Ga0302234_10000818_pt1 | contig 23223 bp, 21 predicted proteins | sample II_Palsa_N3_2_FD_193576 | JGI IMG/M metagenome (GOLD analysis project Ga0302234, IMG submission 193576) | Peat permafrost microbial communities from Stordalen Mire near Abisko, Sweden - II_Palsa_N3_2 | ecosystem: Environmental > Terrestrial > Soil > Palsa > Peat permafrost | place: Sweden... | reverse complement strand
CTTCGTTCGCCTCCCATGCCGCATTGCTCATACGTCGTTTTCCACCAGCAGTTGCACGCGGTCTGCAGCGAAGTGCGTCACGCCATATTTGATCGGTGTACCTTCCACGTCGACGTCGACGTTCTCGACCCACAACACCGGCTGTTGCCGATTGATATTCAGGCGCCGCGCAACTTCTGGCTCGGGCAGCACGCTGCCGATGCGGCTCCATTTACGCAGATAGTCGGTCACGCCGAACTCGGCCAGCGCCTTCGTGATGCCGCCGGTGCGTTCGAGCACGTCGGGCAGATCCGCGAAACGCGCAGCCGGATACCAGCTACGCGCAAAGGTCAGCGGTACCCCGTCCGACTCGTGCATCGACTCGATCCGGTAGACCGCCGCGCCGGCGCGCAAGCCAAGCGCCTTGGCGACGTTCGGTTCCGCCTTGGCCCGTGCCGCCGACAACATGGCACCCGCCGACGCGTGATGCTGCTGGCGCAGGTTCTCAGTGAAGCGCGTACGGCGGCCGATCGTATAGTCGATCGCACCGGGCTGCACAAACGTGCCGCGCCCCTGCTCCACACTCACCAGGCCGAGCGCGGCCAGTCCAAGCATGGCACGACGCACTGTGTGACGGTTGACGTCAAAACGTTTGGCAAGCTCGCCCTCACTCGGCAGGCGCCCTTCCGCGCCGAAACCACTGGCCGCGATCTCGGCGGCGAGGATCTGCTCGATCTGCCGCCACACGGCAACGCCCGCGCCCCGTTCGAGCTGCCTGCCTGGCGTAGCGGTGTCGTTCGATGTCATGGTGCTGTCATTCCCTTCAGTTCAAATATTCGTTGTGACGTGCATTGTAGTGCGCAAGCCGTGATGGAAATATGAAAACACGAGCGTCCTGCAAGCACAACCATCTTACCCCTAAACGTCTAGACGTTTAGACGAATAGATGGTCAAATGTCTACTCGCTGGACCAACAGGAACCTCGATGAGCGCCTCTTCCGCCACGCCCTCCTCCGCCATGCGGCGCGCATGGATGGCCGTGCTTGCCCATACGCCGCGAGCCGAACTCGAAGCCGCACTGAGCCACGCGCTGGACGGCGCAAGCCCGCCGGAATTCGACTGGCTGCGGCCGCCCGAAACCGGTCTCGCCATGGTGCGCGGCCGCGTCGGCGGTAGCGGCGGCGCCTTCAATCTCGGCGAAGCCACCGTCACGCGCGCCACGTTGCGCTTGCGCAGCCCGGCCGAGCAGGCGCCGGTGGGCGTGGCCTGCCATCTGGGCCGCGACCGGCGCCGCGCCGAACTCGCCGCGCTGGCCGACGCGCTGCTGCAATTGCCTGAGCAACACGCCCGACTGCACGGCCAACTGATCGAACCGCTCGCCGCGCAGCTCGCCGAAAAACACGCGGCACGGCGAGACGAAGCTGCATCGACACGCGTCGAATTCTTCACGATGGTGCGGGGCGACTGATGGACAACCTGACAAAAAACGCGATGAACTCCTCACAGATTGCCCTCTCCACCCTCGCCCCTGGTTTTGTGGATCCGGTGCACGACACTCAAGCGGTGTTCCGTACGCTGCTCGATGCGCTATCGCGACCGGGCACGGTGGGGGTCGTTGATAACGTGCTGCCCGCATCGCAGGCATCCGGCACGCACCGCTCGCGCGCCGAACTGGCTGCTTTAGCAGCGCTGCTGACACTGTGCGATTACTCGACGCCGGTCTGGCTCGCGCAACCGGACGCTGCGCTGGCCTCGGCATTGCGCTTTCATACCGGCGCGCCGCTTGTCGACGACGTGCATGACGCTGCGTTCGCGTACGTCCATGACGCTGCCCTGTTGCCGGAACTCGAACACTTCTCGCTCGGTGCGGCGGAAACGCCGGAGCAATCGGTAACCTTGCTGATCCGCGTCGATTCGCTGACCGGTGGACCCAGCGTCGTGCTGAGCGGCCCCGGCATCGAACGCACGGCCACCATCGCGCCGCTCGGGCTGCCCGAACATTTCTGGCGCGAGCGCGCCAGCCTCGCGCCGCTGTTCCCGTGCGGCATCGATTGCTATCTCGTCTGCGGCAACACGCTGATTGGTCTGCCGCGCACAACTCATGCAAAGGTGAACTGATGTACGTTGCCGTCAAAGGTGGAGAACGCGCGATCGAAGCATCGTGGCGTCTGCTCGACAAGTCGCGCCGCGGCGATACGCGGCTCGCCGAATTGAGCGTCGGGCAGATCCGCGAGCAGTTGCGGCTCTCGGTAGCCCGTGTGATGACCGAAGGTTCGGTGTACGACGAAGATCTCGCGGCGCTTGCCATCAAGCAGGCCGCCGGCGATCTGGTGGAAGCGATCTTTCTGCTGCGTGCGTATCGCACGACCTTGCCGCGTTTCGGCTACACGCAGCCGCTCGATAGCGAAGCGATGGTGGTCGAGCGTCGCATCTCCGCGACCTTCAAGGACCTGCCGGGTGGGCAACTGCTCGGCGCGACTTACGATTACACGCAGCGTCTGCTCGATTTCTCGCTGATGGCTGACGCGCAGGCAAACGGTGGAGATGCGGCGGACGCTTCACACGGCGCCACTGCTGCGGCCGCCGCCGCTCAGCGTGTAGCGCTCAGCCATGCCAAGCCTGAATCGATGCCGCGCGTCGTCTCCCTGCTCAACAAGGAAGGCCTGATCGAGCAGGAAAAGTCCGCACCTGGCGCAGCGGAACCCGGCGACCTGACGCGCGAACCGCTCTCGTTTCCCGCGAACCGCGCGACACGTTTGCAGAATCTGGCGCGCGGCGACGAAGGCTTCCTGCTGGCAATGGGTTATGCGACACAGCGCGGCTACGCAAACTCGCATCCGTTCGCGGGCGAAATCCGTTTCGGCTCGGTCAGCGTCGAAATGGAACTCGATGAACTGGGCGAGACCGTGGAGATTGGAGAAATCGACATCACCGAATGTCAGATGATCAACCAGTTCGCCGGCAGCCGCGAGGTTCCGCCCACGTTCACGCAAGGCTACGGCCTCGCCTTCGGTCACTCGGAGCGCAAGGCGATGGCCATGGCGCTGGTGGACCGCGCGCTGCGTGCCGAAGAGCTCGGCGAAACGCTCGCGTCGCCAACCCAGGATATCGAATTCATGCTGTCGCATAGCGATAACGTCGAAGCCTCCGGCTTCGTCCAGCATCTGAAACTGCCGCACTACGTCGACTTCCAGGCCGAACTCGAACTCGTGCGCCGTTTGCGTGCGCAACATGCGGCGCAGGTCGGGGATACGGAACAGGCTACAGAAGCGACGCAAGCGACATCAGCAGCAGAACCTGCACAAACGCCGCAGACGCGGCAACCCGCTAACGGCCACGATCAGCAGGAGCAAGCCGCATGAACGCGCCCGATCCACAACTTGACGGCGCGCCATTCGACCGCGCGGCCGAAGGCTACAACTTCGCCTATCTCGACGAGCAGACCAAGCGGATGATCCGCCGCTCGCTCCTGAAGGCCGTTGCGGTGCCGGGCTATCAGGTGCCCTTCGCTTCGCGCGAAATGCCCTTGCCTTTCGGCTGGGGCACGGGCGGAATTCAGGTGACCGCGGCGATCATTGGCCGCGATGACACGCTCAAAGTGATCGACCAGGGTTCTGACGAGACCACCAACGCGGTCAATATCCGCCGCTTTTTTGCGCGCACCACAGGCGTGAAAACCACGCGTCGCACATCGGAAGCGACGATTGTGCAGACCCGTCACCGGATTCCCGAAACGCCGCTTACCGACAAGCAGATTCTCGTCTATCAGGTGCCGATGCCCGAGCCGTTGTTCCGGCTCGAGCCGCGCACCGCTGAAACCAAGAAGCTGCATGCGCTGGCCGACTACGGTCTGATCAGTGTGAAGCTGTACGAAGACATCGTGCATCACGGTGGGATCGCTACGACGTACGACTATCCGGTGATCGTCAACGAGCGCTATCTGACCTCGCCTTCGCCGATTCCAAAGTTCGACAATCCGAAGATGCATATGAACGCCGCCCTGCAGTTGTTCGGCGCGGGCCGCGAGCGGCGCATCCATGCGATTCCGCCGTACACGCGGGTGCGCAGTCTCGACTTCGATGACCATCCGTTCGAAATCCAGCGCTGGGAGCATGCCTGTGCGCTGTGCGGGTCGAGAGAGAGCTTTCTCGACGAGATGATTGTGGACGACGAAGGCACCCGCATGTTCGTGTGCTCGGATAGCGACTACTGCCATGACCGGCGCGAACAGCAGACCGGCGACGCAGGCGAAAGCGGCGAGCCAGACGTGGCCGTCAAGCGCGCCGAAGGAGAATCCGCATGACAACGCGCATTACACCGTTGATGAGCGCACGCGCCATCACGAAGCAATACGGCGGCCGTAACGGCTGCAGAAACGTCAGCTTCGATCTGTATCCGGGCGAGGTGCTGTGCATCGTCGGCGAATCGGGTTCTGGCAAGACGACCTTGCTGAACACGCTGGCACTGCGCACCGAAGCCGATAGCGGCGCGCTGCACTACCACGCCACGCACGGCGAAATGCTCGATTTGCTGGCCATGTCCGAACCGCGGCGCCGTTTGCTGATGCGCACCGAATGGGGCTTCGTCCAGCAGAATCCGCGCGACGGCCTGCGCAGCGGTGTATCCGCCGGCGCCAACATAGGCGAGCCACTGATGGCGGTCGGCGCACGCCACTATGGACAGATTCGCGCTACCGCGACGCAATGGATGGAGCGCGTGGAACTGGATGCAACGCGCATCGACGAATTCCCCGCGGCGTTTTCCGGCGGCATGCAGCAGCGTCTGCAGATCGCGCGCAATCTTGTCACCGGGCCGCGCCTCGTGTTCATGGACGAACCCACCGCCGGTCTCGACGTCTCCGTGCAGGCGCGTCTGCTCGACCTGTTGCGTACGCTCACCAGCACGCTGCATCTGTCGGTGCTGATCGTCACGCACGATATCGGTGTGGCGCGCCTGCTCGCGCATCGTTTGATGGTCATGCAAGGTGGTGAAGTGGTCGAATCGGGTTTGACCGATCAGGTCCTCGACGATCCGCAACACCCCTACACGCAAACGCTGGTTTCTTCCGTCCTGCCGGTTTGAGGTTCACGATGTCATCCATCGAATCACGCGCGTCTGATCGCGTTTTCATCGACAATGCAGCGCTGATGTTGCGCGCCGTCGATATCCGTAAAACCTTCACGCTGCATGCCCAGGGCGGTGTACAGATCGATGCGCTCGCGGGCGTCTCGCTGGACGTCGAGCAAGGCGAATGCGTCGTGCTGGTCGGACCGTCCGGCGCCGGCAAGAGCACGCTGCTACGCTGCCTGTACGGCAATTATCTGGCGAGCTCAGGTTCCATTGCGATCCGCTCGGATGGGCACGATGCGCAGCACGTCGCCATTACCGGGGCGGAACCGCATGACGTGTTGCGTTTGCGGCGCAACGTGGTCGGCTATGTGAGCCAGTTTCTGCGCGTGATTCCGCGTGTGACCACACTCACGCTCGTAGCCGAACCGCTGGTGTCGCGCGGCGTCGCGGAAGATGAAGCGCGCGAGCGCGCCGCCGCGCTGCTGGCGCGCCTGAATGTGCCCGAGCGACTGTGGTCGCTGGCGCCCGCCACGTTTTCGGGCGGCGAGCAACAACGCGTGAACATTGCCCGCGGCCTGATTGCCGGGCATCCACTCCTGCTGCTCGACGAACCCACCGCTTCGCTCGATGCCGAGAACCGCGACGTGGTCGCCGATCTGGTTATCGAAGCGCGCGAGCGCGGCGCGGCAATTGTCGGTATCTTTCACGATGAAGATACGCGCACGAAGGTTGCCACACGCCGCTTCGAACTTCAGCCACCGCTGCGTCATCAAGCGGCGCTACACTAAGATATAAAACCAGCAGACTGACCACGGAGCATGTCGATGTTGATCAGGAACGCTCGCGTCGTAACGCGAGATGAAGTATTCACCGGCGTGGTGCGTATCGTTGACGGCAAGATCCATGACGTCGAACGCGGCACCACCTCGGCGCGCGAAGCCGAAGACTGGGACGGCGACTATCTGCTGCCGGGTCTGATCGAGCTGCATACGGACAATCTCGAGAAGCATCTGGTGCCGCGTCCCGGCGTGGAATGGAATACAGATGCGGCCTTCGTGATCCACGATGCGCAAGTGGCGGCTGCCGGCATTACCACCGTATTCGATGCACTCGCCATCGGCTCGCGTGTGAATGCCGGCATTCGTGGCCGCGATCTGCAAACGAAATGCGCGCAAGCCCTCACGCGCTTCCATGACAAGAATCTGCTGCGCGCCGAGCACTTTCTGCATCTGCGCTGCGAGATCGCTACCGCCGATGTGGTCGAAGTATTCGATTCGTTATGCAACCATCCATTGTTGCGCCTCGCTTCGGTGATGGATCACACACCGGGCCAGCGGCAATGGCACGATCGCGAGCAATGGCGCCGCTTTCAGGAACGCAATGGCAAGCTCACCGACGAGCATGTAACAACCGCGCTTGCACAACTGTCCGACGAACAGGAGCTTTACGCGGATGCGCACCGCCGCGCGATCGTCGCGCGCTGCAAGGCACTCGGTTTGCCGGTAGCGAGCCACGACGACACGCTCGTCGAACACGTCGCGCAGGCCGCCGCCGAGGGCATCGTGCTGGCGGAATTCCCGACCACCCGCATCGCCGCCGAAACCGCACGCGAATACCATATCTCCACTATCATGGGCGCGCCGAACATCGTGCGCGGCGGTTCGCACTCGGGCAACGTGTCCGCGCTCGAACTCGCCAAGGCTGATCTGCTCGACATCCTGTCGTCTGATTACGTGCCGTCGAGCCTGCTGACTGCCGTCTTCGACCTGGTCGACAAGGCCGGCTGGACGTTGCCGCGCGCCATGGCGACCGTGTCGGCCGAGCCGGCGCGTACAGCGGGGCTGCATGACCGCGGAGCGATTGCGCCAGGTCTAAGGGCAGACTTCGTACGGGTAACGATGCTCGATACATTGCCGGTGCCCCGCGCCACCTATCGCGAGGGGGCGCGGATCGTGTAGGCGGAGTGTGGGCCATGTAGCTGCCCTGTCGTTGCCCTGCAATCAGGGCGAAAGGAGATCGCAGGCCAATGATCGATGATCGCTACTCACGCCAGGAGCGGCCCCGATCGGCCGCTCTCCACCGCGAGCCGGGCTCACCATTCGCGTTCGGACTTCTGCTCCTCATAGCATCCATGTTTACGCTGGCGCCTCACTCCGCAAGGGCCGCCAGCCGATTCAACGTCGACAACACGGATGCCTGCACGCTTGCTTCAGCCGCGGTGATCCGCCCCGTCCTTACCACGCGGCCGCTGGATATAAAAAGCGAACCTGCCAAGGCGAAAGACGGTGGGTCTGCCTGCGACTGGGAGGCCTACGACAAGGGGCTGGCATCCACGGCGCGACCCGAGTTCACGCTTACCGTCGTCACCTATCGTTTGAAGGATCCCGCGGAGACCGCGAAGCTTTTTGCGGAAAGCTGGCCGGATGGACTCGTCCCCGCTGACGTGCGCACCGCAGACGCTTCTGATCAGGTCGCGCGCCCCGACCGCGACATGGTCGCGGTACGCCACGGCGGGAACGTCGTGGTCCTCAGTGCGCAAGACCAGGAAGAATCTATCAAGCATAGTGCCGGGCGCATCTATCAACTGGAAGCGCTCGCTTTTCGCATGGCCGGCGCCACGGTGCTCGGACCGACCGATCCGCGCGTCACCGAAACGGCCTGCGCGCCGATCCCCCCGCAGCACGCGCTCAGCGTCCTGACGCTCGAGCCGTCCTCGCTAAACGTCGATGGCGACGGCTATCGCTGCACGATGGAGGTCAAGGACGGTTCGCTGGATGAGACGCATTCGATTGAGAATCGTGGGGAGGCGCAGATCGAGAGCGAAGACCTCGGCACCCGCGCCGCCGCACTCGCTTACCAGAAGTACCAGACTCCTTTCCTGCTCGCCAGCACCCTCGTGCACACCGCCGACCCGGGCGACCGCCTGCTCACGAACACTTCGCAGCCCGAACAGGTCACGGTGGTTCATGGCTCCCACTATGTAGAGCTGAACGTGACGAATGTCACCTCAGATGCGAAAGCGTCACCAGGCTGGCTCTATCGTGAACAGCGTCTGGCCCTGGAAGCGGCGGGAGCCACCATCGTCCCTACCGCCGGTATGCCACCCGATCCGGTCGTTCCCGGCCCGCAGAGGAAAGAGCATGCGCCGGATGAGCAGTGGACCCCGCCGGCCTACCATCCGCCCGTCGCGTCGGCATTGCTCGCTCCGCTGATCCTGGTGATGGACCTCCTCGCCCGGCATCGCTTCTTCGTCCTTGCGGTCATGATCGTGCTGCCGTCTGTCGGCGGAGGAATTCTGGGGGCACGCGCGAAAGAAGGCCGCCGATCCGCCAAGCGGCATATCTTGTTGATCCTCGCGTTCGTAGCCTTTGCGATATTCAACATGGTAGCGGGCGAGATGGTGGCGAACACGCTCATTTACCATTTTGGTGCAGCGGGGAGCGCGACAATTACTGCCAGCGAGATGACCGACGTTCAATACAATAACCACGATGTCTCGCGTCACGACGTGCTGCTGCGTACTGCTGACGGCAAGATCGTGGAGACAAGCTTCGAAGACGATGATTTCAACGTCTATCCGTTCCATAACGAGGTCAGCTACCCGGGCAAAGGTGACAGGTTCTCGGTGCGCTACCTTCCAGCCGCGCCGTCCCATTTCGTCATTGTCGCGAACGACAACAGTCCGTGGGCGACCGGGCTTCGCTGCAACGGCCTGACCGACGACATCTACACTGCTTCCGAGAAGATGCGTTTTGCGCCAGGCAACAAAGCCTATCAGACCGCCTACCACGACGCGATCTCCACGGCACTCAACGCCGGTTGTGACGCTTCGCAATAGGGTTCCCGGGCCGACTCCTATGAGACCTGCCGCCTCCCGACTTCTCTGGTATGCCGTCCTCGCGGCCTCAGCGGTCGCAGGAGTCTATCTGCCGCAGAGGGTCGTAGACGCGGGTCTGCTTGTCATGGCGGTGCTTCTCGCTGCAGGGGTAGTCGTGACCGTTTGGTGGATTGTGGGACTGGTTCGGCGCATGTGGTGGCACCGCTGGCTCTTGAAGCACGGGACGCCGCTGCTCGGGCAGGTGCTTGAGGCACAGTTGTGGGCATCGCCGGCCATCGGTGTCGATTACGAAGGGCCTTCTCGACTGTTGGTAGAGGTCGTCTCCAATGGCAGTACCCATCGTCTGGAGCTACGCCAGACTATCGACGTGGACATGATGCCCGCGGTCGGCGACGAAGTGACCGTCCTGCTGGATCCCCGGCGGCCTCAACGGGCGCGGCTCGCTCCGTCCTGGAGCCGTGCATAGCCTGGTACAACCAGGCTTTCGTGTATCTTTCTTCCTGATTCTTCGGAAACATTTCTAGAATTGCATAAAATCGCTTAACGGTGCACCGCGCCGTTGCTGCCGCTCACACGCGCGAGGTAGACATGCAGCTGTTTGGTTCCCACAGTGCTTTCATTGTTGTCGTCGTCGTTCTTGTGCTGCTTCCGTCCATATTGCGGCGTCTCGCACGCCGCGCGGGTAAGGCAGCAGGTTCAGCGAAGAGCGCGCGGCAGACTGCCACGATGACTGCACCGCTTGCCGGATTCGACACCCCGGTCGTCGTCGAAACCACCGTTACGCAGACAAAGGGCGAGCTTGGCGTCGCCAAGGTGCTCTCGCTTTCGAGCGGGCTATCCGGACCGACGCAAGTCGAACTCGAGCTCGACGCGATCAGTGCACCGAAGCGCCGCGTCAGCGCAGAGGTGCCCGCCGGCCTGGTCCTCGAGCGGGGGGACCGGATCTATGTGCTTGTCGACCCCGGCAACAATGAAACGGTATCCATTCTTCCTGCGTCGATGACAGGCGGTCAGACGCTGCCGAAGGACGGCAATCGTCTCGACGCGCTGGTACTTGGACCGCAGATCCTGAAAGTGGGAAAGAAGGCGAAGGGAATCGTGAAAACGGCGGAGCCTCGGCCGCTCGCCAACGAGGCACTTGCCGCTCGAGGGATGAGCAAGTGGTATCTCGAACTCGAAGTGCAACCGGAACAAGGATGGCCGTACCGCGCGGAGCTGACCATTACACTCTCCACGCCGGAAAAGACCGCGCGCATCGCGCATGCAGGCGCGGAAGTCCTGTTGCGCTACGATCCGGAAGATCAGAAGACCGTAGCGATCGATTCGATCGCGATGGGGTATGGTGATCCGTACGCGTCGCTGGCTACGGTGACGGCCAGCGTCACGACGACGGGGTTTTCGATGGCGACCGGCGGCGACTACAAAGTCGTCCTGATCGACGGCGGCGACGACAAGATCCATGCGATCAAAACGCTGCGCGAAGTCCGGCCTGATCTGTCGCTGAAGGACGCGAAGGACATTATCGAAAGCCGCTGGGAAACCAGCCTCCTCGAGGGTGTATCGGAATCGCAGGCGCAAACAGTCCGCAGAATGTTCGAGAAATCGGGGGCGCATGTCGAGGTCAGGCAGGGAGACATCGCGGTGTCGAGCGGGACGGCGTCGACGGGTGGCAACTATACGGTCGTGCTGCTTGACGGCGGTAGCAAGAAGGTCAACGCAATCAAGACGCTGCGCGAGGTTCGGCCCGACCTCTCGCTGAAAGACGCCAAGGACATTATCGAAAGCCGCTGGGAAACCAGCCTCCTCGAAGGCGTGTCGGAATCCCAGGCGCAGGAAGTTCGCATGATGTTCGAGCGGTCGGGTGCACGCGTCGACGTCAGGCAAGCCTGACTGCACGAACGGATAGACTGGCTGCGCTCAATCCAGCTCACACTACGATGAACGATCCAGACTGGATGAACGAATCGAGGTCGATCGACAAGCTCGATGTATGGATCGGCTTTTTGCTCAACGATTCACTTTATATCGGCGGTCCGAATGACCGCGCGCAACTTGAGGATCCGGCGTTTAGACAGCCGCTTGCGTTACCCGATTTCCTGCCCCCCTCGGAGCGCGAGGCGAGTAGCGGCGTTGTCGCCGGACACGAACTTGCATTGGCCGAGTACTACAAACGCCTGGTGGAACAGGCCACGCAGTGCAACAAGGAATTCGACGAGATCAGCCATTACTTCTGGATGAGGATGGTGCTCCGGAACGAAGAAGACGTGTATATCTCGTTTCCCTGGTACGACACCCTCTCGGAGATGCACGGGTTCATCGAGTGGCTGGAAGATGCTCCGGACACCGACACGTTTTGCGACGTCGAACAAGGCTGGCAGCTGGACGGTTACCTGAGTGAAGGATTTGTGTACCTGCTCGAAACGAATCCGGACGCCAAGGACGATGAAACGCAACGGATTAACGTGGTCACGCCTCGAGCAGCGCTTCTGAATGCCGCGAAACAGGCCGAACGCCAGACCACACAGATCATTGCCCGCTTGACCGAAGAACTCGGCGCGGACGTCTGGACCTATTACCGGCGTGGAGTGAGGTTTGGAACCGCCACGTGGCAACCCGGCTACGCACCGGCTCCGGCACCCGTCCCAGCACCTCGGAGTCTGAAGAAGCGGATCGCCCAATGGTTTAAACGTTGATCATGCTGTATTCAACCTGCCAGCCAGAATGGAGAGCAGAGCCGTTGGCGCATCGTCTCAATCGTTATTTTCCGTGTGCGCCAGGACGGCTGGAATCCAGGCCATATCACTGCCCGCAAGCGCGTCCGGCCCGTACAATGCAACGGACTGCCCCAGCGCCTTGATTTCGAGCGCATCGCCTTGTACCGCCCGCGCAGTCCTCAGGTCGGGATGATGCTGCGTTGCGGACCATACGATGTATCGCCCTAGCGCAGTGACCCGCCTCGGTAACGCCACGATCAGCATCGCCACCACGCTAAACACGCTGAAGCGCGCCAGCCAGTCCCACGCATCGGCGGTCATCGCAAGCCCCGCGAGTGCGCCGATCGCCGACACGTTCAACACCGCAAACGGCAGCATGTTGCGCGTGTAGTGCGTCCACCAGTCTTTCGAGCCGCGTGCCCGCATATAGCCCATGGCGATCAGTTCGGCGCGCAAGCGTGCGATCGCGCCAATCCGGTTAAGCCGCGATTCCACCTGCAGCACCAGATCCTTGAACACCAATGGCCGCCTCGCGACAGACAGCGCCTCACGCTCAATCGCGTCGAGCGCTTGCTGCGCTTCATGCGACTCACCACTCTCCGTCAGCACTCCGGCGATTCCCGCAACCAGCACCTTGTGACCAAGCAGACGTACCACGCCGGTCAGCGCCACCCGCGAAACACCACCGTTTAACAGGCCTAACTGGTAAGCCGAAACCTTGCCGAGCTGCATGGTCGAGCCCGCGCGCCACACCTGTCGTTCGATCCACGAGCGCAACAACATGGTCAGATACAGGGCAACGACAAAGCCGGTCCCGTACCCAACCATGACGAGACCGGTATGGAACGGCGCGGGCATCATACCGACAGCGGCACGCGCTCGGGTTCGTCCGCGTCGAACCAGTCCGGATTGCGCGCGGCAATCGGCCCGAGCGACACCAGAATCTCGCGCAGATGCCGGCGCATTGCATCCTCCGCTGCGCCGGCGTCGTGCGCTTTGAGCGCCGCGAGAATCTTCGCGTGCTGGCGGATCAACAGATCCAGCGGCGACACGTCGGGCAGGCTCAGATAACGCACGCGGTCCATCTGCGCCTTGATATCCTGGATCGTTTCCCACGCGGCCGTGCAGTCGATGGCCTGCGCGATACCGTAGTGAAACGCTTCGTCGAGTGCCAGAAACGCGGCCGTATCGTTCGATTTCGCCGCGAGTTTCTGGTCACGCAGATTGTCGGCCAGGGCCTGCAACTGCTCGTCGGTAATCGCCACTGCGGCCTTGCGGACCACGGCGGTTTCGATCGCTTCGCGAATGAAGCGCCCTTCTCGTACCTTGCGCGGCGAAATCCGCTTCACCAGCGTGCCGCGCTGTGGCAACACCTGCAGCACGCCCGTCTCCACCAGCTTGATGAAGGCCTCGCGCACCGGCTGTCGCGACACCTGGAACATGTCCGATACTTCCTTCTCTGAGAGCGGCGTACCCGGCACCATCTGACCGGCGAAAATCGCCTCGCGCAAGGCACGGAAAATCTGCCTGCTGATCGGCTCGTGGGAATCGAACGAAACGTTTTCAGTGAGATCAGGCAATGCAGCGCGCGGTTCAAGCGCTGCACCGACACGGCGGCGGCCACGTGCAGGCGTCAGCAATCCGTCGACAGGCAACGAAGGCGCGATAGCGCGGGAGTTCTTGATCGGCATCGGACAGGACGGCTGCAGAGAATGAGAGAGCACTAAACAGCGCACCAGCCGAGCTGGCAGTGCGCAACACAGCGCCCTCGGGTAATGACCGCAGGCGCCGCACGATACTACCATGCACGTTTGACCAACGCTGCGGGCCGCGGCTCGCGGATCCACACCACCGAGCAGACTGCGCCGAGGACGGCAATCGTGCCGGCAAGGACGAACGCGCTACCGTATGCGCCATGCGTCGCCTGCACGATGAAGCCCGTCACCGCCGGACCAATCACGCCGGCCAGATTCGCCAGCAGATGCACAAAGCCACCCACGCCGCCGACATGCTCACGCGGCACCGTGTCCTGGATTACGGCCCAGTAGACCGAACCGGTCGCGTACAGGAAGAAGATCGACACCGACATCAACGCAACCGCGCTCTGTGTGCTGGCGACACGTCCGGCGAGCGCCACGCACACCGCGGCTGCGGCGAGGCACACGCCGAGCACCAGCTTGCGCGACAGCAGCGGCTTGCCGGTCAGCCGCAAAATGCCGTCCGAAATGAAACCGCCCACTGCAAGGCCAACGCTGCCGAGCAACCACGGAATGACGGTGGCGAAACTCATGTCGCGCAAGCTCAGGTGATGCGCTTCGATGAGGTAAGTCGGAAACCACGAAAGGAAAAAGAACAGCACGTAGTTGTAGGCGAAAAATGCGCAGGCAGTGGCCAGAATCACCGGCAGGCGCAGGAAATGTCCAAGACTGAGCCGCTCGCCGCCGGCATCGTGCGAAATAGCGTGTTCGTCGGCCTGCCCCGCCACGATCAGTTCGACCTCCTCACGAGCGATGCGCGGATGGTCTTGCGGATGCTCCGTCGTCGTGGTCACCCACAGCACCAGCCACGCGAGACCCAGCAGCATGATCGCCACGAACGCCCAGCGCCAGCCGAAGCGCACCGCCATATAGCCCACTACGGGGCCCGCCAGCGCGCCACCTAACGGCGTGCCCGAACTGATCACGCCGATCGCGCTCGCCACCTCCTTGCGCGGAAACCAGTTGTTGACCATCTTGCTGTTTGTCGAACTGAAGGGCCCTTCGCCCATACCGAACAGCACGCGCAACACGATCAACGAAACGATTCCGCTCGCCAACGCGGTCGCGCCGCAGAAGATCGACCACACGCCCATCGCCGTGCCGAACACAAGTTTCGCGCCAACGCGATCGGACAACAGGCCGCCCACGAAATTGAACAGCGCATAGCCGATAAAGAAGCTGCTGAATACGATGCCCATCTGCGCATGCGAAAAATTCAGGTCTTTCTGGATCAGCGGCGCGGCAATCGAGAGGGCCGCACGGTCGAGGTAGTTGATGACGCCCGCGAGGAAAAACAGTGCGACGACGAACCAGCGCTGGCTCTTGATCATGAAATGTCTCCTACGTGACGCCTCTTCGATGGGCGTTCTGGAACGGCATGCCGGAGCGCGGCAGAGATCCTGTCGCCTCCGGGGCGGAAATCAATCGAACTGCAAATGGACCTTCATCGACTGCGAACGGTCTTGCGCGACTTCGAAGGCATGATTGGCCTCCTCCAGCGCGAATGCGTGGGTCATCAGCGGACGCAGATCGACCTTTCCTGAAGCGATTTCCGCGGCGGCCACCGCATATTCGTCGGTAAAGCGAAATGATCCCTGATAGCGGATTTCTTTCGCCATCACCAGATTCGCGGCCACCGGCGACTGTCCGGCCGGCAGATTGCCCACCTGGATCACCGTGCCGCCGGCGCGTACCGAACGCAATGCGGTATCGAGGCCGGCAGGACTGCCCGAAGCTTCTATCACCAAGTCGAAACGGCCACGCTGTTCTGCCCACTTGTTGATCGTGGCGCCATCGGCCGCATTGACCGTTTCGTCCGCGCCAAGCGAGGCGGCGATCTGCAACGCCTTATCCGAGAGATCCACGGCCGCGACGCGATGCGCACCGGCGCGCCGCGCCACCGTAAGCAGGATACAACCGATCGGTCCACAGCCGATCAGCAGCACCTGCGCGCCGACCAGCGAGCCCGCTTGCCGGACCGCGTGCAATGCGACCGCAAGCGGTTCGGCCATCGAGGCCTGCGCGAAATCGACGCCATCCGGCACGGGCACGCATTGGCGCTCGGCGACGACGATGTATTGGCGGAACATGCCTTGCGTGTGCGGAAACGTCGAGGCGCTGCCCATGAAGCGCATATTAAGGCAGTGGTTCGCCATGCCCTTCGCGCAGAATCGACAGGTGCCACACGCCAGGCCCGGATTCACGGCGACGCGCTGACCGGCAGCGAGGCCCGTCACGCCTTCGCCCAGCGCGTCCACTTCGCCGGCAACTTCGTGACCCAGCACGAACGGCTCGCGAACGGCGAAATCACCGCTCTTGCCCTTGAAGTAATACGACAGGTCCGAACCGCAGATGCCGCCCGCGCGCACCCGCACGCGGACCTGTCCGGCGACGGGCTCGGGCGCATCGACCTTGTCGATGCGAATCAGTTTGGGTTCGTGGAGGACGGCTGCCAGCATGGGAGACTCCGATCGGTAAAGCCGCGCGCTCAGTGCTGCGCAGCGGGAAAAACTTGATACTCAGGTGCAGCAAGTCTGTGGACAAACTCAGCTCACCAGTTCCACAACGTCCCATCTTCGAGACGCGCAACCGGCAGATAGGCAGGGTCGTAGGGATAGCGCGCGGCCAGTGCCTCGTCGATATCGACGCCGTGCCCTGACGCCTCTCCCGGATGCATCATGCCGCGATCGAAACTCCATGCATGCGGGAATACTTCGAGCGCCTGCTCGGGAAAGCCCATGTATTCCTGCACGCCGAAATTCGGCACCCAAAGGTCGAAATGCAGCGCAGCACCCATGCAGACCGGCGACAAGTCAGACGGACCGTGACACCCGGTGCGTACCTGATACAAGGACGCGAAGTCCGCAATGCGCCGCAGGTGCGTGATACCGCCCGCATGCGTGAGGGTGGCGCGGATGTAGTCGATCAGTTGCTCTTCGATCAGTTGCTTGCAGTCCCAGATGCTATTGAATATTTCGCCAACGGCAATGGGCGTCACCGTATGCTCGCGGATCACCCGGAAGCCGGCCTGGTTCTCCGCTGGCGTCGGATCTTCCATCCAGAACAGGCGGTACGGTTCAACGGATTTGCCCAGACGCGCTGCTTCGATCGGCGTGAGACGGTGGTGCACGTCATGCAGCAGATGCGTATCGAAACCGAATTTCTCGCGCACCGCTTCGAACAGTTTTGGCACGAAGTCGAGATACTTCTCGGACGACCAGCTCTGCTCTTCTACCGCGCCTTTGGTGGCCGGCTCATACATGCCCTCGCCTTTGGCTACGCCGTATACCGAGCGCATATTCGGCACGCCGCACTGAATCCGGATTGCCTGGTAGCCGGCTTCGATATGCTCCGCGTAGCGATCGAGCGCTTCACGAATATCGCGGCCCGTTGCATGTCCGTAGACCATCACGCCCTCGCGGGACGCGCCACCCAGCAACCGGTATAGCGGCATGCCGGTCACCTTGCCGAGGATGTCCCACAAGGCCACGTCGACGGCGGCAATGGCGGTCATCGTCACAGGACCGCGACGCCAGTACGCGCCTTTGTAAAGGTACTGCCAGATGTCTTCGATACGGCCCGGGTCGCGTCCAATCAGCATTGGGCACACGTGGTCTTTCAGATACGACGCGACCGCGAGTTCGCGTCCATTGAGCGTCGCATCTCCGATGCCGTGGACGCCCTCATCCGTGACGATCTTCAGGGTGACAAAATTACGCCCCGGACAGGTGACGATGACGTCGGCGCGAACGATCTTCATGAAGGCATCCTTGCGAACGAAGAACAGGTTGAAAACGATGCTACCATACAAGTATATCAATGCGTCAAACTGCGGGTTTTCCCTGTATTCCTGCATAGCAAGCCCGCGGTACCGTCGCTTTTGCTCCTCGCGTTTGTTCGTCGCTTAGCATCCGGATTTCACCCTTATGACATCGTCCGCCTTGCCCAACTCCGCTCGCCTCGGTCATCTCACTCGAGCAGCGCTGCCTGCGCTCGGCGCGCACGTGCTATCCACGACATGGTGCGAGCCGCGAGTGGGTATCGTGCATCTCGGGATCGGCAACTTTCATCGCGCGCATCAGGCGCTATACACAGAAGAAGCGATGCTCGCCGTCGGCGGCGACTGGGGGATTTGCGGCGTTACGTTGCAGGGGGACGTGAGCAAACGCGATGCCTTGATGGCTCAGCAAGGTCTCTATGGCGTCGTCGAACGCGGACCGGATGGCGAAAAAGTGACCGTAGCGCGTGCCCTGCTCGAAGTGTTGGCAATGCCGCACGACCATGCGGCGCTGTTCGCCCGGCTGGCCGATCCGCTGGTCCGCATCGTCTCACTGACTGTGACTGAAAAGGGCTATTGCCGTGATCCGAAGAGCGGCGATGTGGACCTCGACGATGCGCTCATCACGCACGATCTGGCGAATCCGTCCGCACCGCGCAGCGTGCCCGGCATTCTCACCGCCGCATTGAGCATGCGGCGCGACAACCCGTTCACCGTGCTGTCGTGCGACAACCTGGCTCACAACGGCGCGGCATTGCGACAGGTCGTGTGTTCGTTCGCGCGGCAGCTCGATCCATCACTGGCCGACTGGATCGAAAGCGCGGTAGCGTTTCCGTCGACGATGGTCGACCGCATCGTCCCCGCCACGACCGAAAGCGAGCGCGAATCCGTGGCACGCATACTTGGTTATCACGACGCCGTGCCGGTGCCCTGCGAGCCGTTCCGGCAATGGGTGATCGAAGATCGTTTTCCCGCCGGACGTCCCGCATGGGACGCCGTGGGCGCGCAACTGGTGGACGATGTCACGCCGTTCGAACTCGCGAAACTGCGCATGCTGAACGGCACCCATTCGACGCTTGCATACCTCTCGATGCTGGCCGGCTTCGACACCATCGATGCCGCCGTCGGCCAACCGGAGTTGCGTCATCTGATCCACGCGATGATGACCGATGAAATCGCGCCCACGTTAAGCGTGCCCGCGTCGTTCGATCTGCGGGCCTATCGCGACGCGCTGCTCGCACGGTATGCAAACCCCGCGCTCAAACACCGCTGCGCGCAGATCGCGATGGACGGCAGCCAGAAAATTCCGCCACGCCTGCTCGACACGATCGCGGCGCGCATCGACGCCGGAAAACCGTTCGCCCGGCTCGCACTGGCCATTGCCGCATGGATGACATTCCTACGCGGCCACGCTGACAACGGCATGCACTTTGAAATCAAGGACCCGCTCGCAGCAAGGCTGCAGGAGTTGGCGGCATCCGCGCGTGGCAAGCCCGAGGCCCTGCTCGATGCGCTGCTGCCGGTACGGGAAATATTTCCAGCTAGCCTTGCCGACGAGCCACTATTTCGAAGCGCGCTGCGCGAGGCGTTGCAGGCGCTGAGCCACGGCACGCGCAGCGCGATCGTCGCGTACGCGGCTTGCTGAGTGCGCACATGCAAACTTGCTCATTTGCGTCATGTATTTGCGTCTTTCAGCTGCACAGGTCGTACGTGCAGACCCGGCCCACTCGTAGTGTTGCTGCCAGGCAAGCGGTGGCGAGAAAGCTTGCATGAGCGATATCAGCGCATACCAGACACCCGCTTAACCAATCTGTTCACAGCCCGAATGTCCTTGATTTAATTACAAAATCGTTGGAATTCGGCATCTGCAATTCGCCCGCCTCATGCACCACGCATGAGACACGCTTCATTCAGGTATGCCTGGCGGCCAGTTGAAGGCGCCGCGGTTAGACCGCTTGATTTAGCCGCATACCACACGCAAACTCTTCTCGCCCTGTCAAGACGCCATCCGGTGTTTTACTGAGTACGTAAACTTTTTGACCTGATAAGCTTTGCCCGCGCTGCTGGCCGCATGGGCCCGCAGCCGTTCAACCTGCCCGGTCGTGAGTCGCGCCGGGCACTATCTCGCGGCGGCACAACCGTCCGCGGGAGTAACACGAACTACCACCGAGGAGTAAAACAGTGAAAAAACTGCTAGCGGCTTTGACGGTTGCTTTGCTTGCCACCGTCTCGATTGGCGCACATGCGAAAGACTGGACCACCATCCGTTTCGGTGTTGACGCCAGCTATCCCCCGTTCGAATCGAAGGGTTCGGACGGCAAGCTCGTCGGTTTCGACATCGACCTCGGCAATGAAATCTGCAAGCGTCTGAATGCAAAGTGCGTGTGGGTTGAAAACGACTTCGACGGTATGATCCCGGCGCTGAAGGCGAAGAAGTTCGACGGCGTACTGTCGTCCATGTCGATGACGCCGCAACGTGCTGAACAAGTCGCCTTCTCGTCGAAACTGTTCAACACGCCGACGCGCCTCGTCACCAAGAAGGGCACGGGTCTGCAGCCGACGCCGGCATCGCTGGCGGGCAAGTCGGTCGGCGTCGAGCAAGGCACGATTCAGGAAACGTACGCGAAGACCTACTGGGAGCCGAAGGGCGCCAAGGTGATCTCGTACCAGAACCAGGATCAGGTCTACACCGACCTGTTGTCGGGCCGTCTGGACGCATCGCTGCAAGACGCGGTTGAAGCGGACATCGGCTTCCTGAAGACCCCGCGCGGCGCAGGTTATGAGTTTGCCGGCAAAGACATCATCGACGAGAAGGTCCTCGGTAATGGCGCGGGCATCGGCATGCGCAAGGAAGACACCGACCTGAAGGCCAAGGTCGACAAGGCGATTGCCGACATCATCAAGGACGGCACGTACAAGAAGCTCGAGAACAAGTACTTCACGTTCGACGTGTACGGCAGCTGATCGCAACTGGCGCGGCTTGCCGCGCCACGGCGAAGTGGCTCAACGGGCTCCGCTCCAGGCGGGGCCCGTTTCGTTTGGAGCAGCGTGCGATCACCGCTCGCGCTTATGGGCTACTCAACATTGCGCCCGCATATCGGCTAAGATCGAGCGATCCTGCTTCGCGGCACGGGCCCTGCCGGTGCGCTGCAAACCGCTACAAAATTCGATTTTCCAAACTGAAATCAACGACATAGCGCGACTCCCCGCGAGGCCGCCGCGCTTCAGAGACCATGCAAACGCTAACCCATCCGCTGATTTCCCCGACACTCGGCACCGCACGCAACCTGACGAGTTTTCACTACGGTCCCGGCGGCGGGCAAAAAATCTATATCCAGTCTTCGCTGCACGCCGACGAACTGCCCGGCATGCTGGTGTCCTGGGCCCTGCGCCGCAAGCTCGAAGCGCTCGAGGCCGCCGACAAGATCAAAGGCGAGGTCGTGATCGTGCCGGTGGCCAATCCGATCGGTCTGAATCAGCACTTTCTCGGCCATCACGTGGGCCGCTTCGAAGGCAGCACCGCTCAGAACTTCAACCGCAATTTCCATGATCTGGCGGCCCTCGTCCTGCCGGTGATCGAAGCGCGCCTGACCGACGACGTCGAGCACAACCGCCAGGCGATCCGCACCGCGACGGGCGAGGCGCTCGACACAATCAAGCCGGACACGGAACTGCAATCGCATCGCCTCGCGCTGCAGAAACTGTCGTACGACGCCGACGTCGTGCTCGACCTGCACTGCGATTGGGAAGCGGCGATGCACATCTACACCAATCCAGACCTGTGGACGGAAGTCGAGCCGCTTGCGCGCTACCTGGAAGCCAAGGCGTCGCTGCTGGCGCTGAATTCGGTCGGCAATCCGTTCGACGAAATCCACAGCTTCTGCTGGTCAGATCTTCGCGGCCGCTACGGCGACCGTTTCCCGATCCCGAACGGCTCGGTGTCGGTGACGATCGAACTGCGCGGCCAGCGCAACGTTTCGTATGAGTTCGCTGAGCACGACGCGCAGGCGATCATCGAATATCTGACGCATCGCGGCGTGATTGACGGCACAGCAGCGCCGATGCCTGCGCTCGAGTTCGCCGCTACGCCGCTCGCCGGCGCTGAACCGATCGTCGCGCCGATCAGCGGCGTGCTGGTGTACCGCACCGAAGTCGGCACCTGGGTCGACGCCGGCCATGAGATCGCCGATATTGTCGACCCGCTGACCGATCGCATCGTGACGCTCAAGAGCAGCGTGTCCGGTGTTCTGTACGCGCGGCATCTGTCGCGCTTTGCGACCGCCGGCCTGGAATTCGCCCGCATCGCAGGGGCCAAGGCGTTTCGCTCGGGATCGTTGTTGTCGAACTGACCGTGTCAAACTGACCGTGTCGAACTGAGCGGTGAGAGCGGTGGCGTTAGCGATGCCACCGCCGCCTCATTGCTTACCTACGTCGCCTTGCATAATTTAGTTTCCCTAACCATTACCAATCGCGCAGACAGGTAATAGAAGAGTCACAGCGGGTCACCAGCCCTCGCCACCGCCCTGTGCGGAGGTACTCCGGGTATACGCACAAACGACGCGCAAGCGCCCGACTATTTCAAGTTCTGAAATTCGATTGTTGCATTTGTACGACGATTTCAAATATTACATGGCTGTCACAGTCCTTTCACCCCCCTCCCTTACATTTCACGCCATCGCGTGACCGGCCAAAAGAGTGAGGCACGCGTTCGCTTCTCGCGTGATTGCACCATTTAAACCGGAGAATCTCTTGAACAAGAAAGTTTTAGCCACCGCGATCCTCGCAGCGTTCGCTGGCGCCGCTCACGCACAAAGCAGCGTGACCCTGTACGGCTTGATCGACGCAGGTGTCACCTACGTGAACCATGCAGGCACTGGCGGCAAAAGTCTGTATCAATATGGTGACGGCGTCTCTCAAGGCAGCCGTTGGGGCCTGCGCGGCTCCGAAGATCTGGGCGGTGGTCTGAAGGCCATCTTCCTGTTGGAAAACGGCTTTAACTCGGGCACGGGCGCGCTGGGTCAAGGCGGCGCGCTGTTCGGCCGCCAGGCTTACGTCGGCTTGACGCAGGACAATGTCGGCTCGCTCACGTTCGGCCGTCAGTACTCGTTCTCCACCGACTATCTGGGCGGCGCGTATGCCAACGGCGGCGAAACCGTCGCAGGCAACTACGGCTACCACATCAACGATATCGACCAGCTCACGTCGAGCCGTATCAACAACTCGGTCAAGTTCACCAGCGCGAACTTCTACGGTCTGACGTTCGGTGCGATGTACGGCTTCTCGAACCAGGCTGGCGCGTTTGAAGGTTCACCGGGCTCGAGCGGTTCGTCGTCGGCATACAGCTTCGGCCTGAACTACAACAACGGCCCGTTCGGTATCGGCGCAGCGTACACCGACATCCGCTTCCCGGGCTCGGCAGCACCGTCGTTCTCGACGACGCTCGCCAATGCATCGTCGGTTACGGGTGCGACAGGTGTGGCGAAGGACCTGGCTACGGCTGGCGTCGGCGCCAAGTACTCGATCGGACCGGCCACGCTGTGGGCATTGTGGACGCACACGAACATCGAGCAGATCGTCGGCCACATGACGACGTTCAATGCGTATGAAGCGGGCGCCAAGTACGCGATCACGCCGGCATTGACGGGCTCGTTGGGCTACACGTACATGCAGGCGAAAGATCTGACCAATGGTCACTGGAACCAGATCGACGCCAGCGTCGACTACGCACTGAGCAAGCGCACCGACGTGTACCTGCTCGGCGTATATCAGGACGCCAAGGGCAAGGCCGCAAACGGCGCCGCCCTGCAATCGCAGATCGGCGTGAGCACGAGCAGCTACCTGCCGGTTTCCGGCACGGACTCGCAGCTGGCAGTTCGCGCGGGCATCCGCGTCAAGTTCTAAGCGGAATCTGCGTCCCAGGCGGCAGCACGCTGCCGGGACGTGCCGTGTGAACAGCAAACACCTGAGCGAAAGCGCCTGTCATGGGCACTTCGTTCGGGCGTTTGTACGTTTAAGAAACCCTCTGCGTCACGCCGCCCCTTCCTGCTCGCGCCCCGCTTCTGGTACCCTGCGCCCTTTGCTACCGCT
>Ga0302234_10000814_pt1 | contig 23333 bp, 20 predicted proteins | sample II_Palsa_N3_2_FD_193576 | JGI IMG/M metagenome (GOLD analysis project Ga0302234, IMG submission 193576) | Peat permafrost microbial communities from Stordalen Mire near Abisko, Sweden - II_Palsa_N3_2 | ecosystem: Environmental > Terrestrial > Soil > Palsa > Peat permafrost | place: Sweden... | reverse complement strand
CTCGGCGAGCAGCCTGAGTTCGCTCGCTTTGGAGCCGGGATCGAGCAGCGAAAGCCGTTGCGCCCGCAACGCAATCTGCGCAGCCGATTCTTCGCCGCTGATATAAAGCGCGCGCCGCTCGTGGGCGATTTCCCCGAGCGACTGCAGCAACAAAGTCGATTTGCCGATCCCCGGATCGCCGCCGATCAGCACCACTCCGCCCGGCACCAGGCCGCCGCCCAGCACGCGGTCGAATTCGCTGACGCCGGTCGAAAAACGCGGTACGTCCGAAGCCTCGATATCCGCGAGGCGCTGCACCGGCGCGCTTTTGGCGAGCGACTGGAAACGGTGCGCGGACGGCGACTCGGCCACCGTCTCCACCAGCGTATTCCATGCATGACATGCCGGGCACTGGCCCTGCCACTTGGGCGCCTGCCCGCCACATTCGGTGCAGGTGTACATCGTCTTCGGTTTAGCCACGCGCCCTTTGCCTTACTTGTTTGTCTGATGTGAGGTCCGGTTGTGCCGGACAACATTGAACCGTCTGAGTGACGTACGAAAATGAGCTACGTAAATTGGCGGCCTAACCAGGTCGCCTGAGCAAGCCACCCAAATGAGCCGCCGGGCGCGCCGCCTATTCCGCCCGCACCGGCACGCGCGGCGCCACCGCGCACATCAGCTCGTAGCCAATGGTGCCGCACGCCTTGGCGACGTCGTCGATCGGCAGTGCGTTGCCCCACAACTCGACGCGCGAACCGACACCGGCCGTCGGGCACGGCGTCAGATCGACCGTGAGCATATCCATGGACACCCGGCCGACGACCCGTGTCCGTATCCCATCGACGATCACCGGCGTGCCGTCCGGCGCAACCCGCGGATAGCCGTCCGCATAACCGCACGCCACCACGCCGATACGCATCGGGTTGCGCGCCTTGAAAATCGAGCCATAACCGACGGTCTGGCCCTCGGCTACGTTCTGCACCGCGATCAGCTCCGAGGCGAGCGTCATGGCAGGCTGCAGGCCAGTACCCTCGATCGCGCCGGTATAGCCCGACGGCGATGCCCCGTAAAGGATGATGCCCGGGCGCACCCAGTCGAAATGCGACGACGGGTGCCACAGCGTGGCCGCCGAGTTGGCGAGGCTGCGCGCCCCTGCAATGCCTTGCGCGCCGCGCTCGAACGTTTCCATCTGGTGGGCGACGCCGCGGTCGCTATCGGCATCTGAGAAATGCGTCATCAGCGTGATCTGACCCACCCCCTGGCACGCGCGCGCCCGCTCCCACGCCGCCCGGAAGCGCTCCGGCGTGTAGCCGAGGCGATTCATGCCGCTATTCATCTTCAACTGGATATTGACCGGTTTTGACAGACGCGCCATTTCCAGCATGCGTAACTGTTCGTCCGAATGCAGCGCCGTGCTGAGGCTGTAACGGTCGATCACATCGATATCGGTGGGGCGAAAAAAGCCTTCAAGCAAAAGAATTGGCCCGGCCCAGCCCAATTCACGCAACTTCACGGCTTCTTCCAGGTCGAGCAATCCAAAGCCGTCTGTTGCACGTAAACCAGGAAAGGCTCTTGCGAGGCCATGTCCGTAAGCATTGGCTTTGACGACAGCCCAGACTTTCGAATTCGGGGCATAACGACGAACGACGGCGAGGTTATTGGCGAGCGCTGCGGTGTGAATCGTGGCTGAGAGGGGGCGCGGCATGGGATGTTTTCGTAAAGACGCTTGCGAATCAGGAGCTTACAGTGCGTTTTCAGCGCTCAGGAGCCCGCTGGGCGGTGCGATCAAGGATTCTGCTAGTCTGAATCCAGCTATTTTCGTGATATAAAGCCGTGCGCACAACCCATTTCGAACGGCATAAGCCCGGACGCCTTGCACACGGCCGGGGCGGACAGACCGCAGCGAGGACAGCATCGCATCAGATGAAAAAAGGTTTTTACACCATCATGGCCGCGCAGTTTTTTTCGTCGCTGGCCGACAATGCGCTTCTGATCGCTGCAATTGCACTGCTGAAAGATCTTCACGCCCCAAACTGGATGACGCCGCTGCTCAAGCTGTTCTTTGTGCTGTCGTACGTCGTCCTCGCTGCCTTCGTCGGCGCCTTCGCCGACTCGCGTCCGAAAGGGCGCGTCATGTTCGTCACCAACACCATCAAGGTGGTCGGCTGCTTCACCATGCTGATCGGCGCGCATCCATTGATTGCGTACGGTATCGTCGGCTTTGGGGCAGCGGCCTATTCGCCCGCCAAATACGGCATCCTCACCGAACTGCTGCCGCCTGACCGCCTCGTCGCCGCCAACGGGTGGATTGAAGGCACCACGGTCGGCTCGATCATTCTCGGCACCGTATTGGGCGGTGCGTTGATCAGCCCGCATATCGCCTCGCACATCCTCAAGCACCACATTCCGACCGTCAACACGCCGGCCGAAGCGGCCATGCTGGTGGTCATGGCGATCTACGTCATCGCCGCACTGTTCAACCTGCGCATTCCCGACACCGGTGCGCGCTATCCGAAACAGGAACGCGGCCCGATCAAGCTCGTTACCGATTTTGCGGACTGCTTCCTGATTCTCTGGCACGACAAGCTGGGGCAGATCTCGCTCGCGGTCACAACGCTGTTCTGGGGTGCCGGCGCGACGCTGCAGTTCATCGTGCTGAAGTGGGCGGAAGTGTCGCTAGGCATGTCACTATCCGAAGGCGCGATCCTGCAGGCGGTGGTGGCAGTCGGCGTAGCGGTGGGCGCGATCTTGGCGGCCTCGCGCGTGCCGCTCAAGAAGTCCCTTTCGGTACTGCCGGTCGGCATCATGATGGGCCTCGCCGTGATGCTGATGGCCTTCTATACGCGCAACCTGTTTCCCGCGCATTGGGGCTTTTACTTCGGCCATATGCATGTGTCGGGCTATCTGATCCTCGCGTATATCTTCCTGATGATCGTCGGCGGCCTGTCGGGATTTTTCGTCGTACCGATGAATGCGCTGCTGCAGCATCGCGGCCACGTGCTGCTTTCCGCGGGTCACTCGATCGCCGTGCAGAACTTCAACGAGAACCTCTCAGTGCTCGTGATGCTGTGCCTGTACGCGGTGCTGGTATGGCTCGACGTGCCGGTCTCGGCGGTCATCGTGCTGTTCGGCACCTTCGTGTGCGTGATGATGTGGTTTGTGATGCGGCGTCACCAGGCGAACCAGCGCGCGTTCGATTCGGTCGCGCTGATCGGCGAAGTGAAACACTGACACAGCAGCACTTCCATGACTCAACGGATTCCCAACGTCCTGACGATCGCCGGCTCCGATTCCGGCGGCGGCGCCGGCATTCAGGCCGACCTCAAGGCTTTTTCGGCGCTCGGTGCCTACGGCGCGAGCGTGATTACCGCGCTGACGGCGCAGAACACGCGCGGCGTGACGGCAATTCATACGCCCGAGCCAGCGTTTGTCACCGCGCAACTCGACGCGGTCTTCGACGATATCCGTATCGACGCGGTGAAGATCGGTATGCTGGCGAACGCGCAGATCGCGCGAGCCGTGGCCGAGGCACTACGGCGCCATCGGCCGAAGCACGTCGTGCTCGACACGGTGATGATCTCCAAGAGCAATCACGCGCTGCTGTTGCCTGATGCGGTGGCCGTGGTGCGCGACGAGTTACTGCCGCTGGCCGACTTGCTGACGCCGAACCTGCCGGAAGCGGCTGCCTTACTGGGCCTTACCGCCGCAACAGACGAAGCAGGCATGATCGAGCAAGGCGAAGCGTTGCGGGCGCTCGGCGCACGCGCGGTGCTGATGAAGGGCGGCCATCTCACAGCCGACGACAGTCCCGACTGGCTCGTGGAGGAATCGGGCACGCTGCGCCTCGGCGCGCGACGCGTGCCGGTGACGAACACGCATGGCACCGGCTGCACGCTGTCATCGTCGATTGCGGCACTGATTCCGCAGCGCGACGACCTCGCGAGTGCCGTAGCGGATGCCAAGGCGTATCTGACCGGCGCGCTTGAGGCCAGCGATCAACTCGACGTCGGCCAGGGCGTCGGGCCGGTGCATCATTTTTATCGTTGGTGGTGAGTTGGGTTGGTGTGTCGCAGCAATCGGCACCCGCTGAGGCTCACTGTCGCGCGAATGCCTGCGCTTTCTGCGGCCAGTCGTCCGGCACGATAAAACCGCGTGAGCGCTCGACCCAACGGCCCGCATCGTCGATCCAGAAGGCCGCGACCATGGTCGGGCCGTTTTGATGCGCCACGCGCTCGCTCAGGGCGACTGCATCGACAAACTCAATGCCTTCCGCTTCGGCTGCCCCCGGCTCGTGCCTGCGCGGCGCGAGCCACTCTAGCCGCGGCAAAACCCGCCACGCCTGCGCATGCCCGGCCGCAAAAACCGGCCAATCCACGCGCGTCGTCCACCAGCCGCGTGCGTGGGCTGGGTCGATTTCCACGGGATCGTTGCCCGCCTCGTTCTGTCCCTGCCCTTGCTCTTGCTCTTGCGGGTAGAACAGCCAGCCCTTGATGAACATCTGCGGTTCCCACGGTCCCACGTACCCTAGTGAGACGAACTCGGCGCGTGCGCTGAGCGGCAACTGATGATCGAGCAGGTGGCTCAGTTTCAGATCGAAGCGGTCCTGCAGATTCGGGCCGACGTAATCCGCCAGTTGCGCGCGCCCGTCTCCGGCGTGCAGATAGCACTTGACCGCCAGTTCCCAATGCAAACGCCGACCTGCTTGCGTCTGCACCAGAAAGTCACACTCACCCAAGGTCAAACCGGCGCGCCGCAGGGGTACGTTCGCCGCGATGAGATGCGCGGTGGGACCATGCTGCAGAAACCACGCGAGCAGGCACTCCGCGTAACGGCCAAGACGTGTGACGCGGGCCGCTGCGATGTCGCGTTGCAACTCTCCGGCATCGGCATCGAGAGCCTGCAACCACGCGATGGTGGCAGCGAGCTCGTCGGAGGTTTCGAATGCGCTGGCAAGCATCCCTACTGGTGGTTGCGCGCGCAACAGATCTGCGCTGAACAGCAGCCAGGCGAGATCGCGCACGACCGGCTGACGCAGCGCATCCCACCGTGCCGCAGGCACAGTGGCCGGAAGCGCGGCCGGCCGGGTCGCGTTCATCAGCCGGCCGTTGTTTTGGCAGTCGTTTCGGCCGCCTTGAGCCACGTGTCGCGGGCGAGGCACAGATCCGCCCACGCCTTCGCCTTATCGGGCAGGCTGCGCAGCAGATACGCCGGGTGATAGCTCACGATGACCGGCACGCCCTCATAGGCATGCACGCGGCCGCGCAGCGACGAAATGCTCGCATCGGTCTTCAAAAGGCTCTGCGCCGCGAAACGGCCGAGCGCAATAATCAGCTTCGGCTTGACGAGCGCGACCTGGCGTTGCAGATACGGCTCGCAACGCACGACCTCGTCCGGCTCGGGATTGCGGTTGCCCGGTGGCCGGCATTTGATCACGTTGGCAATGTAGACGTTGGTGTCGCGCGCGAGCGTCAGCGAACGCAGCATGTTATCGAGCAGCTTGCCGGCCTGGCCGACGAACGGCTCGCCCTGGCGATCCTCGTTTTCGCCAGGGGCTTCGCCGATCAGCATCCAGTCGGCGTTGCGATCGCCGACGCCGAATACCGTGTTGGTGCGCTTCTCGCACAAACGGCATTGCTCGCAGCCGGCCACGCGTTCGGCGAGCGCATCCCAGTCGAGCGAGTCGACCGACGACGGCACCGCGCGCTCCTCGGCGGGCACTAAGCGCGCCTCGGCCGGCGGCTGGGTCGGCAGATCGTCGAACCAGGCGAAATCGTCTTCGGGCGGGGCGGACGGCGAGGCCATGTCGGAGCGGGTGGTATGTGCCGGGTGCTCGGCACGTACCGCGGGTGCGCGCGGTATCGCTGCCGGCGTGCCGCGTTCGGGCGCTAGCGGCGGCACGTCGCCTTGGCGCACCGAAGAACGCTGATCATCTTCGACGCGTTCGGCAGGCAAGCTTTCTTGCCTGAGACCCGGCTGCGCATTACTGAAGTCAGCGGCAGGCACTGCAACTGCACTTTCGAGCGCCGCGGCCGCTGGCGCAGCCTCGTCACCACTCGCCTGGCCCATCCCGCGGCGCACCCACATCGGTGAGAGTCCGAGTTCTTCTAATGCGAATTCATGCAGCGCCATCTGCGCCCTCCCTGGCAAACGAAAAACGCATCACGATGGCGTCCTCCCGGCTGCGATGCCGCGCCGGATAATAGTTCTTGCGACGGCCGATCGAAGCGAAGCCGAAGCGTTCATAAAGCCGGATGGCCCGGTGGTTCGACGGCCGCACTTCAAGCAGCAGCCCGTCAAGTCTTTCGTTGCGCGTGATACGCACCGCTTCGCGCAGCAGCGACAAGCCCGCGCCCACACCCTGCGCGGCAGGCGCCACGCACAGATTAAGCAGATGCATCTCGTCGACCACCGGCATCAGCACACAATATCCAATCAGGCTGCCGGTAACGTGGCGCAGGCAGATGCCGAAATAGCCGTTGCGCAGCGAATCTTCGAAGTTGCCGCGGCTCCACGGAAATTCGTACGCCGCTTTTTCGATGATGGCGACCTCGTCGAGATCGCCCTCGGTCATTGGCGACATGTAGCGGTCCGCCAGCAACACGCCGCTCATCGTCCGCCCTCGCCTTGCGATGCGGGGTGCGGTGATGCGGGGTTCGCTGCCTGTTGCGCCGCATGTTCGGCTTTAGCAGCTTTCTCTGCCTTATCCGCCATCCGTTCCGCGGTGGTCTGTGCAACCTTGTTGCGCACATATTCCGGCGCGGCGAGCTCCGCGGGCACGGTACGGCCGGCGCGCAGCGCACGCAGCGCCGCGAAAGCGAGCGGCAAGGCGTGCGGCAGCGCTTCGCCGTCAATAGCCTGCGCCACCGTTGTGGCCACGAGGCGCGCGCCGAACGCGGCGGCGCCGTTACCCGCCAGCGTAAAAGGCTCATCGGGCAAGCTCAGGCGGTCCGGCGCGTCGAGCGACGCAGGCTGAACGGTGTGCCATTCGCCTTGCGCGTCATCCCATGCGTAATCGGCCCAATACACCTCGTCCATGCGGGCATCGAGCGCCGCCACCACCCGCTTGACCGACGGATCGCGCAAGCGCGCGCTCTCGGCGCAGGCGAGCAGCGTGCCGATCGGTACCACCGGGCAATTCAGGCCGAAAGCGAGTCCCTGCGCGACACCGGTTGCCGTCCGCAGGCCCGTGAACGATCCAGGTCCCGCACCGAAGGCAATCGCATCGCAATCCGCGAGCTTGAGGCCGGCTTCGGCGAACAGTTCGCGGATCGCCGGCAGCAGGCGCGTGCTGGACACCGCGCCGGTCGCCTCATGACGCACCCACGTGCGCGGTTCGGAGGCAGAAGCGTCCACCGCGTCGACGGCGGCGGACAGCAGCGCGACCGAGCAGAATTCGGTCGACGTATCGAGGGCAAGCAGCACAGTTCGGGTCATGACCGCTATTGTAATGCGAGGCCCCCTGTTGCCGGACAGGCAGCGTGCACGCTGCACCGCAGAACGACGCACGCGGTGCGTGAAGCGCTCCGCTCCCCACGCCGTTTGGAGTAATCGTTCGAGCCTCGTTCGATGCACCGGGCGATGTCGCTTGTTATGATCGTCAGCCCATCTTGAATTTGCCACGGAGAAACACATGAGCGACGTCGACGCACAATTCGCGAAAGCCCACGAAGAAGTGCAACAACTGCCGGAACGTCCAGGCAACCTGACGCTGCTGCGCCTGTACGCGCTCTACAAGCAGGCCACCAAGGGCGACGTTCAAGGCGACAAGCCGGGCTTTACCGACATCGTCGGCAAATACAAGTACGACGCCTGGGCCGCGCTGAAAGGCACCGCAGAGGAGACCGCCAAGCAGCAGTACGTCGAACTGGTCGAATCGCTGAAAAGCGGCGCCTCGGCCTAAGAGCGGTCGCCGGCACCAGGTAAAATCGACGTTTCCCTTCACGGAAATGTCTTAAACATGTGGCGCAGTGCAGCAAATGCCGTTACAATCCTGCCTGCGCTTCACTGCTTTGCCCGGCTTTCTCCAGCGGCCTTTGCGGCGCAGCGCCTCGTAGCGTTTTGCTCCAATCCAGTTTAGAACCTGTCCCCTCCTGCCTAGCCCCCTACGGGCGATCATGTACCAGGCTGGCGGCACGCCGTGTTGGCATGTCGCAACCGATACAGCTTCTAACGAAAAGCTCGCCTTGATTGTCGCGAGCTGCCCCCGTTTTTCGATTTGCTCGCTGCTTCTTTGCTCGCTGAATCCGACGACTTGGGTATGCCGATTGGCGCCGACGTATTTATTCCGTGCATCACCCAGGATCGTTTCAAGGATTCTCATGACTTCGAGCAATACCCCCAGCAGCCCGTTGAACGCCATCGCCGACCAAGCCCTAGGTCTCGCCGCCAGTGACGCAGCACCCGAACAAGCCGCAGCCGTTGCTGCAGCGCCGGAAGCCGTCGCAGCCGAAACCGCAGCACCGGCCGGCCCGTCGTTCGCGTCGCTCGGTCTGTCCCCGGACGTCGTCTCCGCGCTGACCGCCGCTGGCTATCAAACTCCGACGCCCGTTCAGCAACGTGCGATCCCCGCTGGCATCGCCGGCCGCGATCTGATGGTCTCGAGCCCGACCGGTTCGGGCAAGACCGCCGCGTTCATGCTGCCCGCCATCGAGCGTTTCTCGCAACTGCAAAAGACGCAGGCGAGCCAGCCGCGTGAACCGCGTCCGGCCGACGGCGCCCGCACGCGCCGCCCGCAACCGGTTGCCCGTCCGACCATGCTGGTTCTGACGCCGACCCGCGAACTCGCGATGCAGGTCACCACCGCCGCTGCCACGTACGGCAAGCACCTGAAGCGCCTGCGCACCGTCAGCATCCTCGGCGGCGTCGCTTACGGCCAGCAACTGATGCTGCTCGCGAAGAACCCGGAAATCCTGGTTGCTACGCCGGGCCGTCTGATCGACCATCTGGAACGCGGCCGTATCGATCTGTCGCAACTGCAGATCCTCGTGCTCGACGAAGCTGACCGCATGCTCGACATGGGCTTCATCGAAGACATCGAAACGATCGTTGCAGCTACGCCGGCTTCGCGCCAGACCATGCTGTTCTCGGCCACGCTCGACGGCAAGATCACTTCGCTGACCGGCCGCCTGCTGAAGAACCCGGAACGCATCGAGATCGTCCAGCGTCTGGAACAGCGCACCAACATCGCGCAAACCGTCCACTACGTTGACGACCGCGATCACAAGGATCGTCTGCTCGACCATCTGCTGCGCGACTCCGGCCTCGACCAGGCTATCGTCTTCACGGCAACCAAGATGGACGCCGACCAACTGGCTGGCCGTCTGGCCGACGCTGGTTTCGAATCGGCTGCGCTCCATGGCGATCTGCCGCAAGGCGCACGTAACCGCACGATCAAAGCCCTGCGCGAGCGTCGTGTGCGCGTGCTGGTCGCAACTGACGTCGCAGCTCGTGGTATCGACATCCCGGGCATCACGCACGTGTTCAACTACGACCTGCCGAAGTTCGCCGAAGACTACGTGCACCGTATCGGCCGTACCGGCCGTGCTGGCCGCTCGGGTATCGCCGTGAGCCTCGTGCATCACGCCGAACAAGGTGCGTTGAAGCGCATCGAGCGTTTCGTGCGTACGCCGCTGGCTGTCAACGTTGTCGAAGGCTTCGAGCCGCGCAAGTCGGCTCCGTCAGGCAACGGCCGTCCTGGCTTTGGCGGCCGTGGCCGTCCGGGCGGTGGCAACGGCGGTGCTGGCCGTCGCTTCGGCAGCGGTGCTGCCAAGCCGGCTGGTAACGGCGGCGGCGCTCGCACCGGTAACGGCGGCGGCAATGGCGGCAGCTGGGCCGGCAAGTCGGCTGGCGGCGGTTCGCGTGAAGGCTTCGGCGGCTCGCGTGACGGTGGCTACGGCGCACGCCGCAGCGACGGTCCGCGTACGGCGCGCCGTGGTAGCTGAATAAGCAGCTAAATGGGCGATGGGCGGCCATGCGCCGCCCTCTACTCAGAAGAAACCGGTGCTCATGCACCGGTTTTTTTTCGTCCGTACTTTGGTCGCACACGAAATTTCACGATGTGGAAAATTTTTTTGCCTCGTAAAAAATCGTGCTGCGTGGCACAACAAAGCTATTGCAGCAGGGAAAATCGCTTTTCTTAATGTGGAACAAATTTTATAAGCAGTTGATTTATAACATTTAAAAATACACCGAAACGCATGACATGCGTCTATTGCGCGCACCTCGATTTGCCTAGACTCTTATACAAGACTTCACGAAACGAAACGCCTTCCCGGCAGCACGCTTCGAGAAGAAAGAGTTGATCGATCCACTATCCAGGCAATCCAAGGAGCAAACCATGACGTCACGCCAACAGCAAGCACAGCAACTCCAGCAGCAATGGGAAACCGATCCGCGCTGGAAAGGCATCAAACGCACCTACACCGCCGATGATGTGGTGCGCCTGCGCGGCTCGGTGCCGGTTGAGCACACGCTCGCCAAGCGTGGCGCGGAAAAGCTGTGGGAAAGCGTCAACAACGAGCCGTTCGTGAACTCACTCGGCGCCCTGACCGGCAACCAGGCCATGCAGCAGGTGAAGGCCGGCCTCAAGGCGATCTATCTGTCGGGCTGGCAGGTGGCGGGTGACGCCAACGTCGCCGGCGAAATGTACCCAGACCAGTCGCTGTATCCGGCCAATTCCGTGCCGCTCGTGGTCAAGCGCATCAACAACACGCTCACGCGCGCCGACCAGATCCAGTGGTCGGAAGGCAAGAACCCCGGCGACGAAGGCTATGTGGACTTTTTCGCGCCTATCGTGGCCGACGCTGAAGCCGGTTTCGGTGGCGTGCTGAACGCGTTCGAACTGATGAAGGCGATGATCGAAGCAGGCGCCGCAGGCGTGCACTTCGAAGACCAGCTCGCCTCGGTGAAGAAGTGCGGCCACATGGGCGGCAAGGTGCTCGTGCCGACCCGTGAAAACATCGCCAAGCTGACCGCCGCGCGTCTCGCGGCGGACGTGTCCGGCACGCCGACCGTCCTGCTCGCCCGCACCGATGCAGAAGCAGCTGACCTGGTCACCTCGGACATCGACGACAACGACAAGCCGTTCCTGACCGGCGAGCGCACCGTCGAAGGCTTCTACCGCACGCGGCCGGGTATCGAACAGGCCATCTCGCGCGGCCTCGCTTACGCGCCGTACGCCGACATGATCTGGTGCGAAACTGGCAAGCCGGACCTCGCCTTCGCGAAGAAATTCGCCGATGCAATCCACAAGGAATTCCCGGGCAAGATGCTCGCGTACAACTGCTCGCCGTCGTTCAACTGGAAGAAGAACCTCGATGACGCGACGATCGCCAAGTTCCAGAAGGAACTCGGTGCGATGGGCTACAAGTTCCAGTTCATCACGCTGGCCGGCTTCCACGCGCTCAACTACTCGATGTTCAACCTGGCACACGGTTATGCCCGCAACCAGATGACCGCATTCGTCGAAATGCAGCAGGCGGAATTCGCGGCGGCCGAAAAGGGCTTCACCGCGGTCAAGCACCAGCGCGAAGTGGGCACGGGCTACTTCGACGCCGTGACGCAAACGGTCGAACGCGAAGCCTCGACGACCGCGCTGCATGGCTCGACGGAAGACGAACAGTTCTTCGACAAGAAGGTCGCGTAAGGCGTTGGCTGGCTCAAGCCATGGTGCAGGCCCAGGTTTGCGCCAACCACCAACGCGAAACGTGGGCCTGGAAAAGCCCGGGCGAATCGATAGACAGACAAAGGTAGGCAGACGGAAAAGCGGCCCCGCCAGAGGACCGCAATCAGGGAGGAGACAGTCAAGCCGGAGAAGGCCAGCGAGCGAGACTCACAAGGTCTCAAGACAGGCCCGGGCGGACCGCGGAATCTGAGAGAAAAGTAGATGGCATAGCTAACTATGCGTGCCGTAGGCGACGCGCTGGCTTCATCCCGCCAGCGCGTTTTTTTCAAAGCCGCGCTCGTTCACCGATACACGATCACCGGAATCTTCGTATGCGTGAGGACCCGCTGCGTCTCGCTGCCGATCAAAAGACTGCCAAGCCCGCGGCGTCCATGCGAGGCCATGAAGATCACGTCGCAACCACCCTTTTCAGCCGCCTCGATGATGCCGAGATACGGCGCCGGATGCACGCTGGTGAGGCTCCTGACGATCACGCCGACATTGCGCCCAGCCCACTCGACCTCCCGCAAATGCACGCGCGCCTCGCGCTCGCTGCGCTCCAGGAAATCGCCGGGCGGCTCGATCACCACTTCGGAGAACGGCGAATACGGATATTGCGGCAAGCAGGCATACGCGGTGACATCCGCGCCGATCGCCTGGGCAAGATCGATTGCGCCTTCAATCGCTTTTCGTGACAAGTCTGAACCATCCGTCGGAACCAGGATGTGCCTGAACATGGTGCCTCCGTCGTCGACTGCGGCTGGACCTGCAAGACGGCGGCAATGCATCGCATGGGCCGCCGCAAAGCAGATCTTCAGGACAGCGAAGCCGGGCCGAACCCGGATCTTGTGACAAGGAAAACGCGCCGCCCCAATCGATTGTAGTGCGCCTGAATCGACACGACGCCCGCTTGCGGGTCTGTCCGCATATCGGAAACCCGCGCGGAGCCTCGATCCGGTCCTGGGCGGCCCCGCCTTCACCCCCAATAACCGGGATGACCGTAGGTATGTTTAAGAAAATCCAGGAACAGCCGCACCCGCAGCGGCAGATGGCGGCGCTGCGGAAACACGGCATGAATACCGATGGGCGGTGCGGCGAACTCATCGAGCACGCTGACGAGCCGGCCGGCCGCGATATCGACGCCGACTTCCCACCACGAACGCCACGCCAGCCCGTAGCCTTCGAGACACCACTCGTGCAGCACCGCGCCGTCCGAGCATTCCATCGTGCCGGACACCTTGATCGACACGACCTTGTCGGCCTGCTGGAACACCCAGCCGCGCTGCTGGTTGGCGCTGGCGCCGAGTGCAAGACAGTTGTGATGGGCCAGATCGGCGAGGCTTTGCGGCGCACCGCGGCGCGTCAAGTAAGCGGGCGACGCCACGCAGACGCGGCGGTTTTCGCCCAGCCGCAGCGATACCAGCGACGAATCCGGCAATTCCCCCAGCCGCACTGCGCAGTCGAAGCCCTCGTTGACCAGATCCACCAGACGGTCGGACAGATCGAGCGTGATCGAGACGTCGGGATGAGCCAGGGCAAATGCCGGCACCAGTGGCGCGACGTGGCGCCGCCCAAAGCCGGCCGGCGCCGACACGCGCAGGTGGCCGCTTGCCTTCACACCGCCCGCCGAGACGCTTGCCTCGGCGTTCTGCATGTCGTTAATGACGCGCTGGCAGTCTTCGAGGAACGCCGAGCCTTCGAACGTCAGCGTGATCTTGCGCGTGGTGCGCACCAGCAGTTTCACGCCCAGCCGCTCTTCGAGCGCATCGATGCGGCGCCCGATGATGGCCGGCGCCACGCCCTCTGCCTGAGCCGCCGCCGACAGGCTGCCCTTGGCTGCGACGGTGACGAAGGTCTCGATCTGCTTGAAACGGTCCATGAGGTAGCCGAAGCCGGACGCGGGCGAAAGTGCCGTCGCGCGCACCGAAAGTGGGAATGGGATCCAGATTAGGTGGATGAAAGTAAAAGATCAAGTGATGTTTAGCCTCTTTTTTAGCGTAGAGCATCACTAATACAATCTCCTTGACCTCGAATTGGAGCGCACGGCAATGTCGGCCACAACGGCACTCTCCCCTAAAGCAGTCATTTTCGACGCCTACGGCACGCTGTTCGACGTGCATTCCGTAGTCGCTGCGGCGGAGCAGATGTTCCCCGGCCACGGCGACGCGCTCTCGCAGTTGTGGCGGCAAAAGCAAATCGAATACAGCCAGTTGCGCACGCTTGCCGATCCGGCTGGCGCGCGCTATCAGCCGTTCTGGAACATCACGCTCGACGCCCTGCGCTTCGCCGCGCACAGGCTCGGCCTCACGCTCAATCGCGCGGCGGAAAAGCGTCTGATGGACGAATACGCTTGCCTGTCGGCCTTCCCGGATGCGGTACCCGCGCTGCGCCAGTTGCGTGAGCCGCGCGAACAGCATGGCAAAGCGGCACAAGCTGAACAAACGCCCTCAGACGAACGAAGCGGCCAGGCCACCCAAGCCGGCGCCCCGCTCGGCCTCGCCATTCTGTCCAACGGCAATCCGCAGATGCTCGACATCGCAGTGAAGAGCGCCGGCATGAACGGACTGTTCGACCACGTCCTCTCAGTCGACACTGTCCGCGCCTATAAACCGGCACCGGCCGCCTACACACTCGGCACGCAGGCATTCGGCGTCGAGCCGGGCGAGATCGTCTTCGTCTCGTCGAACGGCTGGGACGCGGCCGGCGCGAACTGGTTCGGCTACACCACTTTCTGGCTTAACCGGCAAGGCGTCCCCGCTGAAGAGCTAGGCGTCGCGCCACATGGCACGGGCGGGAGCATGAACGACCTGCTCGCCTTTTTGCAAACCCTCGCAGCACCCGACGGGAGCCGCAGCAGCACGCGCCACAGCCCTGGCGCATGACGGCAACCGCAAACGTACCGGACACCTGCAACGCAGTTCCACGCAACCTGGCGCATTTCAACAGCGCCTCAACCGCATTTGAAAATTTGCAGCTTTGCAATCTGACCGACCAAGGAAAAAACATGGCGAACCCGCTTTCATCGCAGTTGCCGCAGGGCATGGAAATCACCGGCGACATCAAGCCCGGCTATGAAACGATCCTCACCCGCGAAGCGCTCGAACTCGTCGCCGCGCTGCATCGCACATTCGAGCCGCGTCGCCAGGCGCTGCTGAAAGCGCGCGTCGAACGCACGAAACGGCTCGATGCCGGCGAGCGTCCCGACTTCCTCGCCGAGACCAAGAGCATCCGCGAAGGCGACTGGAAGATCGCGCCGCTGCCGCAGGATCTGCAATGCCGCCGCGTGGAAATCACCGGGCCCGTCGAGCGCAAGATGATCATCAACGCGCTGAATTCCGGCGCGGACTCGTACATGACCGACTTCGAAGATTCGAACGCGCCGAGCTGGGATAACCAGATTACCGGCCACATCAATCTGAAGGACGCGGTGCGCCGGACCATCTCGCTCGAACAGAACGGCAAGTCGTACAAGCTCAACGACAAGGTTGCGACGCTGATCGTGCGTCCGCGCGGCTGGCACCTCGACGAGAAGCATGTGAAAGTCGATGGCGAGCGCGTCTCGGGCGGCATTTTCGATTTCGCGCTGTTCCTGTTCCACAACGCGAAGGAACTGGTCGCACGCGGCTCGGGCCCCTACTTCTATCTGCCGAAGATGGAGAGCCATCTCGAAGCGCGTCTGTGGAACGAGATCTTCGTCGCGGCACAGGAAGTGGTCGGCGTGCCGGGCGGGACGATCCGCGCCACCGTGCTGATCGAAACGATCCTCGCCGCATTCGAAATGGACGAGATTCTGTACGAACTGCGTGAACACAGCTCGGGCCTGAACGCCGGCCGTTGGGACTACATATTTTCGGCCATCAAGAAGTTCAAGAGCGACCGCGACTTCTGCCTCGCCGACCGCTCGCAGATCACGATGACGTCGCCGTTCATGCGTGCTTACGCGCTGCTGTTGCTGAAGACCTGCCACCGCCGCAACGCGCCAGCCATCGGCGGCATGAGCGCGCTGATTCCGATCAAGAACGATCCGGCTGCAAACGATAAGGCCATGGGCGGCGTGCGCTCGGACAAGGCACGCGATGCCGGCGACGGTTACGACGGCGGCTGGGTCGCCCACCCGGGTCTCGTGCCGATCGCGATGGAAGAGTTCGTCAAGGTGCTCGGCGACCAGCCGAACCAGATCGGCAAGCAACGCACCGACGTCGAAGTGAGCGCGAAAGATCTGACCGACTTCCGTCCGGAAGCGCCGATTACGGAGGCGGGTCTGCGCAACAACATCAACGTGGGGATTCACTACCTCGGTTCATGGCTCGCGGGCAATGGCTGCGTGCCGATCCACAACCTGATGGAAGACGCCGCCACCGCGGAAATTTCGCGCTCGCAGGTGTGGCAATGGATCCGCTCGCCGAAGGGCGCGCTCGACGATGGCCGCAAGGTCACCGCGGAACTGGTGCGCGAGTTGTCGAAGCAGGAACTCGAGAAGGTGAAGCAGTCGGTCGGCGGCGATACGAAACCGTACGACCGCGCGGCGGAAATCTTCGAAGAGATGTCGACCTCGGAGCAGTTCACCGACTTCCTGACGCTGCCGCTGTACGAAGAGATCTGAAGTACGTTTCCAGGCCGCGCTGCTGCCCAACGCAGCGACGTGGTTCGCAAGGCTGACCGACCGGACGGCCCAGCAGGCTCAGGCTTGCCGGGCCGTTTTTTTGTCGTGGTTAATGCGACGGTCACGAGCGTTCTAGCGTGAGCGGCGATACGCAATCCAGTCACCCGAACGAATCTCGGACAAGCCCTTCACCGCTTTTTCCGTGACCGGATAGTAGCGGCACAGGAGCGGCATGCCGTCCACTTCGACTGTCACCTCGCGCGCCACGAACAGGCCTTCGACGCCCGGATAAATCTCCTCGATTTCGTCGAGCACGGCGACCAGATCCGGATCGATTTCATAGACATCTCCGCTCACAGGCGGCCCCGCCTCGTCGGGCACGAGCCCTGGGTAGGCGCCGAAGTCGAACAGGTGGCCACGCACCGTGGCCGTGCCAAGCAGCATGGGTTCAGCAATGTCGTGCCGGGCGGCGGCCTGGCTAATGTCGTTGATCTCGCCGGCCCGCAAGGTGCCGTACACGAAAACCTTCTGCATCGTAGGGGGTCCTCATCTATTGGATGGATCCGGGTTCACTGATCCGTTTCTCCTCCCGGCGAAACGAATCGGATGCATTATGCCCCCGCGATCGTCGCCAGCGGTCCGCGAAAATAACGGCTTAGGAGTCTTGCCGCGCAACACCCTACAATGGGAATCAACGTCCGTTTTGGGTTCTGCCCCGTGTCACCGTCATGAATGCATCAGACGCTCTCCCACTTTCGACTCAGGTCGAGTTCTCCGATATTCCGCCGGAGTTCGCGCCAACCCGCACCCATCCGATCCGCGTGCGCTCGCGGCCAATGGCGGCCGGCGTGCACATCGCCCGTCATACCCATGCATGGGCTCAGGTTGCGTATGCGTCGCGCGGCGTGCTGCGCGTCGGTACGCAGGGCACTACCTGGATGGTGCCGCCGTCGCGCGCCATCTGGATGCCGCCGCATGTGACGCACGAAGTGGTCATCGTCGAGGAGGCGTTCTTGCGGACGCTGTATATCGACGAACACGCGGCGCCGCCGGGACTCGACGCATGCCGTGTCGTCGAGGTGTCGAATCTGCTGCGCGAGGTGATCGCCGCGCTCGACGAACCCGACCTCCCGGCCGCCCGCGAACAGGTGCTCGGAGCTCTGGCGCTCGACGAGCTGACCCGCTCCGAACCGTTGCCGCTCTCTGTGCCGATGCCCAACGAAAAGCGCCTGCGCGCGCTGTGCGAAGCGGTGATTGCCAACCCCGCCAATACGGATTCGCTCGAGCAGTGGGCGGCGAGCGTCGGCGCGAGCACCCGCACGATTGCGCGGCTGTTTCGCCAGGAACTGGGCGTCAGCTTTTCGCAGTGGCGTCAGCAGGCGCTGCTCGCGCGCGCGATTCCGCTGTTGAGCCAAGGCAGGCCGCTCGCGCATGTCGCGCAGGAGTTGGGCTATCAGAGCCAGAGCGCCTTTTCGGCGATGTTCCGGCGCGCGTTCGGCAGGAGTCCGCGTGCATTCATGGAGCGGGGCTCGGAACGCGTCGAGAGCGAGCGAGGTGCGCAGGCCACTGAGGATGACTTGCCGGATGGTGCGCTGATGGCGGATGCGCCGGAGTTTGATCGTTGACGAGCGCTGACTGGATGCCGCGCTACGCGAACAGAGCGGCACGTTAAGCGGTACGCTAGCCAGCGCTCCAGGCAACGCCATCCGCTACAGGCAGCGCAGTCCGCTCAAGGCAAAGCCGCCCGCTACAAGCAACGCCGTCCGCCCTAGGCGACGCCGGCCTCTACACGCGCCGCGCCAGATGGCGAATCGCGCCGAGTTGCGCGAGGCGCGGCCCGGCAAGCTTGTACCCCATGCGCAGATAAAGCCGCGCAGCGGGATTGTCGACGAACACCCGCAGTTGCAACTCGCGCAGACCGCGCTCACGCGCCCATTGATGCGAGATTTCCAGCATATAGGTGCCCGCGCCGCGCCGCCGGAAGCCGTCGGCGATCTGCACGTCACGGATGTGGAGCGAGTCGCCCTCCTCCGTGATGCGCAGCACGCCGGCTGCGTGACCATCCACTTCGAGAATGTGGTTTTCCGACTCGCGCCAGCTTCCAAGAAAAAGGTCGCTGCGCCAGACGAGGTGGTGCCGTTTGTAGTAGCCGCCCATGTTGTTGCGCGTTAGCGCTTCGGCGAACGCGAAATCGTCCATGCTGGCCTTGCGTAACTGGAACGGCGACGGTGCTTCGGTAGGAACGAACATGACACGGCGGGCAAATGATGATCCGCACAAAGGTAAAACACGCCGCGCGCGCTGGCAATGGCTGTTTGTCCCGAGAACGGCGAAGACCGGCGAAATGACGCAAAAAGCGCCCCGGAAGGTCGTTTAGGCCACTTGAGGCGCAACGATTACTTGACCGGCACGCGTGAAAGTTGACGTTCTGCTTACACGCGCATCCGCGATACGTTCGCGCATCACGCTATTCAGACACCCAAAGCGTGCCGGTCGATAATCCGTTGCACCGCAGCAGGCGTGATCGCCTCCAGCCTATGTCCGTCGACGCCCGTCGTGGTGACAGCCTGCAGCATCGCGTTATACACGGCCTCTTCTGTCGCCTCCGAAACCACCTGGAACAGCGGCGACATCGCGTCGTTGGCGAGATCTTCGAGCGTGCCGGCCGCCTTGCGCCGCTCCGGCGTGCGGCGCACTGCAGGCGACGTCGAGAACGCAATCGCGTAGTCACCCGAGCCGTTCGCCATCGAAGATCCGGTGCGGCCAATGCCGAGAAACGCGCGGTGCGCCATCCGCTTCAGGTTGCGGTCCGAGAGCGGCGCATCGGTCGCAATCACGATGACCACCGAACCGTCGCCGCCATGATCGTCGACCACGCCTTTCAGATAGTAGCGGCCGAGTTCCCGGCCCACCGGTGCACCGCCCATCGAAAGCACGCCGCCGTAGTTCGTCTGCACGAGCACGCCGATCGTGTACCCACCGAGGGTGGGCGGCAGCACGCGCGAGCTGGTGCCGATGCCGCCTTTCCAGCCGAACGCCTGCGTGCCGGTGCCCGCACCCACACACCCTTGCGGCACCGGGCCGGCCCTGGCGCCTGCGATCGCCTGCACGACGTGCTGCGATGTGACATGCCGGCTGCGGATGTCGTTGAGGAAACCATCGTTGGTCTCGCCGACCACGGCATTGACCGACATGACGCGTTCGTTGCCGGGCTGGCCGAGCGTCCATTCGACCGCCCCCGCCATACCCTCTGCGACCGACAACGTGTTGGTCAGGACGATCGGCGTTTCGATCTCGCCGAGTTCTTCGACCTGGGTGGAACCGGCGAACTTGCCGAAGCCGTTACCGAGCGCGAAACCAGCCGGAACCTTATCCTGGAAGAGATTGCCCGGGTGAGGCAGGATCGCCGTCACACCGGTGCGTACGCTAGCGCCCTCGATCAACGTGAGATGGCCTACCGCGACGCCGGTGACATCCGTGATCGCGTTCAACGGGCCCGGCTGCAGCACGCCGGGACGGATGCCGATGTCGCGCGCAAGGGCTCGCGCTGGGGCCTGCGTCCGGGCCTGCGTCGGGGCGCGCGTCGAGGGCGGCGCGTCCAATCCCGCAGGTTGCGGCGTGTCCTTTTGCCTGACTGGTTCCGAAGCGGCGGCCGGATCCCCGTCCGCGCGCTGCGCCAGCGTGAGCGTTGGCGCCATCGCCAGCAATGCGCCGAGAATACGGCGGCGGTAAGTCAGCAAAGTCGTGGTCTGCTCGCTTGTGCTCATGCGTTGTTTTCACCATTAGCGTGGACTTCACAGGATAAGGCGTTGCCGCCCCTGCCACGTTAAACGGTGAATAACGCAAAGTCCGTCGCAGACTGCTTAACTCGCTTACCTGTGTCCGGCAGCGCCGCTGCCGTTCCCGCCGCACGCCCTTTCGTGCCGCTTCAGCGGCGAGCTACCGCCGGTTCGACCCCGACACCACATCGATCCACACCGCCAGCACGAGGATGCTGCCTTTGACGATCATCTGCCAATACGCATCCACGTCGAGCATCGACATGCCGTTGTCGAGACTCGCCATCACCAGCGCGCCGATCAACGCTCCGTACACGGTCCCGGAGCCACCACGCATCGACGTGCCGCCGATAAAGCACGCCGCAATCGCGTCCAGCTCGCCCATCGATCCCGCCGAGGGCGACCCCGCCGCCAACCGCGCCGTATTGACGATGCCGCCGAACGCGCACATCAGCCCCATCAGCGCGAAGATCGCCAGCTTCACGCGGTTCGTGTTCACGCCTGACAGCCGCGTCGCTTCGAGATTCGAGCCGACCGCATAAATGCGCCGGCCAAACACGGTTTGCGTCGCGATCCACGTGAAAATGCCGAGCAACGCCAGCAGCAACAGCACCGGCACAGGAATGCCGCCGTAGCGATCGAGCGTCGCCACGAAGGCCAGCAGGATCACCCCAGCGCCAACGATCTTCGCCGCATCCTGCCAGACTGGCACCACCGGCAACTGATACCGTTGCCGGTTGCGCCGCTGCCGTACGGTCAGGACTGCCAGCAAAACGAACAGCACCACGGCGAGCGTATCGCCCGCAAACTGCGGCAAATAACCCTGCCCGACGAACACAAAGCTATCGGACACCGGTGCAATGGTCGAACCGCCGGTAACACCGAGCAGAATGCCGCGATACGCCAGCATGCCGCCAAGTCCCACGATAAACGACGGCACACGCCGGTACGTCGACCACCAGCCGTTGAAGAGCCCCACCAGCACACCGAGCACCATCACCACGGGCACGGTGACGCCGATCGGCCAATGGCGGTTGACGTCGAGAATTGCCGCGACGCCGCCGAGCAGACCGAGCAGCGACCCCACCGACAAATCGATTTCACCTGCGATGATGACAAACACCATGCCGCACGCAAGCATCCCCGTGATCGACATCTGCCGCAACAGATTCGACAGATTGCGCGGCGTGATGAACGCGCCGCCGGTGAGGAACGAGAAGAAGATCCAGATGGCCGCCACCGCGATCAGCAGCGCGAGAATCTTGTAGCGTGCGAACAGTTGCTGCACGCGCTGCGCGCCGCCGAACGAAGCGTGCGCGGCAGCGTCTTTGGGAGGTTGGGAAGTGACGTCGGGAGTCATGCTGCGCTCGCTTCGGTTGGGTTTGTGGTTCGCTGCGCCGGACGGATGGCCGCCGTGAGAATGTCCTCTTGCGTGAGGCCGTCGTTGATGAAGTCGCCGCGCAATTCGCCCTCGCCGATCACCAGCACGCGGTCGCTGATACCTAGCACCTCGGGCATTTCCGACGACACCATCACGATCGACATGCCGCGGTGCGCGAGCTGCACGATCAGTTTGTAGATTTCGTATTTGGCGCCGACATCGACGCCGCGGGTCGGCTCATCGAGAATCAGCACCTTCGGGTCGGTCAGCAGCATGCGGGTGAGCACGGCCTTCTGCTGGTTGCCACCGGAGAGGCTTGCAATCGACAGCATCGGATGCGCGGCGCGCACCGAGAGTCGCTTCATCTCCGTATGAATCGTATCGAGCTCGGCCGCCGAATCGATCCGCGCGCCTTTGGCAAAACGCTGCAATACCGATAGCGTGATGTTGTGCCCCACACTCAGATGCGGCACGATTCCGTGGCGCTTGCGATCCTCGGGCACCATGCCGATGCCGGCACGAATCGCGTCGGCCGGCTCGCGTATTTTCAGGGGCTTGCCGTCGAGCAGCACGGTGGCCTCGCTCACGCCGGGATAGGCGCCGAAGATCGCCTGCATCAGCTCCGTGCGCCCTGCTCCAACCAGGCCCGCCACGCCGAGTATCTCGCCGCGTCTTAAGGTGAACGACACATCGTCGACCCGTTTTCGATGCGGATTGGTTACGTCGAAACACGTCACATGCCGTGCCTCGAAGATCACGTCGCCAAGCGGCCGCGGCTCGCGCGGAAACAGATTGGTGATCTCGCGGCCCACCATCATTGCGATGATACGGTCGGTGGTCAGCGCGCGCATCGGCTCGGTTGCGACATGCCGGCCGTCGCGGATCACGGTAATGGTGTCGCAGACGGCTTCCACCTCGTCGAGCTTGTGCGAGATATACACGCAGGCCACACCACGCCGCTTCAGATCGCGCACGATATCCAGCAGAATACGCGTCTCCGAGCTGGTGAGAGACGACGACGGTTCGTCGAGAATCAAGAGCTTCGCGCGCTTGTTGAGCGCCTTGGCGATTTCGATCAGCTGCTGATGGCCGCCACCGTAGTTCATCACCGGCTGCGCCACATTGATGCCTTCGATATGCAGTTCGCGCAGCAGCTCGTCGGCGCGCTGAAACATCGCGGCGTAATTCATGCGGCCACCCGGCAGCGTGATTTCGTTGCCGAGAAAGATGTTCTCCGCCACCGAGAGTTCGGGCACCAGCATCAACTCCTGGTGAATGATCACGATCCCGGCGCGCTCCGTGTCGCGCACGTTCGCGGCCTTCAGCGGCTGCCCTTCCCAGAGGATCTCGCCATCCCAGATGCCGTACGGATAGACCCCGGACAGCACCTTCATCAGCGTCGATTTGCCCGCGCCGTTTTCGCCGCACAGGCCGACGCATTCGCCCGGCGACACGGCCAGGTCGATACCGTCCAGAGCCTTCACACCGGAAAACGCTTTGACGATGCCGTGCATCGCCAGTAAAGGTTGCGTCATTCGCTTTTGCCTCGCTGCAAAGCGCGCGACGACGCGGTTGCGTTCAACACGCAACAGGCGCCATCGCGCGTGGTCCCGCTTATGGGCCTGCTTATTGGCCCACTCATTGACCCACTTACTGGCTCGCGAGCTGTGCCTGGGTGTAGAAACCATCCTTTATGACGACATCCACATTGCTTTTGGTCAGCAGCGTCGGCTGCAGCAGGATGGTGTCGACCTTCTTCTTGCCGTTGTCGTACTGCGCGTTATAGGCAGGCTTATCACCCTTCGCGAGTTGCACGGCGAGGTTCGCAGCCTGGCTGGCGATCAGCTTGAGCGGCTTGTAGACGGTCATCGTCTGCGTGCCGTCAATCAGACGCCTGACGGCCGCGAGATCCGCGTCCTGGCCCGACAC
>Ga0302234_10000803_pt1 | contig 23548 bp, 25 predicted proteins | sample II_Palsa_N3_2_FD_193576 | JGI IMG/M metagenome (GOLD analysis project Ga0302234, IMG submission 193576) | Peat permafrost microbial communities from Stordalen Mire near Abisko, Sweden - II_Palsa_N3_2 | ecosystem: Environmental > Terrestrial > Soil > Palsa > Peat permafrost | place: Sweden... | reverse complement strand
TGGCCATGAGCTTGTCGATAAAGAGCTCGTCCCCTACAAACTCCTTGTGCGCCGCGTACGCGCTTGCGATCGGGCCCTGGAAGACCGCGCGCCACTTGAGGAACAGCGACTTGGCCAGAGGCGTGCCCGTCGGCGCAGGGTTCACCAGGGGCAGCGGCTTGGGCTCGGCAGAGAGCTTGATGGGCACGATGCGGACCGGCGTGAGGGCGTACAGGAGCTGGTTGGAGGGCGCGACCGCGAGGTCCTGCAATAATAATAAGGAAGGAAATAAAAATAACTACTCGTACAAGAACGTGGGTCTCCAGGGCTGCAATCTCCTCCCCAGAGCCGTCAAAATGGAGGAGGCGCAGACGCGTGACAGGCGGAGAGGAGAAATCGTCGACGGCGACGGCGATGCAACTGGCCCCTAATTAAAAAACCGAACAAATGAGATCAGCATTCCCCTTTATTATTTTATTTTATACCAGGCAAGAGGGCGAGAGCACTGACGATCGCCGGGGACCCGCCGTCAAGGGTGTTGAAAACGGCCGCCTGGCGCACCGACCGCGACGTGTGGTCGACCTGGAACGCCTTCAGACTGGTCCTGTACCGCCGGAGATTGCGCAGCGAGCCGTATGCGACGATAATGTAGTCGCCTGACCATCTGATCGTCGTGACGGGCGACGGGGGAAAGGCCTGCTGCTCGCCGAGGAGCTCCAGCGGCGCAAAGTGCGCCTGTGCGGCGTCCACGTCAAAGCAGCGCAAGGACGAATCGCTGTAGCCCACGGCGAGGCCCTGGTGGGCCCCATCGGCGAAATGCGTCATGGCTGTCACTTGGACCACCGTGGACGCCGGGCCCTTGAACGTCTGCTTGCGCTGGAACCGCATGGCCTCGTTGAACACGAGCGCGTCAAACTGGCCCTTGTCCGAGCCGAGCACGAGGATGTCGCTCGCGTAGCCGACGTTGGCGCTCGTGGGGATGCTGCACAGGGCCGTGATCGAGTCGGCCATGAAGGACATGGGCACGGCAACGATCTCGTTCTCGAGAGGGTCGTACAGGAAGAGCTTGGTCTCGCCAGAGCTGTGCAAGAGGGGCAATTAATCAGTCAACAGGGCAAATTAAGCGGCAACCAGCAGCAGCAAACTAAGCAGGAAAAGAACCCCCCCAAACAACCACAGAAACAACCCCGGAGAAAAGCAATGCCAAGTACCTTTGCGCCACAACGGCCACCAGGTGCTTGGTGCCAATCCTCATCGCGGTCGCAGCGACAATCCCCACCTAAAACCAACAGGAAGCACGCGCACATCAGTACCACCGCCAAGCCGCTCTCCCTCCCCCTCGTCACCTCGTCGGGATCCCGCTCAGCCTCCTCGCCCAGCAGGTCGCCGACCGTCAGCCTCGCCACAGGGCCCTTGCTGGCCACGCTCATTCTGCTCCATAGCTACACGGAAAAGTAAGGAAAAAGGCGCGTTTAACAGCCAGCCAGCCAGCCAGCAGGAGCAGCGCACGGTACCTCGAGCGACGTGTCGTCGTGCGTCAGGGCCCACGAGCCGCCGTGAAAAAAGACACCGCCCAACGATATGCCAGCCATTTCTAAAGTGTGTTCCCCGTATTTCCAAGTGCACTGCCCGTTACAAAAGGGGTTGTCATTCCGTTCCCCGCAGGTACTTCACGCGGTTGATGCAGGCGACGAGGCCCTTGGTCGCCTTGATGGTCTCTGACTCGACGCTGGTCACGAGCGCGTCCTCGGCGGCGGTCCACACGGGCACGTCGGCGTGGCGGAGGTAGTTGAGGGCCCAGTCAAAGTCGCCGTTGCAGTAGTAGAGGGCGTACACGCACACGTTGCGATGACAGGACCTGCGAGCAAAGAGGCCATGTTAAACAGATACAAGGATTCGGTAGGCGCACGTACGTGAGCTGAGCGAGTTCCTGGGCGACTTTCTTCGCACGATCGACATCGTCGGGTTCGACCTGCGTGGCGCCGTAGTGGTCCTCGTTGTGCTCCTGGCTGTAGATGGGGGACGGGGCGAGGATGGGGGCGGCTGCGGCATGTCTGGGCTTTTTGGCTGGGGGAGAATGGGGCTTGGCGGATGACCAGTTGAACACAGCGTCGCCGTCATCCTCGTCGCTGTCCACGATCTTTCGCTTGTTCCTGGGGGCGGCGTGATGGACGATCTCGGTCTCGTCGGTCTCTTGGAACTGGCTAGCTTGGTCGGCGTTATGCAGCTTCTCCTGTTGATATGTTTTATTTATTATTATTGTTTGAATAAAATTTTCCTTACGAGAGCAATGATGGCAGCATGTCGGCGCGAGTGCGTTCCCCTGGACACGTCGGAAAACTGCCCGGCGATGCTGTCGTCGCCGACGCCGACCTTTTGCGGCGACTGTTTCTTGTGGGGGCTGTACGCTTTCTTGTCTGGCGAGTTCATCTTGTCGTCCTTTTCTGTCCTCGTGAGCTCGATGCCGTGCAGCTCAAACGCGAGCCGTTGAAAGTCGCCCTTGCTTCGCATCGTGCTGACCTGGAACTTGACCGAGGTCTTGTCCCTGCCCAGCTGACGGGTTTGCGTCAGTAAAAACCCAATTGGAAACAAAAAGCCACCTTTGGAACGATTGAATTGTAGAAATTCGTGACGGATTTCCGCCACTCGGTCTCGCCGTTCTCGACCTCGTCGATCCACGCCTGCACAATCATCTCCTTCTCCGACTTGGTGTACCTGGTGAACTTTTCCGGCTCGATGTTGGCGGCGTACGCAGCAGCAACGGCCGCGGGCACGGGCACAGGCTCGGGCACAGCCTCAGCAACCATGCGGTACTTCTCCATGTCCGCCAGCGCGCCCTGCTTGATCGAGTCGTGCAGAAAGTCCTCACTTGCCAAGCAGGTGTCAGCAAGGCCAAAGCCAAAAAAACAAACACCACACCTGATCCAATTGGACGTCATCATGCTGGGGTCACCCTTGCGTGCAGCCAGGATCAGCGTCTTGCGGCTGGACGTCTCGAGCACCTCACCGCCGTACTTCTGCAATACGCCAAACAGAAAGCCAATCCCCGATTAGCGCGCCAAAAAATAAAAATAAACGCAAAAAACAATAAAACTTGCCTTGACCAGCTCCTTCACCTCCGCAATGTGCCCCTCAAACGTGCGCGACACGTAAAAGGCCAGCGGCCTGCCGTCCCTCCACAGCAGCGCCGTCGTATCGGCCTCGGGCGGCGTTGTAACGTCCTCCTCTTCGCTCATTCTGACGTCGTCAAACTGACGACCACATTTCCCGTGAGCTCGTTGCCCGTCTCGGCGTTCAATGTCGTCGACCTTTCCGGTCAAGCCTGTGATTGTGCGCGCGCTCTCTGGGGCATCGGCGCCCTTGCTGTCGTCGTCGTCGTCGTCGTCGTCGAGTGCAGGCGCGGCAAGCGGGAGCCCGCTATCGCGGCCACACACGCCCCCGATTACGTCGTCGTCCCCGGCTGCTGCTTCTGTCGTGGTGCATCGGACGCTCTCGACCAGCAACACGCCGAGCAGGGATCGCGATCGGGAGCGCGACAGGGACCGTGATCGGCCAGAGTCGCAGCAGCGGGACAGGGACAGGGAACGAGAACGAGAACGAAGCGAGCCACGTGTCACGACAAGACCGGTGCGTTTTCTCTTTTTTTGCGCCCCCGGCTTTGTTCTGAGCCTGTTCCTTTGTCGCAGCAATGGGCCATCGACCTCGAGAACGAGCTGGACGAGGGGAGGGCCAAGCTCGTGACGATGGCGAGCGAGGATGCGGCGGTGGCGAGGGAGGTGAACCAAGCACGATACGGCGTCCAGGCCTCGCTCGTCGATGTATGTAACCCCCCACCCCTTCTCGCTCTTGTTAAAATGTGCGCGGTTAGATGGACAAGATCGACAGCCGCCTCGAGGTGACCCAGGCCCAGCTCAAGAGCATCGACCTGTATGGGACCCTGCCGGCCCAGTTCACGCCCCAGTTCACCACCAGCCGTGTACTTTCGCAATAAGTAGTACGGAACAAGATGTTATTTTTGCAAGTCCTGCGACTGGGAGGAGGAGAGAACGTGGCTCCATTTGACGTAGGTCTCCTTGAGCGTCGCGTTCATCTGGTCCAGCTTTTTTTGCTATTTTTATTAAAAAAAAGGGAGGGTTTAGTCTGGGAAGGACTGGGCTGCGTACCTCCTCGTCGCGAGTGTTGTAGCTCACCAGCGAGACAATCTGCAACAGTGTCAGCAACTGGCCCGCATTGCGTCGCTCTGGCCTCGTCTCGCCGCAGTACCCGTCGATTGCAACTGCAGTCGACAAAAAGAAGAGGGAATTAGCACGACCAAAGAAGGCATGCTGCCTACTCTTGAGGCGGTCCAGCTGGGTGGACAGGACCTCCTTGCGGAACGCGGTGACGATCAGGTCGCGCACAAAGGCCGACGAGGCCGAGTCGCCGTACTCGAGCAGCGTGGGCAGGTCGACGCGGTCCGGGTGCATCTGCAGCGGCTCGAAAATACCGAGAAAGTACGGCAGGAGCGTCCCGTTGAAGAACATCCACACCTCGACCGTCCTGTGGATGAGCTTGTCCTCGCCCAGCGCAACGAGCTTGTCGCGCATGGGCGCCATGCCCGTGACCAGCAGCGTGCGCAGATCGTTGACCACGTCCGAGTGCGACTTGGTGCGGAGGATCTTGCCCAGGCAGCTGTTGAGCGTCTCGATGTTGACCTTGAGCCCTTCGCCCTGGAACAGCGTCATGGTCGCGTTGGCCACCACGCGCCAGCACTGCTCCACCGTCGCGCTCTCGGGATCAAACACGTCCTTGGCCAGCGGGATCGACACAAACTTGAGCGCGGTCGTCAGCGTGCTCCCCGAGCTCGAGCCGCGGTGGTGGTGGTGCGCAGACGACGTCGACGAGTGGAGGCTCATTTCTGGACCAAAACACGCGGACAGATCCGGCAAAATAGCGTAATAATAACGTCATCGCGTGACACTTTTTTGTTTGCTTGTTCAGCAAGAAGGCGGCCGCGCCAGCAGTGGCCTCGGCACGGGGCATCCCGACGTGGCCGCGTCGTACTGCAGCAGGTTTCATAAAAACATGGGACGACTCTAACAAACAAAATGCTGCTACTGCTGCTGTTGCTGACGTAGATTGTGTTGTCGCTGGGATCGATCGCGACTCCGAGTGCGTGATTCAGTGTGCCATTGCCCCATTGGTTCGACCTTGTGTAAATCCACCTGCGCTCCTAAATACAGTATGTACAAAAAACTAGGAAAAGTCAAGGCAGTTTGAGTAGCAGGCTCGCGATGGCTGATCGTAGAGCAGTAGCCTAGAGGACTCTGCGGGACCGAGGATGTTCTTGCACGAGGGGAAGGAGCAGACGAGCTGGCCGGAGACCTGGGACAGGGTGCCGCGGTTGGCACACGCAAAGACTCTGCCATTGAAGGCGGATGCGACGACGAAGCCTGTTGCGGCGTAGTCGCCGGTGCGGTTGGAGATGACCATGAGCACGGTGCGAGACGAGGACGCAGAGGTGAGCTGCTGGTTGGGGAAGATGGCCAGGCGACCCTCGACAAACGGCATGGTGGCCTTCGCGGAAGCCGTCGCGGTGTAGCACGTTGCGCTGCTGTAGAGCACGCACTTGTTGCTGTCGAGCTTGGCAAAGTCGTCGCTCGACAGGGACGGGCACTGGCTGGACCCGTCCTCGTGGCAGGTGTTGCTCGACGTGATGCTGCCAGCGTAGCGGCAACAGGCCTGATCAGCAGCATCGTTCCCGTTGTTGACATCGACCAGGCGGCCGGCCACGAGCTCGTCATCCTGCGTCACGATGTAGCAGTTGGGGGACTCGGAGGTGGCTGTCAGGCTGGTGGCCGCGGCGTCGCGAATGGCCGCGCGATAGACGAGGGTGGTCACTGACGTGGGCTTTGTGGCACTCTGACCAGGAACGGCGACAGAGACGTTGTTCTGGACCAGCTCAACAGCGGGCGGTGCCTGCGAGAGCACACCCACCCCGCACAAGAGCACCGCGGCGCACAGGGCAGCGGCGACAACAGCACACGTTCCCTTCATGCCAATCAGAACGAACTGATCACCAACGAGAGATCACCAAGGAGAAAAAAGGAGGCGGCACTGCGCCCCCACCGAAAGGGACGGACGGACGGACGGCACTGCGCAATGGCCAGTTCGCGAACAGGCATTGCAGCGACGCCGGCGAACGTCCGCAACCCACCAGCCGAGCAGGCAAAAAACACCTCATCGTGCGGGGATTTCCCTTCCACCACGCCACCTCGATGGTGCTGCTGCTGCTGCTCCTGCTGAGCGCTCAGCTGAGCGCTGCCCAGCCGCTGGACCAGGCCACGTTCGACGCCTGGTTCAGCTCGGTCGTCGGCGACACTGTCCAGACCGACCAGGCGGGCAGCGTCGCGGCCGCGTACTTTAACCTGGACGGGTCCGTGTTGCTGACGGCCTCTGCGGGGTCCTGCTACGACCACGTCACGGGCGCGCTCAAGCCTGGCCTGTCCCCGTCGGCCTCGCGTGTGCGCATGGGCAGCGTCAGCAAGCTGTTTGCGGCCACGTTGGCCTTCCAGCTGGCCGAGCAGGGGACCCTCGACCTGGACGCACCGCTCCCCTTCATGGACGGCACCGTGCTCGCCAGCCGGGCGCCGTACTCTGTCCGTGACGTGATGTGCCACACCATGCCGGTGGACGAGCGTGCCCTGGGGCTGGAGACACGCGGCGCGGGCACCAACGAGACCTACGAGCAGCTGGTGGCGCGTGTGTTCACTGGGTGGACCGCGGCCGTCGATGCACCCACCAGGGTCAGCTACTCCAACATGGGCGTGATGTACGAGGGCGCCGCGGTCGAGCACGCTGCCCAGACGCCGTTCTGCGACGTGCTCACGAGCCAGATCGGTGGCCTGCTGGACCTGCCCAGCCTGGCCTGCCACCGTCAGCTGCACGGCGACTACGACGACGTTTGCTACGGCCCCACGGCCTGGACCTTTGAGCCCTTTGAGGTGCGCCCCACGTCGTCGGGTGACCTGTACGCCTCCGTCAGTGACATTGCCCGCTTCCTAGCCGCCCATGCGACCAGCCCGTCGCCTCTCTTTGCCAACGAGACCACGGCCGACGTCATGCACTCGATCCTGTACCCCGGCGAGAGCGTCCTGCCCGGCGGCATCTTCAACGGCATGGCGCACCAGTTCTTCGCAGAGGTGCTCAACGGGACCAGGGTCCTGTCGCACTCGGGCGGCGTCTACTCGTTCAACTGCATGGCCTTCTACTATCCGGACCACGGCGATGGCCTGTTTATCGTGACGACGCCGGGCAGCAAGGGCAACCGTGGCGGCCGCATCCCCTCCGAGGCCATGCAGAACTTTACCGCGACGTTCCACAACGCCCTGGGGACCGCAGACGAGGTCAGCACCGTCCTGCCCGTGGACACAACCGGCTCGCAGGACAAGGCGATCGCGTGCCTGGCGGGTCCCTACGTGTCGACTCGGCGTGTCCATTTCGGGATCACGGCTGTCACCGGCATCTTCTCCTCGTTCACCGTCAAAGTGGGTGCCCAGGGCGAGTTGGTGGTGCATGGGATCGAGCCGTACCCTGTCACGTTTGACCCTGTTGCCCGGACGGCCGAGGCCCCGCCCAGCGACAAGATCGTGCTGCAGACGCGCGGTTCGCCGGTCAACCGGACCATGTTCCTCGTGGCCACGTTCACTGCCCCGGTCGCCAGCATCCTCAGTGGCGAGAGCCCGTGCGTCCCCGTCCAGATCGAGCACATCTCTGGGCCGGTCACCTTTGTGCCCATGACGACCCTGACCAACGTCAACGCCCAGCTCGCCTTTCTCCTGTTTGAGCTCATCGTGCTCTTTTACTCGATCATCGCGTGGCTGCTGGTGACCCCGATCGGCTTGCTCGTCGTGCGTCTCAGAGGACGTCGCGGCGGTGACCAGTCGGACGAGCACGAGGCCCTGCTCAACGTGCAGCAGGACAGCGGCAAGGGCACAGCTGCGGCCGTCTCGGACCGGTCCAAGCTGGTCCTCGACGGCGCCGAGGCGGCCTTGGGCGTGCTCGCCATCGTGGCCGTGTGGGCGATCTTTGCCGGCGTGACTGGTCCTCAGCCCCTCACACTCTTTGACACCAACCCGGTCTTTGTCACGGCCAACGTCACGCTGCTCCTTCATGTGATCGGCATTCTCGGTCGCTGTCTCGTCGTCCTGGTTTGCTACGTTTGGCTCGAGGCGGCGTGGCTGTCCAAGCGCAACGCCGTCAGCGCGATCCTCCTGGTGGCTCTCCAGACCCTTGGCCTCGTGTTCCTCGTGTCGATGAACTTTATCGTCTTTAGATTCTGGTAAGTAGACTGTAATATTTTGTACTCGTCGTCCCCGTGGGGAACTCAAAAAAACACACTTGTCGCCCCCTTGGAGAGACCCTGCCTTTCGATCAGGGACTCGAAAGAAAAAAAGAACACCATTGAAATTCTAAGTTTTACACATGGATGTATATGTATCGATTGATTGGTTTAGCTATTTGGTTGGTTGGTTGGTTGTTCACCACTCTTGTCCTTGGAACATGGGGTTGCGCGTCTGGCGGCTCGCGGGCGCGATGTTTGCACTGTCGCTCGACAGGTTGCGCTCGAGGTAGCCCGACGAGTAGTTCTTGCTGCTGCCGTACGCGCCGTAGAGGCCACTGCCGGAAGACTGGCGGCGTTTGACGATGACGACGATGATGATGGCGATGGCCACCACAGCGACCGCGGCGACGACGATCCCGGCGATCATAGCAGTCTGGCCAGAACCTGCAGTGTTGGCCCCAGCAGATGCGGTTCCAGTCGGGGTAGGACTTGCTGCAGGGACTGTTGGGTTCGGAGTCGATGGGGCAGACGTTGTTGACGGGATCGTTGACGGGATCGTCGATGGGGCAGACGTTGTTGACGGGATCGTCGATGGAGCAGAGGTTGTTGACGGGATCGTCGATGGAGCAGAGGTTGTTGACGGGATCGTCGATGGAGCAGAGGTCGATGGAGCAGAGGTCGACGGGGCAGACGGTAACGGGGCCTGGCTGGCGCTAGGAGCAGGCGTGGGAGTAGCAGTAGCAGTGGCAGTGGCAGTGGCCGATCGAGTGGCCGAGTGGACTGCCGTAGAGGTAGCGGTGCTGGAGGCAGTAGCTGAATGGACCGCAGTCCACGTAGCGGTGCTCGATCCAGTGGCTGAGTGGGCTGCAGTGGCCGTGCTGGAGGCAGTCGAGGAGGTCGAGTTGGTGTACCAGTCGAAATCGACGCTCAGCGAGCAGGTCGTGCCGGTGGAGACGTTGTACTGCTTCATGACTGGCGCAGTCCAGCCGGCAAAGGGCGCAAAGTCGTTGTAGTTTTGCTGGCCGTCTGTGCTGCCGTACCACAGCTGGAGGGACCCTGGCCCACCGGCGATCTGGTACGCCGTCGATCCAAAGGTCACGTTCCAGTACTGGCTGTTGCTGAACACGCCACACGGGTGCCCTGTGGTTTGACACGTACTCACGAGGGCGGCGTAAAAGGCCTGGTTGCCCGACGTGCTCACGTTCCAGTTGGACCCGGCCGTGGTCTCCTGGACGATGAGCCAGATGGTGCCGTAGCTGACCGAGGCGAGGTTGGACGTGACTGCGGCCACCTGGTTGGCCGCTGGGATGGCGCACGTTGCACAGGGGAAAATGTACACGTCGACGACGGGGATCCCAGCCTGGTTGGCGTAGCCGATGGTCGTGACGGCATTGGTGTCGATGATGCCGCTCGAGTGGTACGCGCGGATGACGATGCGCTCAAAGCCGGCTGCTGCCATGCACTGCATCGAGGCGAGCGTCGTTGCCGAGGAGAGGTCAAAGCCGGGGCCGGGCGGGACGACAGGGACAGGGGTTGCAGTGGCTGTTGGAGTGCGGGTGACGGTCGACGTGGCCGATCGGGTGACAGTCGACGTGGCCGAGTGGGTCACGGTCACGGGGGAGCCCCAGATGGCGTTGGCATTCGAGTACCAGTCCAGGTCGACGCCGACGCCGCAGATCGTGGCTGTGCCGTTGTACTGCTTCATATCGGGCGTGGTCCAGCCGCCAAACGTGGGGAACTCGGCAAAGGAGGCCACGTTGTCGTAGTAGGCGTACCAGATGGGAAGGCCGCTCGCCGCGGTGGAGACCCAGGTGGACGAGCCAAAGATGGTGATCCAGTTGTTCTGGTTGCTGTAGACGCCGCACTTGCTCCCCGTGGCGATGCAGGCCGTGGCCAGCTCGTTGAACCAGGCCTGGTTGCTGCTCGTGCTCGTGCTCCAGTACTCGCCCGCGTAGTCTTCCTCGATGTCGAGCCAGATGATGCCGTACGTGCACCCCGCCAGCTGGGTCATCATGGCGCTCACCTGGGCCGATGCCGTGGCGGAGCAGGTGGGGCAGGGGAACATGTACACGTCGGCACGGGTGATGCCCGCAGAGTAGGCCGTGGCCAGGTTGCCGTTGACGTTGGTGTCGGGCACGCCGGACGAGTGGAAGGCGCGGAAGATGGCCGTCGTGAAGCCCTGGGCAATGAGGCACTCCATCTGCGACAGGGAAGGCACGGTGGACATGTCGATGCCGTAGCCCGGCGTGGCAGGGACCGAGGGCGCCGATGTCGCAACGGCAGACGAGTTGGTGGTCCAGAGAGCGGCAGCGTTGCTGTACCTGTGAAGAGGAAAAAGTAAAATCCAATTATTATTTTTTTTTCTTGCGCTCTACCAGTCCAGGTCGATTTCAAAGCCGCAGATGTAGGCCGTGCCGTTGAACTGCTTCATTGAGGGCGTGATCCACTGGCCAAACTGGATGTAGCTGAGGTAGCTGGCCTCGTTGCCCGTGTAGCCGACGTACCAGAGCGGGTTGGAGGCGCCCACGCCGTCCGGCGTGTTGTAGGAGATCGAGCCAAAGATGAGCGTCCAGAAGTTGCTGTTGCTGTACACGCCGCATTTGTAGCCCGATGCGGCGCACGTGCTCACGAGCTCCTGGTAGAAGACCTGGTTGGCGGTGACGTTGGTGTTGGACCAGTAGACGCCGCCGTCGGGCAGGGTATCCTCGATGTCGAACCAGATGTTGCTCCATGTGGCGCCGGCAGTGGTCAGCATGCTGATCATGTCGTTGAATTGCTCGCTGGCAGACGGGCCGCTGGGGCACTGGATCACGCACGGGTAGAGGTAGACGTCGGCCTGCTTGATGCCGGCAGCGTACGCCGTCGCCAGGTTGGTCGGGGCGTTGGTGTCCGGGGCGCCGTACGAGTGGTACGCTCGGAAAATAGCAACGTCCAGTTGCTGGTCCATGAGGCAGTCGACGTCCGCCGTGGTGAGCACCAGGGCCGTGTCGAAGCCGTAGCCGGCCTGGGCGAGGGCCCCCGTCGAGGTCGCCGCGAGCAGCAGCGAAACAAAGAGCCCGAGCTTCATGGCCTGCTGCCAGGGTGAAAAAACAAACAAGGGGGTCAAAAAAAAACTGAAACACGGTGAAACGTCTTTGAAACGTCTTTGAAACAAGAGAGGCAGGCAGGGCGCCGCCGCAAGAGAAGAGCGGGAGAGGGAGGAAGGGGGGACAGGCGTGAAGCCGGCGTGCGCACAGTTAATTGAAGAAGCACTTGCGCACGCGACAGCCAAATTGTTGGTCGGTCGCGTGAAAATATTTTCGAATATTGTTTCATAATTTACAAGGAGCTCTGCGGATTTATTTAGATGGGATGAGAATGAGGCAGCCGACTGATGCTGCCGCCCCCGCCGCCCCCGCCGTCGTCGTCGTCGTCGTCACGCCAGCGCCGACGGAAGACCTTTAGGAGGAACGGTGTCGTGAGCAACGAGAGCGCCGTCGTGCCCAGGACGAGGTAGTAGACCTCGCGCGAGATGAGCCCGAGGCCCTTGCTGCGCGCCGCGATGACAAAGGCAAACTCGGAGACCTGCGACAGGGCGAGGGCGATGATGTACCCACTGTAGCCAAAGACGAACCGGAACGCGATGAAGCCAAGGACGACCTTTGCCGCGACGATGCTGGCCGTGAGCACGAGCAGAAGCGGCAGCTGCTGGTACAGGAACAGCGGGTAAATGTGCAGGCCGATCGAGGCGAAAAAGAGGGCTGCGAAGAGGTCGCGCACAGGGACGAGCAGCGGGATGCCCCGTTCAATGTACCCGTTCCGCGACGATGCCTGCAACCCCGCCACGAAGCAGCCCAGCTCGAGCGACAGGCCCAGGGCCTCGGCAAGGGCCATCATGATGAAGCAGTGGGAGAGCATTCCGAGCAGGGCGACGGCCGCTGGGCTGCTGACTCGCACGACGACCCACCGCAGAAAGAGGCTCATGAAGACACGGTTGATGAGGTAGGCCATGAACAAGTAGACGGCCGTGGCCAGCAGCAGGTTGCCCACGGTCCACACGATCTGGTGCCAGCTCTCGGTGTGCTGCATGATGGGCAGGATCGCCAGCAGGATGCCGAGGTACATGTCCTGCAGCACCAGCACGCCCACGGACGCATGGCCCTCCCGGTCGGCCAACTCGTGCGACGTCAGGCTCGTCACGACCACGGCCGTCGAGGACAGCGAGGCACAGAAGCCGACGGCGAGGCCCTCGACGGGCGAGCCGCCAAGCAGGACGGCCACCAGGGCGCCAAGCAGGGTGATCACGGCCATCAGCAGCCCAGAGCCGTAGACAGCCACGTTCCACACCCGCCGCAGTTTGTCCACGGAGAACTCGAGGCCCAGCACGAAGAGCATGAGGAAAATACCCAGCTGGGCGATCGTTTCAACCTAGTATCCAAAATAGTTCTTTAGTTATTTTATATTTGCACTCGTCTATTTTACCTGGACAAAGCTCTTGATGAGGTTGAGCCCCGACGGCCCCAGCCAGATCCCAGCGAGAATATAGCCAAAGATGGACGGCAGGCCGACGACCGTGGCCGCATGCCCGCAGACGAACGACGACACAACGACGCGCACGAGGTCGTACAGCAGCCTCGAGTCCTCGTAGGGCACGGTCGTGTCCTTGGGCCTGGCGAGCACGTAGACGTTGTTATCGGGGTCGACCAGGAACGAGACGCCGCCCGACTCCCGCTTGCGATCGGGTGCCGCTGGCTGGGACGACGGCGGGACTGTTGGCTTGAGCGGCTCGGCGGCAGCACCGGCGGCGGCGGCGGCTGCTCCGTCCTCGTCGTCGTCGTCGTCGTCCTCTGCGTAGACGTACCGCTGTCGCGGCTGGTCGTGGTCCTCCCCTGTGAGTTTTTGGGCCAGCATGTCGTCCTCGGCCAGCCCCTGCTGCTCCACGTCGAGTCCCAACAGGGGCGGTGGCTGCTTGTCCTCCTTCTTGTCGTTGGCCGCGTAAATGTCGTCCCCCTCCACACGAAGCACCGTCTCGATGGTCACGCCCCGGTCCCGCTTCTGCACCTCGTCAAACGTGTGCTCGACCCGCTGGGCCTCCAGCTTGTCGGCCGCCTGCTTGACCTCGTCCATGACCACGTTCTTGTTCTTCTTCGTGGGCGCATCGGCCTCCTCCGTCCCGTTGCCGACGGTCCTGTTGGTCGCCACGCTCGCCTCGTGCGGGGCATCGCCAGCACCACCCGGACCAGCACCGCCAGATGAGGTCGTGGGGGACACCGCAGCACCCCCTCCTCCTCCTCCGCCGCCGCCGCCAGCATCGACGTAGCTCTGGTAGTCCAACTGGGCCTGCATGGCCGCCAGCTGCGCCGTCTTCATCTTTTGGTGCAGAGCCTCCTTGGTGGCCACCGTCGGGCCCTGGGCCTTTGCTGCCGTCGCGCTCGCTGCGGCCGTGGTCCCGTTGAGGCCGACGACGTCAGACAGCGCGGTCTCCAGGGCGGCGAGGGCGGCCACGACGCCCCGCTCGAGCCCGCTTATCGCCTGCCGCCGATCAGGGTCGATATCGCTGGTGGCAGCGACCGTGTCGAGGGCCGAGGCGAGCTGCAACAGGTCCCGGCCGTGCAGGGCGCTCCGTGGTGCGCCGGTGGTCGTGCCGGGCCAAGGCGACGGCGGGGTGGAGGGGCTGGCCGTGGCCGCGCCGGGGGCTGCTGGTGCCGGGGCAACGAGCGCACCCGCCCAAACAAGGAGGAGCAGAACACGGAGCAACCTTAGGGACATCACACATGAAAATTGCAATTCCAGCCATCTTTGACAAATGAGCTCCCTATCCCAACGCGGCAGTGGAGGAGGAGGTGGTGCAACGCCGACGGGCACACCGGCCGCCCCACCGGCCACGGGCTCCTCGTCCTCGTCTGGGCGCGACGACGTCGACAGCGACCAGCGTCTGCAGGCGGTCGTGCTGGCAGACTCGTTCAACCGCCGTTTCCGCCCGCTGACCCTTGCCCGTCCAAAGGTGCGTGCCTCTTTTCCCCCCCCCCCCCACCCCCGTGTTGTGGCGCAAACTAACCCGCGGACCACAGGCCTTTCTGCCGCTGGTGAACCAGCCACTGCTCGAGTACACGCTCGAGCTGCTGGCCGTGTCGGGCGTGCACGACGTCATTATCTTTTGCTGCTACCACGCCGACCAAATCAAGGACTACATTAGGTGCGCTTGGCTGGTTGTGCCCCGTCTCTAACCCCGCAGACAGCAAGTCCAAATGGGCGCGCCAGGAGAGCCCGTTCGCCGTGCAGATCGTCGAGTCGAGGGACTCGTTGAGTGTGGGCGACGCCATGCGCGAGATCGATGCACGGTCGATTATCAAGCGCGACTTCATCCTGCTGGACGCGGACGTGGTCAGCAACATGCACCTGCAGAACGTGCTGCAGCAGCACATTGCCCGCCGACAGAAGGACAAGTACACGCTCATGACGATGGTGCTGAAAAAGGCGATGCCGGGCCACCGGTCCAGGTACGTTGACTACTGACATGTAATATTCACATAGCTATTTATCAGGCCTGCGGGCGAAGAGTCGTGCATCGTGCTCGATCCCGAAACCAGCGAGCTGCTGCAGTACCAGAGCACGCCATCCCTCGGACCCAACAAGCGCTCGCACGTCACGGTCGACCTCGAGACCCTGAAGGAGCACAGCGTGTTCTCCTTCCACAACGACCTGATGGACTGCCATATCGACATTTGCTCGCCCGAGGTGCCGCCGCTGTTCACCGAGAACTTTGACTGGCAGGACATCCGCGAGGACTTTGTCAAGGGCGTGCTCGAGTCGGACCTGCTGGGCCACAAGATCTATACCCACGTGGTGCACCAAGAGTACGCAGCCCGGGTGCAGTCGATTCGCACCTATGGTGCCGTTAGGTAAACATGGAGATGGTGCAGCCTGGACTAAAACGAGGGGAGGGGGCGCTGCAGTAAGGACATTATCTCGCGGTGGACGTACCCACTGGTGCCGGACGCGAACGCCATCAACGGCCGCGCATATGCCTACGGGCGCAACAACGTGTACAAGGACATCGACGTGGTCCTGGCCATGTCGGCCGTCATTGAGCGCAGCGTCGTCCTGGGCGAGAAGACGACCGTGGGCAAGAACACGGTCATCCGAAACTCGGTCATCGGCACCCACTGCAAAATAGGTACACATAAAAAAATAAAGAATACTATCTAAGCATCGAAAAAGGGGATAATGTGGTTCTGGAGGGCGTGCACATCTGGGACCGCGTCACGATCGAGGACGGCTGCAGGGTGACCGAGTCCATCCTCGCCTCGGACGTGACGCTGCACCAGAACACGGTCGTCTCTGCGGGCTGCCTCGTTGCCGACAAGGTCGCGCTGGGCCCCAACCTCACCGTGCCCCCTTGCTCCCGTTTCGCCAGCGTCCCTCAGCCCTCCTCCCCCAAGGAGGACCTCGCCGTCGTGGGCGCCCAGGGCAAGGGATATCTCTGGACAAAGGCCGGCATGGGGGACGACGGCAGCGACGACGACGACGACGAGGGCGACGACGTCCACGACTGGCACAAGAGCCACGCGACCTTTGGCCCTATCACGAGCAAACAGCAGATCGACGAGGCGTACCACCAGGCCAGCGACGACGACAGCTCGAGCGACACGAGCGGCGACGGCGACAACGACAGCGACGACGACGGCATCGACGACATGGACGACAAGGCGCGGTTCCACCACGAGGCCCTTGCCACGGTCGCGCGTGCCCTCGAGGAGAAGCACGACTACGAGACGACCGTGCTCGAGCTCAACGGGCTCAAGTTTGCCTACAACACGTCCTTCAAGGACTGCTACTCGGCCGCCCTCGAGGCCCTGCTCAACGCCGTCAGCCCCACGGCGACCGCCCCGGCCGACGCGGTCAAAAAGCTGTTCCTGCCATGGGGCGGCAAGTTGCTTAAAAAGTTTGTGCGGACCAAGGCGGACCAGATCGACGCCATCCACGAGATTGTGCGCATTTGCGGCGCCAAGGAGCATCTGCACAAGGCCTTCAGCCCCACGCTGCAGTCCCTCTACCACGGCGACGTGGACGTGCTGCAGGATGAGGCCTTGGTCGAGTGGGACGGCGACCAGGCCCTGTGGAAAAAGGCCAGTGCGACGGACAAGCAGCTCAAGCAGCTCGCCCAAAAGTTCATAGTCTTTGTGCACGAGCAGATGGAGGAGGACGACGACGACGAGGACGACGACGACGAGGAGGATGACGACTAACTTGTGTATGGACCCAAAAAGAATAAATTCGAATGGTAGTACAAAATGGTGATATCATCGCTTCGTGGGGGAGGGCTTGGGAGATCCCTTTGAGGGTGACGTATTCCTGCTGCTGCTTGCCGACTTGGACGGCGATCGTTGCTGCTGCTGCTGGTCAACCGTCCACTTTTGCAGCATCTTGAGCGAGTCCTCTGTCTTGCTGCTCCCGGTGGCGCCAAACGCGTCGACGTAGGCCGCGTAGGCGAGCTGCATGTGCTTGAGCGCAGACGCGTGGTCGCCCAGGGCCTTTTCCAACAGCGCCACGTTGTAGTGCGACGTGGCCGTGTCCGGATGGTCGTTGCCCAGGGCGTGCTCGCGGATGGCAAGGGCTTTGCGGTACAGATCGAGGGCACGAGCGGGCTCGGCCTGATGGAGCGAGGCGAGCTGGCTGTACGACTTGGCCGTGTCTGGATGCTCCTTGCCCAGCACGCCCTCGCGGATCTCGAGGGCCTTGTTGTGCAGCTCCAGGGCCAGCACATAGTCCTTCTGGCTGGAGTGGACGCTGGCAATGTTGGCGTACGAAACGGCGGTCTGCGGATGGTTCTTGCCCAGGAGCGACTCGCGGATGGCCAGCGCCTTGCCCAGGAACTCGAGGGCCCGCTTGGCGTCCTTCTGGCTCCTGTACACGAGCCCGATGTTGTCATAGGACTTGGCCGTGGTGGCGTGCTGCTTGCCCAGCACCGTCTCGCTGATGGCCAGGTCCTTGTTGTAGTAGTCCAGAGCCCGCTGGTGCTCGCCCAGGTGCGTGTACACGCCGCCAATGTCGCAGAAGGCCACGGCCGTGACGGGGTGGTTGGGCCCGTAGACTGCCTCGCAGATCTCCATTTGCCTGCTGTAGCTCTCCAGGGCGGCCTGGTCGTTGCCCTGGGACTCGCGCACGTGCCCGATGCGGGCGTACATGGCTGCTGTGTCGGGGTGGTGTTTGCCCTGGACTGCGAGCCGGATCGCCAGCGAGCGCTCGTAGTGGTCCAGGGCCAGCGCGTACGCCCCCTTGGCCTCGTGGATGGCGGCGATGCAGCTCAGCGAGCGGGCCACGGGCAGGCTGTCGCTGCCCAGCAGCGCCGTGTACAGCTGCAGGGCTGTCTGGCCAGCAGCAAGGGCCGCAGCGTGCTGGCTCGCGTCGTGGCTGTCGAGCTTGGCCGCGTCCCGAAGCCACACGGCCGCTGACGTCAGTCTGAACAAGAGCGACGAGGACAAGGACGACGCGGCTGATTTGAGCAGCTCGACGGCCCGATCGCGGTGGACAGTGTGCAGGGCCCAGGCCAGTACGAGGTGGTGCTCGGGGAGCAGCTTGCCCTCCTCGCTGGACTCTGCCGTTGCGGCGACGCGAGGGAAGAAGACGTTGTCCAGCTGGCGGTCGGTCCATCGGGTGCCCAGCATCGTGTCGCTCAGCACAAGGGCCTCCAGGAGCAGGGGCAGCTCGGAGGCAGACAGGTGGCTGTCCAGCAGCAGCACGTCCAGATGGGCACGGTGGCGATCCAGCAGGGCAAAGGCTGCGGTCACGTTGGGCGAGTTGAACAGCGACGCCGCCTGGCCCAACAGCCCGACGAAGTAGAGGTTGAACCGGTGGATGGCCGTGTCCGATGGCGGCGAACCAGCCGGTTTGGCCAACGTGTAGTGCCCAGGGGAGCCGGCAGGGACGACGAGGCCGGCCTGGATCAGGGAACGGAACAGGGCACGTGTCTGTTCACTGGGTGCGTCGGCAGCCAGATCGTGCAGGCCAATGACGGCAAGGGCCGCAGTCGTGTCGAACGGGGCCGATCGGAACACGGCCAGGTCCTGCAGGGCAGCAGACTGGTAGTCGCTGTCGACAAAGGCACGGGTGAACATGGACACAACCTCGGCGGCGTAGTACTGTTGGTACAGGGTCGTTGCTGTGAAGCCATAGGGGTTGATCTTGCGCATGAGCTCGTCGGCCTGCTCTGGGCTCAGCAGATCGACCACGACCGGTGTTGCTATGGACGCAGCAGCGGCGGCAGCAGCAGGGGCAGGGGATCGCGACGTGACAAGGATGGAGAGCGCGTCGTGGCGGTTGAGCTGGGCCAGCCATGGGACCTGTTCGTTGACGCCCAGGTTGAAGTTGTCCAGGACCAGCAGCGTCCGCGTGCGACGGTTGCGGTTGGCGGCCCATGTGTGAAGCGCGTTGATGTCCAGGTTGAGCCCTGTTGGGTTGACCACGCTCAGGACGACGAAGGGGGCAGCGGCCGCTGGGACGCCCGCCAGGTCAACATAGTAGACCAGCTTGAACGTGTCCACCAGCGACCGCGCCAGGGAAACAGCCAGGGTCGACTTGCCGGCGCCCTTGGGACCCGTGAGCCACGCGACGCTCTCGCCCTTGACGACGATCGACTGCGCCTTGGTTGCCAGCTCGCCACGCGGCACAAAGGCAGTGGGGTCCCTGGGGAGAGCACGCAGCTGGATCGGCTTGATGTCGTCGCCGGCTGCGGTCACGAGCTGGAGCAGGTCGCTGATGCGGTGGGTGGGGCAGATCGCGGGGGGGAACACTGCGTTGACGGTCTGGATGTTGACGCTGTTGGGTTGCAGCGGGTCCAGCAGATGGAAGAGCGACTTGAGCTGGTCCTTTGCTGTTTGGTCCAGGGCATTGGGGCGCTGCTCGTGCTGGGCGATGAACTGCGAAAGGGCGGCGAAGAAATCAGCGATGGGGACTCGCTCGCGGCCCTTGAAAGAGCCAGTGGACTTCCACAGGACGCGCAGACGGGGATGGTCCAGGAAGCGGTCGTGAATGCTGCCGCCCTTGTCCCACTCGGCCGCCAACAAGGCCAGTTGGAGGTCGGTGGAGACACGCTCGTGCTTTTGGGCGAGCAAAACGGCAGTGGAATCGACAAAGCTCTTGCGGTCCAGCAGGCGATCGGCCAACGGAGTCTTGAGCTCGTTGGCGCGGATGTAGGCTTGCCCAGCACCGATCAGCTTGGCGTCGAGGTCGACAAAGCGGTCGTACTCGTGGGCGCAAACAAGGAGCTGCTGGTCGGTGGACACGGACTGGATGAACTCGGTTGCCTCGTCGAGAGCAGCGATAAAGGCATCAGTGTTGTTGCTGCCGCTGTCGTCGCTCTGCCTGACAAGCTCGAGTTGGACAAGGGCATGGTCCAACAGCTGTTGAAAAAGATTTATTTTATTAAAAAGGGTGCTATTTTACTGTCTGTGATACCAAGAGGGCGTTGGGCTTGACAGTCGTGGACGCAAAAACAGCAGCCACAAAGGCACTGGCCGACACGTAGACCGGCTCGGTCGTGGATCCCGTCAGGGCTGCCTGTATGTTGTCCACTGTGAACGGTTTGGACTGGGCCCGAAGAAACATCAACCACCAAGTAAATTATTTTTTTTTGTACCTTGTCGATCGCTGCGACAGCCTCGGACTGCACGGGCTCGGTCTCCCGTGGTTCTTGTGGGACGAACTCAGGGGCCTTCTCGACCACTGGCGCGACCTCCTCGAGATCTTCTTGGCCCGTGGATGCGGTCCATTCGGGCTCCGGCTCGGCTGGCATCTGCTGGGCCAGCAACGTTGGCGTTTGTTCTTGGGCCACGAGTGGAACAGCCGTTGGCTCCTGAGGCTCTGCCGCTGGCTCGTCCTCGACGCGCGGAATAGCCGTTGGCTCCTGAGGCTCTGCCGCTGGCTCGTCCTCGACGCGCGGGACAGCCGAGGGCTCTTGAGGCTCTGCCTCTGGCTCGTCCTCGACAAGCGGTACAGCCGAGGGCTCCTGAGGCTCTGCCTCTGGCTCTGCATCGACAAGCGGAATAGCCGAGGGCTCCTGAGGCTCTGGCTCGAGCTGAACCTCCTCCAAGGCAACGGGAAAGGGCGCTTGCTCCACAATCGGCACAGGCTCGGGCTGTTGAATGGGCTTTTGCTCGTCGACCACTTCTTGTTTTTGCTCGTCGACCACTGCTTGCTTTTGCTCGTCGACCACTGCTTGCTTTTGCTCGACGACCACTTCTTGTTTTTGCTCGTCGACCACTGCTTGCTTTTGCTCGTCGACCACTGCTTGCTTTTGCTCGTCGACCACTGCTTGCTTTTGCTCGTCGACCACTTCTTGCTTTTGCTCGTCGACCACTGCTTGCTTTTGCTCGACGACGACCTCGACCTCCTCTTGCTCTTGCTGGGCGATCGGCTGAGGTTCGGTTGGGTTATAGGCTGCAAAGGGGTTTTGCTCGGGATGGCCGTAATTCTCCACCTCTTGGTCGTGAACGAGCCCGTTGGTCGCCGCAAGCACTTGGACAAGCTCGTTCTCCTCGGGGTCCTGCACAAACAGGTCGTCGATGGCTCCGTTGGCCACAACGGGTGAGATCGAGTCGAGCAGGGTTGCGGACGAGGGAGAGGTGGTGGCTGAAAAGTCGGACAGCTGCACCGCACTCGTGTCGACCTCCAGATCGTCTGGGTTCTGCACGTCAAACAGCTTGACCGGCATGGCCAATGGCTGGTCCTCAAAGGACTCGGTCGACTCTTCGGCTGCGAACGAGTCCTGCTGAGGCTGCTGAGGTTGCTGAGGGGCGGCAGCTTTGGCCGATTTAGGTGCGGCGGCGATGAGGGCCTGTGTCGACGAGGGTCTGGCTGGCGATCGGCTGCTGGCCGAGGAGGACGACAGAGACGACTTGGGCAGAGGCAGCTTGCTGGGAGAGGCCGATTTGGATGCCAAGGAGGCTTTGGAAGGCGTCGAAACGGTCGTCCTGGTTGGCGAGGAGCGTGACGACGTGTAGGTGATGGTCTGGGCAGCAGCTTTGGTCAAAGCCCCGGTCCGTGTTGGCGAAACGGGGGGCGGAGCCGTGGTCGTCGTTGCCGTGGGCTTGTTGGCCGAGGCCGAAGAGGACGTGGCCCTTGCAAACGAGGGAACACTCGATGCCACCTTGGGTGGCGAGACCGGTGTTGTTGGCTTGGCGGGCGAGGCGACTGGCTTTGTGGAAGAGGTCGTTCTCACTGGGACGGGGACTTTGGACGGCGAGGAGACCGATGGCGTCGTCGTTGCTGGCCTTGCGGGCTGTGCCGCTGGCCTGGCTGGTGCTGCTGGTTTTGCAGGTGACACAGAACTTGGCTTGGACGGCGACGTTGTTGTCGGCGGCTTTGCTGCTGGCGCCCGTGTTGTTGTCGACCTGGGCGTCGTCGCCATCGCCGTCGCCGGCTTCCTCTTGAGGCCGTCGATCACACGCTGCGTCTTGAGTATCTGGCCCATGTTGAAGCCCATCGTGCGCATCTCGTCCTTGGTGACCATGGGCAGCAGGTCCAACGTGATCCCCTGAGCACCACAAAAAAAAAACACGTGGGGATTAAATCACGCATAGAAATAAAATCGCACCTCGCGCAACAGCACCTCCAGCACGTCCGTGTTGGTCGGCCCCAGCACACGGGCCAACGCAGCGGCCTCGCCGTCGCCCTCCGGCGCCTGGGACACGTCACCCGACGACATCGTTGTAACGGCGGCTTACGTAATTATGACGTTGAGCCTGCCATTTTCACAAGCGCAGGACCCATAGCATGTCGCCGGTTTCTGCCTCGTCCGGCTCGTCGTCCGGCTCGTCGTCCGGCTCGTCGTCGTCGATGCGTGGCGGCGGTGGTTCGACGGCGGCAACGGCCGAACAGCTGGCTAGTCTGCTGGACGAGCGGACGGGCGCCCTCCACGTGCTGCCTCGCGAGCTCACGCGCGAGGTGCTGGTGCCGCTGAGTGGTGGCAAGGGCCTGCTGCGTGGCACGGCCGTGCACACGAACGAGTGGATGGTGTTGCTGGGCGGGGGCGGGGGCGGGGGCGATCCGCGACAAGGCCAGCATCAGCAGCAGGAGGGCGAGGGCGGCTACTGGGTGCACGTCACGGCCGACCACGCACGAGCCATCGCCCAGCGGCGACTGGACCAGCTCGAGATGGAGGACGTGGTGGACCCGATCGAGGCGCGCAAGGGGGACCAGCAGCCCGTTGAGCAGGAGGAGGGAGAGGTGGTCAACCTGTGGGAGGAGTACGACGGGAACGATGCGCTGCTGACGAGCAGTGTGCCCGTGGTGGACCAGACCGTGGCTGCGTTTGGGCTGAGGGGTGCTGCAGTGGGGACTGGCAAGCCGTTGGTGGTGGCGGGTGGCGACAAGACAAAGGTCCAGGCGGCACAGGCGCAGCAGCCCAAACAAGCGCAGCAACGGCCCATTGCCCCCTCCGTCGTCGAAAGAAAACCAGTTGCGCCGACCATCGTCGAACGCAAGCCAGCTGCTGCAGTCCCAACAGCCGTTGCCTCATCCGTTGTCGAGCGAAAGCCGGCTGTTGCGACAAAACCGGCACCGCCACCAAAGAGCCAGGTCCTGCACGACGTGGTGGAACGTGCACCGACGGGCTCAGCGGCGACGGTGGAGATCCCTGGGTCGCGCCCGTCGGGCTACGCCCTCAGCGACGACCTCGTTCCCAAGTCCAAGAAGAAGACGGTCCACTTTGAGGACGAGGATGACGACGACGACGACGACGACGACGACGACGATTATGCCTCGTACGATGAGGAGGACGAGGAAGAGTTCCTGGCCGACCTGCAGCAGATCGAGCTCGCCTACATGACTGCACGGCGGAGGGCGACCAAGCAGGGCGACCTTCCTCCGCAAGAGGACGAAGAGGACGAGGACGAGGACGAGGAGCAAGCCGACCCAATCGCCAAGACGGACAACGTAAATACACTATTTATTTGACAGTCTATTTTCTTTTTTTATGTTTTTTCTTTTCTTTTTTAGCAAGGACTGCCGATCGTGCGCCCCACTGCGGTCAGGAGCACGTCCTCTGCCGCCACGCAAGCCCCGGCCATCAAGATGGAAGCACCTCTTCAGCCCAGCAAGGCCGAGGTGGAGGACGTGCCCATTGTTGACCCGGAACCAAGACAGCCACAGCCGGGTCAGAAGGTCTCTCTTTTCAAGGCATCTCGTCAAAAGTAGTAGGCTGAACGAACAGTGCACGAATTACCGTTGGGTCAGTAACTGGCTAAAATGGTGGTGAGTGCGTGTTTT
>Ga0302234_10000795_pt1 | contig 23633 bp, 20 predicted proteins | sample II_Palsa_N3_2_FD_193576 | JGI IMG/M metagenome (GOLD analysis project Ga0302234, IMG submission 193576) | Peat permafrost microbial communities from Stordalen Mire near Abisko, Sweden - II_Palsa_N3_2 | ecosystem: Environmental > Terrestrial > Soil > Palsa > Peat permafrost | place: Sweden... | reverse complement strand
GAGTGGCTACCTGCCGCTCGCTGCACTTGCAGGTGGCTATCAAGCCGCTTTCATGGTGGGCGCCTGCTTCGCCGCGCTGGGCGCGTTGCTTGGCGCGGCGATGTTGCGCACGAATGTCGGTATAACGGAAGGCGATCAAGCTGTATCGATGCGTTGAATGCCAGTAACCACTCGAGCGTGTACCGAGCTTCAAAGTCTGTGTGATTTGACACCAAAGTTCGTGTGATGGAAGCCTGATCGCACAAGCTTTGCACGTAGTCGATGGGCAAGGTTCGTTCAACGGCGGATGGATCAGCTAGTCAGCCGTATCTGAAAAGCCCAATCTGGCTGAAGATCGCCCCGTAGTTCGTGCTTGCGCCGCCGACCAAGCTTGCCTGCGGGCCTGTATTCAGCTGCATGCGTTATTTACCCGCCGCAAGGGCTTTCACATCGCCCGTAGTCAATGGGTTGCCGGCAATTCCCCAATCGCCGCTTTTCACCTCTTCGATCACCACCCAGGTCACTGGGCGCATGTTCTCGCCCTCGATCGTGACCATTGTTTCAGTGAGCTTGCGAATCATGTCCTGCTTTTGCGTTGGCGTGAAAACGCCCTCAATCAGTTTTACGTTCAGGAATGGCATGGTTGTTCTCCCGTTGCTGTCGCTGGACCGAGTGATTCCGCAATGGCGAGCGTCGCCATCGCGGGCCCTGCGACATAGCGTGAGGCTGCGGGTGGCCCGTCGTCCTGCCCGTACGTCGCTGTGACCTAGCAGATCGTCCGGGACAGCAGCAGTGCGCGATAGGGCCTCTTGGCGGCGTCTTGCAAGGCGCCCACAATCGGGGAGCATCAGGTAGACGTGGAGGGGCGCCATGACCATGCAAGACATCGCAACAGCCCGACAGCGTGCAAAAGACGTTTTCCATCGCCGGCCCGAGGCAGGCCTTCACGATGACGCGCCTGCCATGGCGTGCTGGCAAGGTGGCACGCGAATCGTGTCGAGTCATGCCAATGGCATTCGCACGGTGACGGATATGCCAGGCGAGCTGGGCGGCAGCGGTGATCAGGTTACGCCGGGTTGGCTGTTTCGCGCCGGACTTGCATCGTGTCTTGCGACCTGCATTGCGATGGCTGCAGCCGATGAAGGTATCGAACTGAAAATACTCGAGGTGGTCGCGACCAGTCGTTCGGATGCACGCGGCCTCTTGGGCATGATGGACGCAGACGGTGAACCAGTATTCGCCGGGCCGCGTGCCGTGCAGCTGTGCGTGCGCATAGGCGCGCATGGAGTTGTACCTGAGCGACTGCGAACGTTGGTGAAAAACAGTCAGTCCTGCTCGCCTGTTCCCAATGCGGTGCGTAGCGCAACGCCGGTGGAATTGCGCATCGATATCGAGGCCGTCTGATGGACGCGCTATCAGAAATCCTCCGTGTGGTACGTCTTGTCGGCGCCATTTTCATCCAGGCCCGATTCACGGCACCCTGGAGCTATCAATCTCCCTGCGCGGATTCCGTGGCGCCGCTGCTCGAGCCCGGCGCCGAACGGGTGGTGATCTTTCACCTGATCACCGAAGGCGAATGCTTCGTCGAGTTGGCCAGCCAGCCGCCGACGCGCTTGATTGCCGGTGATGTCGTGCTCTTTCCCCAAGGCAATGAGCATCGCATGAACTCGCAGCCTGGACTTGCGCCCGCAGTGAGTGGACGGCTGGATGCGGTGTTGTCACGCCGACCGCGTCAACTTGCCTACGGTGGTGGCGGCCCGACCACACGCATTGTTTGCGGCTACCTGGCATGCGACGCGCGCTTCGCGCGGATGTTGCTTGCGGGCTTGCCTGCGCTGGTCAAGGTCAATGTGCGCGGATCGAATGCGGGTGCGTGGCTGGAAGCTTCTGTGCGCTACGCGGTGGTTGAGGCGCGTTCGCCCCGTCCTGGTGGCGCTGGTGTGTTGGCCAAGCTGGCGGAAGTATTGGTCATCGAGGTATTGCGTTTGTATGTGAACGAGCAACGCGAAGGCCGCACGGGCTGGCTTGCCGGGCTGGGTGATCCCATTGTCGGGCCTGCGTTGAACGCCATGCACTCGCGCCCCGCACAAGCGTGGACGCTTGAAGCATTGGCGAATGCAATTGGCACGTCGAGGTCCGTACTCGCTGAGCGCTTCCACTACCTGGTGGGTAGTTCACCCATGCTGTACCTCACGCAATGGCGGATGTTGCTCGCAGCCAATCTTTTGTGTCAAAGCAACGCACCGCTTGCGCGCATTGCGGAGGATGTGGGCTATCAAACCGACACGGCATTCAGTCGCGCATTTCGCCGCGAGTTCGGCGCGCCACCCGCAGCATGGCGTCGACATCAATGGACACGCAGCCTCAACCACCACCCAAACAGCGAATCAGGCACGCCAAGTGCCTGATTCGTCGTAACCAAATACGGACATGCGCCTGATTTGGTGCGTTGTTGAAGGCAAGGCAGCCCTCAACAACAGCTTGCCCAGGCGATTCGTTTGTTCGGATCGTTGAAGCCCAGGAAGCCGATGCAACAGGCACAAACTGTGGCAATGTGTCCAGGCGCAGGCGCATTCCGATGCCGGAATGCGCTTTTTTGGGTTTGCTGTTTAACGCAGGCCGCCGCCGGCTAGCAGCTGTTCGCCGGTGAGCCAGTACGAATCGTCGGAAGCCAGGAACACCGCGATCGAGGCGATGTCGTTCGGCTGGCCGAGTCGGCCCAGTGGGGTTTGCGCGACGGTACCTGCTTCGAAATCCGAACCGATGAAGCCGGCGGCATGGGTACCCTCGGTTTCGATCATGCCCGGGTTCAGTGCGTTGACGCGAATCTTGCGCGGACCCAGCTCGCGCGACAGCACGCCGGTGATGGCGTCCACCGCACCCTTGGTACCGGTGTAGATCGCGCTGCCCGGCGGGGTGATGCGGGTGACGACGGAGCCGATATTGATGATGCTGGAGCCCTCGCCGAGATGCTTGCTGGCGGCTTGGGTCGTCAGCAGCAGGCCGAGCACGTTGACGTTGAAGTGCCGGTGGAAGTCTTCCTCGGTGATGCTCTCGAGTGGGGAGAACCCGTAGACGCCGGAGTTGTTGACGAGGATGTCCAGTCGACCGAAATGCTCGATCGCCGCGTCGACGATGGCTTGTGCATCGACGGCCTTGGAGACATCGCCGCGTACGGCAACCGCCTTGCCGCCGGCCGCGCCGATCTCGGCGACGACGGTATCGGCACCCGTCTTGCTGGAGGCGTAATTGACGACCACGGACGCGCCGGCGGCGGCCAGTGATCTGGCAATGGCTGCGCCAATGCCTTTGGATGCGCCGGTGACGATGGCGACTTTACCTGTGAGCTTGCTCATGACATTTCCTATCGTGCGGGGTGGGGAAAGGTTGCGTACTTCTTTGGTTCGCAACATACGAACTATGGAACTAGATGTCAAGGGCTGGTAGGATGTATTCATGAGGCCGCTGATTCACCCATCGATCGAAGACGTCACCGTGGAGGGCATCTTGCATGCCCTGTCCGATCCCGTGCGCGCGGCGATCTATGTGGAACTGGCCGGCTCGGCCTGCACAAATATCTGCTCGAACTTTCTGCAGATGAGCGACCGCAGCATCCCCAAGTCCACGCTTTCACAGCACTTCCGCGCGCTCCGCGAAGCGGGGCTGGTGCATAGCGAGCGGCATGGTGTGGAAATGCACAACACCAGCCGCTGCATCGAGATCGAACAGCGCTTCCCCGGATTGCTTCCGGCGATCCTGAACGCACATCGCGTCCAGGCTGCGGACCGCGCCCGCGCCCTCAAGCGCAAGCAGGCCACCGCCAGGAAGCAGGGTGGTTGAGGCTGGCGTCAAAGAACCAGCCGGCGCTCTTCACCAACTACACCGTACTTAGGTTCCGCTTTTTGGTGCAGCGAACATCAGAATGGTGATTTCCTTGCCCTCGGGAATTTCCAGGGCGGGCGTGCCCAGGGCGGCGATGCGGGTCTTGAACGCGTCTAGCTCCTCGCGCTGGCCCAGCGCTGAGCGACCATTCACCGCCCAGACGCGGCCTCCCTGTTTCCAGCGTGCCAGTGCCACGTCGAGTCGAGGTGTCACCAGTGCGGTGTTGCCGATCGGCGAGGTGTCCCTAGGCTGCAGCACGGCGAGCATGGTGGGCGCGTTTGGATCGCCGGTGAATACCGTATCGCCAGGGCGGACATTCGCGGCCAGCGTGGCAGCAGCCTTATCCCAGCGTGGCTTGGTTTCGATCCGGTAGACCGGTGCAAGATTGATCGCGCACAGCAGCAACAGCGCTGTAGCTGCGACAGGCACAAGGCGACGCGGCAGGGCGGCGGCGCCCATCCCGGCCAGGATGAAAAACGGTGCGGCGCTCCACAGGATATAGCGCGGCAGCACCATGGACTTGACCAGCGAGATGGCCAGCAGCAATAGCGGTAGCGCCGCGAAGCCCAGCAGCAGGACGCGGCCTTCCAATCGTCCGCGCATACGGAACAGCCCGATGCCACCCAGCACCGCCACCAGCAACCCGAGCAGCGGTACGGCCGTGGGCAGTACGCTGAAACGCACCACGGCGGCAATGCGCATCAGATAGGCGCTCTTGGCGGCGACCCGAAGATTGCGCCAGCTCAAGGGCGGGACCCAGTCGAACTTCTGCAGCATCTGGCCATCGCTGGCCGCCAGGATCGCGCCGTAAAAGGGCACGCAGCACACAAGGATGATTGCCACGCTCAGCAACCAGCTGCGCCGGAAGCCGGCGTGTTGCTCATGCGGCTGTTCCAGACGCAGGTTGCGCCAGATCAGAAACAGCGAGAGGTTGGCAGCGATCAGCCAAGGTGCCGCATCGCTGAGCACATCCAGCGCGCCGATCGTGCCAAACACATAAGCCACCCAGCCGCGCCAATCAAACTCGGGATGGCGAATGCCCAGCGACGCACGTACTGGATTTTGCGCCAAGCGGACCAGGCCCCAGAGTGCGACGGTGATCAGCGAGGTCACGAGCGTATACGAGCGCGCTTCCTGGCCGTATTGCACCTGCAGCGGCGACAACGCCATCAGCAGTCCGGCGACGATGGCGGCACTGCGGCCGCCGATGCGTCGCGCAATGACGAACACCATGCTGGCCGACATGGCACCGAACAGCGCTGACGGTATCCGCAGCCACGCGTCGGCCGAGTCGAACTGCGAGAACAGTTGCAGCATCAGGAAATAACTCGGCATGTGCCGGTTGCTGAAGCTGTCGGCGATCAGCCCGTCGATGCCAAGATGAATGCGCTGGTAGGTCAGTGCCTCATCGAGCCAGAACGGCTGGCTTTCGATATGGAGCAGGCGCGCGGTCAAGGCGATCAACAAAATGGACAGCACCCACGCGATGTCGCCCGTCGACCATTTCCCGATGGTACCGGCTTGCTGGTCTTCGATGGTCATGAGCGTTTTCACGGTGGGGCAACCGCGGTGATTGCAACAGCGATACAAATGGCCATGACACATCGCGAAAAGCGCGGAAATATTTCACGGACATGACAGTCCGGCGATCTATCTTGGCGGGGATGTGCAATCTAACGCGGGTGGGATGAATCGGTTGTCAGCGCGGAGCTACACGTTGGGTCGCGTTCAGTCCTGGGCCGCCGAAACGAGGCAAAGATTTGCAAAGGTACAGTTGCGACTTCAGATCAGGGATGCTTCTGCCTGACGAACGTAGGTGCATGAGTCCGCTTCGCGGACAGAAATAGATGCAGAAATTCCGCAGGGCATGTCGATCCGATCCTCTCCCATTCGTTGCATGCATAGCCGTGGGGTTTACAGGATGCGCAATCGCCCGGTATCCGGCCCGAACAGCCAACGACAGGAGCATGACCATGCGATTCCTTTCCATGATCAGGATCAACGAGAACAGCGGGCTGCGGCCCAGCGAGAAGCTGATGAGCGATATGGGCAAGCTGCTGGAAGAAGTGACCAAAGCCGGGGTCATGCTTGATACGGCCGGACTCAGGCCGACATCGGAAGGCGTTCGTGTACGGCTTTCCCACGGCAGGATCAGTGTGGTCGACGGCCCGTTCACCGAGGCGAAGGAAGTGATCGGCGGTTACGCGGTGATGGAGACCAAGTCGATGGAAGAGGCGATCCACTGGACCACGCGCTTCCTCAAGGTTCATGGCGACGAATGGGACATCACCTGCGAAGTGCGTCAGATGGAAACACACCCCGAGCCTGCATGAGGCCGTTGACGTGGTTTCAGCCCGTTCGGATCCTGCTAGATGGACACCTGTCTGCCTATGTCGACAACATGGTCCGCGGGCACGTGCAGGTAATCGGTAACGCGCACGCTATTGCGCAGCAGCACGCTGAACAGCGCTTCGATCCAGCGCGGCAGGCCGCGACCGTCCTTGCGTGGCACGATTTCTTCCATGCCGATGAAATAGCTGAGTTCGTGTGTTTCGATCGGACAGCCATGCGTGGCGATCAGCGACATCAGGGCTGGCAAGTCGGGCTTTTGCATGAAGCCGTAGCTTGCGGTGATAGACCAGAAGTTGGGCGCCACCTCGGCGATGGTCAGACGGTCCTTGACCGCGACGTAGGGGGTGGATGCGATATCCAGTGTCACCGCCAGCACGCGTTCGTGCAGGGCATGGCTATGCTTCACATACCACAGCATCACCGGCGGCGTGTTGGCCTTGGCGCGCGTGAGGAACACGGCCGTACCGGGCACGCGCGCAACCTTGGTCTCGGTGATGTCCGCGATGAACGCATCGATCGGCACCGGGTTTTCGGCGAGCCGAATCGCGACGGCGGTAATGCCCCGATGCCACACATACATGACGAGATAGACCAGTGCGGCAAGCATCAACGGCACGTAGCCACCGTCGAACAGCTTCATCATGTTCGACGAGAAGAATGAGGCATCGACCACGAAGAACACGCTGGCGATGGCGCCGCTCAAGGCCAGGTTCCACTTCCAGATTTCGCGCATGGCGATGAACAGCAGCACGGTGGTCATCAGCATGGTGGCGGATACGGCGATGCCGTAGGCACCGGCCAGGTTGTCGGATTTGCGGAAGCCCAGCGCCAGGCCGATCGTCACCAGCATCATGGTCCAGTTCACCACGCCGACGTAGATCTGTCCGTAACCCTCCTGAGAGGTCTGCAGGATTTTCAGCCGGGGCATCCAGCCCAGGTGGATCGCCTGCCGTGTCATGGAAAACGCGCCGGTGATGATCGACTGGCTGGCAATGATGGTGGCCACCGTCGACAGGATGATCAGCGGCAGGGTCAACCATGGCGGGCACAGCCGATAGAAGATATTCCCATCGGTCGGTACGCCGGCCAGAACGATGGCGCCCTGGCCGGCGTAGTTCAGCACCAGGCTGGGAAAGACCAGGGAGGCCCACGCCAGCTTGATCGGGCCGGCGCCGAAGTGACCCATGTCCGCGTAGAGGGCTTCGGCACCGGTGACGCACAGGAACACGCCGCCCAGTACCAGGAATCCGCCAGCGCCGCTGTGCAGCAGATAGTCGAGTCCGTAGTAGGGGTTCAGTGCCCACAGGATGGCCGGATGTCGCGTGATGCCCCACAGGCCGAGCACGGCCATGACCAGGAACCACACGAGCATGATCGGACCGAAAGCACGTCCGATTTTCGCGGTACCCATGGGCTGCACCGCAAACAGTGCCAGCAGGATGATGACTGTCAGCGGCAACACGTACGGGTGCAGCGACGGCGCCACGATATTCAGGCCCTCCAGCGCCGACAGCACCGAGATGGCCGGGGTGATCGCGCCGTCGCCATAAATCAACGCGGCACCGAACAGGCCTACCGCAACGAGCAGCGGGCGTTTTTGCCGCTTCACGCCCAGCAGAGCCATCAACGCCAGGATGCCGCCCTCGCCATTGTTGTCGATACGCATCGCAAAGCCGGCGTACTTCACTGACGTGACGATGATCAGCGTCCAGATCAGCAGCGAGATCACGCCCAGTATGGTGTGTGCGTTGTTGCCGCCTGTCATGTCCAGCACCGTCTTGAACGTGTATAGCGGACTGGTGCCGATATCGCCGAAGACCACGCCGAGTGCGCCCACGCTGGCTGCCAGCGCTACGGGCTTTTTCCATGGACGGGACGTGGATTCCGGGGTCACGAAGCACCTGCTCGACGGCTGGTTCAGCAAGGGGACAAGGTATGGAAGTTCAGTGACAGTCCCGGTATCGCCCCTTGTAGCGCATAAAAGACCGGCGGTAAAAGGGACCGGGCCCTTGCCGGCTTGCTATGCAGCAGCTGATGCTTGGAATGTAGCAACCTGCCTTGGGCGTCAGTCCTGGTAGTTGAGTTTCGGGTACCAGTCCGTGCCGCGTCCCTCGGGTGTCATGTCGAGGATGGTCCAGATCGGCATCAGGTCGGGTGCGCCGCGCGGGTCCTGGCCAGGATCGGCGGTTTCGCTACCCATCTCACCGCTCCAGTAGTGGCGGATCGTGCCGTCGCGACGAGTGAACACGTTGATGGCTGAGTCATCGCCGCCGTTCTTGTCGATGCCGTGGTAATCGCGGCTGAAATTGCCGTTCGTATCGGAATAAAGCTTGAGGTCGCGCCAGCCGCGCTCCTTCTTGAAGGCGAGGAGGCGCTCGATCGGCGAACGTGCAACGACGGCCAGTGCAACACGCTGCCCGATGTCGCGCGCCTCGCCGTCCCAAGCACTGAGCAGTGACGTGCACATCGGGCAGGGGCGCTCGCGCTGCGGGCCGAACATGTAGCTGTAGACGACCAAGGTCTGCTTGTCGCCGAATAAACCAGCAAGATCATGAGGACCTTCTTCGCCTTCGAAGCGGTAGTCGCCGGTCACTTCGCCACCCGGCGGCAGTGCGCGACGCTGTTCGGCAACGCGCTCGATGTGCCGGCGTAGCTCGATCTCCTCGACGAACAGCGCATTGCGTGCGCGGCGGTAGTCTGCGCTTTCGTTGGGGAAGATCATGAGGTTGAGCTTCGCCAGCTCGGCGGCGGGGACGAGGGTTGGGGTGTGGGCCATGGTCAGTCTCCTGTTAGGGCAGGTATCAATCGCGGCGATTCAATCACGAGCGGGCGCGCCGAGCGGGAACAACGGGCGGTAGGGGCGTGCCTCATCGACGGCGCGGGCAAACGACGGGCGTGCCAGCAGCCGTTTGCGGTAAGCAATCACGTTTGCGAACGATGTACCGATGCGATGCGTCCAGTCGGCATAGAACAGGAACGGCGCAGCACCGCAATCGGCGAGGCTGAAACTGTCGCCAGCCGCCCATTCACGATCGGCCATGTGCTTGTCGAGCCAGCCGTAAGCGATATCGAGCATCGCGCGCGCGTCGGCGACACCGCGTGCGTCACGCTCTGCTTCCGGCCGCAGGCTGTCGGCTACGATTTTCTGCTGAGGCGTGGAGATATAGTTGTCGAAGAAGCGGTCCATGCTGCGCACCTCGAGCGCGGCGCGGGCATCTGCGGGCAGCAGTGATACCGGTCCCGGATGGTACAGACCGAGGTACTCGATGATGACGCTCGTCTCGATGACCGTGCGGTCGCCGTCCACCAGCACGGGAAAACGCTTCAGTGGCCATAGCGCCGCGAATTCCTCGAATAGCTGTGGGTTATCTTGCGAAAGCAGGCGCCATTCGAACGGTGTGCCGTTCTCATACAGCGCAACCAGGGCCTTCTGGCAGTAGGAGGAAAAGGGGTGGGCATAGAGCTTCAATGTCATCGTGGATCGCCTTGGCTGGAGAAGGAGGGCTTTCCCAACGACGAACGAAGTCGAAGGAAATCGACATCCGTTCGAGAACCTTGCTTAACGTTTTACTGTTGCGATGGGTTTTTCTGGAAACCAGGCGACAAGACACACTTTGCCGTTACGATAATTGCCTGAAGATACGCGGGTTGCTGCCTCAGCCCAGGCAATGCAGCGATCACCACGCCGCCTCTATGCCCAAGTGTGTAACGGGGCGCAAGGGTGCGGGACTTTGGCGCAACAACCTTACACGGAAAGATCAGCATGCTGGCTCGTACGCTCAAGATCACCGCTGGAACGCTGCTAGTCATCACGCTGATCGCAGCGGTTCTCATCAAGATATTCGCTGGTGAACCACTCACCATCGCCACCAACTCGGTGAGCCGTTCGCTGTGTGACGCAGCCTTCCTGTCGCAGGTGGATCCTGACCGCCTGTTTGCGGAAGAGCAGTTGCCCAACATGCGCAGCATCGGCTGGGCACTTCACTACCACGTGGATCGCGAGAAGCATGAGGTGCGAGCCAGCGTGTTGGGTGCCTTTGGCGCCCGTGCGGTCTATCGTGAGGGCCTGGGATGCGTGCTGGTTCACGGCGATGCCGGGCTGCCCGAGGCCGCGGGTTTCAAGGCCGACCCCATCACCAGTGCGTACGCCGAATCCGGCGTGGTGGAGCCTGCCGACCCGGCATTGCGCCAGGCGCTCGATCACGCCTTTGCCGAACCCGACCCGTCACAGCCACGACTGACCAAGGCCATCGTCGTACTGCACGATGGCAAGCTGATTGCGGAGCGTTATGCGCCTGGCTACGGACCCGATACACCCATCTGGGGTCATTCGGTATCGAAGTCGATCACCAGTGCGTTGATCGGCATTCTTGTGAAACAGGGCAAGCTGCGTGTGGATCAGGTCGCGCCGATTGCCGCGTGGGCCTCGCCGCAGTACCCGCATCACGCCATCACCATCGACCAGCTGCTGCGCATGGATAGCGGCCTGCCATTCGATGAAACCGATGGCCCGGTCAATCCCATGGCGCGCATGTTTTTCCTGGAGAACGACATGGCTCGCTATGCGGCGACGGTGCCACTGGATCATCCGCCGGGCACCGTCTGGGCCTATAGCAACCTCGGCTATGTACTGCTCGCACGCATCGCGGTCAACGCGGTGGGTGATGGCGGCGCCGTGGATGCCGAGCGCTTCGTGCGCGAGCGGCTGTTTGCGCCACTTGGCATGCGCCATGCCGTCTTCGAAACCGATCTTGTCGGCACGCCGGTCGGCTCCAGCCATGTCTATGCCTCGGCGCGGGACTTTGCGCGATTCGGACAGCTCTATCTCGATGATGGCATGGTCAACGGACGTCGCATCCTTCCCGAAGGGTGGGTGGCCTACAGCCACTCGCAAACCCTCAAGACCGGCTATGGCGCAGGCTTCTGGACCAATCTGGTGAACGAGGGCAGCGTGCCGGTGTGGGATGCGCCCTGGGGTATCCCGCAGGCGCCAAAAGACATGTTCTACGCCCGCGGTGCCTTCGGCCAGTACATCGTCATCGTGCCGTCGGAACATCTGGTGATAGCACGCCTCGGTATCAGCCTCCATGGTGGCACCGGCATCGGCGACCTCGTCGCTGGGGTGATCAACTCGCTGCATCGTGCACCGCAGTCGTAATTGCCGTGATCATGGGTCGGTCGTGGCTTGTAATGAAGCTTCGGATCATGGAGCACATGGCGCTACCACTGCTGACACGATGCTGTCAGCAGCCCCGCGCCACGCTATGCCCATCTTCCGCCGCCGAGCATGAGCATGTCGTCATCGAGCCTCACCCTTTACGCCTCCCGCGCCGGTTTCGGGTTGCCTGACACGAGCCCGTTCGTGATCAAGACCGAAGTGCAGCTGAAGATGGCTGGTCTGGCCTATGACAGGGCATCGACCATTCCGCCGCAGGCACCGAATGGCAAGCTGCCCTTCATCAATGACCACGACGAGGTGGTGAGCGATTCCACCTTCATCCGCGCGCATATCGAGCGCAAGTACGGAGTGGATCTGGACGAGGGACTGGACGCGCGCCAGCGTGCGGAATCCTGGGCGATCGAGCGCCTGCTCGAGGACCATCTCTACTTCGCGATGGTCTGGTTCCGCTGGATCGACCCGGAGAATTTCGCCAAGGGTCCGGCGCATTTCGCCGACAGCGCGCCGGAAGCAGATCGCCCGAAGCTGCGTCAGGATCTGCAGGCACGCAAGGCGGTCGAGCTGCATGCGCAGGGGCTGGGCCGGCACACGCCTGCGCGTATCGCCGAGCTGGGGACTCGTTCGATCGACGCGCTATCGCAGCGGCTGGATGACAAGGTTTGCTTCATGGGTGAGGCGCCAAGTGGCGTGGATGCCACGGCATTCGGCGTACTCGCTGGTGTGCTTACACCATTCTTTGATACGCCCCTTCGTCAGGCAGCGGAGGCTCGACCGAATCTCGTTGCCTACGTCGCCCGCATGATGCAGCGCTATTACCCCGAGCATGCGTGGTGAACCTCGAATCAGCGCCTTTGGCCTTACGCGTAGCTCAGCAGATGGGCGCTTTCAAACTTCAAATGCACTGCTTGAGCTTGCGTACGCCATCGAGGATTTCAGCCACATCGGCGCCACCGTAGCCAAGGATAAGACCGCCCCTGGCAGGTGGATTCACATAGCAGGGGGACAACGGCCTGGCCGAGACACCCTTGCTGGCTGCCTTGATCGACACCGCTACATCGTCGATACCGGGCGGCAGCAGTGCCACCAGATGCATCCCGGCTTCGGTGCCAATCACTTCGAGCTTGTCCCTCAATTGCTTGTGAATGGCTTCGATCAATGCTGTTCGCCGCTCCATGTAGAGCATGCGCATTCTCTTGATGTGCCGTGCGAAATGTCCCTCGCGGATGAAGTCGGTCATGACCATCTGGTAAAGCGTGGAAGAAAAAGTGTCGGCGGCATCGCGTGCGTCGAAGAACACAGGCAACAGATCCTTGGGCACCACCATGTAGCCAAGGCGCAGGGCGGGAAACATGACTTTGCTGAAGGTTCCCACGTAGATAACCCGCTCGCCTATGTCCAATCCCTGCAACGAAGCGATCGGACGACCACCGGAGCGGTACTCACTGTCGTAGTCATCCTCGATGATCCAGGCACCGTTGCGCGTCGCCCAGTTCAGCAGCTGCATCCGCCGTGCCGCACTCATCGTCACGCCGAGCGGAAACTGGTGCGAAGGCGTGATGTAGACGACGCGGGCGCCGCGGCCCCGGCGGATTCCTTGCGCGACATCCATGCCCTCCTGGTCGACCGGCACCGGAACGAGGCGGACACCGGCCCTCACCAGCGCATGGCGTGCGCCGGGGTAGCCGGGCTCTTCCACCCATGCGCGATCATTGGCGTCCAGCAGGACGTGTGCGCACATCTGCAAGGCCTGCTGGGATCCAGTCGTCACCAGGATCTGCGACGCGTCACACCGGACGGCCCGAACTGTGCTCAGGTATTCCGCGATGGCTACGCGAAGTGGCAGGTACCCCATCGGGTCGCCGTAGGCCATCAACTCGATCGGCAGCTTCCGCGAATGCCGGTTCACCAGCTTCGACCACACACTGGCGGGAAACTGGTCCAGCGCCGGCACGCCGATTCGAAACGCCCCCAGGTTGTTCAGCCATGTTTGTGGTGGGACCTGGATCAACCCGGCGCGTCGGGAAATCCTGCGCGGTGCATGGTTTTCAATAGATGGCAGTGTGACGTCGAAAGGCCCTGTGCCCGAGGGTTTCGGAGTCCTTCCCGGTATCGATCTGGCAACGCAGGTGCCGGCGCCCACGAAGGTCTCCAGATAGCCCTCGGCATACAGTTGTTCGTAAGCGCTCATGACCGGGACGCGGGAAATCTTCAGTTCGTCGGCGAGGCTTCTGCTCGATGGCAAGCGTTGTCCCGGCTGCAACTGGCCATCGACGATGGCCCGCCGAAACCACTCGGACAACTGTTGATGCATCGGTGTGCCGCTCCTGAAGGCGAGCGTGATCGGCGGCAGATAGCTGGCAGCGAGACGTTTCATTGCGGCGACCTGAAGTGGCTAGGTCAAATCCTAACAAAGTGGCTATTCCAGTAAACCACTTCGTGGCTTAGTTTTTCCCTGCGCACAGTGCTGCAGACAGACGAATGAAGGAGCAGATGAACGCACTCAATCCTTGGCGGAGCTGCCTTCTGCTTGGTGGCCTGATTGCCCTGTCCTTGCCTTTATCCGGGCGGGCACAGGAAAGTGCAGGCGTGTCATCGGCCGCCCAGACGGGCGTGGCAGTCGATGGCAGCAACCCTCTTTCGTGGGTCACGGGTGGAGCCGACGGCACGGCGAATGCTGACGACGTTTCGCAGACGACCCGCCAGAGTCGGGACGATGCATGGTGGACCGGCCCCATGCTGGCCAACTCGGCTGAAACATTGCCACCGGGCCATTTCCTCATCGAGCCCTATCTCTACGATGTGCATTCCACCCATGCGGATGGTTTCGGATCACGCGCCTACGTGCTTTACGGGCTGGCAGAGAATCTGACCGTCGGTTTGATCCCCATTGTTGGCTACAACAGGGTAAACAACGGCCCGAACAGTTCGGGTGTCTGGCTGGGTGATATCGAGGTGCAAGCCCAGTATCGGTTGACGGAATTCCATGAAGGCAGCTGGATGCCGACGATCGCGATCCAGCTGCAGGAGACGTTGCCGACCGGTAGATACGACCAGCTGGGTGCCCGGTCGAGCAATGGCTTCGGCGGCGGAGCCTACGCGACGACGTTGGCGATCAATTCGCAGACATACTTCTGGTTGCCGAACGGTCGCATTCTGCGCATGCGCTTCAACGTGTCGAAGACGTTTTCCAACAAGGCGGACGTGCAGGGCGTAAGTGTTTACGGCACGGGGAATGGTTTCAGCGGAAGCGCTGCGCCAGGCAATGCTGTCTTCGTCGATGCGGCCTGGGAATACAGCCTGACGCAACGCTGGGTGCTGGCGCTCGACGCCACGTACAGCCACAACAGCAACACACGCGTGAACGGGTATGACGTTGTGGATGCAGGCAGTACGCTGCCGTTGCTGGGCATCCAGTTGGACTCGGGTTCCAGCGTGGCGTTCGGCCTTGCGCCCGCCATCGAATACAACTGGACACCCAATCTCGGCGTCCTGCTTGGTACTCGCGTGATCCTCGGCAATCGCAACACAACGGCCACGATCACGCCGGCGCTGGCGCTCAACTACGTCTATTGAGGTTTAAAGTAGCGGCTGGGAAAGACCACTTCGATCACAAGTCGTACTTCAGGAGGTCATCTTATGAAGCTCCACTGCTTTTTGATTGCCGCTGCTGCTCTCGTTGCATGGACCGGCGTGCCGGCGAAATCGGCGCCGGACGTACCGGCGTACATTGCCAGTGCCGTTGCCGATGCCGGACGGCCAGCCGATGACAAGGCACAGGATGCGAATCGCAAGCCCGCAGAGGTGCTGGCATTCGCTGGCGTCAAACCTGGAGACAAGGTTGTGGATCTCATGCCGGGATCCGGCTACTACACGCGCATCTTCAGCAAGATCGTTGGTGCTCAAGGCAAGGTCTATGCACTTCAGCCATCTGAAATGAACAAGGTCGCGCCGAAGAGACTCCAAAGCCTGATGACGTTTGCAGGCACAACGGCTTATCCGAACGTGGTTGTCATGGTCCAGCCCATTGCAGCGATCAGCATTCCCGAACGCGTCGACATGGTGTGGACGTCCCAGAACTACCATGACCTGCACGACCCTTTCATGGGGTCGCCGGACATGGCCCACTTCAACAAATCCGTTTTCGGTGCCTTGAAGCCCGGCGGCATTTTCCTGGTGCTCGACCACGCCGCCGCTGCTGGCAGCGGCATCTCCAGGACGAATGATCTGCATCGGATCGACCCTGCCTCAGTGAAGACCGAAGTCACCGCTGCCGGCTTCGAGTTCGTCGGCGAGAGCAAGGTGCTGCGTAATCCCGGAGACAATCATTCGCTTGCGATCTTCGACAAGTCGATCAAAGGCAAGACCGACAAATTCATTTACAAGTTTCGCAAACCGTTGCATTAGGCGGCGAGTTTCAGTCGGATGCTTGAACCGTGCTCTTCGGGCGGTTTTCCAGCGAACGGCGCAACTCGCACAACGCCTGCTGCAACTCGGTGGGGTCGCGCATCGATTTGCGCGCGGTGCCCACTGCTCTGCGTACGGAGCCAGGCGTTTCGCCCTGGTCGATCAGTGCGGCTGCCGGCGCACGGCATGCCACCAGCGCATCGACCCAGTCCGCTGGCTGCATGGCGCGAAAGCGCCGTGTGACCAGGCGGCTGGCGCGGAAAGCCGGGGCGACCTGTTCCACTGACGAGATGGCTGCCACGAAATCATCGGATCGGCGCGCGGGCGTAACCGGATCCAGCGCATCGGCAAGGATCGCCAGGGTGTCGGCGATCCGTCGCCGCAGCACGGCGGTCGACCGCACCGGCAACACGAACCACGCGGAAGCGACGCCGATGATTGCGCCGATCACGATTTCCTCCAGTCGGGGCCACAGGATGAGTGGCGCCGACGAACCCGAGTAGCCCTGCAACAAGGCTAGCGCGAGTGTGACGAACAGTGCCCACCAGGCATAGCCCAGCGGGCGTAGCCACACCCCGAGGAAGATGGCGACCAGGATCAGCGCGACGGTGGTCATGTCGTGGGATCCGATGTGGAAGGTGAGCGTCAGGGCGAGAAAGGTACCGCCCGCGGCACCCAGTACACGCAGGACACTCTTGTATGCGACATCCAGCCGGCCACGGTTGCCGCTGATGACGATGAAGGCGGTGAGTACGACCCATGCCCATCGCTCGGCGAAAAAGACGTAGCCGACCACGAAGGATACCGTGAGAGCGACGGCCATCTGGATGGCCATCCGGGTGCTTGCGATCGGGCGCATCGAACTCTCGCGTGTCGGTGCAGGTATCGGACGTTCTGTGATACGTGCCGGAGGCAGAAAACCTGCGCGACGCGCCAGCGCATGCAGTGCGCCAACCCATAGCAGGGCCAGCAAGGCGATGAGTATCGGTACCAGCAGCGCCGGGATGGCGCCGCCTGGCGTCACCCGGATGTGCGGTGTAGTCAGCAGCACGACGAACGGCAGCGCAATCAGCGAGCCTGCCCGCGCTGCCATGGGACCGAACCGGCGCAGCCAGATCGACACGAACATGCCGGTGACGAAGACGAATGCGCCGATCCATGGCACGCGATGCAGCAGGGTGCCGACACCGACCGCGACGAGCCCAACGATGGGCAGCGCGACGGCTGCTTCGATGCGCCCACGCAGATCGCGATCCAGCTGGCTGCGTGAAAGCGAGAGGCATAACACCACCGCCAGTACCGCCGGGCCAGGGCCCGGCGCGATCGCCAGCGCGCACAAGAGGGTGGCGATGGCAGCGAGCATGGTCACGATCGCTTCCTGCAGTGTGCGGAGAGGCGTGGCAACACTCGTAGTCGTCACCGTGGTCGCCTTGTCGTAACCATAGAGATCATTCATGCGACAAAAAGATCAGCGAAGAAATGGACCTTCACTTTCTCATGCTCGACAGGGTTGCCGACAGGTCGGGCAGTTTGAAGAATGGTGACAGGCTGCAGGGGCAAGTGCTCTTGCATAATTGCAATGTGGAACAGCAGGTTCTGAAGGTGTGAGTTAGTACAGGCTGCGGGAAAAGGTGACGGAGGCAATGAATGCCTGCAATTGCCTCCGCCTCTTCAAGATGAGCTGATGTCAGTGATTGTCTACAAAATCAATCCGACTCAAACCATTGGCCTTGGCTTCGGTCAGTACGCGCGCCACCGACTCGTACGCTGCGCCATCGGCTGCCTCGATATGCAGTGACGGCTGCTTTGCCGCCTGCGATGCGATGAACAGCTGCGTATCGAGTTGTGCTTCCGTGAGCGGCGTGTCATTCCAGTACAGCGAACCATCCGCGTGAATCGCCAGCCGGACTGGCTCGGCCATCGAGGTCTGGTGATCGATGCCTATCTGCGGGAGGTTGACCCTCGCCTTGTGCGTTATCACTGGTGCCGTCAGCATGAAAATGATCAACAGCACCAGCAGTACATCCACCAGCGGCGTAACGTTGATCTGCGTGATTGCAACATTTTCAACGCGTGCAGAGAAGGTCATGATTCTTTCTCCTGGACGAGCGACGATGTGAGCAGCTGTGATGCCGAGGCGAGGAGAGCCCCGACACCGTCAGCTTACTCCGGGCCCCGATTCTTTGGCCCCGATCATTTTCAGTCAAGACAGGTATCGCGTTTACCAGAGGCGACTAGCTTAGTGAGCGAGAAAGACCACGGACATTTACCAGGAGCATTTGTCCCATAAATGTCCGTGTCTTCTTTCTCCAAGCTGATTACTTCGAGATCAGAAGCAGCAGGGACTGGCCGCACTGGCTGTAATTGGTACCGCTCCCACCGATCAGGGTTTCGTTACCTGGAGTGACGAAGGTATTGGCACCATCATTCCAGTCGCAGGTGTCTGTCACGCGGTACCAGTTCGTGCCGGTGGGCGGCGCGGGCAGCGTGAATGTGACGCTGCCTGACCAGCCGTTATAGGCGATGTACATCGAATTGGCGTCGCCGAAGGAAGATCCATTGACGGTATAGGCGAGCGCGTAGTTGCTGGTGTTGCTCCAGTAACTGCTGGTGGCGACCGCGCCATTCGGTTGATACCAGACAAGCTGACTCGAGGTGTACCAGGTCACCGGGCGAAGCGCCGGGTGCGCCTTGCGGAAGGCGATGATCCGCTGGGCGAAATTGTAGAAGTTCGACTGGTTGGTGCTCCAGCTGTAGTTCAACCAGTTGGCGGTCGAGTCGAGGTTGTAGGCGTTGTTGTTGCATTGAAGCGTGCGCAGGTATTCGTCACCGCCCTGCATCAGCGGTGTTCCTGCCGACAGCATTTCGAAGGCCATGCCGGTGCGTGCGGCGCGACGCTGATCGACTGCCGTTCCAGTGCCGGCCGACATGCCCTGATCCCAGCTGTAGTTGGTTGTAGTGCCACCGTCGGAGGGACCGTAGGGCCACGCCTGGCTGTTGTTCGAGCCATTGCAGGAATACACGTCGTTGAGCGTCATACCATCGTGGATATCGATGAAGTTGGTGGAATTCCAGGGTGAGCGGCCGCTGGCCTGGAACAGGTTGGAAGAGCCAGAGAAGTCATTTGCATCCTGGGTGATGTAGATCGTCATGTTGCCAAGCTCGTTCTGCGCCTGACGCATGCTGTCGCGAAAGACGCCGTTCCATTCCGACCAGCCGTTCGGGAATCCGCCCAGCTGATACGAATTGCCGCCGATCGCCCAGGGTTCGGCATACAGATCGAGCCCGCTGCCACCGGCCGCCGGGCGCACCGTGAACTCCTTCAGGATGCGGTTGATCGCCACGTTCGAATCCGCGGCGTCGAAGTTGTATCCACCGTTCGGGCAGTTCGGCGCGGCGGATTCGTAGCTGCCATTCAGGCAGCTGTTGCCCAGTACCGAGGCAAGGTCGAAGCGGAAGCCGTCGACGCCCATGGTGTTGGTCCAATAAGCGAGCGAATCGACGATCAGGTTCTGCGCGACGGTGTTGTAGGTGTTGTAGTTGCCACCGACGCCGGTGTTGTCGTAGTAGTACTGGTTGCCCGAGGTGAGTTCGTAGTAAGTCGTATTGTCCAGACCACGCCAGGAATAGATGGTCGCGGTGGTGGGGTCGGAGCTGGTCCACGTGCCGCCTTCGCCGGTGTGGTTGTAGACCACATCCATGTAGACCTTGATGCCGGCGTTGTGGAACGCCTGCACCATCGCCTGGAACTCGGCGGTCGGGCCGCCCGCTGCCTTGTTGTAGGCATAGTGGCGATCCGGCGCGAAATAGTCTTCGGTCATGTAGCCCCAGTAGTTCTGGTTCGCATCCGAATTCGGAACGACATCGTTCGCATCGTTCTGGGTTTCCTGCACGGGCAGGAACTCGACGGCAGTGACGCCGAGGCTGGCCAGATAGCTCGCCTTGAGTCCGGCACCGTAATAGGTGCCCTGATATTGCGTGGGAATGCTCGGATCCTGCTTGGTCAGGCCACGCACATTCACCTCATAGATCACATCGTCTTTCTGCGCGCGCGTCGGCTTGGTGCCGGTGCTTTGCCCGCTGGCCGACAGCACGATGCCTTTCGGTGCATAGGTGCCGCTGTCTATGGTCCGGTAACTGGCGCCTGACGCGAAAACGTCGGCATTCTGGTTCGATGCATTGAGCGGATCCTGGCTCATTTCCTGTGCGTAGGGATCCAGCAACAGCTTGTTCGGATTGAAACGGTTGCCATTGGCGTCGACATCCGAAACGAATCCAGCCGCAGAGCCTTTCCCCCAGCTAGCGTTATATGGCCAGTTCGGACCCCAGGCGCGATAGCCATAATAAACCGCCCCGGTAATACCTGCGGCCTGGAGGGAGGACACCGGCACCGTCACTGCCCAGACGCCATTGCCCGCCGGGCTGAGCACATAGGTCGCCGAATCCTGCACGCCGTAACCGCTCGCATACAGATAGAGCACCATGCGGGTGGCTTGAGAGGAATAAACCCGGAAGGTGATGCTGGTTTTCTGGGCGTTGTAGCTGGCGCCGAGGCTCATGCTGTTGATCGCTGCATGGGCTGGCATCATGGGAGCGGCGGTGAGGCTGGCGATTGCCAGCAACACGGCGAAGATCTTCGGACATTTCATTCGGGTCTGTCTCCATCCTGTTTCGTTGACGATCAGGTGCAAAGAGCGACGTGATTGAGTGCAATCCTTGGAGCGGTATGGCTTGGTGCAACGATCTTCGGTTGCCGCAGTGATCTCGGAAGCCAACGCGCAGGGAAGGTCTTTAAGCGACATGGCTGATGCAGCAGCCAGTGCATTGCATGGTAGGTAGCATCGCAATGCAGCAACCAGCGTATGCATACGTATTCATTCGAAGTGGATGCCACGGCTATTGGCGCACTCGCCTCCGTGCTCACACCATTCTTCGATATGCCGTTGTGTCATGCAGCTGAGGCGCACCTAGACCTGACCGCCTGCGTTGTCCGTATGATGTGGTGCTATTACCCAAGCATGTGTGGGACTTGCCGAGGCCTGGCCCGGAGTACCGAGCTGCCTGTATGGGGCGTGTCAAAACGGAAGAGCCGCGCATTGATGGTCATGTCCCTTTCCGAATGGGAGGGAACGACGCGCGGTTACAAGCATCGCGCTTTAGGGTATGGAATACCGCGTCGTTCAACGCCGCATGGTCGAATTACGGCGGCTGTCGAGTCTTGCTGGATGACACAGGTTGTCCGGTCGAGTTGGGCACGCACACTTAGCGCACGGTAGCCGTCATGTCATTGATCAGACGCACCAGGCCGTGCATGTCAAAATTCGGAGGGTCAAGAGTCGAGCCTAGCCTCACTATGACCAAACGTCGGGAGGGCACGATGGCGATCCGCTGCCCATTCATGCCCGAGGCGAAGTAGGCGTCACCGGGCATGCCGTCGATGATGTGGCTGCCGTCCGCTTCGGTGCCGGTATTGGTCCAGAAGCCGGAGCCGTAGATGCTGTCGAGCGTCTGCTTGCTGACATACGCACTCCATCCTTCAGGCAGGATGCGATGCCCATCGAGCACGCCGTCATCGAGATAGAGCTGGCCGAAGCGCGCCCAGTCGCGCGCAGAGGCGTAGATGCGGGTGGAACCGACCAGGGTCTGCGCGCCATCGAATTCCATCAGCACGTGGTGCATGCCGAGCGGGTCGAACAGCTCGCGATGCGCGAAACGGATCAGGCCGGGTGCGCCACCCCCAACGGTATCGCGCAGGATGCCGCCCAGGATCAGGGTATTGCCGCTGGTGTATTCCCACTGTGTTCCTGGCGGGATGCGAAGCGCGGCATGGGCGGCGTACGCAGCCATGTCCTTCCGCAGGAACAACATGGTGGAGACCGGATCGAAGCCGCTGTCGTCCTCGGTGAGGTCGAGACCCGAGGCCATCCGCGACAGCTGGTCCAGCGTGATGGAGTGGCGTGGGTCGTCGGGCGCTTTCCAGGCCGGCACGGGTGCCGGCGCGAGCATGTCCAGTTTGCCCTGTCGGACCAGGATGCCGAGCAGGGCATTCACCACCGACTTGCTCATCGAGTAACCGAGTTGCGGTGTATTTGGATCGAAGCCGGCAGCATAGCGCTCGGCGATGATCTTGCCGTCATGCATCACCACGATCGCGTGCACGTTGCGGCGTGGGCCGCTGGCCGGTTCCGCAAAGGCACGCGCCAGCGCGGCGACGATGGCCGGGTCGTTATTGATGACTGGCGCAGCGGGTGCCGTCGTGGGGGATGCTGCCTCGCGCGCTGCCTGCAGCGTGGCGGCATCCGGTGTCATGGTGGGCAGTGCGCAACCGTAGCCCGGGTAGTAGGTGGCTTCGCTGGTGAAGCGCCCATGCCATTGCGCGGTCACCGTGCGCCGTGTGGCATCGACGGTGTAGCGCAAGCGCGGCAGCAAGATGCGCATGCCGTGCAGGGGTTCGATGTTTTCGGCAAACACCCGATCCGGTACGAGGCCGGAAACAAACACGTCCGCACACAGCGTCTGCGCGACATTGGCTGTAGCGACACGCAGCGCGCGATCCGGCCGTTTCCACAGGATGAGTCCTGCAACGACAATCACAATTGCGCACACGAAGGCGGCTACGATCCGGGCGATGGCTTTCAGTCGCTTCGACATAAAGATCCTTCGAGATGTTCCATGAGCGTTTCCGCGTGGCGACAAGGCTGCTGGAGTTCATCAGCGCAGCATGAGCCGACGCAACCCTACCCGATACCTTGCAGCTCAGGCAGTGACAGATGTCAGCTCCGGGGCGCATCTTGCGCGAAGGTCCGATGCGCGCGATACGAGCAAAGGGTCAGAGGCGTCATGGCACTCTGACCCAGCTGGCAAAATCGCTCAACGCCAAGCTGCGGCCGTCTCCTTCGCAAAATCCCGGTATGAGCGAGGGGCGTGGCCCAGAATGCCGGTCATGATTTCGATGGCGCCGGGCTTCGGCAACATGCCATCGCTCTGGAAACGCACCAGCATCAGGCGGATGTCGTAGGCGGACCATGACGGTGCGTGGCTCGCCATGTTTTTCTCGAAGTCGGGCAGGTCGTTGCCACCGTAGCTCACCGGTTTGCCCAGCACTTCCGACCAGATGGCGGCGGCGTCCTTGCCGCTGAGCGTATCCGGGCCGACCAGTTCGATCACTTCGCGTGGCAGCGGCGTGGCGGCCTGATGGCGGCGCAGCAGCGAAGCCGTGGCGATCTCGGCGATGTCGCGTGTATCGACCATCGCCACGCCGAGGTCGCCGATCGGCATCGGGTAGACGCCGTGTTGCAGCAGCACGTCCTTCATCATCGCGTCGTTCTGCATGAAGTAGGACGGCCGCAGCACGGTGGCCGGCAGGTTGAACTGTTCGATCGCACGCTCCACCGTGTACTTGCCGGCGAAATGAGGCACGTCGGCAAACAGGTCACTGTTGTGGACCGAGAAATAGACGATGCGCTGGATGCCGGCCTCGCGTGCCAGCCCTAGCGTGATCAACGCCTGGGTCACTTCATCCGCGACCACGGCGTTGAGCAGGAACAGCGTGTCGACGCCTTGCAATGCCGCGCGCATCGATTCCACGTCGGTCATTTCGCCGGCGACGGCGTGCACACCTTTCGGGAAGGTCGCCTTGTCGGGATTGCGGGTCAGCGCATGGACGGCCGCGCCTTGCGCGGCCAGGCCCGTGACGATCTGCCTGCCGATGGCGCCAGTGCTGCCGGTGACGAGAATGCTCATGTCGTTACTCCTTTCATCTTCAGTGGGAACAGGTATCAGTGGGTGCGCCGCTAATTTGATCGTTTCACTGAAGGTACGAAAGCCGTAAAATCAA
>Ga0302234_10000788_pt1 | contig 23722 bp, 18 predicted proteins | sample II_Palsa_N3_2_FD_193576 | JGI IMG/M metagenome (GOLD analysis project Ga0302234, IMG submission 193576) | Peat permafrost microbial communities from Stordalen Mire near Abisko, Sweden - II_Palsa_N3_2 | ecosystem: Environmental > Terrestrial > Soil > Palsa > Peat permafrost | place: Sweden... | reverse complement strand
ATAACTATGGTCCTTTGACCGCCGCCGCCAGCTACATGCAGCTCAACAGCGCGGGCTCCACGTTGAACTCCTCCGGTGCGGTGAACACCGATGCTACGTTCGCAGCGGGCCGTCAACGCACCTACGGCGGGGGCGTCAACTACGCGTTCGGAGCAGCGAATGTCGGTTTTGTGTTCTCGCAGACCCAGTTGAGCGACTTGACGGGTATTGGCGCGTCGGCCTCCGGCACGACAAACGGCATTGCCCTGGCAGGTGGCGGCGCGCGCTTCACCAATTATGAGGTGAACGGCCGCTACAACTTCACGCCTGCGTGGACGCTGTCGGGTGCCTACACGTTTACCAATGCGAGCCTGGATGGGGTCAGCCCGAAATACAATCAGGTGACCCTGCAGACGGCGTATGCGCTGTCCAAGCGTACTGACGTTTATCTGCAAGGCGTGTATCAGCACGTGAACGGTACGGGTGATTCGGGCTTGACCGCCAACATCAACGGCTTGAGCGCGTCGTCGACCAATAGCCAGGTTGCTGCAACCATCGGCTTGCGTGCTCGCTTCTAAGTGAACCGCTAAGCGAATGAATGCAGCCTTTGGCGTGAGCGACACGAAGGCCACGACTTAGCGCGGTGTGCTTGGCAGGATGCTTTGCTAAGCCGGGAAGTTCTCCCGGCTTTTTCCATTTTCAGTCTGCGGTTAACTGAAGACGGGACGAAAGAAGCTGCGCTCGTAGCTGACAATGCACTGCGTTTCTTCCGCATATTTGAATGCTGCCTGGCATTGCGGGTCAAGCTGCGATTGTTGACGGTAGCCTTCGTACGTTGTCAGGCTCGGAAACGAGAACAGCGCCAGCGCGACATTGTTCGCGCCCTCCGACGGAAGGAAATAGCCATGATGCTGGCCACCGAATTTCTCGACCAATGGAATCCACATCTTTCCATAGGCTTCGAATTCTTTGAGTTTCGATGGGTCGATCATGTAGCGAAGGTAGCAAGTGATCATGGTATGTCCGTTTAGGGAGAGAGGATCGATCGGATAATATCGTGTCCATTGATGAATGACTTTTCTCGAGGGACGCACTAAGCGCGGGCACCGGCTGATCAGGTAGGTTTTATCGCCGAGCACCGGATATGAATGTTCCCCTAGCGTGATCCCGGGCCGACCCCTTCGGCGATCGCCCGGCAAGCGTCCTTCAATGGCGCGATGTAGGTTTCCAGCGGCGTCGCGCTTTTTCTATAGAGGGGAATGCTGATGCTGATGCATGCGATCGGTTCGCCATTTGCTCCCAGGATCGCGCTGCCGTAGCAGAAGATCTGCTCCTCGTTTTCTTCGCGATCTTGCGCATAACCGCGAGCCTGGGTCGCATCGAGCTCGGCATCGAGCGCCGTGCGTTCAACGATCGTATTCGGCGTGAAACGCTCGAAGTTCAGGTTGGCAAGCAGCGCGTCGCGATCCGGCCGCTTGAGCGAAGACAAATAGGCTTTGCCGACAGAACTTGAATACAGCGTGACGCGTGTTCCTATTCGCGACGCCATGCGCACGGCGTGCGGACTTTCGAGCTTTTCGATGTAGACCATTTCGGAACCGCTGCGCACCGCCAGATGAACTGTTTCCTGGGTAAGGTCGCGCAAGGTCTGCAGCGCCTCGCTGGCGGCCACGCGCAGGTCGGAGCGCTCCCAGCTCCGGCTTGCCAGGGATAACAAACGAGGACCTAGCGAATAACTGCCACCGCGCGGCGTTTCGACTACCATGCCTTCGGCGATCAAGGCTCCGACAATGCGGTAAACCGTTGGTCTTGGATAGTTCGATGCAGCGGTAAGCTGGGCGATGCCGGGTGGCGCGGGTGCGTCGGCTATGCACTGAAGTACCACAAGGAACTTGGAGAACGCGGCGGTGCCGGTTGGCTTGGCATCGTCCGGCACGGGCTGCGCATGTGAGTGTCCGATTGCGGACTTAAGTGGTTTTGGCATGGCTTCCCGAGAGAACTTGACGGTGTACCGGTGGTGTTGAAAAGCAGTGATCGAGGCGCCGGAGATTATATTGGGCCCCCCTACACAACCAAATAACCCCCATCGACGGGGACTACCGCCCCGGTCATGAACGCCGCCGCTGGCGAGCAAAGGAACGCCACCACTTGCGCGACGTCGTGAGGCTGGCCCCATCGTTTCATTGGCGTGCGATCAAGAATTGCTTGCGAACGATCGTCGCTATCCTGCAGAGCCTGTGTAAGCGGCGTAGCTATCCAGCCTGGCGCGACTGCGTTGACGCGAATGTTGTCGGGGGCATAGGCAATGGCCAGCGACTTGGTCAATTGCACCACGCCACCCTTGCTTGCGCTGTAAGCGGGTACAAGACCGCCGCCGAAAAAGCTCAGCATCGACGCCGTGTTGACGATCGATCCCTCGCTAGCCTTCAACCGCTCGCGTGCCGCGGCGCAGACACGCATTGTCCCGCTTAGATTGACGGCGATCACACGTTCGAATACGTCGATAGCCAGTTCATCGCCGCGTCGGATCATGCCTGCGCAATTCACTAGCATGTCGATGGAGTCGGCCCTCGCCATCAGCGACGCTACGCTCGCGTCGTCGCTGACGTCGAGTTCGACGACTTCTATCACGGGGCCTAGCGCCTCGCGTTGAGCATCGGCCGGGGCGATGCCCGCAGCGAGCACGCGTGCTCCGAGCGCCGCGAAGCATTGGGCGATGCCGGCGCCAATGCCCTGCGTGCCGCCAGTCACAACGGCGGTTTTACCTTTGAAAAGATCGGTCTGGAAAGTCATGGTCGCTCAGGGAAGGTCCGATAGCGCAACGGGCGAAACGACGGTCTCGCTATCCTCGATTCTCGTGCGCACCACGAATATATAAACCAGCGCCGCGGCGAATGCGATGCCCGCGCTGATCAGGAACGCGTTGACGAAGGAATGCGTTTTATCCACAACAATGCCCGTGATGAACGGGGCAAATGAACCGCCGAAATACCCGCCGAAGTTTTGAATGCTGCCCAGCGAGGCCACCATGTGACGAGGGGCTGCGACAGTCGCCAATGCCCAGCACGCACCGCTTGCCATGTTGACGAAGTACATGGCGGCGCAAAGATAGATCATTGCAAGCGTCAGGTTCGGGGTGAACGCCGCTGGTACCGTGAAGAGCGCAGCGCCCAGCAAGCCGACGCAGATCGGCCACTTGCGGCTTCTCATGGGCGCCATGCCGCGCGCCATCAGGCCATCGGCTACGAATCCGCTGGACAGCATTCCAAGCGTGCCGAAGAGGTAGGGAATCGATACGAGCCAGCCTGTATGCGCAATGGTCAGGTGGCGTTCATGCTCGAGGTACGCGGGCAGCCAGGTGAGATAAAGCCACACCATATAGATCACACCCATGTTGCCGAAGATCATGCCCCATGTGGTCGATTTACTGAACAACGCGCGCCATTCCCGCATGGTCATGCGGCGATCGGCGCGCTGCTCCGGTTCTCCCTGGGTCAGGAAGGCGACCTCTTGAGAATCGAGGGGGATGTTGCGGCGATCACGGTACGCGAGGTACCAGCCAATCGACACCGCGATGCCAAGCACGCCCATGACGATGAACATGGTGCGCCAGCCAAAGGTCAGCAGGAGCACGGTGAGAACGGGCGGTGCAAGAGCAGGTCCAATGGTCGATGACGTGATGAAGATGCCTGTCGGACGGCCGCGCTCATGCACGCCGAACCATTCGCTGACCACCTTTGCACCGGCAGGAAAATTCGGCGCCTCGCCAATACCAAGCGCGACCCGCGCGACCAGGAACTGGGGCAGGCTCGTCACAAGACCACCGCACAATTGCGCGGCTGACCACACGAACATGCCCAGGCCGAGCATCACGCGTGCGCCGAAACGATCAAGCAGAATGCCGATGGGTAACTGCGAAAACGCATAGGCGAATGAGAAGGCGGACAGCAGCAAGCCCATCTGCGATGCGGACAGCCCAAGTTCCTGGCTAACCGAATGATTCGCTATGGAAAGCGTGCTCCGGTCGAGATAATTCACGATCCCGGCCAGTGTCAGGAATGTGATTGCGACCACCTGAATGCGCTTGAGGCGCGGCGATTTCTGCAACATGGTGTCTCCTCCGGTGCTCGTTGAGAGTCTGGGTGGAAGGTGCTGCGGGTGTTAAGTTTTGCTCCGGCTTAACGGATGAACTGGTCGACGAAATCTTCTCCCAACCCTACCGATGAAAAATGCCTGCGGCACATGTCGACCTTGGTGAAAACGTCTTCGTAGCCGGTGTAGTTGCCATACGGATCACAATAGAACATCACGCCATTGACCTGGAAGTAGGTGATCATTTCTTCTACGTCTTCAGGCACATATAGCGTATGGGTTTCACCGGGCGGCTCGAATACATAGCTGCCCTCGGTGGCTTCCCAATTGTGTTCGAGATAACGCCAGCGGCCCTTGAGTACCATGCCGTGCACCGCTTGCGGATGCCGGTGCCGGCTTAACACGCCGGATTTGCGCACGCGCAGCAGATTCATCCAGTACCCGGTCGAGACATTCAGGCACAACGGGCGGAACCAGACGTTCTCAGCTTGAGGGACCCAAAGGCGTTCGTCTTTAGGGATCGCCGATTCAACCACGATCTCCTTGGCCGCTTCTTTAGGGAATGGAAGCTGATACGGCGTCATTGCGTCCGCGGGTTTAGCCTCTGCCATGAGCTAGCTCCTTGTCCATATTGTGGATATATCAATCATTTTGTGGACACACTATTCTTCATGCGAACCCTCTCTGTCAAGACGCGCTGATCGTGCGGTGCGTCATGAATTTTCCTTACGTAGGTCCGCTGAAAAGACCCTTGGTCGCGAAGCTTTCGACAATGCAAGGACTGAATCCGCCGTGATGCCGGGCCGCCGAACGCGTCCATGGCCCATGACATATCGCTGAGTGTTACGCGATAATGCCGAGCGGGTTAACGCGTATCCAACTGCGTATCTTGCGCAAGGCCTTACGATATCGCTGGATCTATCGGCGCTGCAAAAGCGTCAATCTCAACTATCGCGCGTCGCCCAAGGCGACGTCGCCGCTCAACCCGGGATTCTCGATGAGCAACAGTTCGTTGCCAACATCCTCTGTCACTCGCTGGCTGCCTTACATAGTCGCGGGAACGTTCTTCATGGAATATCTGGATACCACGGTCATCGCGACCGCGTTGCCGCAGATGGCCCATTCGTTTGGTGTTGGACCGAATGCGCTGAGCATCGGGATGACCGCCTACATGCTCGCGCTGGCGATCTTTATTCCGGTAAGCGGTTGGGTGGCTGATCGAGTCGGCTCACGCACGGTGTTCTTTAGCGCGATCGTCGTGTTCGTGATTGCTTCGGTGTTATGCGGCTTATCGAACTCGGTTGCCGAGTTCACGGCAGCGCGTTTGCTGCAAGGGGCAGGCGGCGCGATGATGGTGCCGGTAGGGCGACTGATCGTGGTCCGTAGTACGGAGAAAAGCCGCCTTATGCAGGCCATCTCCACCATCACGTGGCCTGCCATTGCCGCACCAGTGATCGGGCCGCCCGTTGGCGGTTTCATCACGACGTACGCGTCATGGCGTTGGATTTTCCTGTTGAACGTGCCGTTCGGAATCTGTGCGTTGGTAGCGGTCGCCATGCTGGTCCCGAACCTGCGCGGCGCTGAGCGCAAGCCTCTGGATATAGTCGGCCTTGTGCTTAGCGGCGCAGCCCTGACCGCCATTCTCTACGGCGCCGAACTTGCCAGCCAGCCCGGCAGCAATCCATGGATTGCTGGGGGCGTAGTCCTGGCCGGCCTCGTGGTTGGTTTTGCCGCGGTTCGCTATGCGTCGGGTCATCCGCATCCGCTGATCGATTTTTCGACCCTTAAGATTCCGACCTATTCGGTAACCGTCCTGACCGGTTCGCTGACGCGTATCGGCATTGGCGCTGTGCCGTATTTGATGCCGTTGCTATTCCAGATCGGCTTCGGTCTTTCTGCTTTCAAGTCGGGTCTGTTGCTGCTTGCCAGTGCGCTGGGCAATCTCGGCATGAAAGCGCTGACCACGCGAATTTTGCGGCGTTTCGGCTTCAGGTACGTCTCGATTGTCGCCGTGGCGACAGCGGGCATATTTACGATCATATGCGGCCTCCTTACGCCTTTGTCTCCGCTGGCGTGGGTCTTGATCGTGGTATTCGTCTATGGTGTGGCGCGTTCCATGCAGTTTTCGTTGCTGGCGACGCTCGCTTATGCCGACGTAGGTGCCCCGCAAATGAGCGCCGCGAGCACACTATGGAGTGCGGCTGCACAGATGACGATAGGGCTAGGCATTGCCTATGGCGCCGTCGCCTTGCGGGCCGCCGCGCTGCTTAACGGCGAGACGGCTAGTGCAGAAGGTATGCATTTCACGCTCGACGACTTCCGGCTCGCGTTCCTGTTCGCCGGCTTGCTGACGCTGCTCTCCGTATGGGGTTACTTCAAGGTTGCGCGCGACGCGGGGCAAAGCGTTGGCGGAGGATCTATGCGGCAGAATGTGCCGCGAAGGGGCAGTTAGGACGCGAATGGGCCAGTTGAGGAGGAGGGCATTGCAGTAGCCCCTTGAGTTCGGCGTACAGCGGAGAATGATCGTAGGTATGGCTAATGAAATCGATACACCCGCGTGGTTGTCCCTGGCTTTCTCCGAGCGTGGGGTTAGGCGCTTAGGCCCGGGAGAGAGTAATCCGCGTATTGTCGAATACAACGCGCACACCAATCTGGTGGGCTACGACGACAAAATCTCGTGGTGTTCGTCTTTCCTGAATTGGTGTCTTGCGAATACCGGCCAGCGTGGTACGGGGTCCGCGCTTGCGCGTTCCTGGCTTGAGTGGGGCCGGGCCTTGGACGGCCCCGCTTACGGTTGCGTCGTTGTCTTGTGCCGTGACGATCCCGCCAGTTGGAAGGGGCATGTCGGTTTTTATCTTCGCCACGACACCGAATCCATTTACCTCTTCGGCGGTAATCAGCTTGGAGAAGTACGCGAGCTTGACTATCCGTTGGAGTCGGTGCTGGGTTACCGCTGGCCTGAGTCTATCTGACATGGTTCCTCCGGGTCCGCCTCGCAAGACGTACACGGATCGATATTCCGCTCAGGCGGGATCGTGGCAGCACACGCAGATCTTGTTGCCGTCGGGGTCACGAAAGTAGGCACCGTAGTAATGCGGGTGATAGTGCGGCCGCAAGCCCGGCGGCCCATCGCACATGCCTCCGTTCGCCAGTGCGATGGCGTGGCATTGATCGACGGTGTTGCGGTCGTGCGCAAGAAGGGCAGTCATCTGTCCGTTGCCGGGGCTGGCAGTGTTTCCATCGAATGGCGTTCCGATCAGGAATAGAGGCCGCGGCGCGTCGGCCGCGACCCAGCCGGCCCACTGTTCGTTATCGTCGCGGAATTTTAATGGCAGCCTTAGCGTTTCCATGATCGGCGAGTAGAAACGGAAAGCACGAGGAAAGTCGGTAACCCCTACATGGACGTGTGAAAACATCTGGCCATTCCTTCTAACGGTGGGTGACAAGCGAATGAGCGCATGATCCCGCTGGCGCTGCCCGATGGCAAGCCGTAGCGCGAGATCATCGAATGCGGCTTTGTCTGGTAGCCGCCGCAACCCGCGCTCAGGTGGTGACGAGTTTCGCAGGGCGCGGGCGTTTCTACGCTAAGCCTTCATACAGCTAGCGAATCAGGTCAGGGATTGGATGCACACGGGAAGTCGTGGCTGTCGGAAAAGAGCACCGGCAAGCTGCAGCTATTCGCCAGAACGCGTTTCGAATCGTGATCCGCGCCCGGCACCAGCACAAGACTCTGATGCAAATTCGTCGGGTGCCGCTTGCGCATGTAGTTCATATAGGAAACGCTGCGGCTAAGGCGGTCGGATCCTTGCAGTTCGCCCCCGCAGGATCGGTCCAGTTCGCTGTGATCCGGGTCGTTGTCCGCGGTCCCAGCAAGGTAGACAACATCGCGCGCGGCGTACGCTGCCTCAACGGCTTGCGCGGATTGACCGCTTACATACGGCGGCGCGTTATCCAGGCCATAACGCCACTGGGTGGCGCCAGGACAGGTAGCCGGATCGACCGCTTTGAAGCCCCCTGCGGCGGATGGCCGGAGGGCGTCGAAATAGAGAAAACTACTGGGTTCCACCACCACATAACGGGTGTGTATTCCTAGCGCGGTCAACGCTTGCTCGCCGTGTCCAACGGCTGTGTATCGTTGCACGAGTTGCGCCCCCGCCGAGTGGCCCACAAGTACAACGGTGCGCAAGTCCGGGTATCGCGTACGGTCCGCAAAGTGGCCTAGTAGACGATCAAGTACCTCGAATCCGCTAACAGGCACGGGCGATAATGCCGGCCAGCCGCGCGACCAGTCATGCATCTTCCAGCGCAACACGGTAGCAGGCAGCTTGTGGGCGGTGATGTCTTGCGGGACCAGGAACTGAGGGCCGACGATCAAGGTTGTTCCAGTCACCGCCGCCATCCTTGCCGCCTCAACGGTTGAGGACCAGTTCGATTTCGCGTTGCGGCTCTCCCCATGCACGACGATGACAACTCGCTCAATACCCGCAGCGTTGGTATTCAGCGGGATGGTTGAATACACGGGAACGGTGCCGTTGCCGGATGCTGTTTCAACGTCGAACTGCTCGGCCGGCGTAGCCCGGACCGGCTTGCCTGGACCGGTCTCGCGGTCTGGATCGTAGCCAGCCAGGATGATTGATCCGCGGTGTTCAACTGCGCCTCGCATGTCAGGGAAAAGCACGAGGCTTTTCGCTGGCGCATTTATGGCTTGAGCACTGACTTTGCGGGGGATCGTCAGGCCGAATGCGACGCTGCATAGCAAGGTAAATAAAAGCGCTAGTCTCATGCACTTCCCTGAGAGTTAAACGAAGCTTGCATATCATGGATTGAGCCGATGCATACATACTGACTCTGCAGCATGCAGATATGCAGATATTAGAATGAACAATCAAGCATGCAGTTGAAAGCGTTGAAAGGGAGTCACGCTTGAATCTGCTTGCCGGTTTGCTGGAGCATCTTGGCAGGCACACTGCATTAAACGTACAGGATCGAGAAATCCGTCGCTGTAAGGACGTTCGTGAGAGGCGAGCCACGCTTAAGCAGGGTGGCCTGAGAGTAGCGAGAAAAACGACGAGAAAACGGGGTCTTCTGCATGGAGGCACGGCGCTGGGCGCCGTCTATTGCGCAATCGGCCTCTGCATGGTTGTTCGCAAGCTTCGCCGTAGCACCTGCGTTAGTAATTTTGCTGACGCGTCGAATTACAAAGGCGCGTGTCTAACCACGCTAACCAAAGAAGCTGGGAGTTTGACTAAAGAAGCGCCCCGGTCAATGAGTGCGCCAGCAAACCTTTCAATTCGGTTGGCCGCAATATTCGCACGATCCTGAACGCGCTAAATGCTCATCGGGCTTTTGCATGTCGGCCTAACGCTGTATAAGCATTAGGCCGGCGATCGACCGACCGCTCATGCTGTCCTTACAAATATTAATAAAATGGCTTTAGCCATCCAGCTTATTTGCGGTCGATAACCTCGGCGTCTTAAGTCCGCCATGCGTTCTTTGTAAATGTCACGTCATCGTTTGCAACGGAATGTATGTAATGTGAAGTGTGTCATCCATCGGTGGCAAACCTGCGTTAGACAGTGCGTGCCTTAGGTCGAAGCTAACCTGACAAACTGAAAACTAACCGGAGATTGCACCATGAAGGTAAGCTTGCGCCGCACCCATGCAGCAGTCCTTTCTGCCATTGCGTTGTTAGCGGTGGTCTCGCCAGGATGGGCTCAATCCGTCCCGTCACCTACCGCGTCGGCAGCATCCGCAATCGATCCCCCGGGCCGCGTCGCCCGTCTTAACTACTTCGACGGCAGCGTGACCATGGAACCCGCCGGTGCAACCGACTGGGCTTATGCCGAATTGAATCGTCCGCTTACCACCGGCGATCAGTTGTGGGCAGACAGTGGTGCGCGAGGCGAACTGCACGTCGGCTCGACCGCGTTACGGCTGAGTCAGCAGACGGCCTTGAGCATTGTCGATATAGATGACAAGAACCTGCAATTGAAGGTAACGCAAGGTGCACTTTCCACGCGGGTGAGGGCACTGCCCCCCGGACAGAGCGTCGAAATAGATACCCCGAACGTCGCGATGCAGGCGTCGAGCCCGGGCGAATTTCGTGTAGACGTGGCGCCCGACGGTAACTCGACCACCGTGACGCTGCGAAGCGGCACTGCCAACCTTTATGGCGACGGCGGTGTATTTCAAATGACCGCAGGCCAGCAGATCACGTTCATCGGCGTGAACCTCCAGCAACAGGCAAGCGGACCGGCGCCGGCTCTCGACGCCTTCGATCAATGGGTCGTCAGCCGTGATCGTTTGGAAGATGGTTCGGCCTCCGCACGATACGTATCGCGAGAAATTCCCGGTTACGAAGACCTGGATGCGAACGGCACGTGGCGCAGCGACCCGAACTACGGTGAAGTATGGGTCCCGACGGTTGCAGTAACGGCGCAATGGGCGCCTTATCACCAAGGCCATTGGACGTGGATTGCGCCGTGGGGCTGGACCTGGATAGACGATGCCCCTTGGGGCTTCGCTCCTTTCCACTATGGTCGCTGGGCGCATCTGGGCGATGCCTGGGCGTGGGTTCCGGGACCCGTGGTCGTCGCGCAGCCGGTGTATGCGCCGGCGCTCGTGGCCTTTGTTGGCGGCGGAGGCGGTTCGCATTGGGGCGTCGACCTGGCGATCGGCGGTGCAGTGGGCGTTGGGGTTGCATGGTTTGCATTGGGGCCGCACGAGCCGTGGCACCCGGGCTCGGGTTATAGCCCAAGCTATTACAACCGGGTCAACAGCGTGAACATCACGAATGTGCACAACACGACCATCGTCAACAACATCACGAACGTTCACAACACTTATATCAACCAGCGTGTGCCGGGTGCTATTACGGCCGTGCCGGCGAACACGTTCGTGCAGGGCCAGCAGGTGGCGCAGGCATCGCGCAGGCTGACAGCACAACAAATTGGCGGCGCGCAGATTGGGGCAGGCATGCCCGGTATCGCACCGGTAAGAGGAAGCTTCACGGGCGGGATGCGACCCGCTTCTGCAGGTGCGCCCGCGATGGCCATGCAACGTCAAGTGGTCGCTACCCGCGCACCGGCTGTTCCAGCGGCATACCGGGACACGCTCGCGCAACACTTCGCCAGCAGCGGAGCTCGCGTCGCTGGCGCAGGTGAGCCGATCGTGCGCACGACCGTACCCGCGGCCTTCACACGTCCGTTGAACCAAGGCGCGTCTGCGGCGCCTTCGCCGCAAGGTTATCGATTGGTGAACCGGGCACAGGCTCGTCCTGTCGGAGCGCAAGGCACGCCAGCCAGGAACGTTCAAGCGAATGCTCCGCGCGAAGAAGTGCGGCCGCCGCAAGGTGCCCATCCCGCCGAAGCCGTGCAGCAGCGGGCACCTGCAGCCGCTGAAAATGTCGCGCCGCGTCCGGCCGGCGTAAACGCTGGCCATGAGCCCGCGGTCCATGCCGAGCGTCCGGCTCAGAACGAGCCGCAAGCGCCCCGGCAAGAGCAAGCCATGCATGCGCCGAACGCTCAGCAACAGCATGCCGTGCCGGAAGCCGCGCCTCGTGCCGAGGAGCATGAAGTGCAGCACGCGCGTCCGGTCGAACCGCCGGTCTCGCATGCGGAAAGGCCACAGCCTGCTCGTCCACCGGTTCAGCAGGAAGCGCATCGCGCGGAGCCGGAGCATCCGCGTCCGGAAGCACGTCCGGAACCACGTCAGGAACCACGCCAGGAACCGCATCCGCCGGCAGCCAAGGGTGGTGAGCATCACGACGAGCAACCGAAGTGAGCTTGTGATTTGCTGACGGCTTCCCGCCAAAGCGCGCATGTCGAGCCGGGGCGGGCGCCAATTGCGGCCCGCGTTGTGCTCCCCGGGGCGTGCCTTTGGTCGGTATCGCCAACCGCGCGCTAGACGCTAAGCGCGTTGACTGACAGGCATGGGGTCGCTGACGGCATGCAGGTAACACCAGGCGTGAACCTATAAGCCTGTTTCCTGATCTCCAGCGCTAAAGCCTTTTTTGTCGCATCACCAAGCGCTGCGATAATCGCGGACCTCCCTTGGCAGGACACGCGTCATTGCCTTGCGGGAGCGGCACCAAACTCCCATTGCCACGCGAATAACCAGTCTTAACGGCGGAAACCTGATCCATGTCGAATGAAAATGCCCCTCACGAGCATGCGGTTGAACATGCAGCGCATTCGGGTGATCCTTTATCCCGCTGGGTTGCTGTATTCACCGCCATTCTCGCGGCGCTCTCGGGCCTCTTGCACTACGAGGAGGGGGTTTTGCAAACGCAGTCCCTGCTGTTCAAGAACGACGCTGTGCTGCTGCAAAGCAAAACCAGCGATGAATGGAATCTGTATCAGGCGCAATCCAGCAAGGGTCATCTGATGGAGCTTGCCGCTGAATTGTCCGGTCCTGACAAGCAGGCGTACTACCGCGACCAGATCGCCAAATACGAGCTTCGAAAGAAAGAGATCCAGGCCAAGGCGCACGACATGGAAAAGCAGGTGGAAGAAGCCAACCTGCAATCCGAGCGCAAGGGCCATCCGCAACACATGTTCGGTCAGGCGTTAGCGTTGATCAACGTGGCCATTTCACTAGCGGCAATTACATCGCTTACAGGCAGTCGCAAGCTGTTCGTTGTCGCCGGGCTGGCGGGTATCGCAGGGATCGTCGTGTCGATTCTCGGGTTCCTGAATATCTGAGCTCGTAGGCCCGGTTCGCTATTTGGCTGGGGCGTTAGCTAGGCGCCCGGACAGGTCACGGAGCGATGATTCAGGCCCTCATGGTCAACGCTGAAGATCGCGTTGACCTTGTCCGCGCTTTGCGTAATACGCAGCACATAAATGCTGTCGTAATCCGCGCTCGCCCAATGAGGCACGCTCGCCGCATCGCCGCCGGCGTCGCTGACAATCTTGCGGGCAAGCGCCTCGATAATCTTATGTTCCCAAGCGACTACAACCAGACTGCTTTTGTATTGAGGGGCCAGCAGGGTCGCATGCAGGTCGTCGGTCCTTGAAAATCCAATCGATGCGTTCACCGGCAGACCAAAATAAATCGCAGTCGGTTCGATTGTCGCTAGAGGGCGGACATAGTCATACTTGATGCCGCTATCGTTCTTTTCCTTAGCGGGGTCAGGCGCAAAAATGAAGTCCGGTTTGCCGTATTTGCTTTCGATGACTCTCGGTAACGCGAGCGCACGATTCAGGCCCTGACAACTTAGCTGACCGAGGCCGGCGGCGGGCTTCTCCCCGTGCCGAACCATGACGATGGTTTCAACCTGGTCGCTGGCGGCGCAGGCCGGTATCGACCCAAGCGCCATGATGGCGAGCACCAGCGATAGGACGCCTGACGGCGGGCGGCTGCAATTTTTCATGAGGGGTCGGCCACGTTGCATGTGAGCCGCGATTCTAGCAATTCCCGGCCCGGCAGCTATTAAGCGAGGTGGGACGACGTGCTTCCAGGTGAAACACGCTACGAAATTGCGCGGTCGCTCACTGGGAGCAAGCAGTCGCATGAAGCGACCGATCATCCGCTACCGCTTCACTGCAAGATAAGCTCGGCTCAGGGCTGGCCGGCTATGCACCCACAACCTTGATGCAAGCCATGACGGCGGCCGGTCCCGCACCTCCAGCCGATAAATCGATCGTTCGCCGGCTTCTTTCGCCCCGCGAATGTTGGGGGCCATCTCGCACGTGTAGAAGTGTCTAAAACCGGTTTCGCGGGCGACTTGCCGGTAGTCGTCGTCGTAGAAGCCTTGAGGCCAGCACAGGTGGTCAGAGACCTCACCCATACGCGTCTCGAGTTCTGCACGCGCAGCGAGGAGGTCACGCCTTAGCGCCGCACATTTCTCTTCGCGGTTGCGCGCAACCTTATCCCAGCGCACATGGCTATGCGTGTGGCTATGAAATTCGAACGTCCCCGCGCGACGCATTGCATCGATCTCGGACCACCGCAGGATGGCGCGGTCCGTTTCGCCCCTCTCGATAGCCAGTTCCCCTTCACGATGCCCAAGCAACTCGGGAAGTTCGCCGCCCGAGTGCGCGTGAACGCGTGGCGCGCCGTCGCCGGGCCAACTAGTGACCAGAAAGCACAGGGCGGTAAAACCGTGCCGCTGCAGCACAGGATGGGCGTGCACCCAATTGTCGAGATAACCGTCGTCGAAGGTCAGCACGACCGACTTTGCCGGCAACGATCCGCCGGCCAGGTAGGCACTCAATTGCGCGGCCCCCACTGTCTGATAACCCGCTTGCGCGAGATAGGCCATCTGAGCCGCAAAGCGATCGGGCGAGACAGTGATCATTCCCGGTGACGTACTGATGTGGTGATACATCAGTACGGGCACCGCATGCGCTTGTGCTGTGCCTTGCCTTCTCACGCGTTAAGCCGCCGTTCGTTGATGCCACGCTCGTAGAAGTCGATGGTTTCGTCAGCCATGCCGTCGACCGTAAAGCTGGCATCGGTCAGGAGCCGCCCTGCAACGCCGAGTTGCACGCGCAGCCTCGGGTTATCGATCAGGCGGGCAATGGCAGCTCGCAGCGCTGCAATATCGTGCGGCGGCACGAGCAGGCCGTTCACGCCGTGCGTGATCAGCTCCGGCACGCCGTCGACGTCCGTGCCGATGACCGGCAACCCTGCCGCCATAGCTTCTATATAGGACTGCCCCAATGCTTCCTGATGCGTCGGCAGCACGAAAAAATCGCAGCCACGCAGCACATTGGGAATGTCCGTGCGAAAGCCTAGTAGATGGATACGATCGCTAATCCCCAGACTGTCGACGATATTCTTGATCTTGTCGAACCACGGCCCGTCGCCGGCCATCACGATATGCAGGTTCGGGCGCTCAGCGAGCATGGGCCGCACCGCATCGATCAGATCTTCGTGGCCCTTCTTATCGCGCACGATCGCAACCATGCCTGCGATGATCGCGTCTGCTCCGAGCCCGAGTTCACTGCGCAACGTGGAATGCGAAAGGGCCGGAGGCTTGACGATGCCGTCGTAGATGGTTTCAACGCGGCTCTTCGATACCCCGGCTGAAATCAGGTACTCGCGCACATGGCGGCTCACCGCGATGACGCGATGCGGAATCCACGTGTAGGTGGCAAGCGAACTGATGGGCAAAGCGAGGTGGCGCGTGCGAACCACGAGCGGCGTGCCGGCGAGCCGTCCCGCAGTGCCCGCAACAATACTGTCGTGTCCGCTATGCGTGTTGAGAACGTCGAAATTGCTGCGTGTCAGCAGTGCCTTGATTGTCAACATGGACGAGACATCCGCGCCGCCTTTCATCCTCGCGTGGTGGACGGTGAAACCTTCCTCCTTCGCGCGCACCCCGAGGCGGGCATCGACAGGGCAGACGACTTCCACAGCGTGGCCCCGGGAGCGCAATACGATCATTTCCTTGAGCGTCCTGTGCTCCTGGCCGCCCCAACCCCTGGACGACTCGCTATGTAGTATGCGCAATGCTTTCATCTGTTCGCTGCTCCCCGGCAGTACGTAAACGTTCTGTAGCGCTCGTAATATATCGTAATAATCCAAGAAAAAAGCAGCCGGTTTTAAAAAAACCTGGTGTTAATGAAGAGGTTACAAAGCCTTACCCAGCCTGCGGTCAGGCGAATTGATCTCATGTGGAAATGCAAACGTTTGCGCGGCGATCGAGCACGTTTTTTGATGGAATTCTGAATAAATGAATGCTTGACCGCGGAAGATCATCGCGGGCGAATTCATTCGGACTAAGAATGAAATATCGGGGCCCGAGGAGCGTGAACGTGGAGTCGGGTGTAAGCCGTGGAACTTAGTATTGGAGTACGAGTGTCAGCGGTGGACCATGCGGCCGGCAGGCTAAGAGGATGCAGACAGGCCCCAATCCTGACCCACACAGGTATATGGAATTAATATGGCAATAGCCGATAGAACATATTTTACATTCTGATCTTCGCTTTGTACCCTGTGCGCTTTTCCGGTCGATCAAGTCGGCGCGCCGGGTAAATTCACTTGGGCTGCTTAGCCCGACAGGAGCGTTGAATGTTTCAACCTGGGCCGCGTCACTTTCTATTTCGCATGTTGCTTGCAGCCATTTGCTGTGTTGCCGGCACGCATGCCTGCGGACGTGAAATAGAGTCGCGTCACTCCTCACCGGACAGCGTCAAGGCCGTGGAGGTATCGTCGGCCGGTGAGGGCTTAGTGGAAGACCTGCCTTTGCAAGGCGGAGGTTTCCAGCGTGTTTTGTACACTGCTGCCAGGCGCGAAACAAAAGGCATCATCGTGATGTTTCCCGGCGGCACCGGCGAGATCGACATCGAGAAGAGCGGGCAGGTCAAGAATGCGAAAAACTTCGTCGTGCGCTCGGACGATCTCTGGCGTGACCAGGGTTATGGCATCGTGCTGGTCGATGCGCTGGGTCACCAGTCCATGCGAGGGCAGCGTAGCAGCGCCGCGTATGCAGAGGTAACGAAAAAGATCATTGAGTTCGCCCATAGGCAGGCAAATGTCCCTGTATGGGTGCTTGGTACCAGCCAAGGTTCCATCGCCGCCATGAACGCCGCATCGCATGCGGGAGGAAGTTCTCTTGCCGGCCTGATCCTGACCGAGTCCGTGTCCATTCTCGGCGGCTCTCATGAAACAGTGTTCGATGCACATCCTGACGATGTCCGTGTGCCTTCGCTGGTTGTTGCTAACGTGGATGACCGATGCAAGGTCGCACCGCCGTCCATGGCGCAGTCAATCGCGCAATCGATTCGCCACGCTCCTGCAGCAGTCCTGACCGTGAGCGGCGGCGCTCAACGTACGCAGGATGAGTGCGGCTCCCTAACCCCGCATGGCTACTATGGAATAGAAGGAAAGGTAGTCGATGGCATTGCGGACTGGATGCAGAAGACGCAAAACCGGCCTTGATGCGAAGCGGTTTTGGCGACCAGCAGGGCAAACGGACGATGGGTCGTCCAGGACCCGGCCCGACCTTGACCGGAGTTCCGTGGTTGCCCCAAACCGGAATCTCTTGTCCGGGTTTGACTTATGATTAAGGCCCTCAAAAGCAAAGTTGCTGGCCATGATCCCTGACGTTTCCCATGATATCCAACCTACGCTGACCGGTCCCAGCATTGAACTTCGTCCTTTGCAGTCATCGCATCAGGGGGCGCTGGTGAACGCCGCGTCAGATGGTGAATTGTGGACCATGAAGGTGACGGTCGTTCCCGGTCCCGAGACGGCAGGGCAGTATATTGCCACTGCGCTGGCAGGTCAGCAGGCGGGAACGGTGATGCCGTTTGTTATTGTCAAGCGAGAGACCGGAGAGGTGGTGGGCAGCACCCGGTTCTGGAAGATCGATCGCGTTAATAGAAAGCTCGAAATCGGCCACTCCTGGCTGAGCGCCTCGGTACAGCGGTCGGGTGTCAATACTGAAGCGAAGTATCTTCTGCTGACCTACGCGTTCGAAACCATGAACGCTGTGCGCATCCAATTCACCACTGACGAGCTGAACGAAAAATCCCGAGCGGCTATCCTGCGCATTGGCGCGAAGCAGGAAGGCATTGTCCGGCACGAGCGCATCATGCCCGACGGCCGCAAGCGCAACTCGGTGCGGTTCAGCATCATTGATTCAGAATGGCCGGAGGTAAAGGCATTGCTGCGGCAGAAGATGCGCTTGAAATAAGACCGGACCGGCAAACCAGCGGATTATGCAGTGCAGCAAAAGACTCACTCGTGGCATTTTCGCCTCGTTGCGAGCCATATTAATTATGAAAGAAAACAGTAAGCTTCAGTTAATGAAATTATTATATCGCCCATATTCGTTTCTTAAGATTAATGCCACGAAATGATTCGGTTATATTTACCCATAAGATTAACAAAAGGTAACGTCATACGATTCCATTTAGTTAAATAACCAATAATTCGCCCAGCTGCATTAAGTTGAGAATAGATTTCCTCTTTCTCGCCTCTTTTGGGATGGCGGTCGTTCATCGCATAACGTGTGAGGAACTACTACTTATTTCCCAGTCTTCGCGAACGTTACATGAATGAAACGTTTTTTTGCGAATATAATTCGTCCATCCAAAGTGCACTGTAACTAATACCAGATCGCAGCGAGACGACTTCATATCAGAAGTATTTACCCTATGTGAATTGATTGCTGCTTTCAACGTGCGAAAACCTGTGCGCCCGAACCGTAGAAGGGTATCGCAGTGCAGCATTAACACGCTCGCCTCGGATAACCGGTCGTTTCGCCTGTATGACGTCTTCGGCCAGGGCGCGCGCTTGGCGCTCTGTGAGTGGTCATGCGTGCGGCACCAGGGCGGCCGCGAGAGGTGAGTCGATGCACGAATTGGCGATCAGGCATGCCGTTACCCTGCCGTTATCTATCAAGGCTGTGCATTTTTTTCGTTTACATGGAGTTGATTTTACATTTTGTATAAATAGGTGTGCAAACGACTTGAGCGAAACCATCACCTGCTGAGTTGCTGATAGAACGCCGCGTGCGGCCTAGCCGCAGTCGGGCATGTGACAGCAGGACGATTTCGCCTGACTAGATTCCGTGAAGCAAGCCCCGTTTCCTGTCTTTGATCCTATAGAGACGGGAGGGATCAATTCGCCATTAATCAGGATGACAAATTATATGAAAGCCTATTTCATGTAATTGGCCGATTCTCCACTCGAGAGCCTCGGTCGGTCGGAACCCGTAAGGGCAAGCGCGTTCGACATTGTCGAAGGGCGCCGTTGCTGCAGCACGGTAGCGATCAGCAGCATCCTCGCATCAAATCTCTCAGCTCCAAAATAAACGCGAACGCGGGACGACTTCGGTTGATCTTGTCGATCCTCGGGGAATACTTGTAGCAGCACAACAGGGACTATGATGAAATATTTAAGACTACTTCCGATTTCGGTCGCAACGACGCTGGCTATCTTCGGTGTCGGTCACGCCCATGCGCAAAGCAGCACCATCACTGTCAGCGGCGTGAAATACACGTTCTGCGGGAGTGAGAACGACAACTGCACGTTTTCCGGCAAGGGCTCCGTGGTGTTCGGCGCCGTTCCGCCGAACTCGCCGTCCACCATGCTGACCAGCCCGCGTGCCTTTACGAATGGGGTCGGCTGCTATGTCGGTGCTGTCTCTCAGACCGATCCCGCTTACGGCTACGGGAAATCGTGCTGGGTTAGCCTCGCATCTACCACCAAACCTGTGACGCCTCCTGTGACGCCGCCGCCCGTCACGACGCCGCCTGTGACCACGCCGCCCGTCACGACGCCGCCGGTGTCCACGCCACCGGTTACGACTCCGCCTGTGACCACGCCACCCGTCACAACGCCACCCGTCACAACGCCTCCCGTCACAACGCCGCCGGCTACCACGCCGACTCCAGGTACTTCGGCCATCTCATGTGGCTCGCCTGCACAAACGTCAGGTGGCACCGCTAATGGCTTGATCAGCGCCGACACGCCGACAACTGACGGCATGCGCATTTTCCCGAATAACACAGCGTTCAACATAGCGGTCACGACCAACTCGCCGAACGCAGACACGGTCATCTGGTCGGTCGCCGATGCTAACGGCGCCACCAAGACGCAAGGTAGCTTCGCTGTGAAGTCCGGTGTGCAGACCGCCACCATGTCGTGCAAGTCGACATGGTCCGGCTATGGCTCGATTACTGCCACGTTGCAATCCAATGGCGGCACGTTGCCGAACATGGGTACACGCCCGATGGGCATTGCCACTTTCGGTGTGTTGCCGAACCTCACGTCTGTCCTTGGCACGGTGACGTATGCACACCAGGATCAGCATCGGTTCGGCATGCAGGGCTTCAACGACAACATTGCCGCGTTGCACGATTTGGGAATTTCGTGGACCATCGACGACCGCGAAGTGTCGGCCATGGAGCCGAACGGCCCCAACACCTATACGCCGAGCGTCAGCGACCTGGACCCGTTCTACAAGGCTCACCCCGACCAGATGCGCATTGTGCGTCTTGACGGACTGCCGGCATGGGATTCGAAGACGGGTCAGTTCAACGACAGCTACTATGCGCCGGTGAACATGACCGAGTTCCAGAACTTCATGGGCCGCGTGGGCACCGACACGAGCCTGATCCGTGCTGCCAATTATCCGACCCAGCAGAACAACTACTACCAGGTGACCTGGGAGCCAAGCCTCGGATGGGCTGACAGTCAGGCAAACTTTGTTGCGATGTACAAGGCTGCCTATCTGGGCTTGCACTCCACTGATCCGAACGCCATCGTGATGGGTCCCACCAACCCATTCCCGGCCAATTGCGACACTTGCACGACGGGTTACCTGCAGACCTTCGGCGCGCTCGGTCTGTGGAACTATATCGACGCAGTGTCGACGCACGGTTACTGGAATGCCGGTACCTATCCGTCCCATCCGCCTGAACTGCAGGATTCGGATCCGAACCCGGCTAATCAGGCAAATGCGCTCGACAACCTGATGAGTCAGTTACGTTCCGTCATGCAGGCCGGCAAGCCAAACATGAAACTGTTCGTCACCGAAGCGGGGACTAGCTACGATCCGGGCATCAACTACGGACCTACGTCACCGTCGCAGAATCAGCTGTTTGCTCAAGCTGCCGTTGGCGTACGCTCGCACATCATTACACTGGGTGGCGGCGCGCAAGTGTCCACGTTCTTCTATGGTGCGGACTACCCCGGCGAGACTGGTTATGGCACGTTCTTCGACCTGAACGACGCTCAGGGCGCGTACGGTGCATCGAACCTCTCACCCAAGCCCGAAGCACTTGCATTCGCGACACTGACCCGGGTGCTTGACGGCACCAATACGCTTGGCCGCGTAACAGGTACGGCCGCCGGGACGTATGCCTATGCGTTCCAGCAACTCGGTAACGGCAAGGTCGTGACGGCCGTGTGGGCACACAGCAATGCGCAATGGCCGGCATCGGGCGGGCTCTATAGCCAGACCTACTCGACCAGCTACTCGCTCCAGGTGGACGCGGCCGGCGCATCGGGCAACGTGACGGAGATCGATGGTTATGGCAATGTCAGCACGGTGCCCTATACCAACGGCAAAGTGACGCTAACGCTGACTGAAGTTCCGCAATATATCGTCTCGAGCAATGCGACGGTTGCCAAGTCCAACGCTACGGTTCCTGTCGGCTACACGGGTCAGTAACGCTTGATGGGACTATGCCTGACGGGCCGCTGGTGACTGCAGCACCCCGTCAGTAAAAAGCCAATGCCTCGCGGTTGAACGCGAGGCATTGGCTTTTATGGCTCCGGTTCCGTTTCGGCTCAGGTAAGCAGGCTTTCGGCGGCCACGTAGGCAAACCCGAGCGCGCGTGCAACGGCCTTGTAAGTGACGTGCCCCTCGCACACGTTCAAGCCGGCTCGCAGATGCGGATCATCAGACAGCGCACGCCGCCAGCCTTTGTCCGCGATCGCCAGCGCGTGCCCGATTGTTGCGTTCGTAAGCGCGAACGTCGAGGTTCGCGCCACAGCACCCGGCATGTTGGCCACGCAGTAATGCACGACATTGTCCACGATGAACGTCGGATCGGTATGTGTCGTGGGGTGGGACGTCTCGAAGCAACCGCCCTGATCGATGGCGACATCGACAACAACGGCGCCCGGCTTCATATGCGAAATCATGTCGCGGGTCACGAGCTTCGGCGCCGCGGCGCCGGGAATAAGCACGCCGCCGATCAGGAGATCGGCGGCGTGCGCTGAGTCCTCGATCGTCTGCACATTCGAGCACAGCGTGGTGACGCGGTTGCCGAAGATTACGTCCAGTGCGCGCAGACGCTCTAGGTTCTTATCGATTATCGTCACGCGGGCGCCCATGCCAACTGCTATCTGTAACGCGTTGGTCCCGACCACGCCTGCACCAATGATCACCACGTGCGCCGGGGCCACGCCCGGAACACCGCCCAGCAGCAACGCCATCCCTCCCTTCGATTTCTCCAGATGCGCCGCACCTGCCTGGATCGACATGCGGCCCGCGACTTCGCTCATAGGCGCGAGCAACGGCAAGCCGCCGCCAGGACCCGTGATTGTTTCGTATGCAATGCAGATGGCCTTGGAGTCGATCAGGGCGCGTGTCTGCACCGGGTCGGGGGCAAGATGCAGGTATGTATAGAGAATTTGCCCCGCGCGCAGCATCGCGCATTCGGCGGGTTGGGGCTCCTTCACCTTGATGATCATCTCCGCGCGCGCGAAGACCTCCTGCGCCGTGTCGACCACAGAGGCGCCCGCAGCCTTGTAGGCATCATCCGATAAACCGATCTCCGCACCCGCCGCTGTCTGGACGACAACTTCGTGCCCGTGAGACACCAGCTCGCGAACGCCCGCGGGCGTCAGCCCGACCCGATATTCATGGTTCTTGATTTCTTTCGGCAGACCGATACGCATGATGCACTCTCCTCCTGGGAAGACCGGTGCGGGCGTCCGCGGCCATGGACGCCCAAGCGAACCCTTGTACGCGGATACACGGCGATCCGCAGCCGCCAAGGGTGTATTGCTGCAAAGCCAGGGCAGTCGCCGTCGCGCATTGACGATGCCCTGTGCAAGATTACTTTTACGCCTTACCGGGAATACCTCGCCCGCGCAGCGAACAGCCGGTGGTCTCTGTCACGAAGATCAAGGCTAGCGCACCGATCACACACGAGCCCATCATGTAGTAAGCCGGAATAAGGTTGTTGCCTGTACGCCCGATGAGCCATTCGTTCACCATGGGTGCAGTACCGCCAAAGATGGAGGTCGACACGTTATAGGCGATCGCCATGCCTGCATAGCGGACTTGCGTGGGGAACATTGCCGGAAACATCGCCGAGATGCTCGCTAACTGAGGCACATAAAGCAGACCTAATACCGCGAACCCTATCAGCGCGCCAGCCGTGCCATGCGACATGAGCAGGAACATAGGCACCGCGGCAATGAAGAGACCAATCAAGGAAAACCACCACACGTTCTTGCGGCCGACTCTATCGGAGAACGTGCCTGCGAAGGGCAGGAATACCATCATTGCCAGCATGCCGATCAGCGGCACCAGCAATGACATGTTGTCACTCATGCCCAACTGCTTTTGCATGAAGGTCGGCATATAGGCAAGCAGCACGTAGTTGACGACGTTCAGTGCCACGACCAGGCCGCCCAGCAATAGCAGTGGCTTCCAGAACTCGGTCAACAGTTCTTTCAGGGATATTTTAGCGTGCTGCTTCTTTTCGGCCGATTGTTCCATCTCGAGGAATACGGGTGTGTCCTCCATCCTGGCGCGCAGATAGAACCCGATCATGCCAAGCGGTGCGGCTATCAGGAACGGCAGGCGCCATCCCCAGGCATGCATGGCTTCGTTACCTAGCAAAACTGAACAACCGAGCATCAACAGCGCGCCGAGAGAGAAACCGGCCAACGTGGCGAATTCGAGGAAACTGCCGCAGAAGCCGCGTTTCTTGTCCGGAGCGTATTCGGCCATGAAGGTGGCTGCTCCGCCGTACTCGCCGCCGGTCGAGAAACCTTGGACGAGGCGCAGTACGATCAGCAAGGCCGGCGCCCATAAGCCGATGCTGGCGTAGGTGGGCAGCAGCCCTACGAGAAGCGTGGCGGCCGACATCATGATGATTGTCAGCGCGAGCACATATTTACGTCCCAGCCGGTCGCCGAGCGGCCCCCAGAAAAGACCTCCTAGTGGCCGTAC
>Ga0302234_10000787_pt1 | contig 23729 bp, 20 predicted proteins | sample II_Palsa_N3_2_FD_193576 | JGI IMG/M metagenome (GOLD analysis project Ga0302234, IMG submission 193576) | Peat permafrost microbial communities from Stordalen Mire near Abisko, Sweden - II_Palsa_N3_2 | ecosystem: Environmental > Terrestrial > Soil > Palsa > Peat permafrost | place: Sweden... | reverse complement strand
GATACCGCTGCGCTGATTGAGAACCTCGATCTGGTGATCGCCGTCGATACGTCTGTGGCCCATCTGGCCGCAGCGATGGGCAAGCCGGTCTGGCTGCTGGCGCTGGCTGCACGACCGGGACGACAGCCCCTGGTATCCCACCGTGCGTCTTTTCAACCAGCAGCAGCGGGGGAACTGGGACGAAGTGCTGACGCGTGTTGCCACAGCTTTGCAGCAGCGGTTCGGAGGAGCATAGAGCGGGCCCCCATCAGAGCAAGCCGCCCGTTCCAGCGAATCCGCTACGCCGCCGCTTCCGCCTCATCCAGCGCCATCCTGAACCCCACCACGCCCGGATCCTCGGTGTGCGTCACCGTAAAACCACAGGCTTTGGCCAACGCGATCATCGGCCCGTTCTCGCGCAGCGCTTCGCCGACCAGCCAATGCGTGCCGCGCGAGCGCGCATACGCGATGATCCTCTCCATTAGCAGCGTGCCAAGGTGCCGGCCCTTCTGATCGGAGCGTATTGCCACCGCGAATTCAGCGGTTTCGTTATCGGGATCCGCCACCGCACGCACCACCCCTAACGTCCGAGTGAAACCTTCCTCGCACGGGACCGTCGCGATCAACGCCATTTCGCGGTCGTAATCGATCTGCGTCATGCGCGCGAGCTGCGAGTGATCGAAGCTGCCCACCGCGCCAAAAAAGCGCAGACGCAGATCGTCGGGCGTCATCGCTTCGACGAAGTCATGATGCGCGGCCTCGTCTTCAGGACGAATGGGCCGTACCGTGATCCGCAGACCATGCCAGTCGAGCGTCTCCTCGTAGCGGCGCGGATACGGCATGATCGCAAGCCGGCTGCGCTTGGCGCCGAGCCGGATAGACGGCGCAACGACAGTGACGTGCTCGCGGAATACCCGCAGCGCGAGCTTTAACCCGACGATCTCGCGCACATCGCACACCGCTTGCGAGAGTGCCGTAAAAGCCGCCAGCACTGGCTCGGGCGCGGCGACCCGCGCGTACGGAGAGCGGGTCACCATATCGCGCGCCAGTATGGGATTGAGCGGCGGCAAGCCGAAGACCTGCAGCGGTGCCGACACGCCATCCGTCGATGGCGTGGTGAAGCGAAACACCGGGCCAAAGTTGTCGTCGTCATGCAATTCGACGTCGATGTCGACAATCTTGTCCAGCGTCGCCTCGAGCGGCTCGACATGCAGTCCGAAGTGCGCGAGCAGGCAGGCCGCGGGTTTCTCCGTAAGTGTGTCCTCGCCTGCAGCCAGTGCCGCGCGCGCCTGCGCCTGAGCGGCGTCGATCTCGGCGGGAATCTGCGCCGGCAGCCCTTCCGGTGTTTGCATCAACAACTCGCGCCCAAGCCGGTAATCGACCAGACGAGCGAACGCTCGAGCGAGGCGCTGCGGCGTCGTATGCACCGGAATGCCCTGCGCATGCAAAGCATCGCGCGTCGCCGCGTCCACCCCGCCGAAGAAGCACGCCAGCAAGCCGCGATACGCGAACCGTTGATTCGCGATCAGCGCCTGCGCGACCTCGCCGACCGGCGCGTTATGCGTCGACGCGTGAACCACGAACGCCGTCCCGGTTGCCCGATGCTGCGCGAGAACCTGCAACGCCGTGCCGAAATGCTCGGCACGAGCATCGTCGCCGAGTAGCAGTGGGTTGCCTGCGACCGCGCGCGGCAACGCCTCGGTGACCGCTTGTACGGTTTCTGCGGGCCACTGCGCGAGCGTGTCGCCCGCCGCAGCGAATGCGTCGCAGGCGAGCGTCGCAACACCGCGATCGCTGGTGATCAGCGTCGCCGTTGCTCCGGCCGCCACGCGGCCCACACCGAGTGTTTCGATTTCGTCGAGCAGGTCGTCGAGCGAGTCGACGCGCACCATCCCCGCGCGGCGGAACGCTGCCGTGTACAAACCATCGGCGGGATCGGCGCGTCCGGAGCGCAGCGCCAGGACTGGCTTGTTGCGAGCCGCCGCCCGCGCCGCCGACATGAACTTGCGGGCCGCGCGGACCGTATCGAGTTCGAGCAGAATCGCGCGGGTGCCTGGATCGCTCGCCAGGTAGTCGAGCACGTCGCCCGCATCCACATCCGCCTCGCCGCCGAGCGCCACCGCGTGCGAAAAGCCCAGCCCACGCGCATACGCCCAACCCAGCACCGCATTGGTCAGCGCATTGGACTGCGAGACCCACGCCACCCCGCCCGCCTTCACGAGACGCGACGGCGCGCCCAGATGCGCCCGCAATGCCGGCGACACCACTCCGAGACTGCCAGGTCCGACGATGCGCAGCAGGTGCGGCCGCGCCGCCGAAAGCGCGTGCCTAAGCGCGGTGCGATCCTCATCCGTATGGACTTCCCCCACGATGATCGCGGCGCGCGTACCCAGACCGCCGAGTTTGTGGATGATGCCAGGCCAGGTCGACGGCGGCGTGCAGATCAGCGCCACCGTAGGGGCCTCCGGCAGGTCGCCGGCATCCGCCACGGCGGCGTGGCCGTCGAGTGCGTCGTATTTCGGATTCACGGGCCACAGTGGGCCGTCAAAGCCGCCGCCCAGCAGGCTCGTCCACACCATCGCACCCGTGCTGCGCGGCCGTCGAGAAGCACCGATCACGGCAACGGATTTGGGTCGAAACAGCGCATCGAGATTGCGAACGGTCACCGGACACTCCGCGAGTCGAAAGAGGGTGCGTTCAGGAGCAACGCGCATCCCCTCAGGATAGGCGATGCCGGCGCCGTTGTGCGGCGCGTCGAGTCAGGAAAGCGCATCGACGGCGCACACCATCCGACGTGTTCCCAGCTGAGCGAATTTTGTTGCCTGCCCCCGCTCAAAACGTCGTCCGAAATGCGACAATCCAAGCCGTGACAATCATCGCGGACGGCAGGACCGCGCCAACCCGGCGCACCAACGGACGACCAGAAAAACGGAAGGTGAAGTTATGCGGCGCTTGCCATCGCTGATTGCGTTGCGCTTCTTCGAGGAGACGGCACGTCATCTGAGCTTCAATCGCGCGGCGAGCGCCCTATGCGTGACGCAGGGCGCCGTGAGCCGGCAGATCAAGATACTCGAGGAGTCACTCGACGCGAAGCTGTTCGAACGCGATCACAAGGGTATCCGCCTGACCGCGGCAGGCCTGCAGTTGTTGCCGTGTGTGTCGGAAGCGTTCGATACGATCGAGCGCGGCACGCGTCAGATCACCACCGCCAAAGGCCGGCGTCGCCTCGTGCTGTCGGTGCCGCCTACCTTCGCGACTCAATGGTTCTCGCCGCAACTCGGCTCGCTGGCCGTGGAACTGCCCGATGTCGAACTGTCCATCCGCACCGAACCAACCGAGGATTGCCACTGCAATATCCGCTTTGGACGCGACGCGCTGCCGGACGCGCATTCCGAGTTGCTGATGACGGAACGCCATACGTTGGTGGGAGCGCCGCAACTGCTCGGGCGCCCGCTCGACACGCTGCTCGCAACGATGCCCGCGCTGCATGTGCTGCACAACGAAACGCGGCTCGATCTGTGGCCGAACTGGCTCGCAACCGCAGGCATGCCGGCGCACTACGCTGAGAACGGCATCGAGTTTTCGAATCTGGAGCAGGCGATTCACGCCGCGCGCAAAGGCGTGGGACTGGCCATCGTCGACCGCAACATGATCGTCGAGGAACTGGCGGACGGGAGCCTGGCGCAGATCTCTGGGATCGAGGTCAGTGGGCCGTTTGGGTATTGGCTCGACATCGCGCATCGGCACGAGGCGCTCGAGCATGTGCAAGCGTTTGCCGGATGGTTGCGGGAAGAGGTTTTGAAGATGGGGTGAGAGCTTGAGGCCGGTGGTCGGAAAACCCGTCGCTACTCTCCACACCTTATACTTTCATTGCCGTCTATACAGCGGCAGTGGGGTTCGACGGCCTGATCTGTCCAAGATCGCCCAGAGCCCTGTCCAAGGAAGCCAATCATGAATGAAAGCAAACCCCGTCTCCCAGAAGCACTGGAAGCACCCGCCAGCGATCAGCTGCTCGATGGCATCCTCGCAAAGGCCGCCAGCGCGGCGCAGCGCAACGCGGAACAATTCGCCAAGCTCGTCGCACTCGCGCGGGCCATCGAGCAATGCAATTCATCGCCGGCCGCGCGCGCAAAGATGCTGTTCCGCTTCGAAGAACTCGCCAGCGGCGCCGAAGCCGAGGCCAAGCTCGACGCAGAATTTTTCGAAGGACTACGCGACGGGCAAGTCATGAAGCAGCAATTGCGTCGGGAACACGAGCAACGCGAAGAGCCTGCTCCCGAGGTCACGATTCTCGCGCCGTCTACAACGACGAAACACTGAGGGCCGCGTTACATCGCCTTCTTGAACGGCGCGCCCGAATGCTCGCGCAACTCGTTGAACACGATCTTTGGCCACGCCTTCTGCGCAGTTCCGCCGCTTTGTCGCATGTCACCCGGCGCGACAATCCACCGCGTGAACCACATTCCGATTCACGTAGACTTGCCGGTCTTCGTCCGTGAACGATGATTTCCGGCGGACAAGGATTGGCCAATCATACATATCATGATCAGGAAGGCCGATCTCAAAATAACTGCTAAAGATAGTTCTGCGAATCGAGGTTCCGACACATGCACCGAATGGAAAAGTCAAACAGAAGTTTTGCCGGTAAATTGACGCGCCCTTCACTGGCCATTGCTGCGTTCGTACTGTCGGCATGCGCAGGTGCGCCTCAAGTTGACGTACAACGCGAATCACCGAGCGCTCGTGGCACGGCAGCGGACACGCCTGTTGCATTTCAGCAGCTCGACACGATGCAATATCACGCATTCGTTGCTAATTGGGACGATGCGAAGCATCCCGTCAATTGCGCTGTCATGCGCTCGACTTCTGACTGGAAGGCAATCATGCATCCGGCGCCAGTCATGTCCAATCAGGCTCAACAGTTCGCGCCACCGGACTCGTTTTTCGAGACTAGGCAGATCCTGATGGCTGCACGGGTGACGCCTGCGCCAATAGGAGATGTGCGTCCTTTCAGCATCAGCCAGGTCACGCGCCAAGGCCGCAACATTGTCGTCGACTACGGATATCAGGTCCCTGCACCAGCGGGGAGCTCACAGATCAAGACCTACTTCCTGGTGACCATCCCCAAGGTGACACCTGCCATCGCGGAGGTTCGATTCGTCGAAAACGGCCGATCTGTGTGTTCCGTGCCGCTCGATTGACACAGGTGGACGCCGTGCGCTCACGAGATACGCGCACGGCGCCCAAAGGCCGCGTCACATCGCCTTCTTGAACGGCGCGCCCGAATGCTCGCGCAACTCGTTGAACACGATCTTCGGCCACGCCTTCTGCGCAACTTCAATCTCGGAGATGTGTGAGGCCAGATAAGTCGGCGCGTTCGATGCATCGAACGCAATCCGAGCCGCATACGCATCGGTGAAACGACGCAATTCAGCCGCGTCGTCGCAAGTCACCCAGCGCGACATCCGATAGCGGGCCGACGCCATCCGCACATCGACCTTGTATTCGGTCGACAAACGGTGCGACACCACTTCGAACTGCAGCTGGCCAACCGCGCCCAGAATCATCAAGCCGCCACCCACCGGGCGAAACACCTGAATTGCGCCCTCTTCGCCGAGTTGCTTGAGCGCTTCGCCAAGTTGCTTGGCGCGCATCGGGTCCACCACTTCGACCGTCTGGAAGATTTCCGGCGCGAAGAACGGCAAGCCGACGAATTGCAGGATCTCACCTTCGGTCAGCGTATCGCCGAGGCTCAGCGTGCCGTGATTCGGGATGCCGATGATATCGCCCGGATAAGCTTCGCTTACGGTCTCACGACGTTGCGACAGGAACGTCACCACGTTATTGGCGCGGAACGTCTTGTTCGAGCGCGTCACCTTCAGCGCCATGCCGCGTTCGAAATGCCCGGAGCAGACGCGGATAAATGCTACGCGGTCGCGGTGCGCCAGATCCATGTTTGCCTGCACCTTGAACACGACACCGGTGAATTTCGGCTCATCCGGCTCGACCGACCGCTGCACCGCCATGCGTGCCGACGGCGGCGGCGCCAGATCGACCAGCGCGTCGAGAATTTCCTTCACGCCGAAGTTGTTAATGGCCGAGCCGAACAGTACCGGCGACTGCTGACCGGCGAGGAACTGCTCGCGGTCGAAATCCGGCGAGGCGCCGGTGATCAGGTCGATTTCTTCCTTCGCCTTGACCCAGGCATGGCCGAAGCGCCGTTCGCCTTCCTCGTCGCTGAGCGCGTGCAGCGTTTCAACCTCGCCACCCGCTTTGTCCTGCCCGGCGCGGAACAGCCGCACCTGGTCGTGCTGAAGATCGTAGACGCCCTGGAAGTCCTTGCCCATCCCGATCGGCCACGTGAACGGCACGGCGGCGACGCCCAGATGCTGTTCGATTTCGTCGAGCAGTTCGAGCGGCTCGCGCACTTCGCGGTCGAGCTTGTTGATGAAGGTGACGATCGGCGTCTTGCGGCTGCGGCAGACCTCGAGCAGCTTCAGCGTTTGCGCTTCGACACCGTTCGCGCCGTCGATCACCATCACGGCGGCATCGACCGCCGTCAGCACACGGTAGGTGTCTTCCGAGAAGTCCTCGTGGCCCGGGGTATCGAGCAGATTGATGACGGCGTTGCCGTACTCGAACTGCATCACCGAGCTGGCCACCGAGATGCCGCGCTGCTTTTCGATCTCCATCCAGTCCGAGGTCGCGTAGCGATTGCTCTTGCGGCCCTTCACGGTGCCGGCAATCTGGATCGCGCCCGAAAACAGCAACAGTTTCTCGGTCAGCGTGGTCTTGCCCGCGTCCGGGTGGGAAATGACCGCGAACGTGCGGCGGCGTTTGAGTTCAGAGACTGACATCGGATCGGGCGGTCACAGATAGAGGTTCAAGCGGTATACGGGGCATCGCCGGCGCAGAACCGCGCAGGGAACGAATGATACACGTCATGGGAAACGACGCAGAGAAACGGGGGTGGACATCGCGGCCGGTCCGCGGCTGCGATCGTGACGCGGCCACGAGTCAACGCGGACGCTAATCGTCAATGTCCTGACAGGCAGGACAGATCGATCCACAAAACGAGCGAATCGAAAAGGAAATGGTGGTCTAAGGTATGGCGTCCTTGAGAGAACGGGAGCGATTTACTGATGGATCAGAATTTCGCCGGAATTACCGACAGATGAAAGCAAACATCTTCATTGCGGATTTTTCATTCGTCACCTAGGATTAATCGCGGTGATTGAAGGGCCCAACGATCACTAACCCCCATTGGCTTTTCGCCTATGGGACCTTCGGAAAACCTGGAGTGATGTGTATGTCCGACGATAACAATCCGGCTTCCTCGACTAAACGTAGAGAATTTCTAAGAGGTGTCGCCACCGTTAGCATTGCAACGGGTTTTGGTGCAGGGGTGGGTGAGGCGTTGGCGCAAAGCCCCGCAACGCCTAAGCCAACCGGAATTGGTGCAAAGCCGCCGACTAAAGCAACCCGGGATGCCAACGCGGTTTATGCCAATCAGTTAGCATTTAACGATACTCAGGATTTCCAGGATGCCACTCGTGGACTTATCGCTACATTACCCGATCCCGGCATTATTCCAAGTTCTAAAGGCGGCGCCGCGTGGGATTTAGGCCAATTCGCATTTATTACAGGCGGACCAGAAAACAACGCACCAGACTCGGTTAATCCCAGCTTATGGCGAAATGCCAAGCTGAATATGAATCACGGATTATTCGAAGTCGTCGATGGCATTTGGCAGGTTCGCGGTTATGATTTATCGGTGATGAGTATTATTCGTGGCGATACTGGTTGGATTGTTATCGACCCGTTAATGACCGAAGATGCTGCCGTGGTTGTATGGAAGCAACTGGTTATTCCGCACCTGGGCGATCGCCCGATTACTCATATCATTTATACCCACAGCCACGCAGACCATTACGGCGGCGTTCGTGGTGTGGTCGACGAAGCAGATATCGCGTCCGGCAAGGTAAAGATCTACGCGCCGGCGGGCTTCACTGAAGCCGCGGTGGGCGAAAACGTGATTGCCGGTAACGCCATGAGCCGGCGGGCCGCCTACATGTACGGCAATTTGCTGCCGAGGAGTCCAACGGGCGTGGTAGACGGCGGGTTGGGCAAGACGACCTCTATCGGCGCGATCACGCTCATCGTTCCGACCGATTTCGCCAATTCGACTGGCCAGAAGCTGACCCTGGACGGTATCGACATGACCATCATCATGGCACCGGAGTCGGAAGCGCCGTCCGAGTTCATGTTCTACATCCCGAAATTCAAGGCCTTCTGTGCAGCGGAAGACGCCACCCACACGCTGCACAACCTCTATACGCTGCGCGGCGCGAAGGTTCGCGATGCGTTGCTGTGGTCGAAGTACCTGCAGGCTGCCATCGATATGTTCGGCGGCGAAATGGAAGTCCTGTTCGCCTCTCACTACTGGCCGACTTGGGGCAACGAGCGCATCGTCGACTTCTTGCGGGCGCAACGGGACATGTACCGGTATCTGCACGATCAGACCATGCGGCTCGCCAATACCGGCCTCACTCCGCTGGAAATTGCCGACGCCCTGCACCTGCCCGATAGCCTCGCCAAGCATTGGTACTGCCGCAGCTATTACGGCACGGTCTTTCATGACCTGATCGCACAGTACAACCTGCGGTTGGGATTCTTTGACGGCGTGCCCGCTAACCTTCACCGGTTGCCGCCGGTCGACAACGGCAAGCGTTATGTGGAGTTCATGGGTGGCCCGGCGGCGGTGCTACAAAAGGCACAGCACTATTACGACAAGGGCGACTACCGTTGGGTCGCCGAGGTGGTAAACCACGTGGTCTTTGCCGACCCGGACAACGTGTCCGCCAAGCACATGCTGGCCGACGCCTACGAGCAGATGGGCTATCAGGCCGAATCAGCCAGCTGGCGCAACTTCTATCTCACTGGCGCAATGGAGCTGCGCAACGGCGTGCACAAGGTGCCGTTCGGCAGTTCGCAAAGCCCGGACACCATCAAGGCCATGCCTCTGGAAATGTTCCTCGACTACCAGGGCGTGCGCCTGAACGGAGCGCGAGCGGCCGGCAAGTCCATTACCTTTAATTTCGTCATGACCGACACGAAGGAAAATTATGTGGTCGGTGTTGAAAATTCGGCCTTGCATTATTCCAAAGGTAAAACTTCGGATACAGCGGATGCTTCGGTGACGATGTCACGCAGTGATCTTAATGAAGTGATGATGGGTAATACGTCGATGGAGAAACTGGTTATGGCTGGTAAAGCCAAGATTAGCGGGAGTGCGCCGAAATTAGGTGAATTTGTCTCCTGGCTCGATAATTTCGACTTCTGGTTCAACATCGTTACACCGTAAAAACCCACTAGCCCTAAACACGGAATCAAGACGATGTGTGCAATCTGCGAACTGAAGATTGAATTTAATATCGGGCATCCTCAGGCGCTCACGGTAGCCGTTGCGACGCGGGAAGCAATGGATACCGGAGCATTACCGGAAACGCAGGCCGACGGTGCGTTAAGCAACATGAAGCTGCGAATGGCGGCTATTGACGCGCTCAAGGGTTTGCAAGACCGGCTGGAAGACGCCGTGCCGGTTACGCAGTTAATGGCGCTGCCTGACTTTTACGTGCTGCTGATTGAAATCGGGACCTGGGGATTTTTCCATGCCACTGAAACCGGCTTCGATCCCGACATTCAGCCCGAACCGCCCGATGTGACCTCGGAAAATCAGGCTGATCGCGATGTGGTGTTTGTTTCATCCGAAGCAACGATGCGGGCCATTACGAATGGAAAATTAAACATCGACACAGCGTTCGACGATAATCTGCTCATCCTGGACGCAAGTGAAACCCATACGAAACTACTGCGATCGGTGCTTGATCGTGCGTTTCCTGTAGAAAGGAGCCGAGCAGTTAATTTCTAAAAAAGATACGTTGCTGGAGTTTGTTTCTATTTCATCAGCATTGCTGTTGCAGGATATGGCCGAACATTTAACGTTCGGCCATATTTTTAGGTGCGATGGATTTTGTCGGAAAGCAATGCAACGTTAGGCGCCGCTCGCCTCATTCAACGTCAGGTGCTTGGTCTCCGGTGCCCATGCGATCGACACCACCATGCCAACCAGGAGTACGGCGGCCAGGACCATCATGGTTGCGTGAAAACCCAACTGTGCGATGCCCAGCGGCAGCAGAAAGGTACCCACCGCCGAACCAAGCCGGCTACAGGCAATGGCGAGACCCACACCGCATGCCCGCACTTCGGTGGGAAATCACTCCGGCGGAAACACACCCACCAGATTCGAGAACGCCGACATGGTCAATGTGAAGATCGCAAACGCCACGATCATCGCAATCGTCGATGACTCCGGCAGCAGACTCAGCGCCACCAGCGACAAGCAAGTCACCGCGAACGAGCCAATCAGAAACACACGACGCGGCAGCACGATGGTAAGCCAGATGCCGATCAGCGCCCCCAGCACGAGGAATCCATTCAGCAGAAGATCCGCGCCAGAGCCGTCGTTCAGATGGATCGCCTTGAGGATGGTCGGCAGGAATGTGTAGACCGCGAAATAAGGAATCACCAGGCACACGAAGAATGCGCAGTTGAAGAACGTGCGGCGAATCAGATCCTGTTTGAACAGGCGCGCGAACCCGCCTTTCACGCTACCGTGGTCGTCCGCACCGTTGCCGTCGAGCGTCACGTTCGGGCCGAAGTGCTTGAGCAGGACGGCTTTAGCCTCCGCAATACGCCCTTTACCATGGAGCCAGCGCGGCGACTCCGGCGTGCCGACACGCAATACCAGGACGATCAACGCGGGCACGCCCGCCGAGGCTAGCAACCAACGCCACGCGTCCGGTGAAGCGTGTGCGTACTGCATGCCAAGTACGTTCGCAACGACATAGCCGACTGTCCACACCACACTGAACGAACCGAGCAGGGTCCCACGATGCTTTCGCGGCGAGAATTCGGCCAGAATCGCATGGCCAACCGCGAAGTCCCCGCCCATGCCAAATCCGATCAACACCCGCAACGCGCACAACTGCGCAGGCGAGCTCACGTAGAACTGCGCAAACGCGGCCGCCGTGATAATCAGAAAGCTCAGCAAGAAGATTTTCTGGCGGCCCATGCGATCCGATAGCCACCCAAACACGAGGCTGCCCAGAAAGATGCCCATCAAAGCGGAGCTGCCAATCATGCCCATCCAGAACGCGTCGAGCGGCATCTGGCGATTCAGCGAAGCAAGAGCATAGCCAATCGTGCCGAGCGCGTAGCCTTCGGTGAAGTGCGCACCGAAGGTCAGGCCGGCAATCTTGAAGTGGAACGCGTTCAGTGGAACGTCGTCGAGGGGAATGCCATCATGTGCGGACGCGGTGCGGTTTGCACGAGGCGACGTTGAGGCAAGGTCAAGTGCACTTACCTGGATATCCTGAATACTCACGCTGTCTCCTTCTTGTTCGAGCAGCCGTGCGCAGCCAGCCTGTTGCCGGGAATCGCGCACGGTACTGCGTCATCCGCTCCGCGCATGCGCAACGCGAAGCGGACCGTTACGGGTAATGCGACGATCAGCGACCGAGGCCGCCCATCATCATGTACTTCAGTTCCATATACTCATCGAGCCCATACTTCGAGCCTTCGCGGCCCAGACCCGATTCCTTGACGCCGCCGAACGGCGCCACTTCGGTCGAGAGGATGCCTTCGTTGACCGCCACCATGCCGCTTTCCAGGGCCTCGGCGACGCGCCACGCCCGGCCAAGATCGCGGGTGTAGAAGTACGCGGATAAACCGAACGGGGTGTCGTTAGCCGCTGCGATCGCCTCTTCCTCGGTCTTGAAGCGGAAGCAGGCGGCGACAGGACCAAAGGTTTCTTCACCAGCAACCAGCATCGATTTCGATGCGTCGATCAACACCGTCGGCTCGTAGAACGTGCCGCCGAGCGCGTGACGTTTCGCGCCCGTCAGCACCTTTGCACCCTTCTGCAAAGCATCCGCGACATGGGTTTCCACTTTCTTCAAGGCAGCTGCATTGATGAGCGGACCTTGTTCGACTTCGCCTTCCAGCGCATTGCCAACACGCATCTTCTGCACGGCTTTCGTCAGCGCCTGGGTGAACGCGTCATAGACGCCGTCCTGCACGTAGAAGCGATTGACGCACACACAGGTCTGCCCAGTGTTGCGAAACTTTGAAGCCATTGCGCCTTGCACGGCGGCTTCGATGTCCGCATCGTCGAACACGATGAACGGTGCGTTGCCACCGAGCTCCAGCGAGAGCTTCTTCAGCGTATCCGCGGATTGCTTCGCGAGCAGCTTGCCCACACGCGTCGAACCGGTGAACGACAGCTTGCGCACTACCGATGAGGCCGTCAGCGTGCTACCAATCGCCACTGCATCGCCGGACACGATGTTGAACACGCCAGCGGGAATGCCGGCCTGTTCCGCCAGCACGGCCAAGGCGAAAGCGGACAGCGGCGTTTCCTCGGAGGGCTTGAGAACCATCGTGCAGCCCGCCGCCAATGCCGGGCCTGCTTTACGCGTAATCATCGCGAGGGGGAAGTTCCACGGCGTGATGGCCGCGACGACGCCCACCGGCTCACGCGTCACGATAATCTTCGCTTTCGGATTCGGGCTCGGAATCATATCGCCATAGGCACGCTTCGCTTCTTCGGCGAACCACTCGAAGAAGCTCGCCGCATAGCCCACCTCGCCCCGTGCTTCGGCAAGCGGTTTGCCCTGTTCACGCGACATCAGTTCAGCGAGCGCATCGCGGTTCTCGAGCATCAGTTCGCCCCAGCGCTTCACACGTGCACCGCGCTCCTTTGCGGTCAGCGCGCGCCACGCCGGGTAGGCGCGTTCGGCGGCAGCAATCGCCTGAGCGGTTTCAGCAGCACCGCCTTTTGCCACGTTGGCAATCAGCTCGCCGGTAGCCGGATTCGACACGGCATACGTCTCAGCGCCTTGATACCACTCGCCATTGATGTAATGGCCTGTACGGAGAAAATCGCTCATGCTGCTTTTTCCAGGGTTTGGGCGAACGCCGCTTGCGCCAGCCGCGGCTCGCGGGCGATGCGCTTGCCTGCCGTGTAATCGTTGATCAGATCGCAGGGCGTGTAGTTGCGTTCGAGTTCGAAGAGTTCGTCGGCGGAGAGCTTCGTGTCGAGTGCGGCGAGGGCGCTATCGAATTGCGCGGGCGTATCCGCGCCGACCAGCATGCTTGCCACGCCACCATGATTCAACACCCACGCCTGGGCGATCTGCGCGGCGGACACGCCACGCGCTGCGGCCACTCGCGCTACAGATGCAGCAATCTCACGCGACGCCGTATCGCCGTACATTTGCGCGGTGAAGAAATCAGTCTGATTGCGCGTCGAATTCGGATCGCTCGTAAGCAGACCACGGGCCAGCGGGCTAAACACCGAGACGCCCACGCCCTGATCGCCGCAATACGGAATCATCTCGCGCTCTTCCTCGCGATATGCCAGATTCAGTTGCAACTGCATGTTGATCGGCTTGTGCCAGCCGTTGCGTTCGCATACCTGCATGATCTTGGCGAACTGCCACGTGTACATCGTCGACACGCCGATATAACGCGCCTTGCCGGCACGCACGATATCGTTCAGCGCACCCATCGTTTCTTCGACCGGCGTATTCACGTCGAAGAAATGAAGCATGTAGATATCGACGTACTCCATGCCCAAACGCTTCAGCGAACCATCGATGCCATCCATGATGTGCTTGCGCGAATGACCGCCGGCGTTCTGATACGTGCCCATGTCGTAGCCGACCTTGGTAGTCACGACAATCTCTTCGCGGCGAACGATGCGCTTAAGAATGCGGCCCACGACTTCTTCACCGACGCCGGTCGAATAGAAGTCTGCAAGGTCGATGAAGTTGACGCCGGCTTCGAGCGCGTGGCGCACGATCGGCTCGCTTTGCGCTTCGTCGAAAATCCAGGGCTTCCAGTCGGGCGTGCCCATGTTCATCGTGCCGAGGCATAGGCGTGAAACCTTTAGACCCGATTGGCCGAGGCGAATGTATTCCATTTTGTTTGTCTCCTGATGGGGGCGGCGCTCGTGGGGCGCGAGCGGCAGCGCGCCAGTTAGCGTTTTAGCGTTGCTTCGGCGTATAGAACGGGTTCGACACGTCGCGCGCGGCGGCAAACACTTCGTCGCGATGCGGCAGGCCCTTCATCGCGGCGAGGATCGCGTTCTTGCAGGCGCGGTAGTTGTTCTCGAACACGGCGTCGAGGTCGTCGGTCTTCGGGTTGACCCAGTTCGCCGACACGACAACCCAATCGTTTTCCGCTTCCGGCGGCAGCGTGCCGTTCTCGAGCGATTCGGCCACAGCCTTGGCGATACCCGCTTGCGAAGCACCCCAGGTGGCGTTGCCATGGAAGTCGCCTTCGATCTGCGCCTTGTTCACATACAGCGTGAGCGGCTTGGTCGGGATACCCGGACGGGCGATGACGACGAACGGTGCGTGACCCGCAGACGGCGTCGACAGCGCGGTGGCGAACGCCTGGCCCGCCGGGCCATTGCGCGGGCCGACCAGGACGTTGATGTGCGCGAGGTTCACGCCCGGGCCTTCGAAGCCCTCGCCGATAAAGAGTTGCTTGTCTGTCGTTACGCTCATGTCTGTTCCCATCAAGGGTTAGGTGGATGAGCGGATTGTGCTATTCGAGATGAGCGACCATGAATCGATGTTTTTTGATCCGGGGTATGAGACGCGCTCAACTCCGGGTATACGTGCCCTCTACTGGAAGCGCGTACCCAGGCGTTGTCCGAGATTTTCGAGCGCCAGGTCAAGTACCTCTTCCTTAAGGTGAGGGTTTTCGGGACCTGCGCAGCAAACAGCAAAAAGACCGCTTGAGGTGATGGCCAATCTCATTGCGCGTGCACCGAACGTTTTGGACGCTGGACTAGTTCGAAACGAAGTGAGGAGAGCAAAAGAGCGTGTCGGACACCATTCATTCGCCACAGAAAGAGCGATGAATAAATCGCGAAAAGCCTTACTGGACAAGGTTTTCCGACCTCACAACCACAACGCCGGCGCTGACTTCAGATCGATCAAGGCTTGCGCGATTACACCGCGAACCTCTGGCGAAACCGGTTCGCAAAGGCCCACGGCGGCGAAACGCAAAATGCAGTCATACCGGGAATCAGTGGCTGCGGTAAAACGCAAAGGTGAGGGTTTTCGGGATCATCGCGGCGGTGCGGAAAATTCTCACCGCCGCTTCACTTCACCCCGAGATCAGGAAGCGTTCTCGATTCTTACCCGCCAGCCAGGCCGGCGAACGCCCCCGGCCACTCCAGGTTTCGCCGGTCTTCGGGTTGCGGTACTTCGGCGGCAACGGTGCCTTCTTCAGCGCGGCACGTTTGCTCGAAAAGCCAAGTTCCTCTGCGGTAATGCCGTATTCCACAATCTTCTGCTTGATATCGGCAATCGCCTGCTCAATTTCTTTTTCGCGAGCAACCGCGACTTCCTTATGCAGTTTTTCGAGCTGCGCAGTCAATTGTTTGTAAGTGGCCATGAAGAATCGCCTCCAGTTGGTTGGATAACTGCAGTGTGACCCTATCAGACCTAAAAAGTGCCGGGTAGCACCGCCTATCTGTTTTCGGATTAAATGCGTGTTAAACGCACCCTGAGTCTGCAACCCGGCAATCACCTGACCAGCATCGGTCAGCAATGGTACGTAACGTTAAGTCATCTTCAGCAATGACGTTACCGCACATTGCCTGACGCGAGCACTAATCTTTCCCGTGCCTCGAGCACGCTTAACGCGACATGGAGCCGTCTGACCCGGCTCACCATCGACGGCACCAATGCCGCGTCCGACACCGACTTGAGCCGGTTGCGCCAATACGATAGCGGAATGCCGTCCGCGGCGGAAATCCGCGTAATCACGTGTTCGAGATGCAGAATGTCTTTTTCTAATTGATGGTGATTCATTACGTCTCCCCCGATATGCCCAGGTACTATGCGACGTTAAAGCATGAAGCGTGCCGTGCAGGGCCTATCGATAGAGCAACGACGTAATAGATCGTAAGGCGAAGAGGAATAGCTGCGATAAGATTCCTTGTGTATTCCTGATTCCTCGGGGGAAAGCATTCATAGATTCGCAAAGCGCTCATGGCATCGCATCCTGAGCGTCGCGGCATATGGAATTAAGCCGCGGTCAATACGATCGCTTTGCGAGTCGCATTTTATGAAGCGGCGTCGGCGGCCCCGGATTGGCACGCGGCAATGGAGGCGCTGCGGGTCGGGCGCCGCCCGACCCGCCTACAAGCCGCTTGCCGCTGCACTTCGCCCTGCGTCTTCCGAACGAACCGCTTGCTACTGGGCGCCCGACCTCGCCGGACACGCGTAGATCAGGCTGTGCGTGCCATCGTCATTCGACTGACGCACGACCTCGAACTGGCCGCTGCAAGCGGCGCGCGCCTGCTGCGTGCACGAATCGGAGCCCTCAGGACATTGGACCAGCGTAGTGGGCCGGCCGTCAGGCAAGAACAGCGGCGGACTGCTGCTACAACCGGCAAGCGCCGCAAGCAAGGCGAGCCCGGAAGCCGCGCCAAGCGCCGCACGTTTCGCGCGGATTACATGTTCCATTCGAGCAGAAAATGAGTAGCTGCGTTTCATTGAGAACCCCGGTCCCTTTCTAATTCTTTAACCTAGCGATTGTGCCATGCGCGCGCTGCACTGCGTCACTTGGGAGCCGTGTCTTCGTCAGGGTGGCCGTTCGCTGGGTCGTCTGGCGCAGCAAGCGTCTTGTAGGGAAGCGGACCGTGCGCATCCGTGCCGACGCGCATGAAAACCTGCTCGACATCGGGAATCGCCTCGAGCTGCTGCTGCAGCGCATGACGATCGAACGAGCGCGGCGCGCAGCCGTCGACGTAGACGAAGCGGCGCTGCACCATGATCCAGATACTTGTGCCGTCGAACGCATGGGGATCGGTGAAATGCCCGTGAATCGCGTCGGCGATCGGTGCGTCGTACAGGTACGAGTTCGGCTTCGAGCACTTATGCGCGAGCCAGCAGGTTGTCCCGCGCTCGACCCGGTAGTGAGCATCGCTCTCCATCTGCGCATGATTCATCAGCGGCCCCAGCGGCACTGGGCAATCGGCAAAGCCCTGCGAGAGCGCGAAGAACGGATCGTTGTACCAGTTCTTGAGGTCGCTCTGCTGCGCATGCAGCGGTATGCCAAACAGGAACAGCAATGTGGCGACAGGCCAGGTCTTCATCGCACCTCCGACTGCTCCGATCGTACTAGCGCTTTCATTGCGCAATTCCCGCATGTTGCCGGGCCGCGCGCGCGGACACAAGAGAAGTCACGCGTCCTGGTCCTCCATAGAAACCATTCGGTACAATCGGTCGCATCGGTACAAGTAGAACAACCCAGCTTTCGGAGACTCAATGTCCTTTGTCATCGTCCTCGCCGCCCTGGCGTTCCTGATGCTTGCCGCATATCGCGGCTACAGCGTGATTCTCGTCGCGCCAATCGCCGCCCTGGGCGCCGTCCTGCTGACCGATCCGTCGGCGGTCGCGCCGGTGTTCTCCGGCATCTTCATGGACAAGATGGTCGGCTTCGTGAAGCTGTACTTCCCGGTATTCATGCTCGGCGCCGTGTTCGGCAAAGTCATCGAGCTGTCGGGCTTCTCCGAATCGATCGTCGCCGCTGCGATCCGCTATATCGGCCGCTCGCGCGCCAATGCGGTGATCGTCGCGGTCTGCGCACTGCTCACCTACGGCGGCGTCTCGCTGTTCGTCGTCGTGTTCGCGGTGTACCCGTTCGCGGCCGAACTCTATCGCCAAAGCAATATTCCGAAGCGCCTGATGCCAGGTGCGATCGCACTGGGCGCATTCTCCTTCACGATGGATTCGCTGCCGGGCACGCCGCAAATTCAGAACATCATCCCGACCACCTTCTTCAAGACGACCTCGTGGGCGGCCCCGGTGCTCGGTACGATTGGCTCGGTGTTCATCATCGTCGTCGGGCTGACCTATCTGGAATGGCGCCGGCGTGCGGCGATGGCGAAGGGCGAGGGCTATGGCACGTCGCTCGTCAATGAGCCGGAACGCGTCGAATCGAAACAGCTGCCAAATCCGCTGCTGGCCGTTGCGCCGCTTGTGCTGGTGGGTGTGGCGAACTTCGCGCTCACCAAGCTGATCCCGGACTGGTACGGCGCGTCGTACACGATTGCGCCGGAAGTACTGCCCGGCATTCATGCACCTGTCACGACATCGATCAAGGCCGTAGTCGGGATCTGGGCTGTGGAAGGCGCGTTGCTGCTTGGCATCGTGATGGTCATGCTGACCGCGTTTCCCCGCATGCGCGAGCGCTTCGCCTCCGGCACCAAGGCAGCCGTTGCGGGTGCGTTGCTGGCCTCGCTCAACACGGCGTCGGAATATGGCTTTGGCGGCGTCATCGCAGCGTTGCCCGGCTTTCTGGTCGTAAGCGATGTGCTCAAGAGCATTCCGAACCCGCTCGTCAATGCCGCGGTGTCGGTCAGCTCGCTCGCGGGGATTACCGGTTCGGCATCGGGCGGTATGAGTATCGCGCTCGCCGCCATGTCGGATACGTTCATCAGCGCGGCTACCGCGGCGCATATCCCGATGGAAGTGCTGCACCGGGTGGTGGCGATGGCGAGCGGCGGGATGGATACGCTGCCGCACAACGGCGCGGTGATCACGCTGCTGGCCGTCACGGGGTTGACGCACCGTGAGTCGTATCGCGAGATTTTCGCGGTGACGATCATCAAGACCCTGGCCGTGTTCTTTGTGATCGCGGTGTACTACACCACGGGGCTGGTTTGAGTAGAAGGCAGAGCTGACGCCGGCACCTCCGGCCAGCCTGATCGCAACGGCCCGATTGGCTAACGCCAACCGGGCCGTTTTCATTTTCAGAAGAACATATTGGGGAACGCGGTTTTGTCTCAAGCGATCCTCATTCGCAAATCTTCATACGTCATAGGTCGCCTCCAGATAAGCCGCTTCCATCCTCAACCTCGACATATGCCACGCCCAACGCTCCGCTCCCTCCCGGATGTCGAGCAGCGCCGCGGCGTGATGAGCACGACCGTTCACGCAAGGTTCCGGCACATCGCCTTCCTCCAACAAACGAAAGGTCTTGCCATGCGCTGGTGGAAAACGGCGCTCAATCGTGAGTTTCTGCCGCGAGGTCATCACGAGAATGAAGGTCGCCGCATCGATCATCCACGGGGTAACAGCGTGAGCACGGTGATGTCGAATATCGAGGCCCTCGGAATCCATCAAATCCACGGCCTCGCCGTTCGGCGGCGCTCCCTCCACGACAAACAACCCTCCGGACAGCACCCGGGTACGGGGCAGCGCGCGGGTGAGCAGCCCCTGCGCCATCGGGCCACAGCAGACATTTGCTGTGCAGATCACAAGAATGGTATCCATCGGCCAGTCGAACTCCTGAAGGACGATTAGCTTGCTGAAGATGTCGATGCGGCCGCTGCACGTTAGCGTGGCGGCGGTGTGGCCTCGCGCTTAGGTACTGCTTCCGGTTCCACCCGTCGGCGTCGTACCGCCGCTAGCACCTTTACCCACTGCTGCGCCTGCCGCCGTCACCGTCGCGAGCAGGGTGGCGGACGGCGACCCGTCGCTATTGATAGCGCCCGCAGCCTGCAGAGCATCGAGCTCCGAGTCGATACCCGGCTGACCGGGTGTGAACGACGCCGTCAAAAACGACGTAGTCGATAGCGAAATGCCATACGTCTGCTCAAGTATCTGTACAACCGCAGTTTCCGCGCTGGCGATCAAAGCGCTGTTGGTCAATGCACCCTGAAACGAAGAATTGCTCGAGATACCGGCGAGTAACGCCGACAGCGTCGTGCCCTGCTCCGCAGCGATGTAGTCGAGGAGCAATTCGGTCAACGGTGTCACGTTGAATGTCCCGGCTCCTGAAGCAAACGAGTCAACCGTCACCGCGCCGCTAGTTGCGGTAATCGCGCAAGGTCCGTCAAAGCTGAAAGTCGCGGAATACGCACCGTTCGCGTCGGTTGTGGTGTTTCCCGAACCGTTCTTGCAGGTCAGCTTGACCGTTGCATTAGCCAACGCTGCGCCAATCGCTGCCGTCCCACCAACCGTGCCAAACGGTGGGTTTCCGCTTGAGCCACCGCCGCCGCACGCCACAATCGTACTGGTTAGGAAAGCTACAGACCCGAATTGCAGTGTGCGCCGCATTGAGGCGTTAAGAAGTTTCATTCATTTTCTCCAGGAAAAGGTAATGCACAATTGACAGAACCAGGTTCTTGGTCTGCTGTTTCGTGTCGAAGCTCGTTAGCCACGCCCGCAAGGCACCGTGAGCGCGCGGTCTTTGACACGCTCGCAGCCGAGATTGGCCCGCCTTGGTCGTGTACCCCGCCAGCGGGTTGCGCGTAACGCAAATAGGCGTCACGCATGCGGTAAAGCTGCGTCGAGAAGTACTCGCCGCTAAAGCGGCCTTGATTCAACAGATACTGTTGCGCGCCGTAAGCGAACGTGACGTTCTCGGCCGCATTGCCTGGCAGATAATTGGTGGAACCCACACGCGTGCGGAAGTCGAGCCCAAAACTCTCGTCGCCATACAACTGCGTAATGCCAGGCTTCATGCCTTGACGCGGAGTTAGCGGGAAACTCACCGTGGCGCCAACAAAGCTGCCAAGGCCGCTATGTTCTGCGTGGACACTGAACGAGACGTCATCGAACCAGCGCGTGAACGTCACCAACGGCCCCTTGTCGCCACCCACATAGCGCGCAACGCCCGCCTCGACCCAGACGTTCCAGTCCGGCTCGACCCAGCGATAAGTCAGCACCGCATTCTTCTCGGTCGGAACGGTGTCGTCGCCAGGTTCGTGGTGCAGGCCCGCCAACAGCAAACGAACGACATCCGGGCGACCAGGTACAAACGCCGTTGTTTCGTTCTCCACACCCACGTAGTCGAAATCAAACTTCCCGATCGCCGCCACGTTGAACACACCCGGCACTATCCAGAAGCTTTGAGCCAAAGCTGCCGATGCGAGACCGCCGCGCAGGCGGTAATCGCTATAGACATGCCCGTTATCCAGGTTCTCGCTGTTGAAGAGTGGCGCAATGACGCTCGCGTACAGCTCAGCACCTCGCCAGAGAGGAACGAACCCTTGCACGTTGGCCCCGACCGAATAATCGAAATTGCCGTACTCGGTGCCGTACAGATATCGCGTCACGGGCAAGATCTGAATGCGACTCAGACCGTGCGAACTCTCGTTGCCAGACCACGCCACGGCGCTCGAGTTGTAGGTTGGGCGCATGCTCATCGTAAGCGTCGCCCCCGCGGCAGACGCTGCACCACCGGCCATAAACCGGACATAGGCGTCCCGGTCGACACTCACCTCGCCCAGCGGTTGGTCCGCCTTCTTGATGATGGCTCGAACGCGCTGGATGTCGCGCGGCGCGCTGGAGCTGGCGACACCGAGGACAATCCCGAGCGCATCGGCCTCGTTCTGGTTGTAACGGTGATTTTCATACTCGACGATCAGGTCTCGTCCGGCGACCCCGACACGTACGCGCTCGAGTCCTGCTTCGATCAGCCGCTGTTTGATCGTGTCCAGCCCATTCGCATCAAGCGCCTCGGGCAAGCTGGGCGAAGCCGTCGTCCCGGCCGCCGCTACGTTCTCAGCAACGAGGAGCGACGGCGATGCGAGTTCAGGTACATAGTTGATCGGCGTTGTGTCGAGGGGACTGGTCGGGGTCGTCGAGGCCAGAATCGGTGGCAGGCCGGTAAGCATTCTGGTGCGAGGGACATCTGCGGGAGCGATGTCGGCGTCGGCGTTGGTATCGATCGGAGCGGCCGTCGACTCGTCACACAAACCGCTGTGGCAGCGCGGTGCGTCAAAACGCTTACCCAGCGGAATCTGGATAGCGATCGATACCGAGGTTCTGGGCGTTACACCATCAGTACTCCGCATCGAACGCATGACCGTACCGACGATGCTCGCATCTGCGAGCCAGCGTATCTCCGGCGAGTGATAGCGGACGCCGGCATACGGTGTCTTCGAGTCGTCTTCGGCAAGCAGCGAGAGTCCCGTGTGCCACACCGACAGTTCCGCGCCGCCGAACACGCCATCGAGGCGGTCACCCTGACCATAGCCGAGTGTGAACGTAGCCGGGCCAAGTTCCTGAGAAGCGACGCCGTATTTCGAGCGGAAAAAATGCGTCTGGCCGCCAATGTCCGTCATGCCAAACGCAATGGCCGGCTGATACTGGAAGAACTGAGGCACTTCCACTTTCAGATCGCCCATCAAATGCCGTAGAACGAAATGATCGGCACCAGAAAACGGCGCGTGCACATCACCCGGATAATTCGCGAGGCCACCAGAGACTTCGACATAAGGCAATAGCCCGACGGCGCCCCAGTAGACCTGACTTCCCGTCGCCACATTTCCGTAGCGCGGGTCGATATAGTTGTTGTATTGAGCTTCGACGGTGCCCGTAGGCAAGACGAAACCGTATGGAATCACCAGTCCGCCGCTTTGGCCGAATGCATTGAGAGCCGGGTCTGCCGCCCAGGCGGCTGTCGAAAACGCCAATGCCGCGCCAAGCGCAATGGTCTTCGGCCCCCAAGTGACTGCTGGTAGAGCGCACAATCGTTTAAGCATGATTTTAGTCGTGGCGCTCATGGGCGCTATTTCTATGAATAGAACGGTGGGCGAAATGGCAGACAGCCCGCGTTGTCATGAAACCCCGGTCGACATGGCGAGCATCAACGCAATCAACGCTGGCGCTTACCCCTCGCCTGGCGTCTTGCAAGAGGGCGTATCGCCCTCACTCACTTCCCCGTTGCCAAGCCGCGCCTTCAAGAGGTCGTCCATTGCCGTTCCTGTTTTTATTAGTGGTACTTGTGCACCGCGTCATTCGAGAGCAACTAATGTGCCAAAAATTGCAAAGGCGATAGCGAACGCCGTTTTGCGGACTGACGCGCGTCAGTGCTATGTCCTGAGGAAAGAGGTGGATCTTTAGACGCTGTGTGGCGATGCGGGTGAGGTCGAAATGGGCCGCGCATTACGTAACGTTCCCCGTTACGGGCGGTAACACGCAGGGAACATGGCTCACGCCGTGGATGCTTCCAATGACCTCGCGCGCGATCCGCTGTCGATGATGTTGTCCTAACCGTCGCCAACGTCGTTGGCATAGATCTCGCTGAACCCGTTCACCGGCTCGAAATCTGGCGGCCGCCGCTACCACCGCAACTACCATTGCCTCTTTTCAGAAAGGCTAAACGTTGAACATCGCTTTCATGATCGTCGCGCACCACCAGTTCGCTCACCTCGATCGACTGTTAGGCACACTAAAAACTCGCGACTCCACTTGCTATTTGCACGTTGACGCTAAAGTGGCAACACTTCCGCACCTGCGCAACGATGCGGTGCTAACCGCTAAAAGATTTGATGTGCAATGGGCAGGCTTCTCACAGGTAGAGGCGACCCTGGAACTGATGCGCACCGCTGCAAAGTGCGAAGCGCACGACTACTTCATTCTCCTTAGCGGTGCCGACTACCCACTTAGGCCGATTGCTGAGCTGTCGGCGTTTTTGTCGAAACATCAGCAAGACTGCATCAACCTGACCGAGTTCGGGCGCCTGGGAAAATCGATCGATCGCGTGGTGATTCCGTATCTCGAACGAGGCGGCGGACGCAATACAGGACTTGGTGCCTCGATGAGCCGCTACGCCAATCTCTTCTTCCGACTGGCGAACCGGCTTGTTGGAGC
>Ga0302234_10000786_pt1 | contig 23767 bp, 22 predicted proteins | sample II_Palsa_N3_2_FD_193576 | JGI IMG/M metagenome (GOLD analysis project Ga0302234, IMG submission 193576) | Peat permafrost microbial communities from Stordalen Mire near Abisko, Sweden - II_Palsa_N3_2 | ecosystem: Environmental > Terrestrial > Soil > Palsa > Peat permafrost | place: Sweden... | reverse complement strand
TCAGGCGCAATCCCCGCTGCTCGGCGACTATGTCGAAGTTGCGGCTTACCTCGGCGAATACATGGTCGAGTGGGAACTCACTGATTTCAACCTGTATCGCGCCGGCTTCCAGACGCGACAAATCGAGCAGCTCACTGAATAGATGGTCTAGCGACTGCACGCACTCCTGGATATGCGCAATGCGGTCCAGCCGCAGCGGATCGTACTCATCCACCGCCAACGCCGAAGAGAACAGGGTCAGCGCGTACAGCGGCTGACGCAGATCGTGCGAGGCGGCCGCGAGGAAGCGCGCCCTGGCCACGCTGGCTGCTTCCAGTGCGGCATTCTTGCGCGCCAGCTCCTGCGTCGCGTGTTCGATTTCCTGCTCCATCCCGCGGTGCGCGTCATGCAACATCGTTGCGGCGTGATTGAAGCCTTGCTGCAGCTCGCCGATCTCGGTCCGGTCGGTAACTTTCACGGCGACCTTGCGATCGCCCAGGCCAAGTTGTCGCACCGCGCCGGCCAGGTGGCGCAACGGGAAACTGATCCAGCGCGCCACCTGCCAACCGATCACGCCAGCGACAAACAGGCTCACAACGAGCACGATCAACGCGTTGCGCAGGCTTGCCTGTTGCGCGGCGATCGCATCATGCACGCTCACATCCACCAGGATCGAGCCGAGCACGCGTTGCCGCGGCTGATCGCTGTCGATCACGTCGTGTTCTACGGTCAGGATTTCGCGTGCGTTGTCATTGTCGACGGTCTCGCGGTAGTCGGCGAGAATCTGGCCGTCGGCCGTGCGGATCTGCACGCGTGTCACATTCGGCAGGCCACCGATCGAATCGGCAATCTGCCGCAACTCGCGCAAATCCATATTGCGCAGCGGTTGCACGCACACCGAGGCGGTCTGCGTCGCGATCGCATCGGCGGTGCTCTGCGCCATGCGATGCAAGGTGATCAGCTGGTGGCGGGTCAGCAGGGTGACCAGTAAAGCGGCGGTGATCAGCGTGGGCACCAGCGCAACGAATGCCAGCCGTTGCATCAACGACGTCCGTTGCCATAGCCGTTCTGGCCAGGAGTTGATCGCCCTGTCCATCCGCCCCGCACCTCCCCACTATCGCCTCGGGTGCGTCAGCGCACCAAGGCCGGTCGGTTCACCCCGCGCGCCTCGGCGCCCCCAGGGTGCCCCCACACTAGCGCGAAATGACCGGATTGACAGCTGCTTTAGAGCCCGTTTGGCCACATTGGGCCGGGGCAGGCTCAATCGACTTGCTTGATGGCTTGCCGGTAGCGTCGGGTAAGGCGCTCGATCAGCAGCGGCAATAGTGCGAGCACGGCGATTGCCCCCAGTGGCAACATCACTTCGCGGTGCATGAACAGGTCAATGCCGAACGTGCTGCTCTGACTCATCATGTCGCCAAGACCAGAGCCAATCGAGCTCTCGAACCACAGCATCGTGGTGCCGCCCACCCAGCTGGCGCCAAGGAACAGCCATAGTGGGCAGCGCAACCACGCCAGACAGACTGTAACAATGCCGAACGGCACCACCGGTACGAAGCGCAGGAATAGCGTATAGCTCACCGGATGGCTCTCGAAGCCGTGATGCAGCTTCTCGACCACCTTGGGCGGATGCTTGCTACCGGCGCCAAACGCATAGCGGCTGGCCAGATAGAGGATCAGCGATCCCAGGGTCAGGCCGATCGACGAGCACGCGGTGCCGTCGACGGCGCCGAATGCAATACCGCCGGCGAGTATCACCACGATGGTGCCCGGAATGCCGGTGGAAGTGACCAGCGTCAGCAGGCCGATATAGGCGATCCGCCACAGCCACGGATGTTCGGCGATACGCGCGTGAAGCTCATGCTGGTGCGCGACCAGATGTTCGGGATGCAAGCGGTCAAACGTGCCGGAGGCGAACAGCACGATGCCCGCCAGCAGCAGCAGGATCAGTGGCAGCGCGGCGCGCAGGCGGCTCAATACAAAATACCGCTGGTGCCATAGGCGGCCAGCACGGTGCGCGCCTGATCGCGCAGGATATCCCGACGCACGGCAATGCGGCGGCGTTCCAGTTCGCCGATCCAGTCCGCCGGCAACGGGCCTTCGTCGAAGTCGGTGAGTTCCTCGACGTCTTCGGCACGCGCGCCGATCAATAGCGCGTTGATACCGGCCCAGACCATGGCGCCGTAGCATTGGCAGCAAGGCTGTGAGCTGGTGGCCAGCACGTAGTGGCCATCGTCCTCGTTCATCCGGCTTCGGCTCAGGCGTTGCTGCGCGATCATGATCGCCATCATTTCGGCGTGCGCCACCGAGCAGCTCAGTGGCACCACACGATTCACGCCTGCGGCAATCAGGCGACCACTGACTGCATCGAACACGGCCGCGCCAAACGGGCCGCCGCCACCGCGCTCGACATTCTGCCGTGACAACTCGATCGCCAGGCCAACGCGTTCCTCGTCGCTGAGATAGCGGCGGTCGGTGTCGGCGACCTCACCCATCCATGGCGGCAGGGTGAGATGGATCTGCAGCGGCAGCATAGTCTCGCTCCCTCTATTGGCCGGCCTGTTTCGCCCACGTATCGCGCAGTGTCACGGTACGGTTGAATACTGGCGCCGTAGCGCGATGGTCGACCCGGTCGGCTACAAAGTAACCCAGCCGCTCGAATTGGAACCGCTGCTCCGGCGCCACCGCAGCGGCAGCCGGTTCGAGCCAAGCCTGCACCACACGCTTGGCCAGCGGGTTGACGTGCTCAAGCCAGCTCTTGCCATCTTCCTCGCTGTCCGGTGCGGCCACGTTGAACAGGCGGTCGTAGATACGCACTTCGGTAGCCACGGCGTGCTTCGCGCTGACCCAGTGGATGGTGCCCTTTACCTTGCGGTCGGCGCCAGGCATGCCATGGCGGGTTTCCGGATCGAGCGTGCAATGCAGCTCGGTCACGTTGCCGTCGGCATCCTTGATCACCTGCGAGCACTTGATGATGCCGACGCCGCGCAGGCGCACTTCGCCTTCGGGCTTCAATCGATGAAAGCCCTTCGGCGGTACTTCGGCGAAATCCTCGCGTTCAATCCACAGATCGCGCGCGAACGGCACGTCGCGCATGCCGAAGCTGTCGTCTTTCGGATGGTTCGCGAAGTGCAGCGTTTCCTCGTGCGCTTCCGGCAGGTTGGTAAGCACCAGCTTCAGCGGATCGAGCACGGCCATCCGGCGCGCAGCGGTGGTGTCCAGATCTTCGCGGATGCAGTTTTCCAGGATCGTGTAATCGATCACGCTGTTCTGCTTGCTGATGCCCACGCGTTCGATAAACAGGCGCAGGCCGGCCGGCGTGAAACCGCGCCGACGCAGGCCGCGCAAGGTGTTCATGCGCGGGTCGTCCCAACCATCGACGTGACCTTCGCCGACCAGCTGCGCTAGCTTGCGCTTGCTGGTGATGGAGTAGCTCAGATTCAGTCGCGAGAATTCGATCTGTCGCGGCTTGGCTGGTTGTGTCGGCAGGCCGGCAGCGAGTAACGACTGCCATAGCTGCGGGTTGTTCGGCAGGTCAACATGATCGACGAACCAGTCGTACAACGGGCGGTGATCTTCGAACTCCAGCGTGCACAGCGAATGGGTGATGCCTTCCAGCGCGTCGGACAGGCAGTGCGCGTAGTCGTACATCGGATAGATCGGCCACGCATCGCCGGTGTTCTGGTGAGTGATCTTGCGGATGCGGTAGATCGCCGGGTCGCGCATGTTGATGTTGCCGGCGCTCATGTCGATTTTCGCGCGCAGCGTCTTGCTGCCGTCGGCGAACTCGCCCGCACGCATACGGCGGAACAGGTCGAGGTTTTCCTCCACGCTGCGCTCGCGGTATGGCGAGTGACGGCCGCCGGTGGTCAAGGTGCCGCGGTACTCGCGCATCTCTTCGGCATTCAGGTCGTCCACATAGGCCACGCCGTCCTCGATCAGCTTGAGCGCCGAGCGGTAGAACACCTCGAAATAATCCGAAGCGTGGCGCAGCGCATGCCACTCGAAACCCAGCCAGCGCACGTCATCCTTGATGCCCTCGACAAACTCCGGGTCTTCCTTGCCGGGATTGGTGTCGTCCAGGCGCAGGTTGCACCAGCCGCCGAATTGACCGGCGATGCCGAAGCTCAGGCAGATCGCCTTGGCGTGGCCGATATGCAGGTACCCGTTGGGTTCCGGCGGGAAGCGTGTGTGAACCGCATGATGCTTGCCCGCAGCGAGGTCATCGCGCACGATCTGCCGGATGAAATCCTGAGGTGCGACGGCCGCTGTCGGGGTGGTGGGGGCGGCGGCGGGGTTTTCAGTCGACATCAGGCAAAACTCGCGTGCGGTAGCGGAAACGCCCAAGTTTACCCTGTCGCCGGCATCGGGCGCAGGGCGCCCGGGATGAGCGCAACGGGTCAGGCTGAACAGGTCCTGCCGACGGGCTCGACTGAATGGGGGCGCGATCTCTTGCCCCGCCATGCCGCAGGGGCGTAGCGTGCACCCATGCATATCATCTATCGAGCCGAAAACCTGTTCGACGCCCATCTTGTGAAGGATGCGCTGGAACATGCGGACATTCCGGCGTTCATCGCCGGCGAATACCTCACCGGCGCGGTGGGCCAGCTGCCGGCAATGGACTACATTGCGGTGATGGTGCCCGAGTCGAGCCTGGCGCTCGCCAGCGGCATCGTGCGTGAGGTGGAGGCCCAGCTCAGCGAGGCGCGGCTGGCAATCCAGGAAAGCGGAGCGCCCGATGATCCGCTTGCCGTGTTCTGCTGAGCGTAGCCGGCATTTGCGGCGCGGGCGATTCCGACGTGATCGGGAACCTGGGAAAAGCCGCCCCGTTGCCCGTCATCCCTGCGAAGGCAGGAGCCCGGCACCCTTCCTCCTCAAGAACCTGAGGCCACCGGGTCCCTGCCTTCGCAGGGATGACAAGCTGGGGTACTGGTCAATCGAGGCGCCCCATCAAGGAACCCCATGCAAGATCGAGCTGTATTGAATCTGGCTGCACTGATCCGCGCGGTGCCAAATTTCCCCACTCCCGGAGTGATGTTTCGCGACGTGACCCCCCTGCTGGCCGATGCCGGCGGCTTCGCCCGCTGCATCGACGCGCTGGCCGAACCGTGGCAGGGCAGTGCGGTGCAGGCGGTGTGTGGCATCGAGGCACGTGGCTTCATTTTCGGCGCCGCGCTGGCGCAGAAGCTGCACGCCGGCTTCGTGCCATTGCGCAAGCCCGGCAAGCTGCCGCCACCCGTCGTGTCGGTGGACTACCAGCTCGAATACGGCAGCGACCGGCTGGAGGCGCAAAGCGACGCGCTGAAGCCCGGCGAGCGCGTGCTGATCGTCGATGATGTGCTGGCCACCGGCGGCACATTGGCGGCAGCACGCGCCCTGATCGATCAACTGGGTGGTGAACTCGTGGGCGCCACTGTGGTCATTGAACTAGCAGCGCTGCAGGGTCGGGCGCGCTGGCAAGGGAACCCACCACTGCACAGCCTTTTGCGCTATTGAGTCGTGTTTCTCCCGCAGCCAAGTTCGCTGTGGGAGAGCTGGCTTTCGGAGAGCAGCCATGTTCGGAATCGGCGCCTGGAAACAACGCCTGCCTCAGCGCGATGAGGCGTTGCCAGGGCGCGAGCATCCCATGCAGCCGAGCCATCCGCATCATGTGCATGGCCGTTCGCTGCTGGCCAGTAGTTATCCGAGTGGCGAAATGGTGCTGTTCGGCATGGGTTGCTTCTGGGGAGCCGAGCGCAAGTTCTGGAGTCTGCCCGGCGTGCTGAGCACCGCAGTCGGTTACGCGGGCGGCTACACGCCCAACCCCACCTACCGTGAAGTCTGCTCAGGCCAGACCGGCCATGCCGAAGTGGTGCAGGTAATCTACGACCCGACCGTGACGAGACTGGAGAAATTGCTGAAGGTGTTCTGGGAAAGTCACGACCCGACCCAGGGCATGCGCCAGGGAAACGACACCGGTACGCAGTATCGTTCGGCCGTCTATACGTCCAATGTGGCGCAGCTCAGTGTCGCCGAAACCACGGCTCGAACCTACCAGGTCGAACTCGACCGCGCCGGTCACCATTCGATAAGTACAGAAATTACCATCGCCGGCCCGTTCTACTACGCCGAAGACGAGCACCAGCAATATCTGTCGAAGCATCCGGATGGGTATTGCGGGTTGGGTGGGACAGGGGTGAGTTGTCCGATTGGGTTGGATGTGCAGTGCTAAAGTTGGAAAGAGGCGGCACTTATTCCGGCTCTGCTTCATCAAGAACCCAAGGCACATTGATGAGATCGAATTCGAGTTGAACGCGTGGCACGCCGCTCAGCGTTTCCAAGTGTGGTGCGTTGCCATTGCATAGCCATATTTTTAAATTCGGCGACATCGCCACCATGGGAAAGTCTCCGGTTTTCTCCAACTTTCCCGCAAAGTGAAACCAGCCTCCGTAACGATGTTCGCCAGAGGGAAGTCGCCCGAGGTGATAAACCTCGGCATCTTTCGTGTATTCCATGCCGAGAGACCGAAGTAACGCGGTGAATTCGGTCGGAAGGACGCGTTCACGAACAGCGACGAAGTTGCGACAGGTATTGCAGCTGCAAGATTCCGCGCCTCCTGTTTTGGCCAAGAGATATGCGCTCTGTGTGGCTGGGTAGTCACATGTGTACTGCCATTGACCTAGTGTGGCCATGTGAATTCCCGAAATTGAACCTGAATCAATTTGCGCAACGTGGCCTAAGTGACATGAGCATGTTAAAGAAACTCATGGTTCGATCGTGAGACTCTCCACATAGACGAGCTCACACGCACCCGCGCCGACATCGTCGCGAGTCATCGAGGTTTTCCAGCGCCAGCCGTCGGGACGGCTGGCGTCGACCAGGAAGCCTTCGATGTGCACCAGTTCGCCTGGGCGCACTTTTTTGAGTTCGTACAGCACGCCGGCATCGGCGGGGATCATGTGCATGTTCGCGCTGTGCGTTTCGATTTCGCGGCGGGGGATCGGAAACTGCTTCACTTGCCAGTAGTAGAAGCGGCCGGACTGGCTGATGTCGATCTTCGCCAGCACGGCGCTGTCGGACATGCGGCCCCAGCCGAGCGCGAGATCTTCAGGTATCAGCTTGGCGTCGGCACCCCATGAATAATCCGCGCGCGACAGCACGCGAGCGGTGAGGGTGAAACGTGCGCGGGTTGTCAGCGTGACATCGCCGAGTTGCAGCTGCGCACCGTCGTCGATGTCCACTTGTTCGGGTATATCCGGCGCAAGCACGCCGGGTGGCGGATGTAGTGGTCGTTTACCCCACCATGAAACCCCGCCCCACAGCACCAGCAGCAGGGTTGCGCCTATCCAGAGCTTGCGCATCGTCAGTTGAAATCCGCTGCCAGCGCGCGGCGCTGTTCGTGAGTAAGGCTGACGTCGGCGCGCATGGCTGGCAGCGTCGCGGCCAGCGTGACCGTCGCGCCGGCATTCCAGCTCGCGATCATCGCTTCGTCAAGTTCGAAGCGCAGGAAGTGCACAGCGGCAGTTTTATCGTCATTGCTGCGTTCCATGTCTTCGTCGGCGATGGCGGTGACTGGGGCGTGCCCGTGCACGGTCAGTTTGATGGTGTGCTCGATGCCGCGCAGGCGCACCAGTTCGCGCTTGCGCTGCTCGACGTCCTCGTACTCGACCATCATCGTGGCCTTGAGGTTGCGGTCGTCGGGAATCAGCGGATTGTAGGCGTCCAGTTCGTCCTGGATGCCTGCGGCCTCGAAGATGCGTTCGATGCGCAGCATTTCCTGCACCTGATACTGGATGCTCAGACGATCCTCGAAGATCAGTCTCAGGTGTTCGCCGATGTGCACGCCGCGCTGCTTCTTGTGCGCTATCACGCGAGCGCGGAACTCGCCGCGTTGCTGGGCGTAGGCTTCGAGAGTGAGCAGATCGGCGCGGGTCAGTATGTGCATGGTGTTTGTTGTAGCAGGGATGGGGGACGAGTAGCGAGGGACGATAGCAAAGGGCGAGAGCGGAGGGTGGCGGAGGCAGCTGTTCTCGCCCCTCACCCCTCGCTACTTGCCCCTCATACCCCATAGGCCTTGCGCAGCAGGCTGAGTGGATGTTCCGCAGCCGGCTTGTCACCTAGGCCATGGGCGATATGGTTGCCGGCCATCGGGCAGTCGCTGGTGAAGTGGTCGGCCTGCGCCTGTGCGACGCGATTCTCCACCGGTTTCGCCAGCTTGCGCGAGAGCGCATAAGTCGCATGTTTGACGCCATAGGTGCCGTCGTGACCGGAGCAGCGTTCGATGGTGATCACTTCGGTATCCGGCACCAGTTGCAGGATGTCGCGTGTCTTCGGCCCGATCTTCTGCACGCGCTGGTGGCACGGCACCTGCCAGGCGACCTTGCCCAGCGACTGGGTGAAGTCGGTGGCCAGCAGTCCGGCCTTGTGGCGCTCGATCAGGTATTCGAACGGGTCGAAGAAGCGGTCGCGAACGAGTGCCACCTCGGCATCGTCCGGGAACATCAGCGGCAGTTCCTGCTTGAACATCAGCACGCAGGACGGGATCGCCGCGGTGAAGTCCCAGCCTTCGCGTGCCATCTTCGCCAGCACCGGGATGTTGCGCTCCTTGTACTTTTTCACCGTCTGCAGATCACCCAGTTCGAACTTGGGCATGCCGCAACAGCTTTCCTGCTCGACCAGTTGCGTAGGTATCGCGTTGTGCGTCAGCACTGCGGCGAGATCCTCGACTACGACGGGGTCGCAGTAGTCGCAGTAGCAGGTGGCGAAGATCGCCAGTTTGCCGCGCGTACGACCGGCCGGACGTGCTTCGCCGGTGCCGTCCAATGCCTTCAATCGTTTGCGTGCGCTGGGTGTTTGATAACTCGGCACGCGTGCTTCGGCGTCCACGCCCATGGTCTTTTCGAGCAGCTTGCGCGCGAGCTTGTTCTGGTTGGCGGCGTTGATCGTCTGTACCACCACCGGGATCGACGCGAGCTTGCCGACCATGCGCGTGTTCGACAGGATCTTCGCCGATAGCGGCACACCATCACGCTCGAATGCCACCGTCTTGGCACGCAGCATGAGGTGTGGGAAATCCACGTTCCACGGATGCGGCGGCGTATACGGACACTTGGTCTGGTAGCAAAGGTCGCACAGGTAGCACTGCTCGGTGACCTTGGGATAGTCGGCCTTGTCGACGCCGTCGATCTCCATCGTCTTCGACTCGTCGATCAGGTCGAACAGGGTGGGGAAGGCGTGGCACAGGCTGACGCAGCGGCGACAGCCGTGGCAGATGTTGAATACGCGCTCGAGCTCGGCGTCCAGCGCCTGCTGATCCATGAATTCGGGGTTGGTCCAGTCCAGCGGGTGCCGTGTTGGCGCCTCCAGATTGCCCTCACGCGTTTCACTGATGGGATCGGCCATCGTTGTCTCCCCGGTGTCTGGCAGCTGGCGGGCTTTCGAGGTCCCCGTAGGAGCGCACCCTGTGCGCGAAAAGCCAACGGAGCGGTAACGCCGTCACCTCTATCGCGCACAGGGTGCGCTCCTACAGGGCGCAGCAAAGATGCCGGCAGTCCCGACGTCGAAGTCGGGACCGCCATGTATTTGCACTCAGCCCAGTTCGGCCAGCGCCTTGGTGAAGCGATTGGCGTGCGAACGCTCGGCCTTCGCCAAAGTCTCGAACCAGTCGGCGATTTCTTCGAAGCCTTCCGTGCGCGCCGACTGGGCCATGCCCGGGTACATGTCGGTGTATTCGTGGGTTTCGCCGGCGATGGCGCTCTTCAGGTTCAGGTGGGTTTCGCCGAATGGCAGCCCGGTGGCGGGATCGCCCACGTGTTCGAGGTATTCGAGGTGGCCATGTGCATGGCCGGTTTCGCCCTCGGCGGTGGAGCGGAACACGGCAGAGACATCGTTGTAACCCTCGATGTCGGCTTTGCCGGCGAAGTACAGGTAACGGCGGTTGGCCATCGATTCACCGGCAAACGCGTCTTTCAGATTCTGCTCGGTCTTGGACCCTTTCAAGTTGCTCATGACATCACCTCGTGGCGTGTGGCTGGGAGGGTAGGCGAGAACGATCGTTGCGGTCGTGACCTGCCGAGCCTAGCGCTCGGTCATCAGGCATTGAAATTGATTGTTTCGATGGAGCGGATAGCTAGCAGCTATCGATGTGCTGATTTTCGCGTCGTCGGTGTGCCGATAACTGCCGGCGTATGCGTGGCGGCGGTGTGCGCATCGAGCAGATCGGGCGGCAGCTGCCTGAAGATATCTGCCAAACGCTTCAGGAACACATCCATGGCCGAACTTTTGCGCCAGACCATGGCCACGCGCCGGCTCGGCGGGTGGCCCTTGAACTCGATCAGATGCAGGTTCTCGACCTGTGCCACCGGCGGCTTTACCGCCATGCTCGGCAGCAGCGTGATGCCGACGTTTGCCGCCACCATCTGCCGCAGCGTCTCCAGGCTGGTGGCGCGGAAACCGCTGCGTTCGCCAATGCCGGCCATGTGGCATACCTCCAGCGCCTGATCGCGCATGCAATGGCCTTCCTCCAGCAGCAGCAGGTTCTGGCTGGACAGATCGGAAAGCTTCAGCTGGCCCTGTTGCTGCGCCAGCGGGTGATCATGCGAGACCGCCAGCAGGAAGGGCTCTTCGAACAGGAACTCGGTGTGCAGGCTGTCTTCGTGCAACGGCAGCGCAAGGACGGCGGCATCCAGCTTGCCCTCGCGCAGCAGGCGCAGCAATGCCTCTGTCTTGTCTTCGACCAGCAGCAGCTCCAGCTTGGGAAACGCCTTGCGCACCAGCGGCAGCGCATGCGGCAACAGATAGGGGCCCAGGGTCGGGAAGATGCCCAGCCGCACCGTGCCGGATTCCGGATCGAGCGTGCGCCGGGCTACGCCGCGAATCTGTTCGATTTCGTTGAGTACGTCGCGGGCGCGTGTGGCGATGTCGCGGCCGACTTCGGTCAGCAGCACCTTGCGTGGCGTGCGCTCGACCAGCGGCACGCCCAGTTCGTCTTCCAGCTTCTTGATCTGCGTTGACAGGGTCGGCTGGCTGACAAAGCAGGCCTCGGCGGCGCGGCCGAAGTGCCGATGCTCGGCAAGGGCGACCAGGTATTGGAGATCGCGCAGGTTCATGGAGTACCTCAGGCAAGCCATAGGCAATGACTATGAACACGATGGTAACAATCAATTTGAACAATGCAAGTGCAGACGTTATCTTCTTCGCCAAGGCACCTGATCCAAGGCGCCTCTCAACCCTCGCTCCACTACCTGAAGGCTTACTCCATGCTGACCATTGGCGACAAGTTCCCGCACTTCAATCTCACCTCCGTTGTCTCGATCGAGAGCCTGGACAAGGCGTTCTTCCCGATCACCAACGACACTTACAAGGGCAAGTGGCTGTGCGTGTTCTTCTACCCGAAGGACTTCACGTTCGTCTGCCCGACCGAGATCAAGGGCTTCAGTGACGTGAACGAGCAGTTCGCCGACCGCGACTGCCAGGTGCTGACCGCCAGCACCGATTCGGAGTTCGTGCACCTGGCCTGGCGCAAGGATCACAAGGATCTGCGCGACCTGAAGTTCCCGATGCTGGCCGACATCAAGAAGGACCTCAGCAATGCGCTGGGCATCCTGACCGAAGACGGCGTGGCGCAGCGCGCGACGTTCCTGGTTGATCCGGAAGGCATCATCCGCTTCGTCTACGTCACCGACGGTTCGGTGGGTCGCAATCCGGCGGAAGTGCTCCGCGTGCTGGACGCGCTGCAGACCGACGAGCTGTGCCCGTGCAACTGGAGCCAGGGCGAAGAGACCCTCAAGGTCGCCTGAGTCTGGGCCGCCTTAATCCGGGCGGCTTCAATCCAGCGTTTCACTTGCAAGACCCGCGCGTCAGGAGTCCCTCCCTCTCCCCCCGCTGACGCGCGGGTTACCCCACCGGCGGCGAGGTTCGCTTCGCCGCCGGGTTTTTTTGCCCGAATATTGAGGTTCCCCATGAGTCTTGCTGATCTGAAAAGCCAGTTGCCCGACTACGCCAAGGACCTGCGTCTGAACCTGGAGTCTGTGCTGACCGAAGGTGGTGCGCCGGGCCTTACCCAGAAACAGATCGCCGTGATCGCACTCGCTTCGGCGATCGCTTCGCGCTACAAGCCGCTGACCGCGGCCATCAACGAAGAAGCAGCGAAGTATGCCAGCGCCGAGGAACTGAATGGCGCACGTGTCGCTGCCGCGATCATGGGCATGAACAACATCTACTACCGCTTCGTGCACCTGGTCGGCGACCCCGAGTACGGCACGTTGCGCGCAAACCTGCGCATGAATGCCATGGCGAACCCGGGCGGCGACAAGGTTGATTTTGAACTCGCCTCGCTGGCGGTTTCCGCAGTCAACGGTTGTGGCATGTGCCTGGAGTCGCACGAAAAGACCCTGCGCAAGCACGGCCTGTCGGCACAGCCGATTCAGAGCGCTGCCCGTATCGCTGCGGTGATCCATGCCGTGGCGGTGGCGCTGGAGCAGGCCGAAGTGGCTGGTTGATCGATTGCGCACGCCTTTTGAAGCCCGGTCAGCGATGGTCGGGCTTTTTTATGGTTTGTTTCCGACCAAGCAGATTGGCGAAATCGAGATCAGAGCATGACGTATGGCGCGGCTTGCCAAAGTTTGCCTGTTGCCTGCAAAAAGCCCGCGACGTAAAGGGGGGGCTTCAGTTATGGAGCGCGAACTTGACCATGACCAGTGGCGTGAGTTGCAAACCCAATAACGGCGAAGTGCGCATTCGTCTGCGGCTTTCTTGAGCGCGCATTACCTATCACGTATGGCCAATGCAAACATAAATTACGGTCGGCATACGAATGGGAGCGTGTCTATGAGAATTATCTCAATATAAAAAAGATATTGAATTATCTGTGCATGAATTCACATGTCATCTGGCTTTTTTTGTTCATACGTCGGCCTGTCGCAGCGACAGCGTAGGGGAAGCCCTACGCCTTAAAAAGTAAATTGCCATTGGGATAAATATCTGCAATAAAGCTCAACAGATCATTCGCGCCAAAATAAAAGTGCGTCGTCAGCCCTTATGTAGCGGCTATTTATTTAACCTCAGTGGTTTGAAGGCCTGCGAGTGAGTGAAGGCACACGGCCGATGGATTCGGCGCAGACGTTCTCAAGGATGAGCACCATGACGGATGCGACACGTAACGCGTTGACCACGGCGGCAACCGCCCCGCTGCTTGCCCTGCACACCATCGGGCTGCAGTCCTATTTCCTCGAGGTCACCGGACCGGCGCACGGACAGGCCTTGTCGGTGGAGTCGTTCGAGGCGACGGAGCGTCTCGGCGAGCCGTACCGCATCGTGATCGAGCTGACGCATCCCGAGGCGCTGGCACGCGAGGAATACCTGGGCCGCGATGCACGTTTCACCATCGCGCCGCCGGAGGTCGATGGGTTGACCGATGAGTCGGCGACGAGTGCGCCGCGCATCTTCAGCGGCTGCATCACCAGCTTTTCGCAGATCAAGACTACGCGCGACTTCAGCGCGTACCGCATGGTGGTCGAGGCGCACATCACGCGGCTCAACCTCACCCACAGCAGCCGCATCTACCAGCAGCAGAGCGCCCCGCAGATCATCGAGGCGATCCTGCGCCGGCACGGCTTCAAGGGCCACCAGTTCTCGTTCACGCTGCGGCGCGCTTACCCCACCCACGCGTTCCGCTTCCAGTACCAGCTCGCCGACTGGCCCTACATCCACCTGCTGATGCAGCAGGAGGGCATCTACAGCACTATCGTGGCGGGCGAGTTCGGCGACGTGGTGACGTTTGCTGACGACATCGATCACTACCTTTATAAGCCCACCCTGACGGTGCCGTACCGGGAAGTGGCTGGGCTGCAGACGGGCGAGGCGTCGGTGTTCGCCCTGCAGACCCATGCGCACATCGTGCCGGCCTCGTTTGCCGTGGCCGACTACAACCCCGATCAGGCCTACGAGCGCCTGCGTGCCGAGGCCAACGTCGCCAGCAAGGATGTGACGACCTACGGCCAGCCGTACGTCTACGGCACCCACCACCTGGATGCGGCCGGTGCGGCGTGGGAGGCGCAGCTGCGCCACGAGGAGGCGATCGCCTGGCAGGTGCAGTACGTGGGCGAGAGCAGCGTGCTGGAACTCTGCCCGGCGCGCATCCTGCGCATGGATACGACCCTGCCGGATGCGCCGAACGGCCAATTGATCGTGTCGGTGACCCACCGTGGCGCTCGCGACGCCAGCTACCGCAACCACTACACCGCGATCCCGTCGGACCGGCGCTTCCGGCTGAAGCTGGACGAAGCCCACTGGCCCACGATCCCCGGCACGCTCTCCGGACGGATTACCTCGCCCGGTCAGTACACCTACGCCTACCTGACCGCGCAGGGCTACTACACCGTCCGCTTCGACTGCGATTTTGATACCTGGAACCCGGGCGGCGAGAGCGTGCCGCTGCGCCTGGCCAAGCCGTTCGCTGGCAGCCGGCAGACCGGTTTCCACTTCCCGGCACTGGACGGCGCCGAGGCCGTGATCGCCTTTCGTGACGGCGACCCGAACAAGCCTTACATTGCCCAGTTCCACCACCACAGCCAGGCCGTTGACCTGGTCACCAACCAGGACCGCTGGCTGTCACGCAACATGCTGCGCACGCAGAGCAACAACAAGCTGCGAATGGAAGACTGGAAAGGTGAGGAACACATCAAGCTGTCCACCGAGCACTCGGGCAAGAGCCAGCTGAGTCTCGGTCATTTGGTCGACAGCAAGAAACAGCCGCGGGGTGAAGGCTTCGAGCTGCGTACCGATGCACAAGGCGCCCTGCGTGCTGGCGGCGGCCTGCTGCTGTCCGCTGATAAACAGGAAAGGGCGAGCGGCCAGCAGATCGACATGGCCGCCGCGCTCGATCAAATGGCAATGACGCTGGCGCTCACTGAAGCATTGGCCGATGCCGCCCGCATTGCCAAAGCGGAAATCGCCGACCTCAAGGCCGAAAACCAATGGCTCAAGGACAGTGTTGAGCACTTGAAACAGGCCGTCATGGTGCTATCGGCCCCACACGGCATTGTCGCTGCCACGCCCGACCGGGTGTCGGTGGCGGCGGGCAAAGACGTGAACATATCCACCCGCGCCGGTCTCAACCTCAGCGCCATGAAGAACATCGTCGTAGGGGCGGCCGATACCCTGTCGCTGTTCGCGCACACGCTGGGCATCAAACTATTTGCCGCACGCGGCAAGGTGCAGATTCAGGCGCAATCAGATGCGATGGAACTGATCGCCGCCAAGAACATGCAACTGACCAGTGCCAGCGGCACGCTCACCGCCAACGCGGCCCAGGGCGTCGTGTTGAGCGGCGGCGGCAGCGCATACATCAAGGTGCTGGGGGACAACGTGGAGATCGGCGGCGCTGGCCATCTGATTCTCAAGATCATCGAAGTGCAGAAATCCGGCCCCGGTGCATTGACATTGCCGCTGCCGACGTTCCAGCAGATCGACAGCCACCACGATGAAAAATTCATCCTCAGCGACCAACTGACCGGCCGCCCGCTGGCCCAGCGCCCTTACCGCATCCAGTTGGACAACGGACACATTGTGGATGGCGAGACGAACGAAAAGGGCGAAACCTCGCTGACCAAGAACGACGTCGCCCAAGGACTCACCCTGACGCTGCCCAAACGCAAGGAGGCATGACATGAGCAACGACCACGACAACACCAGCGATACCTCCTCGTCGCCTGCCGAGGATGTGGCCGCGCCTCGTTATCAGCACGACGAGCCCACACGCCTCGCCGCGGAGGGACGGAATGTAGACGGCAGCCCTTTCTGGACGTCCTACCAGACGCCGGCCAGCTATCCGGTGCGCGCCGAGGTGAAGCTGCCGCCGCATCTGCCGGGCATCATCATCTTCGTACACGGGGTCAACTCGGAGGGCGAGTGGTATGACGACGCTGAGAAGGCGTTGTGTGACGGACTGAATGATCGGCTCAATCGGGCTGACTTGGCCGCTAATAAATACGTCACAACAGATAAAGATACGGGGCAACCATGCTCATGCGGAACGGACCCAAACAAGCTGGGGCGCTCCCCGGTCATCCGCTTCTACTGGGGCTACCGGGCGCCAGACGGCGGTGAAAAGCAATGGCGCATTCCGTTACGCAACGAATGGGGAGCGGACTGCTGGAATCCACAAGATGGCAACCGGAAAGGGCCATGGTACTGGGGCGGCGGCCCGTTCCAGAACGGCACCAACAACCTGCTTCAGTTGTGGAGCGACGAAGGAATGAAACAGCACGTGCTCGGTTTCTTCGACGTCCAATCGCCTAATCCTCTAACGGACCGCGACCTGGAATCTTCGCCTCCCAGACACTATTTCGCGCACGCGGCGCAACGACTGGCGAAGCTGGTGGACCGAATTCGTGAGGTCAACCCTGGCGACACAGTGACGATCATGTCCCATAGCCAGGGCACCATGCTCGCGCTGGCTGCCACGGCGCTGTGCAAGGAGCGTGCGCCGGATGCGGTGATTGTGATGAATTCGCCGTATGCGCTGGACGACAAGGTCACCGATCAGCTGACCTGCGGCAACCAGCGGCAGACCGTCGCTGCGCGCGTGAATACGCTCAAGGCCATTGCCGCACGTCTCAAGCAAGACAAGAAGGTGTTCACCGGAAAGGAGCTCAAGCAGTTGCACTGTGGCGCCACCCAGGACATGCAGCTGTGGCAACCCGATGCGGTGTTGAAGAACGGGGTGAAGGAGCGCGACAACCACGGGCGTCTATACGTCTACTTCAACCCGCATGACCGCGTGATGGGCGCGAGCCCTTTGCAAAGCATCGGCTGGCAAGGTATCAACGATAGTGTGCTGGCCCAATTGGGCGACAACGTCAAACAGCGGATGCTGGCGCGTGGCACCGCCTGCGGCGACGAGCCGGGCGTCAAGAAATTCAGTTCGCTGCCGTTGATCCCCGATCCGGAACCCGGCGTTAAGCCCACCGAGTTCTGGAACGGCAACCAGACGATGCTGGGCGCGAACATATGGACCGTGCCTAAGGCCAACCAAACCGTGACGATCAATGCGGAGAAGGTGCCGGTACCGATCAAGGCGGAGGATATGGCGAAGGTCGTCGATACCCGTGAGATCACGCGGCCTGGCAGCAAACCTAAGCATGTCGATATGTACTTCGATCAATCGCGCAGCTCACAGTATTTGTGGGGTGCCAAAGATGGAGATGGCAGCTACAAGGACTCAAGTTTTCCTTATTTCGAGTCTATCTATATTCCGCGGCAAGAAGTCTTGCAACGAGACCCTCACGATCCCAGTCGATTGGACAGTCAAAATCCTGCGCGCATGGAGACGGTGGACGAGCTGCATCGTCGAATCGAAAACTATCAACCCTGGCCATCCAATCACAGCACGCTACCCAAGCATGCGGCTTTCGTACGCCAGGTCGCCGCTTACGATGTGCCGATCGGCTTTTGCGACAGCTATGAGTCGTTCGATTTTTGGCGGGAACTCATGGTATCGGCCGACTGGACCCTTCAGGCCCGAGGCTTGAATGTCTATTGCAAAGATACGTACTTTACCGCCTGCGAGCTCAATGTGCCGAAGATCCCCGCACAGATCGACCCGCAAACGGTTTCAAAAAAGATGGAAGAGGAAGAGGCGCAGCAGTATCGACAGATATGGGGCGGCATGCCATGACGCTTTATTTCATTCGTGTGGCGCCGACCTGGCTACTACTCATGGCGATGATCGGCGGCTGCGGAAATCAGACGTCTTCTCAGTCCGACGATGGCGTTACGCTGATCAAGGATCGGCATACAGATTTACCTGCACGGGTCGTGTATCGGATCGATGATTATCGCTTTGTCTCGTTGGAGAACTACGATAAGTGTTATGGCGACGTCTACTACAATGATACTCAGAAGTATATTCACACGAAAGTATTCGAGAGCGACCCAGTACATTACCGTGGACGTCTGATTATCGATGATCCGACGGGCATGAATATTGTCATTCCGGAAAATACGGGGAGTTGTTCTGACCGTGGCTGTCCGTCGTTAGCGACCTATTCGACAGATGGCGGGCAGACCTTTGCCTGGATTCATTATAGGGAGCATGGTTTTGAGCTTTCCAAAGATTCTGAGAGCGACACGATTGCCGTAACGAAAGATAGATTTTACGTAAAAGAGCGATGGGGGGCTAATGATGCTTATGTAAGCGAATACCCACTTATTCCCCGGATTGATCTCAAAAAACCGTATCCACCTGGCGTGCGCGGAAGCAGTTTTGCCGAGTCAGACAGGCCTCGTTTTCTTGATGGCCTTCATACGCCCTCAGGCGATGATCATTTCACCTGCGACGAATCGATCCGACCTTCCAATCTTCCCCAAAAAAAACCATGACAAAGCTCAAGGGACAAGGGTTGGATAGCTATGGCAAGAATGCGTACTTTATCGCCTCCCAGCTCGATATGCCGACGAATCCCCACACAGATCGACCGAGAAACAGTCAAAAAGAAGGACGAGGGGCTGAAGAAGAAGGCGGACGAGATACTGTTGCGCCCACAAATATGGGGAGGGGTGCCATGACGCGTTGCCTAAATCAAGTGATGCCGGCCGCTCTGCTACTGATGGCAGTCCTTGCTTCCTGCTCTCAGCAGGAACCACCACAATATTATGATGACGATGTCTTGCGCATACCCGGAGTACGTTGGGAGGTTCCGCCTCAAGTAGTTTATCGGATCGATGACCATCGCTTCGTATCCCTGGAGGATTACAACCGGTGCTTTGGCGATGTTTTTTATAACGATACGCTGAAGCACACCCACACCCACTTGTTTGTGGATGATCCTAGAAATTACCGCGGGCGCCTGATTATCGATGATCCCACGGGAATGAACATCGTCGTTCCCACGGCAGCCAACGGACCGTGTGATGATCATACATGTTCCGTGCCCGCGAGCTATTCAACGGACGGCGGGCTTACATTCACCTGGGTTGACTACATAGAAAGGAGCACGTCACCGTCAAGGGATTCGGAGGGATACACGATTGCCGTAACGAAAGATAGATTTTACGTAAAAGAGCGGTGGGGGACCAATGATGCTTATGTAAGCGAATACCCACTTATTCCCGGGATTGATCTAAAAAACCGTATCCACCTGGCGTGCGCGGAAGCAGTTTTGCCGAGTCAGATAGGCCGCGTTTTCTTGATGGCCTTCATACGCCCTCAGGCGATGATCATTTCACTTGCGACGAATCGATCCGACCTTCCAATCTTCCGCAAAAAAAGCCATGAAAAAGCTCAAGGGACGAGGGTTGGATAGCTATGGCAAGAATGCGTACTTTACCGCCTGCGAGCTCAATGTGCCGAAGATCCCCGCACAGATCGACCCGCTAACGGTTTCAAAAAAGACGGAAGAAGAAGTGTCGCAGCAGTATCGACAGATATGGGGCGGCATGCCATGACGCGTTATTTTACCCCTATGGTGCCAATCGGCCTACTGCTCATGGTGATGATCGGTGGCTGCCAAAACAAGACGTCTTCTCAGCCCGGCAACAGTGCCGTGCTGAGTAAGAGCCAGACGTGGTCTGTCCCCATGCAAGTGGTGTATCAAATCGATAGCCACCGCTTTGTATCACTGGAAGATTATGATCGTTGTTTGGGTGATGCCTACTACAACGACACGCAACAACACATCCATATCAAGATATTTACGCACGATCCAACAAATTACCGTGGGCGCCTGATTATCGATGATCCGGCCGGCATGAACATCGTTATTCCTGCAAACGTTGGCTGCTGTGGTGGCGATTGGGGGTGTTCAACAACAGCTGCGTACTCAACAGATGGAGGTCGATCGTTTAAATGGATGAGCTACAGGGATAACCGAAATAATCTTTCCAAGGACTCGGAAGGTGACACGATTGCCGTGACGAAAGATAGGTTTTACGTCAAAGAGCGGTGGGGGACCAATGATGCTTATGTGAGCGAATATCCCCTCATTCCCAGGATTGATCTCGAAAAGCCGTACCCCGCCGGCGTGCGCGGCAGCAGTTTTGCGGAGTCAGACAGACCTCATTTCTTGATGGTCTTCACACGCCATCGGGCGACGATCGTTTCACCTGCGACGAGTCGATTCGCCCCACCAATCTTCCCCAAAAAAAACTATGAAAAGCTCAAGGCGCTGAGTCTGAGCGCGGGCTTCGTGTTCATCCTTGTCATCGTGTCTTCAGCAGTGGAAGTTTATCCGTAGGCTTTGTGGATTCCTTCTCTTTGTGTGTTGCGTCGTGCAAGGAAAATTGATGAAGCGCACAAATTTTTCGTGTGGTGCCTGTGACATACCGCATGCATGACGCGGCACGCCTCGATTACTTCACCCGAGATGCGTCGATTTACCCATTCAATCTGCCAAGGATGACACCATGAAGAAGCCTGCCTGCGAGGGTGATTCCACTAGCCACGGTGGCAAGATCATCACCGCTTCCTCCTCTTACCTATTCAACGGCCGCAAGGCTGCCGTGCTGCACGATCTGGTGTCATGCCCGATGCATGGCAATAATCCGATCGTCGATGCCGGCGAAGGCTTCACCGACAACGGCCGTCCGCTTGTTGTTACCGGTTGCCGCTCACGCTGCGGTGCAATCGTGCTGCCGGGCGACCCTGGGGTTACGATCGCATGACGATGCAGTGGTCTATGCCGGACGTGCCGGAGCAGGAGACCCCCGAACCGCCTCCCGTGTGGCTATTCGTGGTGCTGTATGTCGCGATGGAACTCGCGGCTGTCGCCCTGACCGTCTTCAACTGGCCCAAGGGTCAACCGACGATGACGGGAACGTTCTGGGCCTGTGTTCTGCTGCTGCCTACCTTGCTTTGGGTCACGGTGGGCGCCGCCTTCGTCGCTCCCTACGAGGATGCCAGGAACGATAGCGATTGGTGGAACTTGTTGCGACAGTATCGCACCGCGTATTGGCAACAATGGGCGCACGGTCATATGTGGCTGATGGACAGTGTGGTGCTCACTCCGGAAGACGCGCTGGCTGAGCGCATGCTGGGCTTGGAGGGTTTGCCGCCGACGAATCCCGGCAAGGCATTGGTCCTGCCGCGCACGGAAACCACCCGTGCGCGCGCTCGACTTGATAGCCTTTTCGAGCAGTTGCTGACGCCGCTTGCCACGACTGTTCGACGACTGACACGGCTGGAAACGCCTTACGTGGTTTTGCAGGTGGGCGACGACGACTGTTCCGCCGATTTGCTGCATGTCTGGAAGCGATTGTCGTTGCCCGATAGTCTCAGGGTGACTTGGCTGGCGCCGGATGAGCCCTCGCCGTTGGCCGAGCATTGGTTTGGCGAGGAGATACCGGGATGCCGGCTGGTGATCGCCTGTCAGTTGCAGACGCCCGAGAGCGAACCGCCTTGCTCCGAAACGGCGGTGGCGTTGCTATTGAGCAACCCCGACGCGGTAACCCGGGCCCGGTTGAAGCTCAAGCCACAAGCCTGGATCTTTCGCCCCATTGTTGCCGAATCGGACGCCGTCGACGAGGCGCTCGCCACCTTGTTGAGCGCGGGACAGGCATCATCCGGGAAAATCCGGCACTGCTGGTACAGCCGGCTGGGCCGCATCGTGCGTAACGCGACGATGTTCGCCGTCAACGAGGCGGGCTTGAATGTAATGATGCAGGATGTGGACCGCGCGCTGGGCAACCCAGGACCGGTGAACGCCTGGTTATTGCAAGCGATGGCCGCGCAGATGGTGCAACACGGGCAAGGCGCTCAACTGGTCGCCACTCCTTATCGGACCGGTGTTTCGCTCAATCTGGTGGCGACATCGCCCCCTCCGGTGGTATGGCCGAACGATGATATCCGTGTCCCGTTTTTCTGCTACTCATTCTTCGTGGGAATGGCGATGCTGCTTGCCTTTGTTCTTGTTCTCACCAACGGGGTAATGCCACCATCGCCGAATGATCCGAGCCTATTCAGCATCGCTTGCTTCGCCATTCCTCTGATTATTTTGTTGAGGACGGGGGTGGCCTTGTGGCAGCGGCGCGAAAATACACACAGGTTCTGCGAGCGGTTCTATTAGTGCTTAACTTTTCCGGTTCTCCCAGCCGGCTGGCCATTCTGAAGCGTCTGGGACGTCGAGCTACCGCCTTGCCCATGGCGGGTTTGGAACACTATGTCCGCCCGGGACTTCCGTCGCGAACTTTTTTGTGCACAGCGGCGTCGCCGTACATGCCTTCTGGCACTGGGGCAAGAAATCGCGCTGACCTAGCGTGGGGGTTTGTCTTCAGCCAGGTAGGCTCCGCATGCATCGTCTCGTTCGCCCGCTCGTTCTCACTGCATTGGCCGCCTGTTGCGGCGCTGCATTTGCCGCCACCGCCGATCAGGCGCCACAAGGTCGGTTGCCGGGTTGGGCGGTGCCGCAGTCCTACCAGCTCGCATTCAAGGTCGATCCGGCGCAGCAGGACTTTTCCGGCACCACCACGATCAAGATCAAGCTGACCCAGGCCTCCGATCACCTGTGGCTGGACGGGAACGAGCTGAAGGTGTCGAAGGTGAGCATCACCGATGCCTCCGGCAAGGCTCACGACGGCAAGTACGTGGCCGTGGATCCGAAGGCAGGTGTGGCGCGGGTCGATTTCGGCAGCACCCTGCAGCCGCAGCAGCTGACGCTGACGTTCGAGTACACCGCGCCACTCAACGCGCAGTTGCAGGGCCTGTACAAGGTCAGCGCGAAGGGCCAGCCGTACGCGATGACGCAGATGGAGCCGATCAGCGCCCGCTTCGCGTTTCCCAGTTTCGACGAGCCGGGCTTCAAGACGCCGTTTGACATCAGCCTGACGATACCCGCGGCCGATACGGCCGTGGCGAATACCAAGCAGGTCAAGGAGACCGCCGCTGGCGACGGCTGGAAGACGCTGCAGTTTGCGCAGACGCTGCCGTTGCCGACGTATCTGGTCGCCTTTGGTGTCGGTCCGTGGGATATCGCGCAGGGTCCGGATATCTCGCCCGATGCGTATCGCGCCACGCCGCTGCAACTGCGCGGCATCGCTTCCGCGGGAGAGGCGCATCGCATGCAGCATGTGCTCAGCGAAACGCCGAGCATCATCCACGCGCTGGAGAACTATTACGGCTTCGGTTATCCGTGGGACAAGCTCGACGTGCTCGCCGCGCCGGATTTTGCCGCCGGCGCGATGGAGAACGCTGGTCTGGTGACGTTCCGCGACTGGCTGCTGCTGCTCGACAAGGATTCACCGGCGCGCAACGTGCAGGGCTCGTTCAACGTGACCGCGCATGAGTTGGCGCATCAGTGGACCGGCGACACGGTGACCATGGCGTGGTGGAACGATATCTGGCTCAACGAGGCGTTCGCCACCTGGATGCAGCAGAAGGTGACGATGCAGGTGCATCCCGAATACCGCGCCGATCTTGATCGGGTGCTTGGCGCGCAGGGCGCCATGAGCAATGACAGTCTGGTCAGTGCACGCATGATCCGCCAGCCGATCACCGGCAACGGCGATATCGAGACGGCGTTCGACGGCATCACCTACCAGAAGGGTGCCAGCGTGCTCGGCATGTTCGAGAACTACGTCGGCGAGAAGACCTTCCAGAAGGGCATGCAGGCGTACATCCAGAAGCACAAGTTCGGCAATGCCGACGCTGATGATCTGGTCTCCGCGATCGCCACTGCCGCGGGCAAGGGCGATGCGTTCAAGCACGCGTTCGACAGTTTCCTCAACCAGACCGGCGTGCCGTATGTGCAGACCAAACTGGAACAGAACAACGGCAAGACTGTGCTGAACCTGAGCCAGAGCCGCTACCTGCCGATCG
>Ga0302234_10000781_pt1 | contig 23862 bp, 19 predicted proteins | sample II_Palsa_N3_2_FD_193576 | JGI IMG/M metagenome (GOLD analysis project Ga0302234, IMG submission 193576) | Peat permafrost microbial communities from Stordalen Mire near Abisko, Sweden - II_Palsa_N3_2 | ecosystem: Environmental > Terrestrial > Soil > Palsa > Peat permafrost | place: Sweden... | reverse complement strand
GGCATTACCCCAGCGTTTTTGCATCACCGAGCCGCCCAGGCCACCCACCCCGGGCGGTTTTTTTTATGCGTCAAGACCGGCCGCGCAACCTCCGCTGGTGCGATGTTAGAATCGGCAGGCTGAAAAACCTTGCGTCAAACGGCTTGTGTTGCCCGTGCCTATTGCATGATCATGCAGCAACCGTTGGTCATGCTACCCGCGTTATCGTTCGCCACCTCTCTTGCTATTTGCCACGGAGTTTTTGATGTTTCTTCCTTTCGCTGCGGTCGCCATTGGCGGCGCCCTCGGGTCTTTGTTGCGCTGGGTGCTGGGGATGCAATTTAATGCGCTGTTCCCGACTTTGCCGCTGGGAACCTTGGCCGCCAATCTTTTTGCCGCCTACGTGATCGGTGTCGCCATCGCGTTTTTTGCGCGTTACCCCGGGATTGCGATCGAATGGCGGTTATTTGTGATTACCGGTGTGCTGGGTGGGCTCTCGACTTTTTCCACCTTCTCGGCCGAGGCCGTCACCTTGATCCAGCAAGGCCGCATCGGCTGGGCAGTCGCCCATATTTCAGCCCATCTGTTCGGCTCGCTGGCGATGACCATGCTGGGTATCGCCACCATCACCTGGCTCAAAGGCTGAAGCGCCGAAACCGCCGGAAGCTCCAGCTTGAATGCCTAGCTCGGCCGCGCGTCCAGCGCGCAATGGTGATCGCTGGTGCCGAGATCGATCTGGATCGTCGTATGGTGTACCGAATAATCGCTGGCCAGTTTTGCCACGATCTGGTCAATAAACGTGTCGCCTGGGTGACCGCCGGGCATCACCAGATGCACGGTCATGGAATTTTCGGTGGTCGACAAGGCCCACACATGCAGATCGTGGAGGTTCGTCACACCCGGCAAACGCGCCAGATAACGCGCAATCTTTTGCGTGTCGACTTGGCCCGGCACCGCGCCCAAGGCCAGCTTGACGGACTCGGTCAACAAACCCCAGGTACCGTACAACACCACCGCGACCACCACCATGCTCATCACCGGGTCGACCCAGTACCAGCCGGTAAACAAGATGATCAGGCCGCTCACCGCGACTCCAGCCGAGACCCCGGCATCGCCCAGCATATGCAGGAAAGCGCCGCGCACATTCAGGTCGTCCTTGCTGCCGGACATAAACAGCCAGGCCGAGAAGCCGTTGATCACCAGACCAGCGGCCGCCACCGCGAATACTTCGACACCGCCGACCACGGGCGGATCCGTCAGGCGCAAGATCGCCTCCCAGGCAATCGCCCCCGACGCCACGCATAACAATGCGGCATTCGCCAGCGATGCCAGAATCGAGGAACCGCGCAAACCGTAGGTAAAGCGCGCGGAGGTTTTGCGCCGCGCCAGAAAAATCGCGCCCCAGGCCAGTACCAGGCCCAGCACATCGGACAAGTTATGCCCCGCATCGGCCAGGAGCGCCGTCGAATGGGCGATAAAACCGTACACCACCTGCAGTACGACAATACCGATATTCAGTGCGACCGCAATCGCAAAAGCCCGGCTTTTGCCGTCGGGCGGCACGCCATGGTGATGATGTCCGGCATGACTATGGCCATGCCCGTGAGCGTGGTGATGACCCGCATGCGCGTCGGCCGCATCGTCATGGTCATGGTCGCCGTGGTCGTGCGCTGCGTCATCGAGTGCTGCGTGAGCATGCGCTATGGGGTCGTGCGATTCGTGGGCATGTGCTGCGTGGCCGTGCGCCGCGTCATGATCATGGGCCGTGTCGGCCGCGTGCTCATGCTGACACTCATGCTCATGCTCGTCATTGACGCCCGGTATGGCTTTGCCATGTTGATCTTGGCTCATGGTCGAGAATTCCGTTATAGCTCGTGATGGGGTTCGGCAACATGCTCGAGCAAGTCATTCAGCATATCGCTGATATGGTCGTCGGCCGCCAGATAAAACACCTGTTTACCCTGGCGATCGGCACGCACCACTCGCGCGGCACGCAACAAACGCAGGTGATGACTGACCAGAGATGCGCTCAGGCCCAGCACTTCGGCAATCGCACCCACCGCGACCGGCTGCTCCACGCAGGCAAGCACGATGCGCAAGCGCGTCGGGTCGCCCAGCAGGCGGAACAAATCGGCCAGTTGCACGATGCGATCGTCGAATTCAGGTTTCATTGGATTTAACATGTGAATATGTGTTCACATGTTAATGAGATTTGAATGCGGGCGCAAGCCCCAATCGATCCCGCTTCGGCGCGGTTACGCCAGGAGCAGGGTCACGCCCGCGGCGGCCAACGGCTCAAGCAAGGCCGGGTCGGTGGCGCGATCCACGATAATCGTGCCCGCCAGCGTCAGATCGCCAATCTTGTAGCGCGACGCGGCGTTGATTTTATCCGCCGATGCGAGCACCACGGTTTCGGCGGCATGCGCGGCCAGCGCACGTTTCATATAGGCTTCTTCGTGATCGCCGGTACTTAAACCCGCCGTGGCGTGCACCCCGGTTACCCCCATGAAATAGATATCGGCACGAATCGGCGCCAGTGCCTCCAGCGCCGCCGCGCCGACTGTCACAATGGAGTGTTTGAACAAACGCCCGCCGATCAGAATTACCTCAAGCAGGGGGAATTCAACCAATTCCACTGCGATATTCGGACTATGCGTCACCACCGTGGCCGACACATCCCGTCGTATCTGCCGCACCAGTTCGATGGCCGTGGTGCCGCCGTCGATGATCACCACTTGCCCATCGCCGATCATGGCTGCGGCCGCACCCGCCACCGCCCGCTTGGTCGACGGTTCAAGCGGGCGGCGCTGGGCAAAATCGGCGCTCGCCGGCGACGCGGGCAAGGCGCCGCCGTGCACTCTTTGCAACAAACCGTCGCCGGCCAATTCACGCAAATCACGGCGCACCGTATCTTCCGACACCCCGAACGATTCGCTCAACTGCTTGGCAAGCACCTGCCCATCACGCTTGAGCGCGGCAAGGATGGCGTTCTTTCTTTGGCTGGTCAGCATTCTGTTTACACGAAATTTCTTGATATTGCACGAATTTGCACGATATCATGGAATCTCGTTTTTGTGTGGGAGCCTTGAGTTATGACCGCAACAGCAGATCGAATTCGCATCATCGACACCCAGGTATTATCGGACGACTGGTTTATTTTAAAAAAAACCACCTTCGACTTTCTGCGCCGCGACAATAGCTGGCAAAGGCTTAGCCGAGAGACGTATGATCGCGGCAACGGCGCTACCGTCCTGCTTTACGATCGCCGGCGCGAAACCGTGGTGCTGACCCGGCAATTTCGCTTTCCCGCTTTCGTCAACGGGCACGACGGCATGTTGCTGGAAGTCCCGGCCGGGCTGCTCGACGACGCTACGCCGGAACATCGCATCCGAGCGGAAATGGAAGAGGAAGCGGGTTACCGCGTGCAGCGGGTCGAAAAGCTGTTCGAAGCCTTTATGAGCCCCGGTTCGGTGACGGAAAAATTGCATTTCTTTCTCGCCGAATACGATGCCGGCTCGAAGGTCTGCCTCGGCGGCGGCGTCGCCGCCGAAGGGGAAGATATCGAGGTAATCGAACTCCCCTTGGCCGACGCCTTGCAGCGCATTCAGAGCGGCGAAATTGTCGACGGCAAAACCATCATGCTGTTGCAATACGCAGCCTTGCATCTTTCTTCCCGGCGCGGCACCGCATGAAAACACCCCCAATCTTGCCGGCCGGTCCGGCGCAAGGCTGAGCCGATCCGGCAGACGGTTCGATACTGTGTGGCAGAATGCCTGTCTGCCTTCTTTTGTATGCGACGATGTCCAACACCTTTCAGCAGGCTTATGCGGCACACCAGAACGGCCAGTGGCCGGTGGCCGAACGCGCCTATGCAGCTCTGCTGAAAGGCGAGCCGCGCCACGCCGACGGTCTGCATTTGTTCGGCTTGCTCAGACATCAGCAAGGACGGCACACAGAAGCCGCCGCTTTGATCCGGCAAGCCCTGGAGCAACAACCCGAACTGGCCGGTGCCTGGTTGAATCTGGGCAATGCGTTGAAAGCGCTGGGGCAATTGGACGAAGCCGTCGGCTGTTATCAACGCGCGGCCGAATTGCAGCCGGGTTTTACCGCGGCCCATGCCAACCTGGGCAATGCCTTGGCCGCCGCCGGGCGCGACGGCGAAGCCGCGCTACATTATCGCCGGGCGCTGGAGCTTGAACCGGACAATCCCGGGGTGCTCAACAATCTCGGCAATGCACTGGTCAATCTCGGGCAGGCTGACGCGGCCATCGCCGCGTTTGAAGCAGCGCTGCGCCACGCGCCGCGGCATGCGGGCGCACTGAATAATTTGGGCAATGCCCGCAAAGCAGCCGGTGAGCTGGAGCGTGCCACGGAACATTTCCGCGCGGCGCTGGCGATCCAACCCGATTTTGCGCTGGCCTGGTTTAACCTCGGCCACGCCTTGGATGCGATGGATCGTTGCCAGGAAGCCGTGCCCGCTTATCAACGCGCGCTGGCACTGCAACCCGATTGGCTGGTGGCGCGTTATGGGCTGGCCCATGCCTTGACCGCATTGGAGCGCTGCGCCGAAGCCCGGGCCCATTTCGAACAGATCCTGAAAGCCGATCCGGGCTTTGCTTTGGCTTGGCATGATATGGGCACGGCACTCTACGATATGGGCGAATTCGAGGCTGCGGCCGGCGCCTTCGAACGTGCTTTGCAATTGCGCCCGGAACTGGCGATCGCCGCCTACAACCGCTCGCTGGTCCAGCTCCTGCACGGTGATCTGCGTGCGGGATGGTCGGCTTACGAAGCGCGCTGGCGCGTATTTGCCGCAGCCGACATCGCGGCGCCGCGATGGCATGGCGCCACACCATTGGCCGGCCGCACCATCCTGCTCCATGCCGAGCAGGGTTTGGGCGATACCGTGCAACTGGTGCGTTATGTACCGCTGGTGGCGCGCCGTGCGGCTCATGTCATCCTGGAAGTGCAAGCCGAGTTGCTGACGCTGCTGCAACCTGCGGCGCGAGCCTGGGGCGTAAGCTTGATTGCGGGCGGCGCGGCCCGCCCCGCGTTCGATTGTCATTGCCCCTTGCTCAGCCTGCCGCTGGCATTTAACACGACGCTGGCTACGATCCCGGCCCCAAGCGCTTACCTGAACCCGCCCGCCGAGCCGCTCTCCGTTATTCCCGTGGCCGGTGCCGCAATGGCGCCACGCCGCATCGGGCTGGTCTGGTCCGGGCGGATCAAGGCACGCCGCGAAAACCGGGCGATCCCCTTGACCTTGCTGGAACCCTTGCTGCGGCAGCCGGGCGTGCAATGGGTCTTATTGCAAAAAGATCCCCCCGAGCACGATCAGGCAGCCCTGCGGCGCGTACTGGAACAACCCCAGGTGCAGGCTCCGGCCTACCCCCTGGACGACTTCGCCGATACCGCCGCGCTGATTGCCACCCTGGATTGTGTGATTACCATAGACACCTCGGTGGCCCATGTCGCCGCGGCGTTAGGCAAAGCCACCTGGGTCCTGCTGCCTTTCGCCCCCGACTGGCGCTGGCTGCTGGAGCGCGACGACAGTCCCTGGTATCCGACCGCGCGCCTGTTCCGGCAAACCGCGCCGGGCGATTGGCCGGGGGTGATCGCCGCCGTTGAGGCGGCCTTGAAGTTGGCCGGCGTTTAACTCACGCTGACCGTTTTGACTTTATATAACTCGCGCGATTCGCGGCTGCGGAACAGGATCAAGGTAGCGATCAGGCCACACACCGCGGCCACCGACAGCCAGATGCCGGGCGCCGCCTTGTTACCCGAGTAATGAATCAGGCCGGTTGCAATCGCCGGGGTAAAACCGCCGATCGTGGTGGCCAGACTATAGGCCAGCGAAAAGCCGGCGGTCCGCACGGCAACCGGCATCACTTCGGTCAGCGCCACCACCATTGCGCCGTTATAGCTGCCGTAGATAAACGACAGCCACAACTCGACTGCCAGCAAGCGGCCAAAAGAGGGATCCGAGACCAGCCATTGCATGGCTGGATAAGCGGTGAGAATGGCCAGTATGGTAAAGAACAGCAGCACCGGACGGCGGCCGATACGGTCCGATAACGCACCCATTACCGGCAGCCAGAACAAATTCGACACGCCGATGCACACCGTAATCACCAGTACATCGACATCGGAGAAGTGCAGCACCTGTTTGCCGAAGGTCGGCGTGTAAGCGGTAATCAGGTAAAACGACACGGTGGTCATCATCACCAGCAGCATGCCGGACACTACGATGCCCCAATTTTCCAGCATCGAGGCGAAAATTTCGCTGATGTTCGGACGATGTTTACGCGCCAAAAATTCTTCGGTTTCTTGCAGCGAACGGCGGATCAGGAACAAGAACGGCACAATCAAACAGCCGATAAGGAACGGCACACGCCAGCCCCACGACGACATCACGTCAACCGGCAAGAATTTGTGCAACAGCACCCCGATCAAGGCGGCGAAGATCACCGCAACCTGCTGGCTGCCCGATTGCCAGGCACAATAAAAACCCTTGTTACCCGGGGTTGCCATTTCGGACAAATACACCGAAACACCGCCCAGCTCCACCCCGGCTGAAAACCCTTGCAGCAAACGCCCGGCCAATACCAGCAACGGCGCCAACATGCCGATGGTTTCGTAGCGCGGGACCGCGGCGACCATCAGGGTGCCGATCGCCATCATGGCGAGGGTCAGGATCAGCCCTTTGCGCCGGCCGTGATGGTCGATGTAAGCGCCGAGGAAGATGGCACCGAGCGGCCGCACCAGAAAGCCGGCGCCGAAAGTTGCCAGCGACAGCATCAGCGAAGCGAAATGGTCTTTGCTCGGGAAATAGGCGTCGGCAATCGCGGAGGCGAAATAGCCGTACACCATGAAATCGTACATCTCAAGAAAATTACCGCTGGTGACGCGGAATACCGTCTTGACCTTGGATTCGCGATGGGAAACTGTCGACATGGCTTTTAGTGGCACGCCAGACTCCGCCGTCGGGCTCAGGAAAGGGATGCATCAGGGTAGATCGGCATTCAGCGGCTATATAAGCGGCTAAAAAATGGTCGCCCGAGCGGACGGACGGACCACAAGTACAGCCCCGATAAGGCTATTTAGCCTGATCAGGCTCGAAAATATGATAAACGAGTTGTCCGCTTTAAGCGGCCCTTTTTATTGATTTTTTTATATGGGCGGCCACAGGTATTCAATTAGGTAGTATCCCTAATGTACCTCTCGGAACACCCCTCAGAAACGGGTATCGCGCGCGGCACGCAGGAAGTTGTCGAGCACCGGCGTGCAGTCGAGCAACTCGGGGCCGCCCGCGCGGTGAAACTCGGGATGCCATTGCAGGCCCACCACAAAGGGGGCTTTCTTATACCGCACCGCTTCGATAATACCGTCCTCGGCCGACACGGCTTCGATATTGGTGTCGCGTCCCACGGTTTTAACCGCCTGATGATGAATCGAATTGACCAGCCCTTCGCGCCGCCCGGCAAACATGCCGGCCAGCGTCGAGCCTTGCGGGAACTGGATCACGTGACGATGTTCGTCGTACAGCTCGTTGACATGCGGGATCGCGGTGGCGACATCGGTCGCGATGTCCTGATACAAGGTCCCGCCGAACGCAACATTGATCAACTGGCAGCCGCGGCAAATGCCCAGCACCGGTTTGCCCGACTCGATAAATTCATGGAGCAATTCCAGCTCGTACATGTCGCGCACGCGATCGCCATGCCATTCGGGGCGGGTCGCGACCTCGGCGTACGATTGCGGCGAAACATCGGCGCCGCCTTGCAGCAACAAGCCGTCAAGATGTTTGGCGTAATCGCGCAGACGGATATTGCTGGGGTGCAACATGCCTTGCTGGCCGACCGTCGGAATCATAAAAACCAGCACATCGCGCGACATGACCCAATGCGCCACCGACTCCTCCAAATATTGCAAGGTTTTGCCGCGCAATCCTTTGCCGTCGGGCTCGGGATGAAAAATGCGCGCCGACACGCCGATCCGCAGCGTGCGCTGTGTCATGCGTTGTCCGGCGCGATCGAACATGGCACGGGCGCGCGTCACCAGCGTGCGGCCGAACGCGCTCCATGCCGAGTCGCCTTGACTCAGATAAGAAGCGCGCGGGTCGGGCGAGCCGTTGGCATAAGCGCTGTCGGCACCACTTGTACTGGTATTACCCAGCCCGGGTTCGGGTGCTGTTTCCGGCTTCGCCGCGCGGGCTTGCGCCGGGGTATAGACCCCGCCGGGCAAAGCGCTGCGATAGCCGGACGCGGCCGCCGTGGCCGACGCAGGGACAGCTGCGCCACTGCTGCCGCCGGTTGCCGCGGCGTCGGAGTGAGGATGCTGAGGTAAGGCAGTCTGCGGCGGAGGGGTTATCGATTCGTTGTCGGAGTCGATCGGGGACGGCGGTTTTTCGCTCATGGCTTCGTGAAGGGCGCGGACCGCGCGCAACGTAGGGACAAGGCCGATTATGCGTCAGGCGCCGCCCTACCGCAAACCGGCAAATGGGGGTCACCTGAAAAGTCGCCGAGATCGGTCGAGATTGACCCGCTTGATCCTGGCGCTCGCCAGGCCGCGGGCCGCAACGCAAGCGCCCTGCTGCGGCAAGCCAGGCGCGGCGAAAAATGAGGCCTTCGACTACGCTGGACCTGCCCATCGGTTATGGCTGTCCGACCTGTAGTCCTGTGACCACAAGCCTTTTACAATCAGATCTCAGGCTATGATGCGAGGAGCGAAAGTCATTGCCGAGAGGTTACCCTAGGCGATAGACATAAACGCCGGCATAGGCCGCACACATGGACTGCACACCTGGGCCGCGGCCATAGACCATAGGCATCGGCACCGCATAGCGCTTCTGCCCCACCCCAAACTAAAACACCTTCATGACCTCCACTCCCGCACCCGACGTGTTTGCGCCGCTAGCGCGACTGACTGACCTGGCCCAGGCTTTGGCGAGCGGGGCGGCAAGCAGCCGCCTGCTCACGGAAATTGCCCTGGATCGTATCGCCGAACCGGGCGGTCAAGGCGCCGCCACCTTCCTCCAAGTCGATGCGTCAGCCGCTTTGGCCGCCGCCGACGCCTGCGATGCCATGCGCCGTGCCGGTACCGTACTGTCGCCGCTAATGGGCGTGCCGGTGTCGGTCAAGGATTTGTTCGATGTGGCGGGCCAAGTCACACGTGCCGGCTCAATCGCGCTGGGCGACAGGCCGCCGGCCGCCGCCGATGCTGCGGCGGTGGCCCGCTTGAGACGTGCCGGCGCGGTGCTGATCGGCCGCACCAATATGTCCGAATTCGCCTTTTCGGGCCTGGGTCTGAATCCGCATTTCGGCACCCCGCTGTCGCCGTTCCGACGCGCCGAAGCGTTGGTCGCGGGCGGTTCCTCATCGGGCGCCGCGGTGTCGGTCGCCGACGGCATGGCGGCTATTGCGCTGGGCACCGATACCGGCGGTTCGGTGCGCATCCCGGCGGCGCTATGCGGGCTGGCCGGCTTCAAGCCCACCGCGCGGCGTATTCCAAGCACCGGTGCGGTGCCGTTATCCACCACGCTGGACTCGATCGGCCCGCTGGCGCCGTCCGTCGCGTGCTGCGCCTTGACCGATCGCGTACTGGCCGGGTTGAACCCGGTGTTACCGGTCGCGCGCCCGGTGCGTGGCGCCCGCATTGGGGTCCTGACCAATGTGGTGCTCGACGGACTCGAACCGGCGGTGGCCGACGCCTACGCATGGGCCTTGCAACAACTTGCCGCGGCAGGTGCGCAACTCACCGAATTTAGTTTCGCGCCGCTGGATCGGCTCGGTGAGATCAACCGCTACGGTTTTTCAGCCATCGAAGCCCTGGCTTGGCACCGCGAGCTGATCGCCAGCCGCGGCGCACAATACGATCAACGCGTCCTGAAACGTATTCTGCGCGCCGAAACGGCCACCGCACTCGATTACCTCGACTTGCTGGCCGCACGGCGCGCGGTCATCGCCGCGGCCGAGACGGCATGGCGAGAATTCGAGGTGGTGGTACTGCCCACAGTGGCGCTTACGCCGCCCAAATTGGCCGAACTGGAAAGCGACGAAACCCGCTTTATGGCGGTGAACGGCTTGATCCTGCGCAACCCGAGCATCATCAATTTTATCGACGGTTGCGCTCTCACCGTGCCCTGTCATCGTCCCGGCGATGCGCCGGTCGGGATCAGCTTTGCGGGCTTGGCCGGTGACGACGAAGGCGTGCTCGGCTTGGGTTTAAGCGTGCAAAAGTTATTCGACAGCCTGCGTTGACATGCTTGAAAGGCAGCTTAGTATTGCTGCCCGATTATTTCGCCGGAACGTAACGAAAAGTGTGGAGCGCGCTACAATGGGCCCCCTATTTCAAGGACTTTCGGGAAAGCATATGGATGACGCATTTTTTATGCAGCGTGAACGGCGGCGCCTGATTGCGCTGGCCGTGGTCTGCATCGCACTGGTCGGCGGCGCCTTATACCTGCAATTTGCCGCTCACGAAGACCCCTGCCCGCTGTGCATTTTGCAGCGCTATGCCTTTTTGGCTATCGCACTCTTCGCCCTGGTCGGTTCGGGCTTGCGCAACTGGGGCGGCATTCGTGCCACGGAAACCCTGATTCTGCTTGCCGCGGTGTGTGGTGTGGCCTCGGCCGGCAAACATGTCTGGACTTTGGCGCACCCCGCCTCCAGTTGCGGCTTCGATGCGCTGGAACCCATCGTGGATGCGCTGCCGCTGGCAAAGATATGGCCCTCGGTGTTTCAGGTTTCCGGCTTGTGCGAAACGCCGTACCCGCCGATTCTCGGTTTGTCGTTACCGCAGTGGGCCTTGGTTGCTTTTGTGCTGACCTTTGTTCTGGTAGCCCGCAGCATGCAGCGCGGCCGCCCGTCGCGTGCGGCTTAAGGTCGCACCTAAAGCCGCGCCCGCCGTACCTACCGCTGCCGTCACCCAGCACGCTTAACGCTAACGCAATCGTTACCAAGGTCTCTTGCCATGTCGCTCAACTCGTCCAACGCGGCTTCCGCCCACGCCTCGCCCACGCAGTCCGGAAAATTCGCGGCAGCACCCAAAGCCGAGCTGCACGTGCATATCGAGGGTACTTTGGAACCCGAGCTGATATTTATGCTGGCTCAGCGCAATGGCGTCAGCTTGCCGTATGCCTCGGTCGAGGCGTTGCGTGATGCTTATGCCTTCACCGACTTGCAATCCTTCCTCGACATTTATTATGCCGGGGCCAGCGTGCTGCAAACGGCCGAGGATTTTCACGACATGACGGCGGCCTATGTCGAACGGGCACGAGCCGACGGCGTAGTCCATGCGGAAATTTTCTTCGATCCGCAAACCCATACGGTACGGGGTATCACGCTCGATACCATGCTGACCGGCATCGAGAGCGCCTTGGCTGAAGCACAGCAGGTCGACGGCTTTTCCAGCCGGCTGATCCTGTGTTTTCTGCGGCATTTGCCGGAAGACGATGCGCTGGAGATCTATCAAGCCGCATTGCCGTTTTTCGAGCGTTATGCGCATCGCCTGATCGGTATCGGCCTGGATTCATCCGAATTGGGGCACCCGCCCGCCAAATTCGCCCGGGTTTTTGCCCTGGCACGCGAACGCGGCTTGCAGTTGGTCGCCCACGCCGGCGAAGAAGGTCCCCCGGCTTATATTCACGAAGCACTGGATGTGCTGCAAGTTCATCGCATCGATCATGGGGTGCGCAGCGTCGAAGACCCCTTCCTGATTGCACGTCTGGCGCGCGACCAAATTGCGCTGACCGTATGTCCGCTATCGAATACCAAGCTCAAGGTGTTCGGCGAGATGAGCGAACACACGCTCAAACACATGCTGACTGCGGGCGTGGCCGTCACGGTCAATTCGGATGACCCGGCTTATTTCGGCGGTTATGTGAATGCCAACTACGCAGCGGTAGCGCAGGCATTGGAACTGGACGATGACGATCTTTATCGCATCATCCGTAATGGTTTTGCGGCTTCTTTTATCGATGAAGCGCAGCGCGCGGCGCTCATCGGGCGGCTCGATGCCTATTGGCATGAGGGGCACACCAAGCACGGCAAGCCGGCCAGCTAAAACCCGTCGCACCTCGATCGGCGGCAGGCTTTATCGGCAGACGATGGGGCATGATCCATAAAAAATGGCTGAACGCACGATGTGCGTTCAGCCATTAATTTTATATCGGCAACCTACCGGCAACCAATCCCACCGCCGCCAAGGCAGCGGCTCAGCGGATTTATCTCACGCCGGTCCAACTCGCCTCATTTAGCCGCGGTAGCGCTCGCGGCCGATGCGGGCATGGCCGCCGCAGATGCGCCCGACACGACCCCCCGTTCATTGGACGCGCCGGTATCGGTCTCCGGCAGATTCACCTGGGTCGCCGTCCCATTCGCCATGGGGAAATTGAACAAGGCGCTGCGCACCAGATATGGCATGGCGGTCACCAGCGATCCATCCGGCCCCGAATTACTGGCGAGGACGCTATAGACCTCAAGGCCGTTGCGGCTCAGGTCCGAGATACGAATCGACAAGGTTTTGACAAAAATCGCATAGGGCTCCGTATCGTAAATCACCGAGGTCGGGCCATAGGGCGGCATGCCATTCCAACCGCCGTACCAGCCGCCGCGCCAAGCCGGCCCGAAGACCGCTACGGGCTGTGAAACCATGGTCGAGTGGTTGCGTATGTCATACCGCAAAGACACGGCGTAATGCGCCTGCTGCGGGTCGACCTGCTTAAAACCATAGACTGACAGCTCGTTGTTGACCATATTTTCGTAGGTCGACTGCTCAAGATTGTTTTGCTGCTCGGCGCTATGCTTGAAGGTATAGGTACGGTCGGTGTCGCGACCGCTCCAATTTTGGAATGCCGTGACGTTAGTCGTCACATAACTGGCGCAGCCCGTCAGCAGTACGGTAGCAGCCAGACCGCAACTCGCAATTAAACGCATTATTTTCATGGTTCGATCCTTACGTTTTCCAATTGGCCGCGACCTCAGCCAACGCTTCACTTCCGCCAGTATCAATGATACGCGACACCGGGCCAGACCGGGCGTGATACCCCGCCTGAGATTGCGCTGGATAGCCCGAACGATTCCTATTAAACAATATTCGCATGCGCTCTTCATCAGCCTCCGCGGACGGGAGATTACGGTCAATTACGCGGATCAGGTTCAACTTTTGTACAATGGAGGGATAGTGCTGTTCAGTACCTCGCTTTGCGGTGCGGTTTTATTCCGTTTTTATTTCGGTTATAGCTGCAGGCGGTACGACATTCGGGCCCTGTACCTTGTACTCGACACTCCCCATTCTTGCATCCGACGGCTCAATTAAATGACGAACCCTGCTGCTTCTGTTGTGATTCATCGTACCGACTACACGCCACCCGCCTTCTTGATCGACTCCGTCGCACTGGAATTCGACTTGTCGCCCACAGCGACCACGGTGACCAATCGCATGCAAGTGCGCCGCAATCCGGCCGCGCAACCCACCACGACCCTGAGCCTGGTCGGCGACGAGATTGAGCTCGTCAGCGTGGCGCTCAACGGCAAGCCCCATACCCGCATTGAAGCCAGCCCCGAAAAACTGGCGGTACTGGATCTGCCGGAAAGTTTCGAACTGACGGTAACTACCGTCTGCAGTCCTGCCACCAATACCTCATTGAGCGGTCTGTATGTATCGGGCGGTAATTTTTTCACCCAATGTGAAGCCGAAGGTTTTCGCAAAATCACTTATTTCCTCGATCGTCCCGATGTCATGGCGATCTATCAAGTCACGCTGCGCGCCGATAAAACCGGCTACCCGGTGTTGCTGTCGAACGGCAACCTGGTCGAGCAAGGTGATTTGCCCGACGGCCGTCATTACGCCAAATGGGAAGACCCGTTCAGCAAACCGAGCTATCTGTTCGCCCTGGTGGCGGGCAAGCTGGTGTGCCTCGAAGAAACCTACACCACGGGTTCCGGCAAAAACAAATTGTTGCAAGTTTGGGTCGAAGCGCACGATCTCGATAAAACGCGCCACGCCATGGATTCGCTGGTCAACTCGCTGAAGTGGGACGAGAACCGCTACGGCCTTGAGCTCGATCTGGAACGCTTCATGATTGTCGCCGTCAGCGATTTCAACATGGGCGCGATGGAAAACAAAGGCCTGAATATTTTTAACACGGCCTATGTATTGGCCAACCCTGAAACCGCATCCGATGGCGATTACGCCAATATCGAGGCGGTGGTCGGTCACGAATATTTCCACAACTGGACCGGCAATCGCGTGACCTGCCGCGACTGGTTCCAATTGAGCCTGAAAGAAGGCCTGACGGTGTTTCGCGATCAGGAATTTTCGGCGGATATGGCCAGCGAGTCCGACGACGACCTCAGCAGCCGCGCCACCAAACGCATCGAAGATGTGCGCTTGTTGCGCCAGGCACAATTCGCCGAAGATGCAGGCCCAATGGCACACCCGGTGCGCCCCGAAAGTTTTGTCGAAATCAATAACTTTTACACCGTCACCGTCTACGAAAAAGGCGCTGAAGTGGTACGCATGTACCAGACCCTGTTCGGTCGCGAAGGCTTTCGCCGCGGTATGGATTTGTACTTCAAACGCCATGACGGTCAAGCCGTCACTTGCGACGATTTCCGTGCCGCGATGGCGGACGCCAATCAGCGCGATCTGACGCAATTCGAACGCTGGTACAGCCAGGCCGGCACGCCTCAAGTGCAGGTAAAAACCCATTACGATGCGGCGGCGAAGACGCTGACCCTCGATCTGGCCCAACATGTCGGCCCGGCCGGCACCGTCGCTGAACCGCTGTTGATTCCCTTTGCGCTCGGCTTGGTCGCCGCCGACGGTCGCGATATGGCCTTGCAATTGGCAGGGGAAAGCGCGGCTCAAGGGACCACGCGCGTGCTTGAATTCACCGAGCGTACGCAAAGCTTCACTTTTATCAATGTGACCGAAGCGCCGTTGCCCTCCTTGCTGCGCAATTTCTCGGCCCCGGTTATCGTCGATTACGACTACACGCCCGATCAGCTCACTTTCCTGTTTGCCAATGACAGCGACCCGTTCAATCGCTGGGAGGCCGGTCAGCGTCTGGCTACACGCGAATTGCATGCATTGACCGCCAAGGCGGCCGCGGGCCAGCCTTTGCATCTGGCGGACAGCGTGGTCGAGGCCTTCGGCCGCGTACTGCGTGATGAGAGTCTGTCGCCGGCGTTCCGCGATTTGGCGCTGACGCTGCCGACGGAAAGTTATCTCACGGAACAAATGGACGTATCCGACCCGGCCTCGGTGCATATCGCGCGCGAATTCTTCCGCGAGCGTATCGCCACCGTATTACGCGACGATTTGCTGGCGGTTTATCACCAACACCAGACACCTGGCCCGTTCCAGGCCAGCGCAGTGGATGCCGGCAAACGCGCGCTGAAGAATCTGGCCCTGACTTACCTGAGCAAACTCGACGACGCGCAGGCAGCGCAACTGGCCGGTGCCCAGTACGACAGCGCCAACAATATGACCGACCGTGCCTGTGCGCTGGCCGCGCTGCTACATTTGGGCGGCGAGCCAGCACAACGCGCCCTGGCACATTTTTTCGGCAAGTTCGAAAAAGAAGCGCTGGTCGTCGACAAGTGGTTTGCCCTGCAAGCCACACGCAGCGGCAAGCCGGGCGAGCGTGTCATCGACAGCGTCAATGCGCTGATGCAGCATCCCGCGTTTACCTTGCGCAACCCCAACCGCGCCCGCTCCCTGATTTTCAGGTTCTGCATGGGCAATCCGGCGCAATTCCACGCCGCTGACGGTTCGGGTTATCAATTCTGGGCGGATCAAGTGCTGGCGCTCGACGCACTGAACCCGCAAGTCGCCGCCCGCTTGTCGCGCTCGCTCGATCGCTGGAATAAATTCACCCCGGCCTTGCGCGCATCGATGCGCGCCGCGCTGGAACGGGTACGCGCCGGGGCAAAATCGCGAGACGTATTGGAAATCGTCGAAAAAGCCTTGGCTTGACCCGATCCTCGACCCGGTTTCGACGGGCGAGGATAGATCGACCGAACGGATGCATCCGCCATCCGTTCGGTTTTAAACGCCAAATCGACACGGTCCAACCCGATGCCACAGCGGGCAGGTCCCCACCGGGCATGTCATGTCGCGCTGCTGATGAGCGCGAAATAGTGTTCTAATCACGCTCCGTGTCTCGTTAAAGGCTTTATCACCCTGTTGGACGCGAGTTTCCCGCAACCGACTTGAATTTGACGCATCCGCCGCAAAGCCTGCGCGCGCAAGATGTAAAATCGAAGCATTGTCATTATTCGGAGCGCTTCATGCAGATGCACCGCCGTACCACCCTCACCCAGTACTTGATCGAGCAGCAACGGGAAACGAATAACATCCCCGCAGATTTACGGCTGTTGATCGAAGTCGTCGCGCGCGCCTGCAAAATGATCAGTTTTTACGTCAGCAAAGGTGCACTCGGGGGCGTACTCGGCACCGCCGGCAGCGAAAACATTCAGGGCGAAATCCAGAAAAAGCTGGACGTGATCTCCAACGAGATCATCCTGGAAGCCAACGAATGGGGCGGCAACCTGGCGGCAATGGCCTCTGAAGAACTGGAAAAGATCCACCAAATTCCGAATCGCTATCCGAAAGGACAGTATCTGCTGATGTTCGATCCGCTCGACGGTTCGTCGAACATCGATGTCAATGTCTCGATCGGCACCATTTTTTCAGTTTTGCGCTGCCCGGACGGCAACGAACCGACCGAACAATCGTTTATGCAGCCGGGCACCAGCCAGGTCGCCGCAGGGTATGCCGTGTACGGTCCGCAAACCGTGCTGGTGCTGACCACCGGCCATGGCGTCAATTGTTTTACGCTGGATCGCGAAATGGGCTCGTGGGTGCTGACCCAAAGCGATATCCGGATTCCGGTCGAAACCCGCGAATACGCCATCAATGCCTCAAACGCGCGCCATTGGCACCCGCCCATCACGCGTTATGTCGATGAGCTGCAAGCCGGCAGCGACGGTCCGCGCCAGCAAGATTTTAATATGCGCTGGATTGCCTCGATGGTGGCCGACGTGCATCGCATCTTGAATCGCGGCGGAATCTTCATGTACCCGGCCGACAAGCGTGAACCGGACAAGCCAGGCAAACTGCGTTTGATGTATGAAGCCAACCCCATGGCCTTTATCGTCGAGCAAGCAGGCGGCGCTGCCACCAACGGCACCAAACGCATACTCGATATCATGCCGACCAAGCTGCACGAACGGGTGGCGGTTTTACTCGGTTCGAAAAACGAAGTCGACCGCGTCACGCGCTACCATCTTGAGCAGCAGGCTCAAGACTCGGCGGAATAAAACTGCGCATTAGGACTTGCGAAACCGAGTGAAAATTGGCTATAATCGCGCTTCTTAGCCGAAGTAGCTCAGACGGTAGAGCAGCGCATTCGTAATGCGAAGGTCGGGGGTTCGATTCCTCTCTTCGGCACCAGTAGATTCAAGCACTTAGCCCAGCCACCGCGCTGGGCTTTTTGTTTTTTTGGAATCCGTGTAACCGTTGTGTAACCGGATTCGGTCAACGTGGATCAATGATCGAATCAGCGGCGGGCTCGCTCATGCAGTTTCTGAGCCTGAGCGTCCGTGGAATCCAGCGGCGCAATTGCCTTCGGGTGTGGTACACATGGCATGAGGTACATGACAGGCAAGCGGGTTTGGATCATTACCGAAGCTGATCGATCCCCGACCACGCTGCTGTTTCTGCCGGAGTATTGATATGGCGACCAACCATCGCGGCATTGGCTAGAGTCCCAGATGAGCGCTTCATCAGCGAAATGTAGAGGTCGGAAAGTGCCGGCTCCTCACTGACAATGGCATCAAATAACCGGCCTTACACCGGCGCGGATCTGTCCTGGGCTTAGCATACTGCTCTGTTTCCGCGGAGCGACCGGCCGCCATATCCATGGTTCGCCAGCAGGACCTTTCCGACCGAGGCATCCAAGTAATGCCTTTGGAGGATTTAACACGTCGCTTCGCAGTACTTCAAGGTAAAGCTATCTACTGGAACCGACTATCGAATGGGAATGTAACGGAGCTTCGCTTTGGCAGCCCTCGTAAGCAACACCGATGGAGGTAGCTCAGATGTGTCAATGGTATATTAGCTGGCATTCGTGAGGATGTTATCCGATGCCATGTTGCGCATTAATGGCGGGGTTTTATAGGTGCCGGACATAAGAAAAAAAACAATCATGGCCACCAAGAAAATCACCCGCGGTACTACCGCGAGGAAAAAATCCGTTGCGGAGAAGACTGCGCCCGCTAAATATCCTCGCAATGCTGTCGACAAATCGTTGCGAATACCGAAAGCTATACTTGAGCAGAACGCGGTAAAACCTTGCACTGTCGCGGAATCCGCAACCTTTTTGGGAGTCGGTGCTGCCGGCACCTATCAAGTAGAAGTGAGCTCAGGCATTAAATATGGGTTCCTCGAACGACCAAGTCCCGGTTACAGCCATGTTGGCTTGATTGCGTGGAATTGACCGATACGACGACCGCATATCGGTCGCCCCCATAGCTTGGCTAGGTCAGACCGGTCGGGCGCTCGGACCGTTCATCTCCAACTGGGCGACGGCTTCGTCGGAATGAGGTAAAATGCATGAAATCTCAATGAGAAATCAGTCATGCCTTCCGCCGCTTTACTTCCCCCCCCATCTTTGCGCGGTGCCGCGGCACATCTTGCGATCAAGCTACAAGCCGGCCGCGTCTATCGGCGGGAGGAACTCGCACGGTTGTCCACTGCCGTGGATAGACACTTGCGTGAACTGGTAGCCACGGGAACACTGAAAAAACTTGCTCAAGGGCTGTACCACGCGCCCAAGCAGTCCAATTTCGGTCTGCTACCGCCGTCCGATGAGCAAGTGGTCGGAGCGTTTCTGCGCGACAAGAACTTCCTGGTGTTCTCGCCCTCAGCCTACAACCTTGTAGGCTTGGGCACGACCCAGCTCTACAACCGCACGCTGGTTTACAACCACAAGCGCCACGGCGTCTTTCGGCTCGGCAACCGACAGTTCGATTTCCGCATGAAGCCTCGATTCCCTAAAAAACTGACGCCCGAATTCCTGTACGTCGATCTGTTGAACAATCTGGAAGAGCTGGCCGAGGATCGCGATGCGGTACTGCGCCAGGCGCAAAACAAGCTGCCTTCGTTTGATTCGGCTCGCCTGCAATCGGCGGCTGAAAGCTTTGGCAGTGTGTTGACACGCAAACGTCTCAGGGAGTGGTGCGGTGGCTGATTTCTTGCACGCACGGCGGGACTTCAATCAACTACTTACGCTGGTCGCTGACGAGCGTGGAATCGATCCCATGTTAGTCGAGAAGGACTACTGGATCATGCATTGCCTGTGGGGCCTTCAGGCCCAAGGCTTCCAATTCGAACTTAAGGGCGGTACGTCATTATCCAAGGGCTTCGGCGTCATCCACCGTTTCTCGGAGGACATCGACATCCGCATCGAACCGCCCGACGGAATGGATGTGAAAACGGGCCGCAATCAGGACAAACCGGCGCATGTCGGCTCGCGACGAGCTTACTATGATGAACTGGCCGCACGCATCCGCATTCCCGGCATCGACCGCGTGGAGCGCGACACTCAGTTCGACGACGACAAGATGCGTAGCGCCGGCATTCGCCTTATCTACACCCCGCGTGCGGCAGCGCTGGCGGGGGTGAAAGACGGAATCCTGCTGGAACTTGGATTCGACGACACGGCGCCCAACCGGTCAGTGACCATTTCATCGTGGGCTTTGGACGTCGCCCATTACCGAGGCGTCGACGTATTCGACAATCGTGCGGTGGCCGTGCCCTGCTACGCGCCGACACATACTTTTGTCGAAAAGCTCCAGACCATCTCCACCAAGTATCGTCGACTCGACGAGGCTCAGGCATTCCCCGCCAACTTCCTGCGTCATTACTATGACGTGTATTGCCTTCTCGGATTGGATGAAGTACGGCTGTTCATTCGGAAACCCGCTTATCAGGAACGCAAGGCGCAGCGTTTTCGCACCGGTGATGAACCGGTCATCGCCAAGAACCCCGCCTTCACACTCGCCAACTCAGTGCAACGTGAACGCTTTGCTCAGGAATACCGTAAAACAGGGGCATTGTATTACCAGGGACAACCCGATTTTGCTGCGGTGGTGGCCCGAATTCATCAATACATCGACGTGATGTAGAAAGGTGCGCGCTGGATCGGTATTGCATGACATCCATCAGACCCGACGCAGAGGCGCTATGCAACGCGATATCGAAGCAACATTGGGAGCCAATGCCAACAAGATTTATGCGATGTGCTTGCGTCATGCCGTGCATCATTTGGCATTGCCTCGCCATAACCACCCTGGCACACTGATGGCACAGCGACAATGAAACCACAGGATAACCGACGATAGAAAATTTCACCCATTATCGTGTTAGTCCCTGAATCACTTAGTCTCCAGTTATCGCCTACTACTCTCACCGACCATGAAAAACGCATTCGTAATGCGAAGGTCGGGGATTCGATGCGCAAGTTCAATGCGAGCGCCCATCGACCCTAAAAATCGCCACGGCGTCTTTTAGAGATTTGGCTTGATCCTCAAGAGATTGAGCGGCGGCGGCACTCTATCGAAAATGAAACAGCGCCGACGGCGTATCGATCAGCACCGCATGCAATTGGTCCGGGTCCGTCACAAAAGCGGACAACTGAGCACGGGCTGAACCTGCATCTTGCATATCTTCGAATTGCGTATGCGGCCAATCAGTGCCCCACACCAGGCGATCGACACCGAATTCGCGAACCAGCGCCGGCCATGCATCGGCTGCAGCAGCAAGCGCGGCAGCCGGATCGTGAGGGTTCGCACTGACGCGGTATGCCGCAGAAACTTTAACCCACACCCGCCCGCTGCTCGCCATCGCAAGCATGCTGGAAAAACCTGGGTCGCGCGTACCGAGCGCTGGGTCGAAACGGCCGAAGTGATCAATCACGACCTTGACCCCGCTAGCCAGCAGGGTAGCCGCGATTTCCCGCAGGCGCGCCGCCTCGATATGGACTTCAAGATGCCAATTCAGCGCAACCATGCGCTCAAGAAAACGCCCCCACGAGACATCGCCGAAGTCAGGCAGTTCGGCGCCGATCAAATTTGCCCTTGCGCCTACCACGCCTCTTGCATGCCATGCGTCGATCTGCCCTATATCGCGTGCCGGATCGACCATCACGATACCGCGCAGTTGCCCCGGGTGCATATCCAGACACGACAACAGGAAATGGTTGTCGGTACCGAGAAAACTCGGTTGCACCAATACCCCATGCGACAGGTTCCGGCTGGCGAGCATCGCACGATAATCATCCAGCGTCGCCTCGTAAGCCGGAGCATATCGGCGGCCGGGCGCGAGCGGCAGACCCTGCACGAAGACGTGTGCGTGGCCATCGATACCGGTCATCGGCTGCTCAGTTTGAAGCGTGGATAGCGGTTTTGCAGTAATCATACCGATCGATCAAATTGCGGAGGTTTCGCCAAGCGTGCGGCCACGCGTTTCCGGCAGCATCAGGATGGCCACTGTGACGATCGCATAGGCTGCGAGCGCATCGACGCCAATGGCGAATCCCAGCGAAAAATGTACACTCAGATGTCCGACCATCACCGGAAATCCGGCGGAAACGACACGCCCAAAGTTATAACAAAATCCGACCCCTGTACCGCGCGTGCCATGTGGGAAAAGTTCGTTGAAAAGCGCGCCCATGCTCGCCGGAATCCCCGCGGCAAAGAAGCCCAGCGGGAACCCCAGCACCAGCATTGCGTGATTCGACAGCGGTAAAAACACATATAGCGTCACAGTCACCATGCAACATAGCGCAAACCCCAAAATGGTCTGCCTGCGACCGATGCGATCGAGCAATATCGACGCGCCGATACATCCGCAGAAGAACGCGCTGATGATGACCGCGAGATACCCCCCGGTATTGAGCACCGACAGATGCCGTTCCGTCTTCAGAAAGGTCGGCAACCAGGTGGTGAGCGCGTAATAACCACCGTGCGCACCGATGCCCAGCAGGCCGCCGATCAACGTTGTGCGTAACATCCCCGGGGCGAAAATCGACAGCAGCGGAATACCTGCAGCGGAACTCGCTTGGGCGGCATTCGTACGCGTTGGCGCCGGCGGCTCCTCGATATTGCGGCGGATATAGATAATCAATAAGGCCGGCAAAATACCTAGACCGAACATGACCCGCCAGCCGAGCGCCGGCGGCAGGAACGAAAACACACCGGTATAGAGCAGCACTGCGGCAGCCCAACCCACAGCCCACGAGCTTTGCACCGCCCCCATGACCTTGCCGCGATGCTGGTTGCGTATGGTTTCGGCCATCAGCACGGCGCCGGCCGCCCATTCACCGCCGAAACCGAAGCCTTGCAAGGCTTTGAGCACGATGAACTCCGGAAAATTCTGGGCAAACGCCGACAACAACGTGAACACGGAGAAACACATCACCGTCAACTGCAAGGTTCGCACTCGGCCAAAGCGGTCCGCCAATGCGCCACACATCCAACCGCCAAGCGCAGATGCGATCAGTGTCACACCGCTGACCAAGCCTGCCTCGGTTTTGCTGATTCCCCATTCAGCGATGATGGCGGGGATCACCAGACTAAACATTTGCACATCAAGTGCATCGAGCGCCCAGCCACCGAAACATGCCCAGAACGTCCGGCGCTCGTTTTTAGAAACCTCGCCATACCAAGAAAACATGTAGCCTCCATGAACCTGTTATCGACAACGCTATTCGTTGAACTTCGGAAATCATGCGCGAACGCTTAACGAATCTCGATTTCGTAGGAAAAGTGCTGGGCTGCGCCGCGTGAGACACGCCATTCAAGCGGTGTTCCGTCGTAGCCATAGGCGATCCGTTCAATCACGACGACCGCGCTTGCCGGTGCCACTTGCAATGCGGCCACGTCCGCTGCGCCGGCGGTTTGCACGGTCAAGCGTTCGTCCGCGCGGGCAATCACGCGCCCGCATTGCTGTTCATATAAGGGATACAGCAGCGGCCCGAATGCATCGATCGGGCAGTCGGCGAGCGCGGCGAAAAGCTCGAGTGGCAAGCAGATTTCCTCGGCAACGATCGGCGTGTTATCGATCAAACGCAGCCGCGTCAAGTGAATGACTTTCGCGTCGGCCCGCAGCGAGAACTTGGCGGCAACTATCTTAGGGGCAGGCACGACAACGCGCTGCAAGATGCGGCTTTCCGGCGCCCGATGCTCACCTGTCTGCGAGTGGAAACGAAAAAAACGAAACAGCGATTGATCGAAGGTCGCACGACGCACGAAGGTGCCACGCCCTTGAAAGCGCTCAAGCAATCCTTCGTGTACCAGTAAATCGACCGCCTTTCTTACTGTCCCTACCGCGACGCCATAGGTCACCGCCAACTCCTGCTCGGTCGGCAGCGGTTCGTGGAGTTGCCATTCCAGCGAGGCGATGCGCTCGGCTAACTGATCACGTAAGCGGTGATAACGGGGAATACGATCGTCCACCATGGCACTTATTCAAAGAGTTAAATTCATATATATGATTATATGAATAATCGTCATTAAATATAGGTATTTACCCCTTGCCCTACCAATACCTCTTACACCGGCATGAGCAACTTGCTGAGAGTGAAACGACACGACGGCAGGCAAAGGTGGTTGCGCGTCTTCCAGCGACCGCCCCAAATCATCGGCGACAAGGCGCTTGCTTCGTCGCAACGGCCCTGGCACCCAACAAAAAACCCTGGCGCCGCATGGCTTCCAGGGTTTTGTTGGGTGCGGTTTCGGTCATCGCCCGTGAGCCGTCGACCGTTACGGCGATACGCCCGTTCGAGGCGGCAAGCTAATTCTTTCTTCGTGCGTC
>Ga0302234_10000780_pt1 | contig 23907 bp, 27 predicted proteins | sample II_Palsa_N3_2_FD_193576 | JGI IMG/M metagenome (GOLD analysis project Ga0302234, IMG submission 193576) | Peat permafrost microbial communities from Stordalen Mire near Abisko, Sweden - II_Palsa_N3_2 | ecosystem: Environmental > Terrestrial > Soil > Palsa > Peat permafrost | place: Sweden... | reverse complement strand
TCAGGATCCGACCGTTGTGGCACGCCTGAGTGAACTCAGCCGCAATCGTTATGGTGCGGCCTTTCGCAGCCATAGCGGGCGATGGGAACCTCTGCCAGGCTACGGCACGCTCGACGAAATGGCCCAGTTGGTCGTCACGCTCCTGCAGCCCTACTTACAGCCAGACAATTATTAAACCCATTTACGGGATGTTGTACTAGCAGCATCGGCTCGCTGTCGACCGGTCTCGGCACCACCAACAGCAACCTGACCTCCTTGTCGACCTCGACTTCCACGGGCCTCGCGACGGTGAGCAGCGGTATTACCAGCCTGTCGACCGGCGTGAGCACCGTGCAAACCAACGTGAATGCGCTGGGCACCAGCACGTCAGCGGCGTTGGGCGGCGGGTCGACATATAACGCGTCGACCGGCGCGATCAGCGCACCGTCCTACACGACGTATAACGCGAACGGTACGACCAGCACAGTCAACAACGTAGGCGCGGCGCTGAACAACATCGACAGCCAGGGCATCAAGTACTTTCACGCGAATTCGACGCTGGCGGACTCGCAGGCACTGGGCGCGAATAGCGTTGCCATCGGCCCGAAGGCCGTTGCCAATAACGCCGGTGATGTCGCGTTGGGCAATGGTTCGGTGACGGCGGGCGCGAACCCCACCAGCAGTGCGACGGTCGGTTCGACGACCTTCAGCGGTTTCGCGGGCGCAAATCCGAGCAGTGTCGTGAGCGTTGGCGCAGTGGGCGCCGAGCGGCAAATCACGAACGTCGCCGCCGGACGCGTCACTGCAACCAGCACGGATGCGGTGAACGGCAGCGAGTTGTACTCCGTGGCAAACCAGGTCAACTCGGTGGGTAACTCGGTGAGTTCGTTGTCGACGGGGTTGAGCTCGCTGTCAACGGGATTGAGCACGACGAATAGCGGTGTGGCGTCGCTGTCGACGGGTTTGAGTACTACGAACAGTAGTGTTGCTTCGCTATCTACTTCGACATCCACTGGAATCAGCACGGCGCAAAGCGGTGTGACCTCGCTCTCGACGGGCCTGAGCACGACCAACAGCAATGTCGCCTCGTTGTCATCGGGCTTGAGCACGACCAATAGCAACGTGGCTTCGCTGTCGACGTCAACCTCGACGAGCATCAGCACGGCCCAAAGCGGCGTGAATTCGCTGTCCACCGGCCTGAGCACGACGAACAGCAGCGTAGCCTCGCTGTCGACGTCGACTTCCACTGGGATCAGCACTGCGCAAAGCGGCGTGACTTCGCTGTCGACCGGCTTGAGCACGACGAACAGCAGCGTGGCCTCGCTCTCCACGTCAACCTCGACAGGCATCACCTCACTGTCTACCGGCCTCTCCACCACCAACAGCAATGTCGCAGCGCTGTCGACGGGCGTGGCGAACTCGGTTCAGTACGATGACGCGAGCCATACCAAGGTCACGCTGGGCGGGGCAGGTTCGACAACACCCGTGACGTTGACCAATGTCGCCAATGGAGTGAACCCGAGCGACGCGGTCAACTTCGGACAACTGACGTCACTGTCCACCGCGACGTCGACCATTACCAGTTCGCTCTCAACGGGTGTGAGCACGGCGCAGAGCGGGGTAGCGTCCCTGTCGACCGGTCTCACCACCACCAACAGCAATGTCGCAGCGCTGTCGACGGGTTTGAACACAACCAACAGCAACGTCGCATCTCTGTCGACCGGCCTCACCACGACCAATAGTAACGTTGCCTCGCTGTCGACGGGCCTGAACACAACCAACAGTAACGTCGCCTCGCTGTCCACGGGCCTGACTACAGCCACCAGCAGCGTCACCGCGCTGTCGACGGGCATCGCCAACGGCACGGTTGGCCTTGTCCAGCAGGTGGGTGGCGCGCCGGGCAATGGCGCGATCACTGTGGGGGCCAACACCGGTGGCACCAGCGTCGACTTTACCGGCACTGCGGGTGCACGCCAGCTCACCGGCATCGCGGCCGGCACCGCGCCAACCGATGCGGTGAACGTGAGCCAGTTGCAGGCGGTGGCCTCAGTGGCAAGCGACGCGGTGCTGTACGACAACGCCTCGCACACCAGCGTGACGCTCGGCGGTGTCGGCGCAACCTCGGCCGTTGCATTGACCAATATCGCGGCAGGCGCAATCTCCGCGACCAGCACCGATGCAGTCAACGGCAGTCAGTTGTTTGCGCTCGAAACACAAATGGGCACGCTCGGCGGCCAGCTCACGCAACTCTCGCAAACCACGACGACCAACGCCGGGTCGTCGAATTCGAAGTACATAGCCGTGAATTCGACCGGCAGCGCCGCGAGCGCGACCGGCACCGAATCGGTAGCGATCGGCGGTAATTCGACCGCGAGTTCGAGCAACAGCGTCGCGGTGGGATCAGGTGCCCAGGCAACCGGATCCGGTTCGTCCGCAGTGGGCGCCAATGCGGTGGCGTCCGCACCGAACTCGGTGGCGATCGGCGCGGGCTCGGTGGCGAGCGAGGCGAACTCGGTGTCGGTGGGCTCGCCGGGCAATGAACGGACCATCACCAACGTGGCGCCAGGCGTTAGCCCGACCGACGCGGTAAACGTTGCGCAACTGCAGGGTGTTCAGCAGAATATCAACGACGTGGCGCGCGCAGCGTATTCGGGCGTGGCCATGGCTGGTGCGCTGGCCGGCTTGCCCCAGGTGGAACAGGGCAAGACCTTCCAGATCGCCGCGGGGGTGGGGAATTACGCGGGATACAGTGCTATCGCCATCGGCGCCAGCGCACGGGTCACGCAGAACACCATCGTCAAGGTGGGCGCGAGGGCAACGGACGGTGCGCACGTGCTGGTCAACGCCGGTGTGGGATATTCCTGGTAACGCATTCTGGGGCCGATATGCGCATTGGCATCTCCGTCATCACCCATACCGGCCAGAACATCTGGCAGAACGGCCTCGGGCAGAACGTCATCTTTCTGGCGGAGCTGTTTCAACGCCTGCCGTTCGTGGAGTCGGTGCTGCTGATCGATGTTGGCGACCAGGGCGTGATGCCTGCGCAGGTGGATCTGGCCGCGCGCAACCTGCGGCTGATGCGGGCGCACGAGGCCAGCGACGAGGTGGACGTGATCGTCGAAATGGGCTGCGCGCTCGACATCGAATGGCTCGACCTCATGCGCGCACGCGGCAAAAAGGTGGTGTTTTATTGCTGCGGTCAGCCGTATGTGGGTTTCGCCGAGCCGGCTATCTTCACGAAGCCCACGCATGCACCTCGGCCCGATCGCTGCGACGAGGTCTGGCATTTGCCAAAAGACGCCGCGTTGGCGCCGATGATGCACCTCTTGCACCGCTGCGATGTACATGAGGCGCCGTTCATCTGGCATCCTCAGTTTGTCCGGCAGCGCATGCGGGAGGTCGAGGCGTTCGGCATGCGCTACGGCTACGCGTTGCATGAAACTGGCGCAGATGGCAAGCGCCGTGGCCTGCGCGTAGCGATTTTCGAACCGAACATTTCCGTCGTGAAGACCTCGAGCATTCCGATGCTGGTCTGTGACGAGGCCTACCGGGCCGACGCCGGTTCGGTGCAGGCAATGCACGTGCTCAACACCTTGCACCTGAAAGACCATCCCACCATGCTGTATTTCGCCAATTCGCTCGACCTGGTGCGCCAGCACAAGGCCACCTTTCACGGCCGGCACGATATTGTGGGCTTTATGGTGGAGCATGCCGACGCCATCGTCTCGCATCAATGGCAGAACGAACAGAACTACAGCTACCTCGATGCACTCTATGGCGACTATCCGCTGGTTCACAATTCACCGTGGCTGAAGGATGCCGGTTACTACTATCACGGTTTCGATGCGCGCGAGGGCGCGGCGCAATTGCTGCGCGCAGTGGTTGAACACGCGAGTGGCTTCGACGATTACCGGAGGCGCTCGCAGCGCGTGTTCGACGCGGTGGATCCGTTTAACCAGCGCAATCTCGACGCGTACGCAGCCCGGCTCCTGCATCTATGCCGCGACGCGCACTTTGCCCGCCCCGCGAGCCGCCCATGAACGTTGAACGAATCCAGCCTTTCCCGTCCAGGCAACCCCACAAGCTACGCGTGGGCGTGTCGATCTTCGTGCGCAAGGGCGAGCAATCGGTATGGGAAAACGGCATTTACCAGAACTGCATTTTCCTGGTGATGCTGCTGATGCGCTCGCCACTCGTTGAAGGGACCTATCTGGTCGCGGGCGGCGGCGATGGCCGACCCGAGGATGCGCGGAACTTTCTGGCCGATTCGCCGGTTCCGCTCATCGACATGGAAGAGGCGGCCGCGACGCTCGATGTGATGATCGAGATGAGTGCGCAACTCGCACGCGAATGGGTGGTGGCGTTTCGCGAGCGCGGCGGCAAGATCGTCACGATGCGGGTGGGCAACGACTATGTGATCGACATCGAACGCATGATCTTCGACCAGTCGAATGGCCTGCTGATCACCGCCGCCCCGTATCACGAGGTCTGGACGCTGCCTGAGTATGAGAACACCTGCGCGCCGTATTACGCGAGCACGTTCCGCTGCCCGGTGCGCGTGATGCCGCATCTGTGGAGTCCGCTGGTGCTGGAGCGCGAAGCGGCGCGGCTGCCCGAAGGGCTTAGCTTCGGCTACCGGCCGGGTCGCCGGCGCTGGCGCGCCGGCATCTTCGAGCCCAATATCTGCATGGTGAAGACGAGCTTCGTGCCGTTGCTCTCCTGCGAGGCGGCGCATCGCGCCAATCCGGACATGCTCGAGCACGTTTGGGCGTACAACACCTTTCACCTGAAGGAACACGTGAGCTTCAACGGTTTCGCACGCAGCCTGGACATCGTGAAACACGGCTTGACCTCGTTTGAGGGGCGGTTTCCGTTTTGCAGGGTGGTGGCAGGGGATGTCGACGCGGTCGTCAGCCATCATTGGGAAAACGCGCAAAACTATGTGTACTACGAAGCGCTGTATGGCGGTTATCCGCTGATCCACAACTCGCATCTGATCGGCGAGTGCGGATATCGTTATCACGACTTCGACTGCGAGGAGGGTGGACGTGCGTTGCAGCGCGCGTTCGTCGAACACGACACGCATCTCGATGCGTACGTGCGCACGGCGAACGTGTTTCTGCGCGCTCTGGCTCCCGAGAACGAGGACAACGTGCGGATATACAGCGAAGCGCTTGCCGCGCTCTATGCGCCCGCTTAGGGAGAAGTCGGGAAGCCATGAACGGACTGCGCGTCGGCATCACAATCGGGTTGCACCACGAGGCGGAAACGCTCTGGAATAATGGCATCAAGCAGAATGCCGCGTTTCTGGCGGAGGCGTTGCGGCATTGTCCGCAGGTGGCGCGGGTTGTCCTTGTGAATACCACGGCTGTTGCGGTGACGGATGCGCTGCCATGGGATCGGGTTTGCTATCCAACGCTATCCTTCGGGGCCGCGAAAGACGACCTCGATGTGCTGATCGAACTCGGAGGCCAGATCGACGCGGCGCAGACGGAGTAGCGATCTGGGTTATTACTATCAGGACAACGATGCGGACGAAGGCGCTCGGCGAGTGGTTGAGGTGCTTGAGACCCACGACGCTCGCGCCTCCTGGTACCGTCAGGAGCAGCGCAACCTGATCGCACGCTACCTGCCGGATAGCCATCAACTGAGGGCGACGTACGCCGCGCTACTCGACGATCTGATGGCCCGGCCTGTTTGCTAGCCTGCCCGCCAGCACGATGCGAATCGGCGTTTCTGTTTACAATCCGACAGTCGACGTTACGCGCGGGATGGTCCAGGCCCCTGGTTTGCTGGCTTTACCCGGTGGGGCGGTTCGAATGCACGGTCGCGCCTGTTCCAACGAATCCCATGCAGGTTGCCGAGACAGACCGAAAGTCGAGCCATCGGCGATGGTTTTCCACAGGAGCGGTATGGTGTGGCATTTTCCGACAACAATTCCGCCTGCGCTATGTGCGTGGGCGGTCTTCATGAGCGTGCTGATCACGCAACTGGGCGCACCCGTGCCGGCCGCGCCGATGCTGGTTCTCGCGGGCACCATGGCCGCTGTGGGCGACGTCTCGTACTCCAGCGTGTTCATCGCGGCGGTCTGCGCTACCTTGCTCGCTGATACGCTGTGGTTCACCACGGGGCGGTTGCGCGGCAGACGTATGCTGAATTCGCTGGTGCGCTTTTCGTTGTCCTTCGATGCCACCGTGCGTACGGCGCGCAACATCTTCGAACGCCACGGCGCGCCCATTCTCGCGGTATCCAAATTCGTCCCCGGGCTTGGCCTGATTGCGGCGCCTTTGCTCGGCACCACGAGTATCGATCCGCGCATTTTCCTGATGTGGGACCTGCTGGGCGCGTCGCTTTGGGCGGGAGCCTGGCTGGTTGGCGGTGCCGCGCTGCACGACTATATCGCGCAAGGGATGCTGCTGGTGCGGCATAACGGCGGCACTATCTTCGATCTGTTCGCCGTGTTGACCGTTTTATTTGTCATCTATCGCTGGGTGCGCCGGCTCCAGTTTCGCCGTTGGCTGGCGAAGATTCGCATCAGCCCCGAGCAACTGGACGAGCTGATGAAGTCGAATGCGCCGCCGCTCATCTTCGATGCGCGTCCACCGGAAGTGCGCGCGAAGGAAGCGTACCGGATTCCCGGTGCCCGGGCGCTCGACCTGCAGTCGCCCGAGCAACTGGATCCGGAACTGCTGGCGCGTCCGATCGTCGTGTACTGCGTCTGTCCCAATGAGGCGACAGCCAAGCGGATCGTGGCCCAACTGCATGCAAAGAATATTCATCACGTGCAGGCGCTCAAGGGCGGTCTCGACGCATGGGAGCGGCACGGTTATCCTGTCGAGCCGCTGTCAGCGGATTTTCATGCACCGAGGGACGAGGAAGGCGATTTCGATCCGGTGCTGGATAGCGAATACACGGTACGGGCCCGCCTTACGAAGTAATGCGCTTCGCCACAAGCTCATCGAGACATTGCGAACCACAGAACTGTCCGCTTTCGAGCGGTTCGGGATTCGCTACGACGGCAGCGAGATCGATGTGTACGCGTTGGCCGAGCAACTTGCCGATCACGACCTCGACCATCGCTGGCGGATGTGCACGATTCTTCGCGAGTATCTCGAGCGTTAAGCGGCCGCTCATGCGGGTGTTCCGGCGCGAAGCCGCCTCGCCTTCCAGAGGACCATGGCAGCCGTTCACAAAGCTCGATACCTATGTCACTATGGAAGGCATGAACCCACGTAACGTTCCGAACCGGTCGCATCATCATCACGGCAGCAGTCCGTTGCGCCGTGGTTCGTTACGTCTCATCGTACTGAAGTCAGGAACGCACTGAGTTCCTGCTTCATGCAAAACGACCAAAGGCGCCTAAGGCGCCTTTTTTTATTTCATCGCAACCTGGAGTGCAAGCATGACCATGATCCGTGGAACACGTTTTATCGTCGGTAAGGAAGCGGCACAAGCCCGCGCGCTGGAAAGTCGCTTCCGGAGCTATCTTCATTGATGCCGGTGCGGAAGAAGCCATCGTGCCTGCGCTGTGGTCGCAGGACACTTTCGTGGAGAAGGCCGGTGGCAGTGAAATCATCGGGCAAATGTGGGCCTTTCCGGACAAGAAGGGCCGGCCCTGTTGCCTGATTCCTGAGGCTACCGCGCTGTTTCACGAACGCTCTCAGGAACTGCTCGAGGGGCGCCGCCAACGGATGCTGTTTTACGTGGCACGCTGCTACCGCTATGAACGTCCCCAGGCCGGCAGGTACCGCGAGTTCGTGCAGCTCGGCTTCGAGTACCTGTGTCCGGACCCCGAGCGCGCACTGGTACGGAGCCGCGAACTTGCCGCAGGCTTTCTCGATTCGCTAGTCTTACTGTGTCACAAAACAATTCGTAGTAAAGCGATACCTGGTAGTATTGAATAATACATACTTCGGGCGATCGCGATGAGAGAAGATGTCGATGAATTTGAAGCGTATCTGAACCATCTGGCACAAGAGTTAGGACACGCTGATCGCCACGCCGGCCTTAAAGGCTACTGTTCGGGGCTGGTGTTGCCGCTGTCACGAAAGAGCGTCGAGCCGATGGCCGCGCATATTGATCCGCTCCACGCGAGTGCGAAGCATCAGTCGCTCCACCATTTTGTTGCCAAGGCAGAGTGGTCTGACAAAGCGATCATGCAGCGGGTGCGCGAGTGGGTGATGCCCGCGCTAGGCGCGCATGCCGCTGAAGAGGCCGGCTACTACTGGATTATTGACGACACAGGTTTTCCGAAGAAGGGCCGCCACTCGGTAGGGGTCGCACGCCAGTATTGTGGCCAGCTCGGCAAACAAGACAACTGTCAGGTCGCGGTGAGTTTATCGATCGCGACGCAACGCGGTAGCCTGCCAATCGCCTGGCAGCTGTATGTCCCCAAGGAATGGATTGACGATCGGGAACGTGCCCGTCGCGCGGGCATTCCTGACGATCAGGCATTCGCAACCAAGCCACAGATTGCGTTGGCCCAACTTCGCGGAGCTGTTTCATCCGGGATTGTGCCGGGTATCGTGCTGGCCGATGCAGGATATGGTGATGAGACGGCCTTTAGGGATGGGATAAGCGAGCTAGGTTTGTTATACGCCGTGGGGATTCGCCCGGGTACATCAGTATGGGCGCCGGGTACGGCGCCGCTGCCGCCCAAGCCGTGGAGTGGGCATGGCAAGCGACCTACATTGCTGCGTCGTGCGCCAGGGCACGAACCGCAAACGGTCAAGGCGCTGGCCATGCAATTACCCGCGAACGCCTGGCAAACCGTCGCCTGGCGAGAAGGCAGCAACACGGCACTGTCCTCGCGATTTGCCGCCGTGCGCGTTCGTCCCGCGCATCGCGACTATTGGAGCAGTACCCAGCGCGCTGAAGAATGGTTACTCATTGAATGGCCCAATGGAGATACAGAACCACTCAAATACTTTCTCAGTACGGCTCCCGGTGAGGCGACACTTGAACAACTCGTATTCGTGACCAAGATGCGTTGGCGTATCGAACGCGACTATCAGGATCTAAAGCAGGAGTTCGGGCTGGGGCACTACGAAGGGCGCGGCTGGCGCGGTTTTCACCACCACGCCACACTGAGTATCGCCGCATATGGGTTTCTGATGGCCCAGAGACTCAGGATGGGATCAGGTGCCGGCGATAAAAAAAACTTCGTTGAACGCGCGCTGCCTGCGCTTCCCGCGGATTACATCGCACGCGGCAGTCCATCGCGCACAACGCCACGTTCCTGACTCCATCACTACATTGCGCATCTTGCTTGGGCTACGACTCACGCAACGCTTGCACCATCATCGAAGCAGTGGCCCGCAGAATATGTGACACAGTAGTACTAGGGTCGACAACGATTAGCTCCTTGCGTTGACGGTCCGTTCCTGACCGCCACGCGCCGACTGAGCGGGCAACGCCGGGCATCGCCAAGAACGAATCGCGCGGCTTGAGATTGAGGCCGCATGACCCGACGCTAACATTGATATCCGCTTACCCTCTGAGCCGGGACTGGTCTGGCAGGGAAGTATGGCGAAGATGGAGAGCCCTTCCATTTTCCGCAACTCACATCACCGCGCTCGGCTCGCAAGAGATGCGGCAAGATCATCCCGCTGTAACTGCAATCGCGACTGCGCCTTCGTCAGCACGTCGAGCGCAGCTAATTCCTTTTCGTGCGACCCCAAACGCTGCAGCAATGTCACGTACTCACGCCGCACGGCGATGACCTCGCCGAGAGCGACCAGAGCTTGCTCAACTTCGCGGAGTTGTCGCCGCAGGTCGTCCGCCATTTCAATCCTCCCGACGGACGAATGCGTCCAGTTCTCGCCGAGCCCGCTCCAGCGACTCAAGTGCGTCTTGGGTCTCGTTGCTGACGCGAACGCCACGGATAGTGCGGCGGGCCTCCCTGATACCCATTAGCACCGTTTTCAGAGCGTAGTGGATCATCGCCGACTCTCCGGGAGTGGCGGGATCGTGCGGGGCACGGTTGCGCTCGAGGCGCCCCCTCTCGTCCATGGCGGCCTCTTCAAAAACACTGTGTAAACGTAAGGGCTATCCATTTAGCTCCACAATTTCGCATTGCGGGAATGAGAGCGTTTCGTGGGCCTGGATTTTCGTGCCACTTCGCCGTACGTGACGGGGTCGGTAATCACAGCCTGTTCGAGCAGACGGTAGAAGAGTAATCCGCGAGAACGGGACGTGCGTCGGTTGAAGCGAAAGACGAACTCGTCGAGATAATAATCCAGCTGGACAGGCTTCACCGCGCCTTGGTGTGTGCCGAGTAGCCAGCGTTTAAGCAGGAATGCCACGCGATGCACGCCCGGCAGCGTGACATGCGCCGGCGGAATCGAACCGGGGGTAACGGATTTCACCACGGTTCGTTCATGCTGATAATCCTCGCTCAGTGAAAGATATATCGAACCACCGTCGGTACGAATCACCGAGCCTGGTTCCACAACCTCGTTCACGAAAGGCAAGACGCAGGCGGCCGTCTCCTCCTCGATGCGTTGTAAACGGATTCGCCCGAAGCCTTTCGGCTCCAGAATTTCCACGGCGATGACGATAAGCGTTTTGGTTGTGTATCCCTTGCGCCCAGCACTGGGAGGGCTTTCCCGACGATCGCGGATCGCCAGATAACTTTGATCGATCTCAACGTTGCCCTTCAGCCGCTCACGTCCCGGCCGAACCATGGCCCGGCGAAAACGGTGCAGCATGGTCCAGGCGGTCTGGTAACTGCCCAGCCCCAATACCCGTTGCAAGCCCAAGGCACTCACGCCCGATTTCCGGCTCGTGATATACCACGCCGCCGCCAGCCATACTTTCAGCGGCGTGCGGGTCTTGTCGAAAATGGTCCCTGACGTGACCGTGCATTGAAGGCGGCATGACCGGCAGATCAGGCGCGCGCGGTTCGCGCGGTAAGGTTCGTGCGTGTATCCACAACGCGGACAGACAAACCCGTCGCGCCAGCGCAGTCGCTCAAGATAGCGAAGACAGTCGTCCTCGCTGGCGAACCATTCTTCAAACTGGCCCCACGTCCGAGGATAGTCTTCACCCACAATCGGCGTATGTTGGATTTCATTCACGCCTCGATCATGGATCAAGTGGAGCTAAATGGATAGCCCTTATAAATTCACAGTAACTTTTATCCTTCAGAAAGTTTTCGGCGGCATCGAGCATGTCTGGCAACAGTCACCATCACTCCATACGGACCGGTGTTCTTCGCAGGTCCGCGGCGGTGTGAGTGGCACGTAATCCAGTCCCCAGCACCGGTGCAGGCCCCTCAACACTTATCCCACCCACATAAAAGTACCCATTCGCGTCAAACAATTTGCGTGTAGGATACTGTATATGCATACAGTATCCTACACGCTCAATGTCGATCCCTGCTATCAGCGCTGAAGAGATCCACCCATCGCTCTGGCGAGCCTCTCAGCTCGCGCGCGGGCGTGGGCGCATGGTGGATACGGGCTATCCAGTGCTGTCGACAGAGCTGCCTGGCGGCGGCTGGCCGGTTGGCGTGCTGGTCGATCTGCTGGTCCAGCAGGCTGGCGTCGGTGAAATGCGGCTTTTGCGGCCGGCGCTCAGCGCGCTAGCCGATCGGCCGGTTGCGCTAGTCCAGCCGCCGCACATCCCCGACGGGCTGGGACTGGGATATATCGGACTGTCGCTTGATCGCCTGTTGCAAATCAAGACGCCTAAAGCCGCCGACGCTTTTTGGTCAGCTGAGCAGATCTTGCGTGCCGGAAGCTGTGGCGCGCTGATTCTATGGGCGCAACACGCGCAGCCATCATCGCTGCGGCGTTTGCATCTGGCCGCGCAGACGTCCGAGACGCTGTTCATCATGGTCCGCCCTCTCACGGCGGCTCAGGATTCATCGCCAGCTGTATTGCGGCTGGCTTTACGACCGGCCGCGGAAGGTCTGATGGTCGATATCGTGAAACGACGAGGTCCAACACGCGCGGAGCCTCTGTCGATTTCTCTTCAACCCACTCCAGTTTTGTTTTCCCGCCATGCGCGTCTTTCTCGCCGTCCACTTGCCGAAGCTATCCCTCGAAGTCTTCCGGCCGAGGTGGCTGCCTGAGCCGACGCACGGCAGCGCGGTACTCGAGAAGGACAAGGTTGTAATCGCGGACAGCGCAGCGCGTATGGCTGGCGTACAACTGGGTATGAAGCGCGGTGGCGTAATGACGCTGTCACCGGAAACCGCCATGTACGAGCGTGACCCTGCACGCGAAACCGCCGCGCAACGAGAAGTCGGTATGTCATTGATGAAGTTTTCCCCTGACGTCGCGTTACTCGATGAGGCCACGATAATCGTCGAAGTCGGCGCGAGTCTGCGGCTTTTCGGCGGCCTGCTGTCGCTTTGCAGGCAGGCAAAAGCGATGCTCGCCACGCTCGGGTTGACCGCGCGCATCAGCGCAGCGCCGACCGGGCAGGGGGCCTGGCTACTGGCGAAGCACGCGAAGGGGCCAGGTGCGCAGCGCGTATTGCAGCTCGCCTCGCTCGAGCGCGCGCTATTGCCGTTGCCCATGCTCGCGGTGCCGGAAATCCGCCCATTCGCCGATTGGTTTGCCGGCCTTGGCTGCGAGTCAATCGCTGACGTACGCCGTCTGCCTCGCGCCGGTTTGCAACGCCGCTGCGGCGAGCATCTGCTGGATTCGCTGGATCGCGCCTTCGGTGCTGCGCCGGAGCTGTTCGACTGGCTCGAGCCGCCGCCCACTTTTTCCGCGCATATCGAATTGCCCGACCGGCTCGAACACGCGGACGGTGCACTGTTTGCCGCGCATCGTTTGATCGTGCAGCTCTGCGGCTGGCTGTGCGCGAAGCAATTGGCAGTATCCGCGATCACGCTGTCTATCGAACATGAACGAGGCAGGCAAGCGCTCCCGCCTACGCTGATTGAAATCGCGCTCGGTGAACCGGCATGGCACGAAGAGCATCTACTGCGTCTCCTGAAGGAGCGGCTGCATCGAGTGGAACTCGCGGCACCGGCCATTGCGTTGCGGCTTGATGCATCGAAGGTCGAGCCGGTCGAACCGGGTACGGATAGCCTGTTCCCTGAACCTGGTGGTTCGCCTGAAGACCACGCACGCCTGATCGAATTACTGATCGCGCGCGTTGGCGACGAAAACGTGTTGCGCCCCGCGCCGACCGCGGATTATCGGCCGGAAGTGGCGAACCGCTGGGTGCCCGTCAGCCAGGCGGCGCAGAAGATCGCGCTACCCGAAAGCCTGCCGCGCCCCACGTGGATGCTGGCCACGCCCATGCGTCTTTTGAGGCGTCTGCATCGGCCGTTCTATGGCTCGTCACTGCGGATCATGTCGCCGGCCGAGCGGATCGAAGCCGGCTGGTTCGACGGTGAACTTGTCACGCGCGATTATTTCGTTGCGCAAGCTGACGACCGCAGTTGCTACTGGATTTACCTCGAGCGTATCAGCAGCCGCGATGCCGAAGAAGAACCGCGCTGGTTTCTTCACGGCCTGTTCGGATGACGCGCAATGGACTCGACCTTCACTGCGCTGCCGGCGTACGCCGAGTTGTTCTGCTTCTCCAACTTCACGTTCCTGCACGGCGCGTCGCATGCGGAGGAACTCGTCACGCGCGCGGCGCAGCTAGGTTACGCGGGACTGGCCGTCACGGATGAATGCTCGCTTGCGGGCGTCGTGCGTGCGCATGTCGCGGCGAAGGAAGCGGGGCTGCCGCTTGTCATCGGTTCATATTTTCAGTTGCGCAATGCCGATGGTTCGCCTGCGTTCGGACTGATTCTGCTCGCGCAGAACCGCGAGGGTTACGGCAATCTGTCAGAGTTGATTACGCTCGCGCGAACCCGCGCGCCGAAGGGTGAATACCGGCTGACGCCGCATGACCTGTCACGGCCCGATCGTGACAACGCCCATCTGCGTGGCATGCCCGATTGTCTCGCGATTCTGGTGCCATCATTTCCCGCCAAAGAAGAGTCATTGGAAGCGCAAATTGAATGGCTCGATGCGACCTTTCCCGGGCGCGCATGGGTGGGGCTCGTGCTGCATCAGCGCGCGATGGACGATATCCATCGCGGAGCGGTCGAATATGTCGCGGATCGTCAGAACGTGCCGGTCGTCGCAGTCGGTAACGTGGTGATGCACGTGCGTTCGCGCAAGCCGTTGCAGGACACGATGACAGCGATCCGCGTCGGCAGGCCGGTTCATGAATGCGGTTACGATCTCGCGCCGAATGCCGAACAGCATCTGCGCTCGCGGCTGCGTATCGCGAATCTTTATCCCGAGCAGACGGTGCGCGAAACGATCAACGTGCTTGACCACTGCACGTTTTCGCTTGACGACCTCAAATACGAGTACCCCGATGAACTCGTGCCTCAAGGTTTCACGCCCACCGAGTACCTTCGTCAGGAGACGTATATCGGCGCACAGTGGCGCTTTCCTTCCGGCGTTCCGGCCAACATCCAGCAACAGATCGAAAACGAACTGGTACTCATCGCGGATCTGAAATACGAACCGTACTTTCTGACCGTCTATGACATCGTTCGTTACGCGCGCAGCCAGCATATTCTGTGTCAGGGACGAGGGTCGGCGGCCAACTCTGTCGTCTGTTATTGCCTCGGCATCACCGAGGTGGATCCGGCGCGCAGCAACATGCTGTTCGGACGTTTCATTTCTAAAGAGCGCGGCGAGCCGCCGGATATCGATGTCGATTTCGAGCATCAGCGGCGCGAAGAGGTCATCCAGTACATCTATAGCAAGTATGGACGTGACCGCGCGGCGATTGCGGCGGCGGTGTCCACCTACCGGCCACGTGGCGCGTTGCGTGAGACGGGCAAGGCGTTGGGGATCGATCCGCAAATCGTCGATGCGGTCGCGAAGTCGCACCATTGGTTCGACAACAGTCACGACCTGCTGAAACGTTTCGAGGAGTCGGGGCTCGACCCGGAAAACCGGTTGATTCAGTCTTGGGCCAGACTGGCGTCACAACTGCTCAACTTTCCGCGGCATCTATCGCAGCATTCCGGCGGCTTTGTAATCAGCCGCGGCAAGCTCACGCGTCTCGTGCCGGTGGAGAACGCGGCGATGGCGGATCGCTCGGTCATTGAATGGGACAAGGACGATCTCGAATCGCTCGGACTTCTAAAGATTGACGTGCTCGCACTCGGCATGCTGTCGGCGATCCGGCGCATGCTCGACCTCGCATCGGCGCGGCGCGGTGAGCGCCTCGATATGCAGGACATACCAGAGGGTGACGAAAAGACGTACGACATGATTTGCCGCGCCGATACGATCGGTGTGTTCCAGATCGAGTCGCGTGCGCAGATGAGCATGCTGCCTCGTTTGCGGCCGCGTGAATACTACGACCTTGTCATCGAGGTGGCCATTGTGCGCCCTGGTCCGATTCAGGGCGGAGCCGTGCATCCTTATTTACGCCGGCGGCAAAAGTTGGAACCCGAAATTTATCCAAACGAGAAGCTGCGGGAAGCCTTGGAGCGCACGAAGGGCGTGCCGATTTTCCAGGAGCAGGTGATGCAGGTGGCGATGATCGCGGCCGACTTCACGGCAGGCGAAGCGGATCAACTGCGCCGTGCGATGGCTGCATGGAAACGCAAGGGCGGGCTGGAGAAGTATTACGATCGCATCATCGACGGGATGCAGAAAAATGGCTACGAGCGGAGCTTCGCTGAAGCGATCTTCGACCAGATCAAGGGCTTCGGCGAATATGGTTTTCCGGAGAGCCACGCGGCAGGTTTCGCCTTGCTCGTTTATACGAGCAGCTGGTTGAAGTGTCACGAGCCCGAGGCATTTCTGGCCGCCCTGCTCAACAGCCAGCCGATGGGTTTCTATTCGCCGTCGCAGCTCGTGCAGGATGCGCAGCGGCATGGCGTCAAGGTATTGCCGGTCGACGTGACCGTCAGCGGATGGGATTCGACGCTCGAGTCGATCGAAGGTGCAGAACGCCCAGCGGTTCGTTTAGGTCTATCGCTGTTGCGCGGCATGAAAGACGACGCCGCAGAGCGCATTGAGAACTCGCGCGCGGTGCGGCCATTCAAAAGCGTGCATGACCTGGCTCGCCGCGCGCAACTCAACCGGCACGATCTGCACGTGCTGGCTGATGCGAATGCGCTGACAGCGCTCGCGGGCAATCGCCGTGAGGCCTTGTGGCATTCGGTTGCGGCTGTGCCCGATAAGGACATGCTGGCCGTCGCCGCCGTGCAGGATGAGACGCCGGAACTGGGCGCGCCATCGGAGGGGAATGAGATCGTCGCGGACTACCGCTCTGTGGGCTTGACGCTTGGCCGTCATCCGCTCGAATTGCTGCGGCCTCAATTATTGGCCAACCGGCTGATGCCGGCGTCGACGCTACGCAGCTATCCTAACGGACGACTGGCGCGTGCCTGTGGGATCGTCACGGTTCGACAGCGGCCGGGCACGGCGAAAGGGGTGATTTTCGTGACACTCGAAGACGAGACCGGTAATGTCAATGTGATCGTGTGGCCGGGTTTGCTCGAGAGGCAGCGCAAGGAGGTGTTGAGTGCATCGCTGCTCGCGGTGTACGGTGTCTGGCAGTGTGAAGGGGAAGTGCGGCACCTCGTTGCGCACCGGCTGGTTGATATGTCGCATCTGCTGGGTGGATTGCAGTCCACCAGCCGGGATTTTTGCTGACGGGGCTATGCGCGGCCACCGCCTTGCCACGGAAACTTCGCCAACACTTGCCGGATCGCTGTATCGAATGGCGTACGTCGGCCGATCCCGAGCGCTTCCAGACGGTCCGAATCCAGATGGCAGTTGTGCGGGCGCGGCGTCGCATCCGTCGGCGTGTGCTGCGGCGTGAGCCGGGCTTCCAGTTGCAGCGCCTCGGCCAGGCGGATCGCAATCGCGTACTTGGTCATCGGCTCATCGCCCGACCATTGCACGATGCCGCGAATTGCCTCACCACGCGCATGGCGCTCGAGCATCTGATGGATGACGAACGCCACGTCGGGCGTGAATGTCGGGTAACGGATCGCCCACGCATCCATCACGGCCGCTTTGACGTCTGGCGAGTCGCTCGCCGATGCCGCAATAGCCGGCACCAGACTGGTCACAGCCGATTCCGCCCAATCGACAATCGGCCCGTACAGCAGCGGCAAACGCAACACACAGCCGAGCTCAGTCGTCTCAGTGAGCGCTCGCTCACCTTCGAGTTTGCTGTGGCCATAAGCGTTGAGCGGCGACGGCTGGGCATCGTAGCGGTAGGGTGGATGCGTGCCGTCAAACACGTAGTCGGTGGAGATCGACAACACCCACGCACCGCGTTGTCTGGCCGCGCTGGCGAGGGTACGCACCGCATCGACGTTCAGCGCGCGCGCCAACGCTGGATCATGCTCGCAGATATCCGGACGACGTTCAGCCGCCGCAATCACGATCGCATCGGGCGCTTCGCGCTCGATAAACTGCCTGACCGCCTGTTCATCGCGGATGTCGAGCGCGACCCTGTGCGGGCCGGCACGCCGGAACGCGGTCGAAACGACCTGCCAGTCCGCTTGTTGCGCCAGTTCTTCGGCGAGGGCGCGGCCGAGCAAGCCGGACGCGCCGATGACTGCAACCTTGAACATGTGCGACGCTGCCTTAGTGAGCGTCGACGACGGTGTAACCGGCCTCGTCGATAGCCGCCTTGAGCGTATCGACCGATTGCGCCGAGTCGACCGCCACGCGGCCGGTCGCGAGATCGACCTTGACCTGCGCTGCGGCGTCCTGCTCGCGGATCGCGTTGGTTACGGCCGCCACGCAGTGCTGGCAGCTCATGCCTTCTACCTGAAATTCGATCGTCATCTGCTTTGCCTCGAGAAACATGAATGTTGCGATGGTTGAATTATGCCTGCCTGCCGGCACGCACTTGAGTGCGTGACCTTCCCACGGTGGGAAGGTGTACGATCGACGGACACAGTGGGGAAACAGCTATGAACATCGGTGAAGCGGCCCGCGCGTCGGGCGTCACGGCGAAGATGATTCGCTACTACGAAAGCGTCGGTCTGCTGGCGGCGAAAGCCCGTACGACGGCCGGCTATCGGGTCTACGGTCCGCAGGAAGTGCACTCGCTGCGCTTTGTTCGCCAGGCGCGGCGACTGGGCTTCCTGGTCGAGGACATCCGCCGTCTGCTGGCGTTGTGGCAAGACCGCTCGCGTGCCAGTGCCGAGGTTAAGGCGATCGCGCTCGAACACGTCGCCGATCTCGACCGTCGCATCGCGGAACTGACGGAGATGCGCGACACGCTCTCGCATCTTGCCCAGCATTGCCACGGCGACGCCCGGCCTGATTGCCCCATCATCGAAGGTCTGGCCGCTCCGGAAATGGCCGCTAGCCACGGTTGTCACGCCGACTGACGACCCAAGGTGCAACCTTGGGCGAAGATTCGTTGCAACCGAGCCACGTAAACGCACCAATATAGTGCGAAAATGTGGCTCAATCTCGTCAAAATCAGCTCTAAATATCATTTAAGCTATAAAAATCAGTCGCTTGTCGTAAAATTTGCGATGCACCATTCCAAAACGGAATGCACGGCATTCGGGCATTTCACTAGCCCGGTTGCACCAAAAGCCTATAATCCGGGTTAACCCTTCATAAGGGAAATCCCTGATGTCCAATCCACCGGGGATTCATTTCTGATCCTTGGAGAACATCATGTTCGTATGCCTTCTTGAAAAATTGAGCACCTGGTTTGAAACCGCTGAACGTGACCGTCGCGAGGCCTATCTCGCGTCGTCGTCGGACATCGTCCAGCTCGAACAGCGTATCCGCTCGCTCGAAACCAACGGCTACTCGCTGTAAATCAAGCCTGCAGTACGTCTGACCCCAGCGGCAACGCAGTTCCCGTAGCCGCAGCAGCAGAGCGTAAGGCCCCGTATAGACGGGGCTTTGTCACATCTGGAGTCTGCGTTTCCCGGCGCTCACCGGCACAACTTCCTCGTGCCATTCAATATCGACTAGCTTGAACGTTGCCACCACGGTAAGGTAAAGCGTTTTTTGCGCAATCCGGCATTCCCGTCACTAACCCGGTCCGCTCATGGCTCCAGTCCGATTGATTCGCTCCTTGCGGGGCGCCGTTGTTCCAGCGCTGTTCACCGCGGTCTCGATGTTGACGCTCGTCGCGCCAACGGCATTCGCCGCCTCGTCGGGTGGAGGGCAGCCGTTGATACTCGACACGCAGCAGGGCATCAGCGACGGCCACAGCGGCACGGTGCTGCAGACTGCGCCGCTTTCGCACGAGCGAATTGTTCAGGCGAAGCCGATCGCGACGCCTACCGAGCTCACGCCGAACTCGTCTGTGCCGATTATCGTTGCCCCCTATATTCAGTTACCCGCCGGAGGGGGCACGTCGACGTCGCGTCCGCTGCCCCGTCCCGCGCAGTCGTCGCAGTAAACGCTGCGGCCGCCTGAGAGGGGCCGCCAGCTCGACTATGCGTCGTAGGGTGGATGCACTGCGAGACAGCACACCTTTCAATCGCCGCGGTGTTCCACCTTGAATTGCGCGGCCTTGTCCTGACCGAGTGCCTGCACCAGCCACGGCATGGTTTCTTTGAGCGTTTTAGCCAGCGTATAAGGCGGGTTCAGGATGAACATGCCGCTACCGAAGAGTCCAAAACCATCTGACGGTGGATTGCTGACGGTCAGCGTCACGTGCAGCCAGTTGCGCTCCTGCAGGCGCTTTAGCTGATCCGGAAAGCGCTGCGATTCGGGACGCGTCACCTGCGGATACCAGATCGCATAGGTGCCGGTTGCAAAGCGCTTGAGGCTTTCCTCGACGCAATTCAGCGTGCGCGTGTAGTCGCGCTTGTCTTCGAATGAAGGATCGATCAGCACCAGCGCGCGTCGCGGCGGCGGCGGCAGCAACGCTTTGACGCCGTCGAAGCCGTCGCCCGCGTAGAGCATGGCGCGCCGGCCGGCATCACGGAAGTTGTGCTGCAGCACGTCGATCTCGGTGCTGTGCAGTTCGAACAGGCGCATGCGATCCTGTTCGCGCATCAGCCGCCATGCGAGATACGGCGAGCCCGGGTAGAAGCGCAAATTGCCGTCTGCATTGAGCGCTGCGACCTCATTCACGTAATCGGCCAGCATGGGCGGCAGATCCTTTCGTCCCCACAGTTTGGCGATGCCGGTCTCGAACTCGCCCGTCTTGGTGGCGTAGCCTTCCTTCAACGAATAGACGCCGGCGCCGGCGTGCGTGTCGATATACCAGTACGTCTTGTCTTTCTGGGCGAGGTAGCGCAACAACTGCACGACGACGGCGTGCTTCAGGACGTCGGCATGGTTGCCTGCGTGAAAGGCGTGGCGGTAACTGAGCATGATGAGGTGAGACTCGAAAGAGGGCGTGCCGGTCGATTGGGGTCCCGCGGTGGACCCGATGTGGGTCCACCGCGCGGGGCGCCGCGTTGCGACCGGAGGGGCACGTGCAATGCGGGTCGCGTATTGTACGCGAGCCCGCGGCGGCGCCGGTTGGCGCGACGTCGCCCGCGCGACCGCGCGGTTTAGTCGTACGTGTCGCCGACGATTTCTTCGATCTTCAGCTTGACCTCCGGCGTGATCTTCGCGGCCACGTCCTGAGCCTTCATGTTCTCGGCAATCTGCTCGACACGCGACGCGCCGGTGATCACGGTGCTGACATGAGGGTTCTTCAGAATCCAGGCAATTGCAAGTTGGCCGACCGTGCAACCGAGCTCGTCCGCCACGCCGCCGAGCTTACCGACGACGCCATTCCTGCCCGCGTCCGTGACCTGCTTCTTCAACCAGTCGTAACCCTGCAACTGGGCGCGGCTGTCAGCCGGCACACCGTCGCGATACTTGCCGGTCAGGAGGCCCGAGGCGAGCGGGCTCCACGTGGTCAGCCCAAGGCCGATGTCCTCGTAAAGCCGCTTGTACTCCTGCTCGACGCGCTTGCGGTGGAACAGGTTGTACTGTGGCTGTTCCATGACAGGTTTGTGAAGATGATGCCGCTCCGCGACATCGTAAGCCGCACGGATCTCGTCCGCGCTCCATTCGGACGTGCCCCAGTAGAGTGCCTTGCCGCGCGTGATCATGTCGCTCATCGCCCAGACGGTTTCCTCGACCGGCGTGTTCGGGTCGGGGCGGTGGCAGAACACCAGATCCACGTAGTCGAGCTGCAGGCGCTTTAGCGACGCGTCAATCGCGTTGAGCAGATACTTGCGGTTCAGCGTGTGATACTGGTTCGGCGCTTCCTGCAGGCCCCAGAAAAATTTTGTCGACACCACATAGCTGATACGCGGCCACGCCAGTTCCTTCAAGGCCTGCCCCATGATTTCTTCGGACTTGCCGCCGGCATAGACCTCGGCATTGTCGAAGAAGTTGACGCCGGCATCACGTGCGGCCGCCAGCGATTCGCGTGCCGCGTGCGTATCCACCTGAGTTCCGTAGGTCACCCAGGACCCGATGGACAATTCACTGACTTGCAGGCCGGAACGGCCGAGTCGTCGATAGTTCATGCATTTCTCCTTGCGAGTTGATGCAACCGGCATCCAATCCTGCCAGCGAAATCGGGCGCCGAATCAGGCGCAATCCCTACAGTTTAAAGAGATACGGATTTCTGCGCGATTTCCCGATGCCTTTCACGGGGTTCATGCACAATAGCAAAGTTGGCCGCAGTGCAGCATTCGTCTGGACGGCCTATGCCGTTTGGTCAGCTTCACGCCGCCTGCGCGCCGTGGTTTCACTGCTCATCAACTGTATGGAGGCTCTGGATGTCGTCACTGAACACGAATCTGAATGGCAAGGTCGCGGTCGTTACGGGCGCGGCGAGCGGGATCGGCAAGCAGATCGCGCTGACATTGTCGGCAGCGGGTGCAGCAGTTGCGATTGCCGATCTGAATCAGGATGGCGCAAACGCCGTCGCTGAAGAGATCAAAAAAGCCGGCGGCAAGGCCATTGGCGTCGCGATGGACGTCACGAACGAAGAAGCGGTCAACCAGGGAATCGACAAGGTGGCCGCTGAGTTCGGCTCGGTCGACATCCTGATTTCGAATGCCGGCATCCAGATCGTCAATCCTATCGAGAACTATGCTTTTTCCGACTGGAAGAAGATGCAGGCGATCCACGTCGACGGTGCGTTCCTCACCACCAAGGCGGCCTTGAAGCACATGTACAAGGATGATCGCGGCGGGATCGTGATCTACATGGGTTCGGTCCACTCGCATGAAGCCTCGCCGCTGAAGTCGGCGTATGTCGCAGCCAAGCATGCCTTGCTCGGTCTGGCGCGCGTGCTGGCCAAGGAAGGCGCGAAGCACAACGTGCGTTCGCACGTCGTTTGCCCGGGCTTTGTACGCACGCCGCTCGTCGACAAGCAGATCCCTGAACAAGCGAAAGAACTGGGCATCAGCGAAGAAGACGTGATTCGCAACGTGATGCTCGGCGGTACGGTGGACGGCATCTTCACCACAGTGGAAGACGTCGCACAAACCGTGCTGTTCCTCTCCACGTTCCCGAGCGCGGCCTTGACCGGCCAATCCTTCATTGTGAGCCACGGCTGGTTCATGCAATAAGGAGCCCGCTATGGCGCAACGCAATGTCAAGCGGGCGCGTGCCGGTACCCTCGGCGACGGGGATGGCGAGCACGCGGGAGCAGCGGCTGGCGTTCGCGCCAGCCGGCAGATCCAGTTGCCACAGTACGAAACCATCGCGCTGATGCTGCAAGGCGGCGGCGCGCTGGGGGCCTATCAGGCAGGTGTCTATCAGGGCCTCGACGAGGCCGGTATCCAGCCAAACTGGGTTGCCGGTATTTCGATCGGCGCGCTCAACACGGCCATCATTGCCGGCAATGCGCCGGAGCATCGCGTCGCACGGCTGCTTGAATTCTGGGAGACGATCTGTCAACCGGCTTTCGCGCCGCCGTTGCCACCGTTCCTCGAACAGGCGCTGTTCAATTACAACGACACGGTCCGCAAGGCTTTCACCGCCATGCAGGCTACCGGGGCGATCGTCCAGGGGCAGAAGGGGTTCTTTGTACCGCGCTTCCCGCCGCCTCTGCCAACCGTGTCCGGGCCGCCGCAAAACGCCAGTTACTACGACACGTCGCCCATGAAGTCGACGCTCGAGAAGCTGTGCGATTTCGACCGGATCAACTCGCGTGAAATGCGCGTCTCAGTGGGGGCGGTGAATGTCGGTACGGGCAACTTCGCGTACTTCGACAACACGCATATGAAATTGCGGCCGGAGCATTTCATCGCTTCAGGCGCACTGCCGCCCGGGTTCGGTGCAATGGAAATTGACGGGGAGTACTACTGGGACGGCGGCCTGATGTCCAACACGCCGCTCTACGAAGTCGTGCAGACCACGCCACGTCGTGACACGCTCGCGTTTCAGGTGGATCTGTGGAGCGCCATCGGGCCTGTGCCGGACAATATCACCGACGTGCAGGGCCGCATGAAGGACATCCAGTATTCGAGCCGCACGCGCCTCGTCACCGACATGCTGCAGCGTTCGCAGCGCTTCAGGCACGTGTTGCGTGAGGTGCTCGACCGCGTGGCGCCCGAACATCGCGATGACCCCTGGTGCAAGTTGGCCGACGAACTGGCGTGTTCAAAGCGCTACAACGTCATCCATCTGATCTACCGGCAGAAGGAGTACGAGGGGCATTTCAAGGACTTCCAGTTCGGCTTGTCGACCATGCGCGAACACTGGGAAAGCGGTTTGGAGGACATCCGCAACTCTTTGGTGCAACCCGACTGGCTGACGATGCCCGACAACGATGCCGGTTTCGTCACGCACGACATCCATCGCGACAAACGCTGAGTTTTTAGCATCAATGAAAACGGCGCCCTGATGATCACAGGGCGCCGTTTTTTCTACCGCTAAAGCTCTAAGCCTATGTAGAGGATGAGCGGCGCGCAACTGCGCCGCCTTCCGTCAGGGCATTACTTCAGTACTTGAGCGATCGCAGTGGCCACGGCATCGAGGTTGC